>Ga0079224_100015206_pt1 | contig 10771 bp, 7 predicted proteins | sample Stecom2015_FD_80414 | JGI IMG/M metagenome (GOLD analysis project Ga0079224, IMG submission 80414) | Agricultural soil microbial communities from Utah to study Nitrogen management - Steer compost 2015 | ecosystem: Environmental > Terrestrial > Soil > Agricultural land | place: USA: Utah...
GGTGATGCGCGGGGAGAGCGCGACGAGCAGGGTGGCTGTGAGAGCGCACAGCGCCAGGAACGCCATCACCTTCCAGACGGCTCCGGCCGATCGCCCCCTCCACGCCTCCAGCGTGGCGCGTTCCTGTGCTGACTCCGGATGGGATGGCGGCATCTCCGGCCTCCTTTCTCACTCCCGTCGGATGACCTGAAAGAGGTTGGACCAATCGTCCGTCCAGACGACTCCGTCATCCTGACACGACTGCCACATCCTCTCTCCCGGAGCCGCCCCCGACCTCTTGAGGACGACCCATACGGACCGGTTCATCTCATGGCTCAGCTCGCCCAACGGGCCGACGCCGACCCAGCACCTGAGGTGTGCCGCCAGACCGACGCCGGCAGCGACGCGCCCCACGTCCAGGAACTTGTTGCTGACGTGGAGAAGAATCGCGCCCTCGTCGCGCAGCCGGGGGAGATACACGTCCCGCATCGCCTCGAGGGTGATGAGGTGCATCGGGATTCCATCCGAGCCGAACGCATCGACGACGAGCAAGTCGAACATGCGCGTCTCGTCCTGAAGCAGCAGCCGACCGTCGCCGAGCTTCACCTCCACCTCGGCGCGCGCCTCCGTCAGGTACGTGAAGAGCTCCGGGTTCTGCGCGATCTGCGCGACCACCGGGTCGATCTCGTAGAAGACGAAACGGTCCTCCGGCCGCCCGTAGGACACGAGCCCTCCCGCGCCGAGACCGACGACCCCGACGTGCGCCGCCGTCGTGCGCACCTTCAGCTCCCTGAAGGCGTCTCCGGCCGGTCCCGAGGCGTGGTAGTAGGTGATGGGCCGACGCCGAGCGTCACGACTTCCGAACGCGGGCTGCAGGCCATGCAGGATCCGCCCGTGCACCAGCATGTGGTAGTCGCTGCCTTCCAGCGGCGCTTTGAGCACACGGTGAACGCCGAAGAAGCTCCGCTCCCGGAAGAGGTCGGTACTCACGCCGTAGCCGAGGAGGCTGGTCACCACGATGAGGGGCCCGGCGACCCGCGCCAGAATGGCAGGACTTCGGGCCCATAGCGCCCAAGCCAGGCCCAGCGCCGGGACGCCGTAGACCAGCGTGTTCCATTCGCGGGTGCGGAAGGTCGCAGACGCCTCCAACCCATGACGCAGGAAGAGCCAGGCCCCCAGCCCGACCAGGCCGGCGACGGTGGCCGCACGAAGCACCCGCTTGGAGCGGGCGGCGGGCGCCAGCGCGAGACAGGCGAGAAGCGCGATCGGGTACTCCGCCACCGAGTCGAAGGCCACCGGGGCGAGGACCCCATTGAAGAGCCCGCCCAGCGCGCCACCCGCCGACAGCCAGAGATAGAACTCCGTCAGCCGCTCGGGGGAAGGCCGATCCGCGGCGAGCTCGCCGTGACAGAGCCTCGCCGCCAGGAAGAGCACAGTGAGGTGGAGCAGCATCGTGGCCATCACGGCCTCCGGAGCATCCACCACCAGCGTGTAGGGCGCGCCCACGGCTCCAAGCAGCGTCCCCAGCAACCAGGGGATGGGAGCGTGAGAGGGAGAAGCGGTCACGCGCAGGGTGAAGACCAGGCCCAACACCGCCAGGCCGAGCTGGAGACCGACCTGGATCCGCGTTGACCGCAGCCTCCCGATCAGGTGCGCCCAGGCGTAACCGGCGAGCAGCAGCACCTGAAAGAAGAACATGCAGGTGTTCCAGACCGCCGGCGAACCACCCAGCAGGGGCAGGAGCTGCTTGCTCAGCAGAGGCTGAACCCAGAACAGGAGCGAGGCGCCGAGGAAGGTGACTCCCGCGAACAGGGCGAGAACCCTTCCATCGCGCGGGCCCATGTCCGAAGGCGGAGCGGCCAGCACCGCGTCCTCACGCCCGCTGGGAGGCGTCGACGGCCTCGGGATGGCTCTGGGGGGGGCGCATGGCACCGGCACCATGTCAGTGCGCAGGACACCACTCCAGCGAGTGAGCCGCCGGGCGCATTGAAAGTCGCGGCAGCTGCCCCACGGTCAGCGCCGGGTGCGCTGAGGACGGGGACGTCCCGGCGACACGTCCTGCGAGTCTTCCCGGGGAGGCGCAGGGCACGGCTTCATCCGGCCGCGTGCAATGGTGGCCGAAGAGGGTTCGTGCGACCATGCCGGCTGCCGGAGTCCCGGCCGTCCCTCTCTGTCTTGCGTCATGGCCCGCCCGCTGCCACGCCTCCGCATCGCCGCACCCGCGCTCTTCCTGCTGGTCCTGGGCGCGGGTGCCCGTCTGGCAGGCGCGTCCACGATTCTGGGCGGCGGCGGTCCCCACCTGGTCCCCACCGACTCGCACTACTACCTGCGCTTCGCGCAGCTGCAGCAGGGCGCGTTTCCCGCGCTGGTGCGCTTCGATCCCCTGGTGAACTTCCCCGAGGGCGCCGAGATCCTCTGGCCCCCCATCCACACCTGGCTGGTGGCGCTCTCCATCTGGGCGGCACCTCCGGAAGCCCCCCCTGAAGCGGGCGCGGTCTGGCTGGGTCCCCTCCTCTTCCTGGTCTGGGCGGCCGGGTTGGGCTGGCTCGCGCGCCGCGTCCTGGGAACCGGCGCAGCGCTCTGGCTGATGGGGGTGTTGGCGCTGACGCCGCTCGCCGTTGCAGACAGCGCCCTGGGGGAAGTCGACCATCATGTCCACGAGGCGCCGTGGGTGGCGCTGGTGCTGCTCCTGGCCATTCACGTCCTGGAGCACCCCCGGAGGAGAACCGTGTGGGCGCTGGCCATCGCCATCGCCTCGGGGCGGCTGCTGACCACCAGCGGGTTTCTGGGCGCGCCGCTGGTGGCCGGTGCCTTCGTCCTTGATGCCTTACTTCGCACGCGCGAGCAGGTCCCGGAGACGCAGAACGCCCGCTGGCGCTCGGCGCTCGGCGTCGGGCTGGCCGCAACCCTGCTGCAGACGATGAGCGCTGCGGCCTGGGGGGATCTGCGCAGCCTCGACTACACCCAACTCAGCGCGTTCCACCCGCTGTGGACGGCAGGGTGGTGCGCGTTCGCGGCGGGCGTTTCGGCCCTTTCCTCCGGCCGCGTCGGCTGGCCCCGGGTCGGCATCACCTGGGGCGTGTCGCTGATGGCAGGTCTGATCCTGGTGCGCTCCATCCTCGAGGGGCTGGGAGATGCGGCCCGCGCCGATGCGGTGCTCTCACTGGCCGCTGAATCGCGTCCGCTCTGGGGCGATCCGGTGGGTGCGGTCTCGCTGCTGGGCGTGGGCTGGATGCTCTGGCTGCTGGCGGTGGCATCGGCGGTGACCGGGAGTGCCGATCGCGGGGACGCTTGGCGTCTGCGGCTCGCGGTGGGTTCCGGCCTGCCCCTGTTGTTGCTCTCCCTGCTCCAGATCCGCCTGACCCGGTTGGGTGTCGGGGCGTCCGCGGTGGCCATCGCCGGCGCCTGGCCGGTGTTCTCGAGGGTGCTTCGCGAGCGCGCCTCCCGGGGCGTGCGCGTCGCCTTCGCGTGTTGCATCGCCCTCTTCGTCCTCAGCCCCCTGGCTCGCGCATCCCGTTCCCTCCCCTATGAAGAGCGTCATCTGCGCGAGAGCGTGGAGTGGCTCGCCGGCCATGCGCCCTTTCCCGGTGATCCTCCGGAATGGGCGGTGCTCTCCACCTGGACCTACGGGCACATCCTCACCGCGTGGGGCGGGCTGCCGGTTCTCGCCACGCCCTTCTCCCAGGCGGCGGTCCATGAGCGGGGCAACGCCCGCGCCCTCGACATCCTGCGCGAGGCCGACGACCGGGCCGCCTACGAACGGGCACGGGCGGCGAGCATCCGCTACGTGCTCGCCGCGCCCTACCACGGCAGCGTGGGACCGGTGGCGCAGGAGCCTTCCACCCTCATGGCGCGCCTCCTCGAACATGCCGGCATGGGGCAGGGACATCCCGGGAGCGGTCACTTCCGCCTGATCTACGAGTCCGAGGCGCGCCGGAACCGGGACGCCGGAGGTCCCCTGGCCCGCATCTTCGAGGTGGTGGAGGGGGCGCTCCTGGTCGGAAGCGCGGCGCCGGACAGCGCCTACGTGGTCCAGCTCGAGCTCGTCACCGCGCGCGGAGAGCCGCTGAGCTGGGAGCGCGCGATCACCACCGACGCGGAAGGGCGCTTCGCGGTCCGGGCGCCCTATCCCACCGAACGGGATCCACGCGTCGAGGTCTGGGCCACGGGGCCCTACCGCCTGATGGGCCCGGAGGGTCCGGTCGGCCGCTTCGAACTCAGCCTCGAGGACGTTCACACCGGCGCAACGCGGTCGCTCTCGCCAGTGGTGGTCGCGGGTCCCTGAAAGCGCCGTGGGCCCATCCGGCCTCAAACGCAAACGACGCCTCGCAGTGACTTCCCGGGTTCCGGACTGCTGGAAACCCGGGACAGGTCGACCGCGACGCGTCGTCTGTCCGGCAGGAGGGCGGCAGCGCTCAGGCGATGCCGCCCATCCACAACACTCAGTAGGTGTTGTTCTGACCGAAGTTCTCGAGGCTCTTGTTCTGCTCGAGGTTCTCCATGCGGTTCTTCGCCTCGGTCTGGACGTCGGTGTTACCGGCCAGCGCGTCGGTGGAGGCACCGAACAGGCGGCGGATGTTCTCACCGAAGAGGGTGATCACGCCGATGGCGGCGATGGCGATCAGCGCCACGATGATGATGTACTCGGTCATACCCTGGCCGCGCTTGCGGCGGAGGAGGTTGCGGCGCTGCTGGATGGGGGCGATCATGACGTCTCCTGGGCTGGTACGTTGCAAGGGCTGCGGTGGTCCCCGGACCTCGGGGCTGAAACAAGCCTCTCAGGCCAGGCAGGCAACCACCATCGGTCAATGGGAGGATAGGCCCCGGATCGATGCTGGCGCCGTCTGCCCGACACAGGGATGATCCAGGAGCCATGGACATCCCGCCCGGCCTCTTTCCCGCCCTGAGCCACGAACTGCGCAATCCCCTCTCCAGCGTGAAGATGGCGGTGCAGACCCTGGCCCGGAATCCCGACCTCAGCGATCGCGACCGCCGCCGGCTCTCCATCGCCCACCGTGAGGTGCGCACCCTGGAGCGACTCCTGTGGCTGGTGAGCGAGGCGGGACGGGACAGCGAACCGCATCTGGAGGACGTCCCCTTCGCGATGGTCCTCGAGGAGGCGGTGGCCCACATCCAGCCCGAGCTCGAGGAGCTGGGGGCGACGCTGCAGCCGGAGCCCGCGGCCCCGGACGCGGTGGTTTGCATCGATCGCTCCCGGACCCGGGGGGTGCTCGCGCCGCTGCTGCTCAGCGTGGCCCGCACCGCCGGACCGGGGACACTCGCCGTGCCATCGGGCGCCTCGTCCGACGGTCGGTGGCGCCTGCAGCTCGACGATCCCCGGGCCGTGCTCGAAGAGGGGGCCCTGCGCAACGCGTTCGTCCCCTTCGCCTTCGGGCCCACCCGGACCACCGGCCTGCTCCTCCCCGCGCTGCAGACGGTCATGAAGGCCCAGGGCGGCGACGTCGAGGTCCTGGCGCCGCCCAGCGGGGGGGTGCGCTACGCCCTCACCTTCTGCCAGCCGGGGCTGGGTTGAGCGCCGACCCGTCCCGACTCCATCGCCGCGGCCATCCCGCGCTAAGGTGCTGACGCATGGAGTCCCTGCTGCTCGTCGACGACGACCTGTCCCTGCTCGAGTCGCTGACGCTGCATTTCGAGGATGCGCAGGAGCGTGATCGCCCCGCATTCGAGGTCCGCACCGCCTCGAGCGCCGCCCAGGCCCTGGAAGAGGTGCGTCGCCACCGCCCCTCCCTGGTGATCCTGGACATGATGCTCCCGGACCAGAGCGGCCTCTCCATCCTCCCGGAACTCAAGAGCCTCCTGGGCGAGACGCCCATCGTGATCGTCACCGCGTTCCACGACATGGAGACGACCATCCGGGCCATGAAGGCCGGCGCCTTCGACTACATCCATAAGCCCTTCCCCGATCTCTCGGCGCTGGATCTGGTCGTCGAGCGCGCGCTCAACGTCCAGCGCCTCTCCCGTCGCGCCGCCGAGAAGTCGACCGTCCCGTCCCTCCCCCCCGCGCGCCTGGGCGACATCGTGGGGACCAGCCCCGCCATGCAGGAGCTGGTCAAGGAGGTGGGTCGGGTGGCCGCCAGCCGCGCCAACGTCCTGGTCCATGGCGAGAGCGGAACCGGCAAGGAGCTCATCGCCCGGGTCATCCACAACTACAGCCAGGACGAGCACCAGCCATTCGTCGGGATCAACTGCTCGGCCATCGTCGACTCCCTGCTGGAGAGCGAGCTCTTCGGTCACGAGCGGGGCGCCTTCACCGGCGCCACGGTGGCCAAGGTCGGCAAGTTCGAGTTCGCGGGCGAGGGAACCATCTTCCTCGACGAGATCGGGGACATGTCCCTGCACCTGCAGGCCAAGCTTCTGCGCGTGCTCCAGGAGCGGGAGTTCGAACGGGTGGGTGGCAACCGCCGCATCCAGTTGAGCGCGCGGATCCTCGCCGCGACCCACCGGGATCTGGGCGCCGAGGTCGCCGCCGGCCGCTTCCGCGAGGACCTCTACCAGCGCCTGTCGGTCATCACCCTGCGCATCCCCCCGCTCCGGGAGCGCCGGGAGGACATCCCCCAGCTGGTCCACCAGCTCCTCGACCGCATCAACCAGAAGGTCCACAAGCAGGTCCGCCGCGTCCCCCCCGAGGTCCTGCAGCACCTCTGCGAGCTCCCCTGGAAGGGCAACGTCCGCGAGCTCGAGAACGTACTCACCCGGGCCGTGGTGCTGGCCTCGGGTGATGTCCTGCTCTCCGAGCACCTCCCGCCCCGCCCCGGCACCTCCGCAGTGGCCACCTCCGCGCCCCCGGTCCCCCACCCGGTGGGGGTGCCCGAGCTGGATCGTCCCGACCACCTCCCCACCCTCGCCGAAGCCGAGGCGATCCTCATTCAGCGCGCCCTTCACGCCACGGGCGGGCACAAGGGCAAGGCCTGCGAGGTGCTGGGCATCAGCCGCCCAACCCTCGATCGCAAGCTCAAGGCCTACCGGCTGACCGCTGACCCTCAACCCGCGTCTGCCTCACGGGACGAGGGGAGTGTCGGGCGCCTGACGGCGCTGCACCGGAATTGAACGAATCGTTACGGGCGATCGACCCGTTGGAACGTTTCGTTCAACCCACTCCGACCGCTCGGCGGCACTCGCGGCGTCCACTGTCGCTAAGTGTCTGATTCTGCGGCCTTCCGCGAAAACGTCGGCTGCCCGAAGGTCTGGCACAGACCTTGGATAGCTCTGTTCCCAGTCGGGCACGCGCCGGGGGTGCGGCCCGGAAGATTTTTCCTTCCTTCCAAGACCAGGAGAGAGCGCCACATGCACCCGTACCACCGTCCGCTGGGCCCCATCGGTAGCAACGTCGTCGCGCCGCTTCAGACGACCTCTTCGGGAATGACCGTCACCGCCAACAAGCTGGTGCCGGGTCAGGAGGCCCTGGACTTCAAGGGCTACTTCAAGGTCGAGAACTACCCGCACAACTCGGTCATCTACCGCCCGGGGGACACCTCCGACCGCGTCTACCTGCTCAAGCAGGGCCGGGTGCGGCTGATGCGCGTGGGCAAGAACAGCGGCCGCAGCGTCATCCACATCCTGCGTCCGGGCGACCTCTTCGGTGAGCTCTTCCGCACCGAGGGCGCCCCCATCGAGGAGCTGGCGGTCGCCGCCGGGGAGGCCGAGGTCTGGAGCATCGAGGCCCGCGACTTCCGCGCCCAGCTCGAGGCCCGCCCGGCGCTCGCCACCGACGTCATCCGCGCCTACGCCGAGCGCGTCCGCAGCCTCCGCCAGCGGGTGCTGGGCCTCACCTTCAAGGAGGTCCCTGCCCGCCTCGCCGAGACCCTCATCACCCTCTCCGAGCAGCACGGTGAGCGCTGCCCCCACGGCGGTGAGACCGACCTGCGCGGAATCACCCAGCAGGACCTGGCCGATCTCGTCGGCGCCAGCCGCTCCTTCGTCTCCACCCTCATCAACGAGATGAAGCGCGACGGCGTCCTGGGCAATGTGGGCCGCATCCTCTGCGTGCGTGACCACAAGGCCCTGCAGCGCCTTGCCGCCAACGAGAAGTAGGCCCGCGGCCAGGACCTCCCTCCGAACGCCGTCCTCCCCCTCCCCCCGTCCGGACATCCGGGCGGGGGGTCTTCGTTTCCGGTGTCCAACGCGCTTGCGGGTGCGGGCGGCCCGTCCCAAAGTGCCGCGACCGTGAACGCACCGAGCACCTCTCCCCAGGCCGCCTATCAGGAGCGGCTGAACGCGGCCCACGCCCACCTCGCCCGGCTGGACACCCAGAGCGCGCGGTTGGCCAATCTCCGGGGCCTCTCCTTCCTCGTCGCCGCCGGATGGGGGTTGGCCATCATTCTGGGCCATGCCTCCCGCTCCGGCTGGTGGGGCGTGGCGGCAGCGGTGGGGGTCTACGCCATCGCCGCCTTCATCCACGGCCGGGTCCACCGCGCCGAGGCCGAGGGGCGCATCGCCGTCGAGCTCAACCAGCGCGGGCTGATGCGGCTGGATGGGCGCTGGCGCACCCTCGAGGCCACCGGCGCGCGCTTCCAGGATCCCGAGCACCCCTGTACGCCGGACCTGGACGTCTTCGGTCAGGGATCCCTCTTCCAGCTCATCAACGTCACCGCCACCACCTCCGGCGAGGAGACCCTGGCCCGCTGGCTTCAGGCGCCCGCCGACGCCGAGACCCTCTCCACGCGCCAGGGCGCGGTGCGCGAGCTGTCCTCTGCCCTGGGCTTCCGTCAGGAGCTTGCCATCCAGGGCGCGCTGGCCTCGGCCACCAAGGCGGATCCGGGGCGCTTCGTGACGTGGGCCGAAACCGGGACCGGTCTGGAGCAGGCGGCGTGGGCCCGTCCCCTCGCCATCCTCCTGCCCCTGATCACGCTCACCCTCTTCGTGCTCGAACGGGTCGGGGTTCTCGTCTTCCCCTGGTGGTGGGCGGGGGTCGCCGCGCAGCTTCTGGTGGTGCTCCTGACCCGCAAGCTGTTTGCCCGGGAGTACGCCCGGGTGGTGGAGGGAGAGGAGGGCTTTGCCCGCTACGAGCGGATCTTCGCGGTCGTCGAGGCGGAGCGCTTCGAACACCCGCATCTGCAGGCCCTCCAGCGGGGCCTCTCGACGCAGGCGAGCGACGGTCCCCTCTCCCGCGTCTTCCGCTCCTTCTCCCAGCGCCTGGCGTTTGCGCAGCTGCGCCAGTCCAACCAGCTCCACCCGGCGATCAACCTGCTGACCCTGTGGGACGTGCACGCCCTCTTCGCCCTGGAGAACTGGCGGCGTCAGCACGGCGCCCAGGCGCGGCGCTGGTTCGAGAGCCTCGCGGAGCTCGAGGCGCTCAGCTGTCTGGCGGGGCTCAGCCACGATCGGCCGGAGTGGACCTTCCCCACCCTGGTGGAGGGGACGCCCGCCTTCAGCGCCCAGGGCCTCGTCCACCCGCTGCTCGATACGCCGGTCCCCAACGACGTCTCCCTTACCGGCCCTTCCGCCGCCCTGCTGGTGACGGGCAGCAACATGTCGGGGAAGACCACGCTGTTGCGGGCCATGGGGCTCAACGCCCTCATCGCCCTCGCCGGCGGCCCGGTCGCGGCCCGCCACCTCAGCCTGAGCGCGCTGACCGTGGTGAGCGCCATGCGGGTGCGCGACTCGTTGGAGCAGGGGGTCAGCTACTTCCACGCCGAGGTCCGCCGGCTCAAGGCGGTGGTCGACGCGGTCCGTGCGGCAGACGGACACGCCCTCTTCCTGCTGGATGAGATCCTCACCGGCACCAACACCCGCGACCGGCAGCTCGCCTCCCACCACATCCTCTCCCTGCTGCTCGAGTGCGGCGCCATCGGGGCGGTGACCACCCACGATCTGGGGCTCGCCGCGCAGGTCGAGGCGCTGCCGGGCCACGTGGTCAACGTGCACTTCCGCGACACCGTCGAGGACGGCGTCATGCGCTTCGACTACCGGATGCGCGAGGGCGTGGTGGACACCACCAACGCCCTGCGGGTCCTCGAGCTCGCCGGGCTGCGGATCCCTGAGCCCGCCACCGGCTGACCGGGTGGACGGGCGGACCATGCCGCAGTGCGCCCGGCTGTGAGAGACTGTCCCTCCCCATGCCAGACGAGAACCGCCACCCGCCCCGTCAACCGGGCGCTGCCCCAGGAACTGCCGCGCCGAAGGGCGCCGCGCCGCGGGGGACCGGGACCGGACATCCCTCCCCGACCACTCCCCGGGGCACCCACGCCGGCCTTCGTCCCCCTGCCGCCGCAGGCCCCCGCGGGACCAACACCGGCCTCAAGCCGCCCGCAGCCGCCGGCCCCCGCGGCACCAACACCGGCCTCAAGCCGCCCGCAGCCGCTGGCCCCCGCGGCACCAACACCGGCCTCAAGCCGCCCGCCGCCGCCGGGCCGCGCGGCACCAACACCGGCCTCAAGCCGCCCGCCGCGGGCGCTCCCGGATCCCCGTTGCTGCAGAGCGCGCCGGGCTCCCGCGCTCCGGGTGGCACCAACGCCCTGCTCAAGCCGGTCTCGGGACACACCCAGGGCGGCGTCCCCAATCCCCTCCTCGAGCCCGATGGCGCCGAGGACGCGGCCTTCCAGTTCGAGGAGAGCGAAGACAAGTTCTCCCGGATGCACCCCCTCCCTCCCGAGGTGGAGGTGCCCCTCAAGGGTGGGGCGCCGGCGTTGGTCCGCTCCAGCAACCTCGGCTGGAACGAGTCGGCGCCGCCGGATGGACGGGCACCGGGACTCCACCGGCCCGGGCCGCCCACCCCGGCCATGGAGCGGCTGCTGTCGGGCGCGGCCAAGCTCTTCAATGAGCGCGGCTTCGA
>Ga0079224_100015207_pt1 | contig 10770 bp, 9 predicted proteins | sample Stecom2015_FD_80414 | JGI IMG/M metagenome (GOLD analysis project Ga0079224, IMG submission 80414) | Agricultural soil microbial communities from Utah to study Nitrogen management - Steer compost 2015 | ecosystem: Environmental > Terrestrial > Soil > Agricultural land | place: USA: Utah...
CTCGCGCCCCTCGCCGCGGGGGCGATGCTGGTTGCCATGACCTGGCAGACGACCGCGATGCTCAACGCGATACCGGCGCTCCTGGTCGCTGCCGTGATCATGCTCGTTCTCGGTCGATTCGATCGGGAGAGAAGCGGGGATTCGCAGCCGCAAACGGTTCGGGACTATCTGGGCGGCATGGGCCTGCTGCTGCGCCGGCGTGAGGTCTGGACTCTTGCGATCATGTCGGGCTTCCGCAGCATCACCCACTCGGGGCTGCTCGCCTTTCTGCCGCTCTATCTCGCCGATGTGCTGAAGGTGAACCCGTTCATGATGGGGCTCGCCCTCACGCTGCTCCAGGTGGGAGGCGCGATCGCTGCGCCGATTGCCGGGATCGCTTCCGATCGGGTGGGGCGTCGCCGCGTGGTGATGGCGGGACTCTGGGGCACGACCATCCTTGCCGTCGCGCTGACCTTCGTCTCGGATCCGCTCGTCTATATCGCCGGCGTCTCGATCCTCGGCTTCTGCCTCTATGCGATTCGGCCGGTGATCCATAGCTGGGCGATGGACATTTCGCCGCCGAACCTCGGCGGCTCGATGACGAGTCTCCTGTTCGGGGCTCAGTCCAGCCTGAATGCGCTCACGCCGCTGATCGGCGGGTTTCTCGCGGATGCATTCGGGCTGGTCTCGGTGTTCTATTTCCTGGCCGCGACGATGGTGATCGCGAACATGCTGACTTTCCTGGTTCCGGAAGAGGCGCGGAAGCCGGCGGCAGCCGCCTGATCAGAGGGCATTCGGCTGGGGCTCTGTCGCCGCGGAACCGTTTGGGTTCCGCCGACAGCCCGCCTTCCATTATTGCGCCGCTGGCGGCGCAGCACGCGAGGCGGGGAGATCCGCATCCTCGGTTGCCGTGGGCGACGGCGGTGAAGCCTCCAGATAGGCCTCGATCTGGTGGCGGCGAGCGTGCGCCCACAACCAGCCCAGGATGCAGATGGCGGCACCGCCGGCAACGGGCAGACGCAACCCGAACGCTTCGGAGAGGCCGCCGATGGCGAGAGCGCCGATGGCCGGTCCGGCACGGAAAGTCAGTCCGTAGATACTGAGTACGCGGCCGAGCATAGCCGGGTCCGTCGACGACTGGATCTGGCTCTGGGTCGCGACCCCACTCGCGACCATGGCGAACCCCGCGACGGCGACCGAGACCAGGGCGAGCGGCAGCCAGTCCGTCGCCGCGAAGGCGAGAATCGCCAGTGCCAACAGCAGCACGTTCCATACCGTGAGCCGCGTCAGGCCCGTCGATCGTCCGGCCTGCCCCAGCCAGACACCGCCGACGACGGCACCGAAGCCCGTGGCGGCCGTCAGCATCGCCAGCGCGTCGGCGCCACGGCCGAACACGTCGTCGGCGAAGCCGGGCAGCATCTCGGCGAACGGCCGGGCGGTGACGGAGCTCAGGACCAGCAGGAGGATCAGCGGGCCGATTCCCTTGTGGTGGAGAACGTAGGCGAAGCCCTCCATGATCTCGCGCCCCATGCCCATCGTCTTCGCTTTTGCGGGCAGAGGCGGCAGATGGATGAATTGGATCGCGAGCAGGAAGGCGGCATAGCTGAGGGCGTTCACGAGGAACGCCCAGCCGACGCCGATGCCGACGATCAGCACCCCCGCCACGGCGGGACCGACGAATCGGGCACCGTTCCAAAGCACGGAGTTCACGGCCACCGCCGCCGAGATGTCCTCGCGCCGCACCAGACTGGGAACGAGGGAAAGGCGCGCAGGCTGATTGAAAGCGGTGACCACACCGAGAAAGACCGTGAGCACGAACAGAAGCTCCGGCGTCATCAGCCCCATCAGGGTCAGCACACCGAGCGCCGCCGCCTGCAGCGCCAGCAGGCTTTGGCAAATCCAGGTGAGTTGCAGCCGGTCGACCCGATCGGCGATGGCGCCGCCGAGGGGATTGGCGAACACGGACGGGAAGAACTCGGCCGCGGCGACGAGTCCGAGCCAGGTCCCGGATTGGGTCAGCTCCCAGGTGAGCCAGCCGGTCGCTACCCGTTGCACCCAGGTGCCGATCAGGGAGACGGCGTTGCCCGAGGTATAGATCCGGTAGTTCCGGTTGGAGAAGGCTCGGGCGATGCCGCCGTTGCGCAGCATCAGTCCGGCGAGCTCGAAGATACGGGACATTGGGTGCGCCTCTGCGATCAGTCCAGGCAGAACCTCTTGCGACGCACATAGGGACCGAGCTTCTCCCGCTCGGTGACGGAGACTTGTCGCGCCTTGTCCTCCGACCAGCCGTAGAAGTCAGCAACGCCGTACTTGTCCGTCATCCGCTGCTGCTCTGCCGGGATCGAGTAGCGTGCGTCGCGACGGCGGTCGTAGCCGCCGATCTCCTCGGCGAGACGGCTGTCGTCGTAGCGATCGGTGTGGACGGTCACCGATGGCGGCAGGCGCATGCTGATGAATCCCTCCCGCGCGGGCCAGCCGAGGCACAGGCCGGCCACGGGGAAGACCCAGTCCGGCAGCTCCAGGATCTCGCCGATCTGGTCGACGTGGTTTCGGACGACGCTGATCGGACAACAGCCGAGTCCCGTCGCCTCGGCCGCCAGGATGAAGGTCTGCATCGCGAGGCCACAGTCGACGGCGGCGTTGAGGAAGGCGTCGAGGTGGTCGTTGGCGAACGGTTTGCCGCGCATGTCGCAGATGCGGCGGATGCGCCGGCTGTCGCCAAGCCAGATCATGAAGACGGGGGCATTCCCGATCCAAGGCATGGACGGGATCAGGTCGGCGATTCGTCTCCGTTTCTCCGCATCGCGAATCACCACCACCGAAGCCTGTTGCAGGTCGGACTTGGCGCTCGCCGAGAAGGCGCAGGCGAACAGCACCTCGAGCAGGTCCTCGGGCACCGGGCGGCTGTCATAGCGGCGGTGCGTCCGGCGGGAGAGGATGCGCGCGAGCGGTCCTTCTGCCGCCATGCCACGGCCGGCTTCGGTCGCGAGGCCGAACCGGTCCTCGATCAGGTCGGCGATCGTGCGTGCTTCGGTGCGTGTCATCCGGGCAGCCTTCTTCTGTGCATCGGGAGCGGCGCTTGCTAGGCTCGATCTTACACCGGCCTGACAGGCGTACAGCATCCGGACGGCGCAAGCATCGGGGCAGGAGACCATCATGAGCGAAAAACCGGCGAAGGGAATGCGCCAGGGGCTCGCGAATTACGGCGACGCCGGGTTCTCGCTCTTCCTGCGAAAAGCGATGATCAAGGGGATGGGCTATTCGGACGACGCGCTCGACCGCCCCATCGTCGGCATCACGGACACGTTCAGCGGGTTCAATGCCTGCCACCGAACCGTCCCCGACCTGATTCGAGCGATCGAGCGGGGGGTGATGCACGCGGGTGGTCTCCCGGTCGTGTTCCCGACCGTTTCGGTGCACGAGGCGTTCTCCCATCCCACCTCGATGTTCCTGCGCAACCTCATGGCGATGGACACCGAGGAGATGATCCGTGCCCAGCCGATGGACGCGGTCGTCCTGATCGGCGGGTGCGACAAGACCGTTCCGGCCCAACTCATGGGGGCGGCAAGCGCCGGCAAGCCGGCCGCGATGGTCGTGACCGGGCCGATGATGACCGGTGACTTCAAGGGAGAGCGGCTCGGCGCCTGCACCGACTGCCGTCGACTCTGGGCGATGCATCGGGCCGGCGAGATCGACGAGGCGGAAATCGACGAGGTCGGCGGCAGGTTGATGCCGACCGCCGGCACCTGCATGGTCATGGGCACCGCCAGCACCATGGCGCTGATGACCGAGGCGCTCGGCATGATGCTGCCCGGCGGTGCCGCGATCCCGGCCGTGCACGCCGACCGACTGCGTCATGCCGAAGCGACGGGTGCGCGGGCGGTGCGCATGGCGGAGGAGGGACTGACGCCAGACAAGATCATGACGCCGGCGGCGTTCGAAAACGCGCTGCGGATGTTGCTGGCGATCGGCGGCTCGACCAATGGTCTCGTGCACCTCGCCGCAATCGCGGGGCGACTCGGCATCGAGATCGATCTGGAGGCGTTCGATCGGCTCGGCGAGGAGACGCCGGTTCTGGTCGATCTCAAGCCCTCCGGCCAGCACTACATGGAAGATCTATTCCGCGCCGGAGGAGCCGCTCCCATCCTGCGCGCCCTCGCGCCTATGTTGCGCCTGGACGCTCTCACGATCAGCGGGAGGTCGCTCGGCGCAGAGATCGATGCGGCACCCGCGGACTGGGGGCAGACGGTGGTTCGCGGCCTCGACGACCCGATCTACCCGAAGGGCGGGATCGCTGTCCTGCGCGGCAACCTCGCTCCCGGCGGCGCGATCATCAAGCAGTCCGCAGCGCAACAGGACCTGCTGGTGCACGAGGGGCGTGCGGTCGTGTTCGACTCGCTGGAGGACATGGCGCTCCGGCTCGACGATCCCGACCTCGATGTCAAACCGGACGACGTCCTGGTCCTTCGCAACGCCGGACCGAAGGGCGCGCCGGGAATGCCGGAGGCGGGCTATATCCCGATCCCGCGCAAGCTCGCATCAAGGGGCGTGAAGGACATGGTGCGGATCTCCGACGCGCGCATGAGCGGCACCGCCTTCGGCACGATCGTTCTTCATATCTCGCCCGAGGCCGCGATCGGCGGACCGCTGGCGCTGGTGCGCGACGGCGATCGCATCGCGCTCGACGTCCCCGGCCGGCGGCTGGAGCTTCTCGTCGGCGAGGAGGAACTGCGGCGGCGGCGCAGTGAGTGGAACCCGCTGGAGCACGCGGGCAGCGACCGCGGCTATCTGAAGCTGTACCTGGACCACGTCACCCAGGCCGAGCGCGGATGCGACTTCGATTTCCTCGAGAAGCCGCAGCGGATCGCTCGGACGCCGCTTCCGACCGAGTAATCCCAGCAGGGCTAGCGCCGCGCCACTGCGACGGCTGGTTCGGCCACGGCTTTACCGCCTGTTAACGCCGGCATGATAGCGTGCGCCCCAGTCGCGCAGGTTCAGGCGTGCGGGCGGGCAGGAAGCCCCGAGTGCTGGCAAGGTCCAGCCGTGCTTCAGGAAGGAGCGAAAATGGTCTCGATCGTGCCGCCACGCGAGAGTGGTAGTTTCGGCAACGGCCGGAACACCGGCCGATCCGACGGGCAGCACCCGCCGGACAAGCGGCCTCGCGGAGACGCGGAAAGGATGCACGCGGCCGCCTCCGATAGCAGAGTGGCGGTGCGGCTCTCCGATGCAGGCAACGCAGTGGCCATTGGCGAGAGGGTCCGTGGGGCATCGCGCGGTGCCGAAGGCCGAGAGGCACTTTCCGGTTCCGCCGCCGACCTCGATCGGAATGCGGGAGGATTCGCTGCCGCGGACGCTCTGGAAGAGTCGCGCGAGGCGCTGGCTCAGGCGCTCGAGGCCGGGGACGCCGGCGCGATCGCTGCGGCGGCTCTCAGGCTCTCGGACGCTCGGCAACAGGTCGATGCGGAAGATGCCGGCTTCGCCTTTCGCGCTTCCCGTGTGATCGAGAAATCGACCGTCGCCCTCGACCATGAGAGCGGTCGCTATCTGCCGAGCACTCGCCGGGTCGCCTTCTCGATCGAGGTGGATGCGCGGACCGGCCAGGTCGAGGACCTGAGGCCGGACGCCACGCAAAAGGGGGTCTCTGTGATACACGAGGATCCGCCGGTGCCGATCGGCGCTCGGCCGCCGGAGCCGAATTCCGATCTGAAGACGTCACCGACCTCGGCGGATGAGGGGCGCGGCGACAGGATGCATCGCCCCTGACGTAGCGCGGGCTCCCTCACCGATAGAGCCCGCGGCGTCCGGTCCTCAGGATTTTCCACCCTCGTAGTAGTCGTAGCTGCCGTCCTTCCACTGATAGAAGACGTAGCCGGGCGCGGTCACGTCGCCCTTCTCATCGAAGCCGATCTTCCCGAGCACGGTGTCGAACTCGTTCGAACGCAAGGCCTCGACCACGTCGTCCGTATCGGTGCTGCCGGCCTTCTCGACCGCCTGAGCCCAAGCCTGGATCGTGCCGTAGGTGTAGAGGACATAGCCTTCCGGCTCGATACCCGCATCCCGGAACTGCTGCACGATCGGTGCCGCCACTTCGTTCTTGCGGGGATCGGGACTGAAAGTCATGAGGGTTCCGTTACCGGCGTCACCGGTAATGCTCCAGAACTCCTGCGTGACGAGGGCATCGCCCGAGATCAGCTGGGTCTGCATGCCTTGCTCGCGCAACTGCCGCAGGATCAGCCCAGCCTCGGTGTGGTAGCCGCCGACATAAAGCGCGTCCACACCCTCCCGCTTCAACTTGGTGACCAGCGCGGAATAGTCCCGCTCGCCGGCCGTGTACGCCTCGTACATGACTTCCTGGACGCCAGCTGCGTTCAGGACCTTCTTGGTCTCGTCCGCCAGCCCTTTGCCGTATGCGGTCTTGTCATGAATGATCGCGATTTTCTTGTCGGCGAACTCTGTGGCCAGGAACTCGCCCGCGACTTGACCTTGCTGGTCGTCGCGGCCGCAGGTACGGAAGACGGTGTCACCGCTTTCCTCGGTCAGCTGGGGGTTGGTCGAGGCGGGCGAAATCTGGATCAGGCCCTCCTCTTCGTAGACCTTTGAGGCGGGAATCGATGAGCCGGAGCAGAAGTGACCGGCCACCAGCTTGACGTCCCGGTTCACCAACTGGTTGGCGACGGCGACAGCCTGTTTGGGATCGCATGCGTCGTCGCCGATTTCGAGGACCAGCTTCTCGCCAAGGACGCCGCCCTGCTCGTTGATGTTCTTCACCGCCATCTCGGCGCCGGCCCTCATCTGGGCACCGAAGCTGGCGTACTGCCCCGTCATCGGCCCGGCGGTGGCGATTACGATATCTGCCCATGCCGTCGATGCTCCCAGCATTGCGGTCGCCGAGGCAGCGAACAGCAGCGACTTCAGGGGTGTCATGGCTAGCCTCCCTCATGTTCCCGTGCGTATCCGGGATCGTCTACGCTCTCCAATAGCTTAGACGAGGGCCAGGAGGTCGTACAGCGGTCAGAAAAGGCCGGCGCCGCGCATGCTGACGTGGCCGGACCGACCGATGACGATATGGTCGTGGAGGGTGATGCCGAGCCGACCCGCGGCATCGGCGACCGACCGGGTCATCTCTATGTCGGCCTTCGACGGGGAGGGGTCGCCGCTCGGGTGGTTGTGGACCATGATCAGGGCCGTCGCGCCGAGTTCCAGCGCTCGCTTGATGACCTCGCGCGGGTAGACGGGTGTGTGATTGACGGTGCCGGTCTGTTGCACTTCGTCGGCGATCACGGCGTTCTTGCTGTCGAGGAACAGCAGCCTGAACTGCTCGATGCCTTCGTGCGCCATCGCGATCCGGCAATAGTCGAGCACCTGCTGCCATGAGCTGAGCACGGGCCGATCGACGACCTCCTCCCGGGCGAGGCGGACGGCGGCCGCTCGGACGACCTTCAATGCGGTGATTACCGAAGGGCCGACGCCTCCCACGCGCGCGAGGTCTGCGGGCGAAGCCGATATCACGGCGCCGAAGCTGCCGAAGCTGGCAATGAGCCGCTTGGCGAGGGGCTTCATGTCCCGACGCGCCTGCGCCTGGAACAGCAGCAGCTCCAGAAGCTCGTAGTCGGCAAGAGCGCTGTCGCCACCTTCGAGGAAGCGGCGTCGCAGCCGCTCCCGATGACCGGACGGGCCGGGATCGTCGCCCGCCGTCATGCTGCTTGCACCCGCGCCGGGAGGAGCGGCGACGATGCTCGATTAGCGGTCCGGGTCCGGGATCGGCCGACCGGCGGAGGGGGAGTCACGCCGGATCGGTCTCGTCGCCCCCGGCGCCGAGGGCGCGCTCGACCGCCTGAAGCAGATGGTGCGTAAGAAAGGGCTTCATGAGCCATCCGGCCGGCCGGGTGTTCGCCGCCCGGGCTCGCGTCGGGGCGTCGGTATGTGCGCTGATGAAGAGGCAGGGGATGTCCGCTCTCTGCCTGATCTCCCACGCGGCTTCGATGCCGTCGCGCGGGCCGACGAGCCGGATGTCCATCAGGACCAGATCGGGTCTGAGACCGGTCGCCGCTCTTACCGCCTCGTCGGCCGATCTGGCGAGGCCGACGACATCGTAACCGCTATCGAGCAGCGCGGCTTCGATATCCATCCCGACGAACCAGTCGTCCTCTACGACGAGGAGGCGTGCCCGTTTCAATCCGACGTCGACGGCACCGAGGCCCGGCCCTTCGTCCGTTTCGCGGTCGCCTCCGGATGTCAGCAGGGCGGGAAGCGGTGCGCAATCGGCAGCGCCGTCGTCGGGAGCCCGCACCGGACGCCTGGCAGCGTGCGCTAGCATCTCGGGAATTGGGCGATGATGCACTCTCCTCCCCCTGCCGATGAGTTCAGGAGCACCGGCTCACGGCCGGGCCGAATTTAAGACCATGCCGCCATAGGTTCGCAAGCATCTGCTGGCCGACTGCGGGAGGTTGTGCGGTTCCGGCTTCACCCGGCGTCCCCCGGTTATGCGTAAGGGGGGCGGTGAAAGCCCATGGGTGAGAACGTGAAGACTTCATGTCCGTCCGCCGTTACGGCGACGGTATGCTCGAACTGGGCCGAGAGCGAGCGGTCGCGTGTGACGGCGGTCCACCCGTCGTCGAGCACCTTCACGTCGAGCCGCCCGGCGTTGATCATCGGCTCAATGGTGAAGAACATGCCTTCGCGCAACAGTGGCTCTTCCTGACCCTTGGTGTAGCGGATCTCCGGGTGCCGCTTGCGACGACTGTCGGACTTTCGAGAGCGGACATAGTGCAGCACGCTGGGCGGCGCGTGGAACACGCGCCCGAGGCCGTGGCCACAGAAATCCTCGACGACGGAGAACCCGTGCCTTTCGGCGAATGTCTGGATCACATAGCCGATGTCGGCCAGGGAGGCCCCCGGCCGCACCTCCTCGATCCCGAGCATGAGCGCCTCGTATGTCACGTCGATGAGGCGCTGTGCGCGCACACCGATCTTGCCGACCGGAAACATTCGGCTGGTGTCGCCGTACCAGCCGTCGAGAATGACTGTGACGTCGATGTTGAGGATGTCGCCCTCGTCCAGCCGGCGCTCGCCGGGGATGCCGTGGCAGACCACGTGATTGATCGAAGTGCAGATCGATTTCGGAAAGCCGCGGTAGTTCAGCGGGGCCGGGACGGCGCCGTGCGAGACGATGAACTCGTGGCAGATCCGGTCGAGCTCTCCGGTGGTGACGCCCGGACGAACGTGCGGCGTGACGTGGTCGAGGGTTTCGGCCGCGAGCCGGCCGGCACGACGCATTCCCTCGAAGGCCTCCGGCCCATGCAACGGCATGTGGCTGGTTTCCGGCTCGTGCCAGCGATCTTCGATGTCCATCTGATTCATCATTTCGGTTTTCTCGCGAGGCCCCAACCTGTGGATTAGGGGCGAGAGGTGGCCATTGCAAGTGCGGCGGGATGTGAAACGCCCGGAATGGGGAGTGGCGCCCGAAGCTCGATCGAGTTCGTCGTGACCCTGCAATCCCAGCAGATGGCCTCGACTCCGCGTTGGAGCGCCCGCTCGAACGCTGCCGCGTAGGCGGGATCCAGATCTCGTGCGATCGAGAAATGACGGCAGTCTTCCCGCTGGACGACGTACACCATGACGGCTCGATCCCCTGCTTCGACCCGATTGCCGAGCTCATCGAGATGCCGGGCGCCTCGCGCGGTGACGCAGTCGGGAAACTCTGCGGCCGCGCCGCGTTTCAGATGGACATTCTTGATTTCGACCCAGCAGGGCGGTTTGCCCGGGGAGGTAAGGAGAAGATCGATGCGCGACTTCTGGCCGTACCGCACCTCGCGGCGGCAGCTCTCGTAGCCGGTCAATTGCGGAATACGGTCGGCTCCTACAGCCTCCTCGACGAGCCGATTCGGTCGACCGGTGTTGAGACCGACCAGATGCTCCCCGACCCGGACCATCTCCCATCCCCAGCGGAGCTTGGCCGCCGGGTTCTGTGCCGGCAGCAGCCAGACTTCGCTGCCCGGGGCATCGAGCCCCAACATCGCGCCGGGGTTCGGACAATGGGCGGTGACGATTTCCCCGGACGCGAGCTCGATGTCGCTCAGGAAGCGCTTGTAGCGTCGGACGAGACGGCCGGAGACGAGGGGGACGGGGAAGCGCATGCGCGACCATAACCCTCGACACCGACTACCGCAAATTCATCGGTCCCGGCGGAGAAGACGCAGGCTCTGCTCTCGATTTCGGTCACACCGCCCGGGTCTGCGGAACCCCGCCGGAGACGAGGCGAAGCTCTCGCGGGCCGAGATGGTAGACGCGGTCCGCCATATCCACCCACGCCGGACGATGGGTGATGACGACGGTCGTGAAACGGCCGGCGAGGGAGCGGACGTTGTTGCAGATCTCCTGCTCCGTCACCGGGTCGAGCGCGCTCGTCACTTCGTCCAGAATCAGAAGCAGCGGGTCGTGGACCAGTGCACGGGCGAGGGCGATCCGCTGGCGCTGACCGCCGGAGAGCATGGTGCCGCGCTCGCCCACGACGGTGTCGATGCCGCTCGGAAGCTCTCTCACGAAATCCAGGGCACCTGCGGCTTCGAGCGCTTCCTCCACCTTCTCTACGTCGATCGTGGGATCGCCGAGGGTGACGTTCGCGAGAACTGTGTCGTGGAAGAGGAAGAGCTCCTGCGGCACGTAACCGATCATCGAGCGCCATTTGGCGAGATCGATCCGGTCGAGCGGAACGTCATCGATGAGGACCCGCCCGCTGTCGGGCTTGTACAGCCCGAGAAGAATGTCCGTCAGCGTCGTCTTGCCGGCGCC
>Ga0079224_100015208_pt1 | contig 10770 bp, 11 predicted proteins | sample Stecom2015_FD_80414 | JGI IMG/M metagenome (GOLD analysis project Ga0079224, IMG submission 80414) | Agricultural soil microbial communities from Utah to study Nitrogen management - Steer compost 2015 | ecosystem: Environmental > Terrestrial > Soil > Agricultural land | place: USA: Utah...
AGTCGGGGCGAGTGGATTCGAACCACCGACCCCTAGACCCCCAGTCTAGTGCGCTAACCAGGCTGCGCTACGCCCCGACTTGCCAGCGGCCGAGGCCGCAAGCGAGGCGCAACGTAGTCGATGCCCGGCTGAATGCAAGCATTCGTTCGAGGGCAGCTGCTGGGGGCACCCCCGCGCGAGCCGTGCTACTCGGTCGGCCATGCGGCTGCTCGGCATCGAGACGTCCTCTCGGCGCGGTTCGGTGGCGCTCGTGCAAGACGACCGGGTGATCGCGCTCCGGCACCACGAGGCGCCGAGCGCCCACCGCGAGAACATGCTCCGCCTGGTGCAGCAGGCCCTGGGCGACGCCGGCTGGGAGCGCTCGGCCCTCGACCGGATCGCGGTCGGCGTGGGTCCGGGCTCCTTTACGGGGCTTCGGGTGGGGGTCGCGCTGGCCCAGGGCATCGCGCTGGGGCTTGGGATCCCGCTCGTGGGCATCGACTCCTTGCGAGCCATGGCCGCGGCGGCGCCCCAGGATCGGCCCGGCGCGCGCTGGGCGCTGGTGGACGCGCACCGAAACGAGGTGTTCGTGGCGGCCTTCAGCGAAGAGGGGGCGGTCCTCTGCCCCGTCCAGGCCGTCGCTCGCGCGGCGGTGGCTGCGATGATCGAAGGCCATGGCAGCGGCCCCCGGCTGGTGCTCGGCGAGATCGCGGCGGAGGTCGCGCCCGGGCCTGAGGTCTTGCGGGGGTTCGAGACCGATCTGCCCATGGCCTCGCAGGTGGCGCTGCTCGGCCACCTTGCCCCCGCGCCGACGAACCCCGTGGAGCCGATGTATGCCCGGCCCGCCGACGCGATCGTGCCCGATCTGCCCCCCTCCCCGCTCGCGGCGCCCCTGGACAATCCGGGCGGCGTCCGATAGCTGGTGAGGTCCCACGGCGGATCGCCTGACGGCTTCGATGACTCCCGACCCGCACTCCGAGGAACAAGCGCGGCTTTTGTCTCGCTTCGGCCGTCCCTTCGAGCCGGGCGACGTGCTGTTCAGCGATGGGGATCCCGCTCGCGAAGCCTTTTTGCTGCACGAAGGCCGGGTGCGGCTGGTCAAGCGCGTGGGCGCCATCGAGCGCAGCCTGCGCATGCTGCGGCCGGGCGATCTCTTCGGGGAGTCCGCCTTGATCCCGGGCGCACCGCGCAACTCGACCGCGGTGGCGATGAGCGCGGGCGTCGCGCTGGCGCTCGACGCCGCGACGTTCCAAAAGGTGCTCTCCACCCACTCGGCCGTCGGGGCGCGGGTGCTCCCGCAGCTCATCCGGCGCTTGCGGGACGCCGAGGACCAGATCGAGATCCTGATGCTGCGCGACTCGCAGACGAAGGTGGTCGCCGCCTTGCTCAAGCTCGGTCAGCAGCGCGCCAGCCAGGACGGCGCGAGCGCGGGGCCGATCGTGTTGAACCTGTCGCCGCTCGATCTGTCGGCGCGCGTGGGGGTCGACGTCGACACGGTCAAACGCAACGTGCGCCAGCTGCGTGACGGCGGGTATCTCCGCATCAGCGAGGAGCGGATCGAGATCGTCGACGTCGAGGCGCTGCGCGAGCTCTACGGGTTGCTCGGCGTCAAAGACAAAATCCTCCCGTCGGAGGCGGGGCCCGCTTTGTCCACCCGCCGCTGACCCCGCTGCTGCCGGTCTGACTCCCAAGGAAATCAATCTGTTAGCGATTGACCGCCCCGGGGGCTTCGGGTAAGCGCGAGCAGCGGGCGATCCCTATGTGGCGGCCCGCTCCAGCAGGATGGTGAACGCGCGCGCACGCCGCTACGGGACCGGGGGCGGATTCGGCCTCGAGGGTGAGCTGCGCCGCCTGGCGCCGTGGGCCCTGGCCTTGATGCTGTGCGCCTGCGGTGGCGCGAGCTCGGGCGCGCCGCCCGGCGCCGATCCGACGCGCATGAGCGTGACGGAGTACGACGTGGCCCGCGATCTGTGGCTCTCCAAACACCGTCCCCGGGAAGCGCTCGAGCACGCGCTGCGCGCGGTCGAGCTCGACGAGGACAACGCCGAGGCGGCGCACCTCGTCGCGCTGCTGTACCTCGATTTTTGCAGCCGCAGTCCCACGGAGTGCCAGCTGAAGCAGGCCGAGAGCCACGCCCGGCAGGCGCTGCGCGCACGCCCAGAGTTTCGCGAGGCGCGAAACACCTTGGGGGTGATCTTGATCCACGCCGGCCAATACCCGCAAGCGATCGAGGTGCTGCTCCCGCTGAGTCAGGACATCCTGTATACAACCCCAGAAAATGCTTGGGGAAATCTCGGATGGGCGTACCTCGAAAGCGGCCAGCTCGAGCGCGCCATCGACGCCCTCAAGCGCGCCGTCGCCGCCCAGCCGCTGTTCTGCGTCGGCAACTACCGACTAGGGATCGCGTACGAACGGAAAAAACAACTGAACGCGAGCCTCGAGGCGCTCACCCGTGCCCTCGAAACCGAGCACCCCGGCTGCAAGGCGATGCAGGCCGCGTACGCAGCGCGCGCACGTGTCTCGATACAGCTCGGCCGGGGCGACGCCGCGCGGCGTGACTTGGCCGAGTGCACGCGCCTCGGAAAAGCAACGAACTTCGGGAAAGAATGCGCCTCCATTGCGCAGAAACTCGAGTAATCTCGGGCCCCCTGATGGAATCGGTCGGACAATTTCTTCGTCGCCACCGCGAAGGCAAGCGGATGAGTGTTGAAGAGGTGTCGCGCGCGACGCGCGTGCCGATGTCGAGCGTCGAGCGCATCGAGTCCGATCAATTCGACGAGCTTCCCGGCGAAGTGTTCGTGCGCGGCTTTTTGAAGTCTTACGCGCGCGCCGTCGGTCTGTCCGCCGAAGAGGTGCTGGCGCGCTACACCGCGAGCCGGCGTGTCGCCTGGGTCACCCCGTTGCCGATCGCGAGCCCCACCAAGCCCGCGCGCGGGCGGCGCTTCGGGGTCGCGATCGCCTTCGTGCTGCTGCTCCTCTTGTTCACGCTGGCGCTCAGCATCGTGCTCAAGCCGCGCGGGGACGACATGCCGCAGGAGCTGTCGCGCGCGGCCGCGGGGCTCGACGCTCGGCCGATCCGCACTTGCTGACGACCGAAGCGCTGCTCGTTCGCAGAACACCTTTTCGCGAAGCCGATCTGGTGGTCGAGCTGTTCACCCGCGACCTCGGTCGCATCTCCGCGCTCGCGCGGGCCGCGCAGAAGAGCCGGCGACGCTTCGGCGGCAGCCTCGAGCCGATGCACACGCTGAGCGTGAGCGTGCTGGAGGGTCGCGGAGAGCTCTTCACGCTGCAAGAGAGCAAGCTTGCGTCCGCGCGCTTCCGCCTCACGGGTGATCTCGACGCGATGACCACGGCCGGGCGCGCGCTCGGTTGGCTGCGACGTTCGACGCCCCCCAAGCACCCGGAGCCGGCGGCGTGGGCCGCCATCATCACGCTGCTCGACGAGCTCGATGATCCGGATCGTGCGCGCGCGCCCGAGCTCGGCCTCGCCGAGTTCGGGCTTGCGTTGCTCGGCGCGGTCGGCCTCGGCCTCGAGCTCGAGCGCTGCGTCGCCTGCTCGCGCCCCTGCGCTCCCGATCAGGCGGCGCTCATCGATCCCAAACGCGGCGGGCTGGTCTGTCGCGCGTGCGGCGGCGGACGCATCAAGTTGTCGGCCGCCGCGCGCGCGCGCCTCGGCCGCGCCGCAGCGGCGGAGCGCCCGGCCCTGATCGCGGAAGACGCCAGCGTGGCGCTCGAAATCGTGGAGCAAGCGCTGCGGCAGCACGCCGGCGTGGACGCGTGAGCGCCGCCGCGCAAGACTCCGCGCCGTGCCGCCTTCCCCCAAAAAGGTCCCGCCCATCGTGGCTGCCGAGTTCGCGGCTGGCGCCGCCAGCGTCGCCCAGCTGCCGCCGCCCGTGGGCGTGGAGGTGGCGTTCGCCGGTCGATCGAACGTCGGCAAGAGCAGCCTGCTCAACGCGCTGATGAACCGCAAGAACCTGGTGCGCACCAGCTCCACGCCGGGCTGCACGCGCCAGATCTCGTTTTTCAAAGCGCGCGCCGCCGACGACGTCGTGTTCACCCTCGTCGATCTCCCGGGCTACGGCTACGCCAAGCGCTCGAAGACCGAGCGCCTCGCCTGGGCCGAGCTCATCGAGCGCTACCTGCTCGAGCGCCCCACGCTCGCCGCCGTCGCCCTGCTGGTCGACGTCCGCCGCGGCCTCGAACCCGACGACCGCGACCTGCTCACCCTGCTGGCCACCCCGCGCCCCAATCGCCGTCCGCTGAAGGTCGTGCTCGTCGCCACCAAGCTCGACAAGCTCCCCCGCTCGGCACGCCTCGGCACCGTCAAGCGCCTCGCCGACGACGCCGGCAAGCTGCCCTTCGTCGGCTTCTCCGTCCACGAGCCAGACGCCCGCGATACGCTCTGGGCGACCATCCGTCGCGTCACCGAGCTCGGGTAGGAAGCTCGGTTCATCGTGGGCGCAGCAGGGATCGAACCTGCGACTTCGTCCGTGTGAAGGACGCACTCTACCGCTGAGTTATGCGCCCGATGCCCCCTGGGAGGGCTCGAGAGGCGCGCTTCATAGCGCGCAATCGCCCGGACAGCAACGGATGGCTCGCACGGAGCGCCCGGGGGGCGGCGCTTTCGTGGGGCAAGGAGCAAGAAACCGGCCGAAAGCGGTGGTATAGCCCCCGAACCCATGAACGTTTCGGCCCCTGGCTCCACGCCGCCACCCAACGACCCCGCTCGCCGCCGGGACAAGCTGCTCGGGCTTCTGATCATTGCCGGGGCGTTCGCGATCTCGCTCGGGATCTCGCTTTGGGCCAAGCAACGCTCTCGACCGGAGCTCGCCAAACCGCCGGCGCCGCCGACGACGGCAGGCGTGGTGGGCTTCCCCAAAGCCGTCGACGCCATCGCGACGCTGGCGGCGGCGCGCGCCGTCACCGCGCGCCCCGCCCTGCTCGGGATCGCGCTGGAACGGGTCGGCCCGAGTGGAACGGTCGACGTGACCGACGACAAGGGGCGCGTTCGCTACACCTTCCAGAGCCCCGCGGGGGAAGGGCCGCAACCGGCGCGTGAGCCCGGCACGCTGCCCCGACGGCACTACTGCGGGCGGCAAATCGTCCGCGTCAAAGCCCAGGGGCTGGTGGCCGATCCGGACATTTCGGACTACCCGTGCCCGGGCTCGCCCGCCGAGGGCTTGCCCGATCCGGTGTGCGGGCCCAAGGAGGTGTGGCAGCGGGCGATCGACAAGGGCGTGCCTGACAAGCGCCCCGCCAACATCGACTACTACCGCTCCAAGGCCGGCCCTGCGTGGCGCTTCGATCTGCCAGGGACGCAGCACCGGTTCGCCTTGTACGGCGACTGCGAGCGCGAGCTGTCGCGCGCCGAGAGCGCGGCCGCGGTCCGCTTCTGACAGGCTGCCAGCGCTGCCGCCGGGCGGCGATCCGCGAGGGCGCTCAGCCCTCGGCGACGACGCGGTTCCGGCCAGCGTGCTTGGCGGCGTACAGCCGCCGATCGGCGGCGCCGATCAGGCCCTCCTGGGTGTTGTCGGGCGTCTCCGAGAACGCCGCGCACCCGATGCTGGCCGTCACCTGCAGCGTCTGGCCGTCGCTCGCCACGCGCAGCTTCGCGATCGCTTGACGCACCCGCTCGCCGGCGCGGGCCGCGCCCGCCAGGTCGATGTTGCGCAAGATGATCGCAAACTCCTCGCCGCCGTAGCGGGCGAAGACGTCTTCACTGCGCAGCGTTCGCCGGACCGCCCCGGCCACCGCCACCAGGACCGCGTCCCCGGCGGGGTGACCGTAGGTGTCGTTGACGTGCTTGAAGTGGTCGATGTCGATCATCAACAACGACACCTCGCTCTTGTGGCGGCGCGCGTACGACAGCTCGCCCGAGAGGCGCGTCTCGAAATGTTCGCGGTTGAACGCCCCGGTGAGCGAGTCGGTCACGCTCGCCGCGTACAGCTGGCGCAGGAGCTCCTCTTGCTCGAAATCGACGATCGAATAGCGCATGACGACCGTGGGACCGAACTGGATCACGTCGCCGTCCTTCAGCGTGTGACGCTCGACGCGCTGGCCGTGCACGAAGGTGCCGTTGGCGCTCTGCAGATCTTCGAGCACATACCCGCCGCCACCCGGGGCGATCTGCGCGTGGCGGCGGCTGATGCCGCCGTCGTCGAGCCACACGTCGCAGTCCTGCTGGCGCCCGACGCGCACCATGCGCTCCTCCAGGCGCACGACCTGACCGAGCTGCGCGCCGTGAACGCGGATCAACAGGTGCCGATCGCGGGTGATCCGCCGCCGGGTGCTCGCGTCCGGCACATTGACGATGGCGGTCGTGTCCTCACCAAACCCGCTCGGCGGTGGACCAGCTGAGTCGAAGTCGCGCTTCGCCACTTGGCCGCTACCCTATCACGGATCGGATTTCGTCCTCGAGTTCGATAGCCGTTTCGATAAGGGTGCCGAGCGTTCCCACGAGCGCCTACAACGGCGAGGGGTGAGCGAAGCCCCGCCGCTGTTAACAGTGTTAACCCGGAAAAGTCGCCCGTGATCGCGCTCGCGGGGTAAGCGGGGGACGCGTGGCCCAACCGCCCAACGGCACCGATTTACCCGAGCCCAGCTCCACGAAACCACCGGCGACATCGGCCGGTGAAGACGAGCGCCGCCGGATCACGGGACGGGCCGGGATCGTCGCGCTCGGCACGCTCGCGAGCCGCCTGCTCGGCCTCGTGCGCGACCAGGTGCTCGCGGCGGTGTTCACCCGCGCGGCGACGGATGCGTTCTTCGTCGCCTTCACGATCCCCAACGTGCTGCGGCAGCTGCTCGCCGAAGGCGCGATCCAGAGCGCCGTCTTGCCGGTGCTGTCGCGGACGCGCGAGCAAGAGGGCGAGGCCGCGGCCAAGCGCTTCTTCGCCGCCGCGCGCGGGCTGTCGCTGACCATTCTGCTCGGCGTCAGCGTCGCGGGCGTCGTGTTCGCCCCGGAGCTGGTGGAGCTGTTCGCCTCGGGGTTCAAGGACATCCCCGGTCAGTTCGAGCGCACGGTCTCGCTCACCCGCTGGGTCTTCCCCTACATCTTCTTCATGGGCACCGCGGCGCTCGGGGTCGCGGCCCTCAACACGCACCAGCGCTTCGTCGTCACCTCGTTCGCGCCCGCCCTGTTGAACGTCGCCTTCATCGCCTGTGCGCTCGGCCTCACCGGCTGGCTCATCAGCCGCGGCGAGGAGCCGATTTTGGCCATGGCCATCGGCGCGCTGGTCGGCGGCCTGCTGCAGGTGGTCGCGCAGTGGCCGAGCCTGCGCGCGATCGGCTACCTCACGGCGCCCCGCTTCGAGGCGGCCCACCCCGGGATCCGGGAGGTGCTGCGGCGCATGGGGCCCGTGCTGTTCGGCATCGGCGTGTATGCGATCGACGTGCTGGTGGCGCGCCGGCTGCTGTCGGAGCTGCCCGTAGGATCACAGAGCTACTTCACCTTCGCGCAGCGCCTGTGCGACTTCCCGCAAGGCATCTTCGTGATGGCGCTGCAGACCGCCACCTTGCCCAGCCTCTCGCTCCTGGTCGCGCGCGGCGACCGCGTGGAGGTCGAGCGCACCTTCGCGTTCGGCATGCGCCTGTCGCTGTTCGTCGGTCTGCCGGCCACGCTGCTGCTGGTGTTTCTGGCCGAGCCGATCGTGGTGGCGATCTTCCAGCGCGGAGAGTTCGGCGCGCTGGCAGCCGAGCAAACCGCACGCGCGCTGATGGCTCAGGGAGCCGGCATCTGGACGGTGGCCGCCGTGCGTCAGCTGGTGGCGGTGTACTACGCGCTCGGTGACACCAAGACGCCGGTCCTGGTGGCGACGATCGACTTTTTGATCTTCTTCGGCTCGGCCGTCTGGCTGCGCGAGGCCCTCGGCCACATCGGCGTGAGCCTGGCCGTGGCCATCGCCAGCACGGCCCAGATGCTGCTGCTCTGGACGCTGCTGCGCCGCCGCTTGGACCGGGTGTGCGTCGGGGAGATCGCGCTCTCGGCCGGCCGCACGTTGCTCGCCGCCGTGCCGGCAGGTGTGGCCGCCGCGCTGTGGGCGCACGTGAGCACGCCGCTCTTCGGCACCGGCCCGCTCTTGCGGATCTTTCCGGGCGTCACGGCCGCCGGTGTGTTCGCGGCCGTGTTTCTTTCGTTGGCCGCGCTCGTCAAAAGCGAAGAGCTGACCACCTTGATCGCCGCGGTGCGGCGCCGGCGAGGATGAGATCCGTGATGTCCCCTTTCGTGCGTGCGACCGTCGGCCCCGTCAGCGAGCTTTGGCTCGCGCGGCCGGACAAGGCCAACGCCCTGCTCCCGGAGATGGGCCAGGCCATCGCCGCAGCGGTGCGCCGCATCAACGCCGCGCCCGAGGCGCGGGTGGTGCTGCTGCGCGCCGAGGGCCAGGCCTTCTGCGCCGGCGGCGACCTGTCGGTCATCGAAGCGGCCAGACGTCGCACCCCGACCGAGAACGTCCAGGTCATGCAGGAGTTTTATCGCTCGTTTCTGAGCCTGCTCGACCTCCGAGTGCCCGCCGTCGCGATCGTGCACGGGGCCGCCTTCGGAGCGGGGCTGTGTCTGGCGCTGGCGTGCGATCTGCGCATCGTCGCCGACGACGCCAAGCTGTGCGCCAACTTCGTGCGCATCGGTCTGCACCCAGGCATGGCCGCCACGCTCCTGCTGCCGAACGCGGTCGGCGAAGCTCGGGCGCGCGAGCTCTTGCTCACCGGCCGCGTCGTGACCGGCGCGCAGGCGACATCGCTCGGGCTCTCGCACGTGAGCGCGCCGAGAGCGCAGCTCGACCCGCAGGTCGACGCCGCGGTGGCGGGCCTGCTCGACGCCGCACCGCTCGCGGTCGCCCGCACCAAGGCCACGCTCATGGCGCCGATCCGAGCCCGGCTGCCGGCCGTGCTGCGACGCGAGGCCGAGGCGCAGGCGCTCGATTTCGCGAGCGACGACGCCCGAGAGGCCCTGGAGGCGTTCGGGGCGCGGCGCGCGCCTCGCTTCCGGGGACAGTGAGCCCTCGTCGTTCCAAGGGAACCGCGAACCCGCGTCAGACGAGCGGACCGACGGCCGCGTTGACGGCGCCGGAGAGCTCATCCGTGCGGATGAGCTCCGCGACCCGCTCGATGTCGGACGCGAGCGGCCGATCCGAGGTGAGCGGCGGCACGTGCCGGCGCACGCAGGCGTGCGCGGCCGCCACCCCCTTGCCCGCCCGGAGCGGCAGGCGCTGATCGAGGCCGGCCGCCGCCGTCAGCAGCTCGATCGCGAGCCCGCGGCGCACGTTCTCGACCACCATGCCGAGCTTGCGCGCGCCGACGCTGCCCATGCTGACGTGATCCTCCTTGCCGGCGCTCGAGGGGATGGAGTCGACGCTCGCCGGGTGGCAGAGCACCTTGTTCTCGCTCACCAGCGACGCCGCGGTCACCTGCGCGATCATGAAGCCGCTGTGCAGCCCGCTATCGGGGGCGAGGAACGGGGTGAGCCCCTGGGAGAGCGCCGGGTTGAGCAGGTGCTCGACGCGCCGCTCGCTGATGTTCGACAGCTCCGCCAGCGCGATCGCCGCCAGATCCAGCACGTGGGCGAGCGGCTGGCCATGGAAGTTGCCCCCGCTCACCACGTCCGCCGTCCCGTCGGCGCCCACGAACACGATCGGGTTGTCCGTGACGCTGTTCATCTCGCACGCCAGGACGGTCTCAGCGAAGCCCAGCGCGTCGCGGCTGGCGCCGTGCACCTGAGGCATGCAGCGCAGCGAGTACGCGTCCTGCACGCGACCGCAGTCTTTGTGGCTCTCCATCAGCTCGCTGTCGGCGAGCAGGGTCCTCAGGTTTTGCGCCACCAGCGCCTGACCCGGGTGGGGCCGCACGCTCATCAACCGCTCGTCGAAGGGGCGCTTCGATCCCTTGAGCGCCTCCAGGCTCATGGCGCCCGCGATGTCGGCGGCGATCAGCAGCCGCCCGGCGTCGAGCAGCCCGAGCAGGCCGGCGGCCGCCATGAACTGGGTGCCGTTGATCAGCGCCAGGCCCTCCTTCGACTCGAGCTCGAGCGGCGCGAGGCCCGCGCGCTCGAGCGCCGGCCGGCTCGGCGAGACGACCCCGCCCGCCTCCACCTCGCCCTCCCCGATCAACGCCAGCGCCAGGTGCGCCAGCGGCGCCAAATCTCCGGACGCGCCGACCGAGCCTTGCGTGGGGATGCGCGGCAACAGGTCGTGATTCAACAGCTCGGCGAGCAGCTCGATGAGCTCCGGGCGCACCCCGGAGTGCGCCAGCGCCAGCGTCTGGGCCCGCAAGAGGAGCATGCCGCGGACCAGCGGAGCCGGCGCGACGGGCCCGGTGCCGCTCGCATGGCTCCGCACCAGGTTGCGCTGCAGCTCGCGGATCTGCGCTGGCAAGATCGCCGTCTCCGACAGCGCGCCGAAACCCGTGTTCATGCCGTAAATGCGCGGCGCCCGATCGCCCTCGAGGTGCAATCGCTCCACCGCCGCGCGGCAGCGGGCGACCGCCGCGCGCTCGGCGGCAGCGAGGACCACGCGGCGGCGCTCGAACACCACCGCTTCGAAGTCGCCGAGCGACAGCGGGCGGCCGAGGCGAACGGAGGGGGCGGTGGAGGCGGTCATGATTTCGGCCCAACCGTACCAGAGAGCGTTCGCCTCGAAGCGGCGCGAGCGGCGCTCGGACCCCCGACCTCGCGACGCCGGGGGCGTTGCCCCCCATCCGAACCGCTCGCGGCGGCGCACGGGCAGAGCCCCGCGCGGCTCCCGGCGAAGCACCTTGCGACGCCCTCCCGCGGGTCACTATCCTCGGCCGCCCGTGGGC
>Ga0079224_100015209_pt1 | contig 10770 bp, 8 predicted proteins | sample Stecom2015_FD_80414 | JGI IMG/M metagenome (GOLD analysis project Ga0079224, IMG submission 80414) | Agricultural soil microbial communities from Utah to study Nitrogen management - Steer compost 2015 | ecosystem: Environmental > Terrestrial > Soil > Agricultural land | place: USA: Utah...
TGGATCGAGGCCGAGGGACAGGAGGTTATCGGCCGTTGCTTCGTCGAGCGGCAGATTGCGCGCTCGTGCCGCGCGTAGGGCATGCCAGGCGATATCTCGAAAGCCTTCCACCTGCCCGTCGAATTTCATCTTCCGGCCGGCGGCCCACAGCGCGAGCTCCACTGAGCCGGCCCCCCGCCGACGCTGGCGCTTGGAGCCGAAGTAGCGGAGGCGCAAGCGGTCCAGTTGCTGCCACGAGAGGGTCCGCGTGTTGATCTCGCTGGTAGAGATTCCAAGATCGTCCACCTCGATGCGCGTGATGTGGAGACGTGCCGTGTGCAGGCCAAAAAGCAGGAAGATGATAGCCAGCGGGACGAACACCCAAAGGACCAGAGGCGCAGGATCGGCCGCAAGCAGCACAAAGAGGCAGAAGCCTGCGCCCAGAGCGGCGCGCAGGTAGTCGGCCATCAGCCGGCTGAGCGGGTAGCGGTAGCTGACGCGGTCCGGAGTGATCTCGTACATCGCCTCACCATTAGACTTCCAGGTCCACTACTACCGGTACGTGGTCCGAGGGCCGCTCCCACGTCCTGGTTACCTTTACCACTGATAGGCGGTTCAGACTGTGCCGCAGCGGCTGTGAAACCAAGGCATGATCCAGGCGCCACCCGTAATTCTTCTCAAATGACTGGGGGAAGCGGTAGCCCCACCAGGTGAAAAGAGGCTCCTCGGGCGGAACGAAATGTCTGCCCACGTCAATCAAGGCTCCCGCCTCGATCAAGCCGGCGATCCTTTGAGATTCTCCTGGGGTGTGCCCGACCGAGCGAATCTGCCGCTTGTGATTCCAGACGTCATTTTCCAAGGGCGCCACATTGAGATCGCCCACGAGCATCACCCGCCGACCACGCGTATGAATTGCGGCCCAATCAGCCATTTCCTCAAGAAAGGCAAGCTTGTGGGCGAACTTCTCGTTCACCTCTGGATCGGGAGTCGGCCCGCCGGAGGGAACATAGAAGTTGTGGATTTCAAGCGGTTCGCCGCTTCCGCAGGGAAGGGTGACCGAGAGATGCCGCTTGTCGTCCTTGCTGCACCAGATGCGATGGTCTTTTGCATCGAAAGGCAGGCGCGAGAGAATTGCGACGCCATTATAGGATTTCTGGCCGCGAAAGACGTGATGGTTGTATCCCATGGCCACGAGGTCGGCGACCGGGAAGTCCTCGTCACGGACCTTGGTTTCTTGCAGACAGAGAACATCCGGTCTCCATGCCTCGGTAAAGCGAGCGAGATGCTCGAGGCGCTGCCGGATGGAGTTGATGTTCCAGGTAACAACACGCAGTGACAAGGCTTGACCTCCCGCCCTCGCGGACGCGGGCAGTTTTCTTCGCTGATTTCAGGTAATGCCGCCGATCAGGTTGTGGCCGACGAGCGTCGTCCCCGAATACTTTATCCGGAACCGACAAGTATCTCGCCTTGTAGCGGAGCTCTTCCAGGTTGTCATCCGGGGGAGAGGACAGGTTATGAGGCCAGGAAGTCTTTCCCACCTGCCGGTATCAAGGGCCTAAAAAAGAGGAACGCCCGGTCGGGGGGCAGCCGGGCGTTCCATCACTCCGCGGAGCTGTGGGAGTCTTAGGCAGGGGACCTCAATCTCCCACTATGGAGGCTAACCTTTGCGGCGCCTCCTTGTTTCATAATCTAGGTACGCCACGCCCGGGTGCAATAGTGAGGTGGCGAATAAAAAGTGATGACCGCCCCTTTACGTTACCTCTTTCGTGACAGCTGCCACAGCCTCACCGAAGGTGCGAAATAGCGCTGTAGAGAAGGGATCCTCCAGGACTTTGTATTCCGGATGCCATTGCACCGCGAGCGCAAAACCTTGAGCATTGCGCACCCGGACTGCCTCAATCGTCCCGTCCGGGGCCGTTGCCTCGACCTCAAGGTCGTCTGCCAGGCGATCGATCGCCTGCCAGTGGAGGGAGTTGACCTCTACTTCCTTTGCGCCACCCGCAATGCTTTGCAACTGGCCTCCGGGGGCTAGGCAGATGCTGTGGCGTTTGCCGTATTGAACGTCGAGATCATCGCTTGCCGGACGCCGATGATCCAGCCGACCGGGCAGTTCATGAACCCGGGGGTGCAGCGTGCCGCCCAATGCTACATTGAGCTCCTGCATGCCTCGGCAGATAGCCAGAAGCGGTAGACCACGCGCCAGCACCGCCCTGATCAGGGTCAAGGTGGTGGCATCACGCTGCGGATCGTAGGGCTCATGCTCCGGCGTAGGGGCGTGACCATAGTGGTCGGGATGCACGTTGGAGGGGCTGCCGGTAAGGACGACCCCATCGAGACCTTCCAACGCAGCCGGAATGTCCAGCAGCTCGGCAAGAGACGGGAGCACGACCGGTACCGCGCCTGTCGCCTGCGCGACGGCGCGAACATACTTATCGCCGATGACGTGAAAGGGTTGGCCATCAAGCTCGCGAACGCAGGCTGGCAGGCCGATGAGAGGTTTGCGCTGCATGTTCTGCTAGCTAGCCTCGCGGTGCCCCGGTGGCAAGGGAGTTGTCCCGAAGGGGACCCGGTCCCTTCGCGTGGAGTTGGTTGAGGCAGTAGGCGCCCGGGTAGGAGCGATCCGCGAGCTATTGTAGGCTGCCCGCGCCGCTGCCATGGAGGTTTGATGAACAGGCAAGTCTCGGAGACCACCCTGCGGGCATTTGTGGCGGAACTCGCCCAAGGAGGCGCAGCCGCTGCGTTGCAGTCGCTCGAGGGAGACCGCCTGAAAACGCTCTCCTACGCGGAGCTTTCGGACCAGGCATTGCGATTGGCCCGCGGCCTGCACGAGCGCGGCGTCAAAGTGGGCGACCCGGTGGTTCTCTTCGCCCCCAACACCATCGATTGGGTTGTGGTGCGGCTGGCACTGGCGGCCCTTGGGGCGGTTGGTGTTGCCTTGGACGAATTCAGTACCGATGCCGAATTGGCAGTTTTGCTACCCGATTCCGGAGCCAGGGTGGCCTTCGTCGCCTCCGATGTCCTACCGCGTCTGCGCGCTCTGGAGACGGTGGAGATGGAACTGATCCGCCTCGACAGCCAGCAAGATGAGGACCCCGCGCCCGGTTGGAGGGAGTTGCTGGCGGATGAGCCTGGCGACCTGCCGCCAATCGAGCCGGATCAGCCGATCATTCAGGTCTACACCTCTGGTACGACCGGAACGCCGAAGTCCTTTTTCCTCTCGCATGCCAACCTGCTGCACAATATTCGGTCCATGGTGGAGCGTGAGATCGTCACCGCCAGCGATCGCGTGGTCATGCCTCTGCCCCTCCATCATGTATTTCCGCTAACGATCGGTGTGGGGGTCGGCCTTGGCAGTCGCGCGACCCTGATCCTCCCAGAAGGGGTGACGGGGCCGCAGATCATGACAGCGCTGCGCGTCGCGAAGGGGACGGTGCTCCTGGGGGTTCCTCGCCTGTTCGCGGCTATTCTTGCGGGACTGGAAGGACGCATTGCGCAGCAACCTCTGTTCCGGCGCCTTGCCTTCCGCGCGATGTTCGCCGTTTCCCTCTTTCTGCTCAAAAACTTCAACATTCGCATTGGGCGCAGGCTTTTCGGCGCGCTGCATCAGCAGGTTGGGCCGGATCTCTGGCTGTTGGCTTCCGGCGGCGCCAAGTTCGATGCCGAACTCGTGTGGAAGCTGGATGCTCTTGGCTGGGATACCCGCAGCGGGTGGGGTCTGGCCGAGAGCGCGTCCGTGCTCACCTACAATCACGCCGGCCCCGAGAAACGCATTGGCAGCGAGGGAAAGCCGTTGCCGGGAGTGGAGGTGCGAGTCGCCGATCCCGATGAGGAAGGGGTTGGCGAGCTGCAGGCGCGTGGCGGCTCGCTCTTTTCCGGTTACCAGGGAGGGCCGGAGATAAACGACGGGGTCTTCACCAGCGATGGCTGGTTCAGAACCGGCGACCTGGGACGTATCGACGACGACGGCTTTGTCTACATTCATGGCCGATTGAAGGAGATGATCGTCCTCGGGGGCGGCAAGAACGTTTTCCCGGAAGAGATCGAGGCGGTCTATCGAGAAAGCCCTGTGATCGAAGAGATCGCCGTGCTGGAAGAAAAGGGCGCTCTTGTGGCAGTTGTGGTCCCGAACCTTGCCGCCGCCACAGCAGCGGGCACTGCGGTGGAGCCGGTTGTGCGCTCGGCGCTTTCGGAGCAGGGCGCCAAGCTTGCAGGCTATCAGCGCCTGGCCGGCTTCGTGATCACGCGCGAGGCCCTGCCGCGCACTCGTTTGGGAAAATACCAGCGTTTCAAGCTCAGCGAGATCTATCGAAGTCTCCGGGACGGCCGGCAACCTCCCAGCCAAGCGCAACCGCTCACTCCGGAGGAGGAGGCTTTTCTGAATGTCGGTCGGCGCCAGGAGGTCTTTGCCTTCCTGAAGTCCCGCTTTCCAAGGCAAGCGGTAAGTCTGGATGCTTCGCCGAGCCTCGACCTCGGCATCGATTCCCTCGAGTGGGTCACGCTTGGGATGGAACTGGAGCAACGCTTCGATCTGACCCTGCCCAAGGAGGCGACGGCCGAGATCCTGACGATCCGCGACCTGCTGGAAAAGGTGAAGCCTCTGGAGGAGGCAGCGCAGGCGCGTCCTTTAATTCGCCAGCTCAGCAACGAGGAGGCGGAATGGCTGCGTCCTCGCGGCTTTGGCCTGCGATTCCTGGGTCTCCTGCTACACGGCCTCAACAGGCTGGTGCAGCGATTTTATTTTCGCCAGCGGGTCGAGGGCGAAGCGCTGCCCCCGCCTGACGCCGGGCCGCATCTCTATGTTGTAAACCACCTGAGCGACCTGGATCCTTTGGTGGTCGCTGCAGCGCTTGGCTACGCCCGCCTGTCGCGGCTTCGCTGGTCGGCAGAGCGCAGCCGCCTTTTCACCACCTCTGTCTTGCGGACGATCAGCCGGGCCGCACGTATCTTTCCGGTCGACGAGCGGGATCCGGGAACCACTCTCTCCTATGGCGCAGAGACGTTGCGACGCGGCGAAACGCTGGTGTGGTTTCCCGAATCGTGGCGTTCGCCGGATGGAGAGCTGCAAACCTTCTTGCCGGGCGTGGGCCACCTGTTGCTTGCGGAGCCGGTCGCGGTAATTCCGCTTCGGATCTATGGCACCTTCGAGGCGATGCCGCGCTATGCCAGCTTTCCCCGTCCCGGCAAGGTTACGGTGGTCGTCGGGCCGCCGATCGCCGCGGAGGAGATCAAGGGGTTCGATGATGCGAAGGCTATCGCCCAACATCTCCAGCAGGCCGTAGCCGCGCTGCCACCGCCGAAGTCCGCGTGAAAGGCATCGCGCCCCTGTCGCGACTTGATCGCTTTATTTGAAGCTGATCTCGCCGTCGACCGTGTGGCGGACATCCGTTCCTTCGACAGTGAGAACCACCTGAGCCTTCACGCTGTCCTTGCCGGCGAGGGTGCCCTTGTCGAGGCCCTCGCGAACCGCTTCCTCGATCACCCTTTGAGAGGTGACGCCAACCTTCTTGAGGAACTTGCGCAGCTCCATGTTAAAAATGTCTTCGTTCATCGTATTTTCCACTCTCGACAGGGTGCCAGCCGCACAGCTTTGGTCCCTCAGGTCGGTTGCGCGTCGGAAGCTGGCATGGCACACGAAGGCTGGCCGCGTGCGCGACCACCTGCTTCGTGCTATTTCCGGACATCATGAAACACTATCTGGAATTCGAAAAGCCGGTCGCAGAACTCGAAAACAAGATCGAGGAGCTGCGACACCTCTCCGGCGACGACGAACTCAACATCGCAGAAGAAGTTGCGCGCCTTCAGGCAAAGGCGGAACGGCAGCTCAAGACGGTCTATGCCAAATTGACGCCTTGGCAGAAATGCCAGGTCGCGCGCCATCCGGAGCGGCCGCATGTCAAGGAGTACATTGCGAAGCTGATCGAGGACTTCACGTCCCTGGCAGGTGATCGGCTCTATGCGGAAGACCAGGCGATCGTTGGTGGCATCGGACGCTTTGGCGGGCGGACCGTGGTCGTCATGGGCCAGGAAAAGGGCAATGACACCAACAGCCGCGTTGCCCACAACTTCGGCATGGCTCGCCCGGAAGGCTATCGCAAGGCGCAGCGCCTGATGCATCTGGCCCAGCGGTTTCAAGTCCCGGTCATAACCTTCGTCGATACTGCCGGTGCCTATCCGGGCGTTGGAGCGGAGGAGCGGGGCCAGGCGGAAGCCATTGCCCGGTGCATGGACGTGAGCCTGCAGCTCGAAGTGCCAGTAGTTGCCGTGGTCGTGGGGGAGGGAGGCTCCGGAGGCGCCATCGCTCTTGCGACGGCGGACGAGGTGCTGATGCTAGAGCATTCCATTTATTCGGTAATCTCTCCCGAAGGCTGTGCCTCCATTCTCTGGCGGTCGTCAGAGCAGGCCCAGGATGCCGCGGAAGCGCTGAAGCTGACGGCCCAGGATTTGAAGAACCTCGCAATCATCGACCGGATTGTGCCGGAGCCACTGGGCGGGGCGCATCGCGGGCGCGAGGAGACCATCAAGGCGGTGGGGCAGGCAGTTGAAGAAGCCCTGGGGCATCTCGAAGGACGGAGCGGCGAAACTCTCCGCGCGGCACGGCGCCAGAAGTTTCTCGACATGGGCAAGAAGGGCTTGAGCTGATCCGCCTTCCCCGGCCGGCTGTTTGACAGGCGCCCTGGGCGGCAGCATCTTGCCGTTCCTTTTCATCCTAGATCTGGAGTGCTGCTGCGAAATGCAGACCGAGGACTTGAAGCAGGCAATTGAAGCTGCTTGGGACGAGCGCGACAAGGTGAACGTCGATACCCAGGGCCTGGTGCGCGACGCCGTGACCCTTGCCCTGGATGGCCTGGACAATGGCCGTTACCGGGTGGCGGAGCGAGATGCCGAAGGCACCTGGCAAGTCAACCAGTGGCTCAAGAAGGCGGTGCTCCTGTCGTTCCGACTGAATGACATGGCCGTGATCGGCGGCGGGCCTCGCGACCTCGACCTGGGGGAGTCTGTCTGGTTCGACAAGGTGCCATCCAAGTTCGCGGGATGGAGCGACGAAACCTTCAGGGAAGCCGGGTTCCGCGCGGTGCCGAACTGCACCGTGCGTCGCTCAGCCTACATCGCGCCCGACGTGGTCCTGATGCCGAGTTTCGTCAATCTTGGCGCCTATGTAGACAGCGGCACGATGGTGGACACCTGGGTCACGGTCGGCTCCTGCGCCCAGATCGGCAAGAACTGCCACCTTTCCGGCGGTGTCGGAATCGGTGGTGTTCTGGAGCCACTGCAGGCCGGCCCGGTGATCATCGAGGACAACTGCTTTATCGGCGCTCGCTCGGAAGTAGTGGAAGGTGTCATCGTTCGCGAAGGATCGGTCCTGTCCATGGGCGTCTTCATCGGCGCTTCCACCCGGATCATCGATCGCAACACGGGCGAGCAGTTCGTCGGTGAGGTGCCTCCCTATTCTGTTGTCGTACCTGGAAGCATGCCGGGGAAACCCCTTCCTGACGGTTCTCCCGGCCCGAGCCTCTATTGCGCGGTGATCGTGAAGCGGGTTGATGAGCGCACCCGCGCGAAAACCGCGATCAACGAGCTCCTGCGCACCTGAGAAAGCCGTAGCCGTGACCTCGCCCGTCGATCCGGTCGATCTGACGCTCCGCCTGATCCGCTGCCCTAGCGTGACGCCGCAAGAGGGCGGAGCGCTGGACTTGCTTCAGGCGGAGCTGGAGGCTCTCGGCTTCACCTGCACGCGCCTGCCGTTTCAGGAGCCGGGGACAGAGCGGGTCGACAACCTTTGGGCAAAGCTGGGTAGCGGCAGCCCGCACTTCTGTTTTGCCGGACATACCGACGTCGTGCCGCCGGGCGATCTCGACGCCTGGTCGGCTGGGCCCTTCGAAGGGCGCCTGGAAGGCGGCCAGGTGATCGGCCGCGGCGCCTGCGACATGAAGGGGGCCATCGCCGCCTTTGTGGCAGCGGTGGCTGCCTTCCTCCAGAAAAAGGGGACGCCCCAGGGCAGCATCTCGCTGCTCATCACCGGGGATGAGGAAGGGCCCTCGATCAACGGTACGCGCAAGGTGCTGGAATGGCTGGCGGAGCAAGGAGAAGCCATCGACGCCTGCTTGGTGGGGGAGCCGACCAATCCTCGCGATCTGGGGGACATGGTAAAGATCGGCCGACGGGGCAGCTTGACGGGGTGGCTTAAGGTCGAGGGTCGCCAAGGCCATATTGCCTATCCGCACCTGGCCGACAATCCGTGTCACCGGCTGGTCGAACTCCTCCAGCGCCTGCTGGCGCAGCCGCTCGATCAGGGGAGCGAGCATTTCCAGCCGTCCAGTCTGCAAGTTGCTACGATCGACGTGGGCAATCCCGCGACCAACGTGATTCCTGCGACGGCGCAGGCCGTCTTCAACGTACGCTTCAATGACCACTGGACAGGCGAAAGCCTGGAAGCCTGGATCCGGGAGAGGCTGTCGGAGGTGGAAGGTCACTGGGATCTGAAGGTGCGGGTTTCCGGGGAGTGTTTTCTCACGCCTCCCGGGCCGCTGGCGAAGACCGTGGCGCAGGCGGTCGAGGCCGAGACGGGCCGTCGCCCTGAACTCTCGACAAGCGGCGGCACCTCCGACGCGCGCTTCATCCGCGCCTATAGCCCGGTGGTCGAATTCGGCCTGGTCGGCCAGACCATGCACCAGGTGAACGAGCGCGCGCTGGCCGCCGAGATCGAAACGCTTGCCCGCGTCTACCGTCGGGTTCTTGAAGGCATTTTCGCAGCCGCGTCTTCCTGAGCTCTTTACCTCGCCGGGACGCCGACTGATAGGCGAGGAACTTCTAGAAGGGGAAGCGCTCCACGCAATCCAAGGGCCACCGGCAAGAAGCCCTGCGCACCATGTTCATCAAGAACGCGGCGAAGGACCTGGCGGGGCGGAGTCTTGACGGCGCCAGATCCTTCCCTGCGCTCAGGACGATGCCGGTGCTTCACACGTCGCTGCAGGCCCAGTCTGCGATCTTGCGCAGGAAGGCGATGCAGGCTTCTACCTGTTCCAGTTCGATGAACTCGTCCGGCTGGTGCGCCTGATCGATGGAACCGGGACCGAAGACGACCGTGGAGAGGCCGGCCTGTTGGAAGAGCCCGCCCTCGGTTCCAAAGGCCACGGCGGCACTTTCGTTGGATCCTGTAAGGCGGCGGATCAAGGTTTCTGCCGCTCCTTCGTCTTCTGGGGCCAGGGGCGGCACGATAGCCAGCTGGTCCGTTTCAATGCTGGCCTCCGGCGCGAACTCACGCAGGCGCGGCAGCACCTCCGTTTCGGCGTAGGTGTCGAAGCGGCGTCGGATGTCGCGGGGATCCTCAGAGGGGAGATTGCGATACTCCCAGACGAAGCTGCATTCGCTGGGCAGGATGTTGAGCGCCGTACCCCCCTCGATCATGCCGACCTGAACGGTGGTCCAGGGCGGCTCGAAGCGGGGGTCCTGCTTCTCTCGCTGCTCTTCGCCAAGACGCCAAAGGAAATCGATTAGTCGTCCGGCGGCGAAGATCGCGCCGGCGCCTCGATGTGGTTGGCTGGAATGGGCGGCGCGGCCCTCGATGCGCGTCTGAAAGGCGTTGATCCCCTTGTGGCTGGTCACCAGGCGCATCGAGGTCGGTTCGCCGATGATCGTCAGCGCGGGACGCGGGACATTCTCCATGACATCCTGGATCATCCTTCCAGCACCCAGGCACCCCACCTCTTCGTCGTAGGAGAAGGCGATATGGATCGGCCGGCGCAGCGGCATTGCGGCGAATTCCGGCGCAAGTGCCGTCGCGATGGCCAGGAAGGACTTCATGTCGGCAGTTCCGCGCCCGTAGAGGCGGCCGTCCCGTTCGGTGACGACAAAAGGATCACTGCTCCAGTTTTGCCCCTCGACCGGAACTACGTCACTGTGTCCCGAAAGCACGATGCCACCTTCCACATCGGGTCCCAGGGTGGCGAACAGATTGGCCTTGGTACCTTCAGCATTCATGGTGCGCCGACAGCGCGCTCCGTAAGCGGTCAGATAGCTTTCCACCCAAGAGATAAGCTCCAGATTGGAATGCTCGGAGACTGTTGGAAAGGCGACGAGACGCTCGATCATTTCCCGCGGAGTGAGCTTTTCTTTTTCAGACATCTCTATCCCTAGTGATTAGCCGCGCCAGAAGCTTGGCATGAAGAGCACGAGTACCGTGAAGATTTCCAGCCGGCCGAGCAACATTCCCGCTGCCAGCAACCACTTCGCTGCATCCGGCAGGCTTGCGAAACTGCCTCCCGGCCCCACTACGGGACCAAGGCCGGGGCCGACATTGGCCATAGCTGACGCGGCGGCGGAGATCGAGGTGAGAAAATCGAGACCGAGTGCGCCCAGGAGCACCGAAAGCATCGAGAAAAAGAAAAGAAAGAGGAAAAAGAAGCTCATGACCGAGCCGGCGATCTGCTCCGTCACCGGCCGCCCGTTATAGTAGGTCAGAAACACGCCGCTTGGCTGCATCAGGCGCCGAAGCTGAGTCTTGGCGGTCTCGTACAGAATCTGAAAACGGAAGACCTTGATGCCGCAGGAGGTGGAACCGGCGCAGCCCCCGATGAACATCAGCAGAAAGAAGATGCCGAGCGCAAAGTCTCCCCACTGGTCGAAGGGAGCCGAGGCGAAGCCGGTGCCGGTCAGGATGGAAATGGCGTTGAAGGTAGCGTGACGCAGGCCCTCCATGAAGGGCATGTCCAGCTGTAGGAGGAGCCAAAGCGTCAAGGAAAGGATTGCGATGGCCATGATCAGCAGCATCCCGCGTACCTGCTGGTCTCGAAA
>Ga0079224_100015210_pt1 | contig 10770 bp, 12 predicted proteins | sample Stecom2015_FD_80414 | JGI IMG/M metagenome (GOLD analysis project Ga0079224, IMG submission 80414) | Agricultural soil microbial communities from Utah to study Nitrogen management - Steer compost 2015 | ecosystem: Environmental > Terrestrial > Soil > Agricultural land | place: USA: Utah...
ATTACCCTCTCACTTTACGACTTTACAAATCAACGACTTTACGATTCTCCTCCTATCGCGAATATATTCGACCCCGTCGGGGTCGTCTGATGGATGTCACATTTTTCTATCGATATATGACCCTTACAGGGTCAATCTTTACGCTTATAGCCCCCACTTTACGACTTTACAATTCAACGACTTTACGGCTTATAGCCATTAGCTATCTGCCATCTGCCATTAGCCATCTGCCATTAGCCCCCCACTTTACGACTTTACAATTCAACGACTTTACGGCTTATAGCCATTAGCTATCTGCCATCTGCTATCTGCCATCTGCCATTAGCCCCCCACTTTACGACTTTACAAATCAACGACTTTACGGCTTATAGCTATCTGCCATCTGCCATTAGCCCTCCACTTTACGCCTTTACAAATCAACGACTTTACGGCTTATAGCCATGGAATCATGAAAGTTTTTTATATTTTTAGCAGAGAATACCACTGTCCTGTAAAAAGGATGGGCGAACTAATAAATAGACCATGTATCCAGAGAAAATACGTCTGATATATCAATACCCGACCATGACTTCCAACGACTTGGATCTGCTTGTCAACCATCATGAACGCGTACACTATAAAAAAGGAGATCTTCTTTTGCAGGAAGGACAAGTGAGCAACTGCTATTATATTTTGGAGGAGGGTATTGTACGCTCTTTTGTCTACGACTACGACGGAAATGATATCAGTACCAACTTTTTCTGTCAAGATGAAATCGTTATCGAGGTGGCGTCCATTTTCCATCATATCCCCACGAAAGAAAACATGGTATGTCTTACGGACTGCACACTGTGGAGGATAAAGTTCGACAGCTTCCAAACCTTGTTTGAAACAATGCCGGCACTCGCCGAATGGGGACGTGCGTGGATGGCCCATCAGCTGTTTTTAACAAAAAAAAGAGCATTGGATATGATCACCCTGTCTGCACTTGACCGCTACAAACAGCTGCTATACGAAAAGCCTAAAATTTTACAACAGGCTCCGCTGAAACATATTGCCACTTTTCTCGGTATCACCGATACATCCCTGAGCCGGATACGGAAGGAACTGGTAGGAAAATAAACCATCAAAAGAACTTGCCTTACGGCAATTCCTTTGCAGAAGCCACGCCGTATTTTTGAGTAGATACAACAATATACAGATCAGTATTATGAAAATCAACTTTGAGGGTGGCTTCAACATCGCCATGAAAATTCCACCGGAGAAATACAACGAAACCGTTGCGTTCTACAGGGATATACTGCTCTTTGATGTAGAGGAAGTGCCCATCGACCACCCTACGGTTTTAGCTACACATCGCTTAATCTTCGGCCCAAACATATTGTGGCTCGAATGTGTTAAGGAGCTGCCCCATCAGCAAATATGGTTAGAGATGACTACCGACGACGTCGACAGCAGTACACGGTATTTACAGACAAACGAGGTCTTGATTGCAGACGATCTCGAGAAGATTGATACGAACAACATGCATTGGATTAAAGACCCAGCCGGAAGTGTTCTGTTACTAAAGAGTAAAGCCAAAGGCCAATCCGATGGGGCGCCGCAACCTGACGACAGAGCTTAACTAAAAAATATACTATGAAAACACCCATTCACATCAACATCACCATCAACAACCGCGTAGAAACCGTCTGGAACGCGTATCACTCTGCAGAAGATATTAAGCAATGGAACCATGCCTCCGATGATTGGCACTGCACCAACGCCGTAAATGACCTCCGGATAGGTGGGAAGTTTAGCAACCGTATGGAGGCGAAAGATGGTAGTTTCGGATTCGACTTCGAAGGTAGATATACTGCTATTGAGCCCTTTAAACGTATAGCCTACACGATGACCGACGGCCGGAGCGCCGAAGTTACTTTCGACAGTAAAGACAATATCACCCACCTCTCGGTAGCATTTGAACCCGAAAGCACGAACCCAATAGAGATGCAACGGGCGGGCTGGGAAGCTATTCTGATTAACTTCAAAAACTATGTGGAACGGGTTTATGGCGACAACAGCCACTAAAATCACCGATCATATCAGCAGCAACTACCATGAAGGCATATAGCACAAATTATTACGACACGTTGATTACAGTCGCGGCAGACAGCAAGGCGCATCGAGGCGTCGCACCTCCCGCCAGGGCCGGAGCCAAAACCGTAGCTGCCCTACAGTTCGACCTGTTAATAAACCATCCGTACGCGTTTACTTCAGACGACTTACTCTTTACCGTTTACGCTGATAGACTTGGCCTGAGGGAAGACGAGCGGCAAGAAGCCCGCCTCCGCTTTTTTTCCAAAGGACAACCCTGTCTGCGGACCTCCCCCCTTGCAAAAACCTATGGTTGGGGAATCCACGCGGACGGCCAAGGGAAGATCAAACTGGTAGATAGCTCCTCCGAAGAATACCGACAGCTACTGAATAATTCGGACATCAGCAAAGTCGCCGCGATGAAATCCAGAAAGACCATGGAAAAATGAGTAGCATGTCACTGTTCTAATCATACACATCACACGCCCATTTATGCAGAGCAATTTTACAACCATAGACGAATACATAGCACAATTCGATAACCAAAAGCAGGCGCTGCTTCAGGAAGTACGGCGCATTATTGCGCAGGCGGCGCCGGAAGCTACGGAAACCATCAACTACCAGATGCCGACCTTTCGTTACCACGGAAATCTAATCCATTTCGCGTATTCAAAAACCACCTAGGGATTTATCCCGGCCCTGAAGTCATAGAACACTTCGCTGACGAACTTACCGCATATAAGACGTCCAAGGGAGCCGTTCAGATTCCGCTAAGCGCCGATCTCCCTATCCAGCTTCTGAAAAAGATGGTCCACTTCAATGTACAACGGTTAAAAGACAAGTCTACCCCCGACTGGAAACGTCACCAACCCCAATGGGCCGAGGCTGTAGAGAGAATACAGCAGATCCTTAACGAACTTCCTTTGACGAGGACCTTCAAGTGGGGAAGCGATGTATATACCCACAATGGCAAAAACATAGTCTCTTATGGTGGTTTTAAAAACCATTTTGCTATTTGGTTTTACAACGGTGTCTTCCTCTCAGACGAAGACGGCGTGCTCGTAAACGCGTCCGAGGGGAAAACAAAAGCGTTACGTCAGTGGCGCTTTTCCTCAGCCGATGAAATGAATGCCACGAAGATCCGACAATATGTCCAAGAGGCAATACAAAACGCTGTTCAGGGCAAAGTGGTAAAACAGGAAAAGAGAAAACGTCAGGAACCAGCCGGATTGCTCAAGGAAGCTCTAACCAAAAACAGCGCGCTGCACAAAGCTTTCAACAGCCTGACTCCCGGCAAACAACGGGAATACATGGAATACGTCGATGAAGCGAAACAGGAAAAAACCAAGATGGCGCGCATCGAAAAGATTACGCCCTTAATCTTTGCCGGTCGGGGGTTACACGACAAGTACAGGCGCTGACATTACAAGCAACCGCTGGAAAAGCCGTCGAATTCATTCCAGCGGTTGGTCGGCTGGACAGCCTTACGCCGTGTATCCTACCGTTGACGACATGGCGCTTATCCTTCCCAACGCCATGATTGATTCCCTAAGCCGTGCCCATCAGCAACGTCGATCATTGTTCCTCCAACGCCAGAACAACAACCGAAAACGGAGGCAAGGATACTTGTAGTCGCTCTTTATTCAGCTTCGACCCATCGAATGGACGAGGTGCAATACGCTGCGGAGCATCAAAATCGTTAAAGTCTCTTAGCTCCTTCGACGTCAGGACACGTCCTGAAACACCTGAAAATGCTTTTCGTAGATTAATCTCGACATCCTGGTTGGCTTTTGGATCAATATTGACCAATGAAAGATAAGTTTTCCCATCTTTGGCTTTTGAAGCCGAAGCTGACACAGCAGGAATAGCCTCATCGTTCCAGACAAAACTCTTACTGTCGATAGCCAATGGAATCAGTTCAGCGTCCTGATGTACTTTGTACATTTCCATCACATGGTAAGTAGGCGTCGTAATCATTTTCTCTCCCTTTGTAAGAATAACCGCCTGCAACACATTAATTGTCTGCGCTAGGTTGGCCATCTTTACACGGTCGGCGTGGTTATTAAAAATATTGAGTGTCATGCCGGCAATCATAGCATCACGCATCGTATTCTGCTGATATAGAAATCCGGGGTTGGTTCCGGGCTCCACTTCATACCATCCCCCCCACTCATCGACAACCAGCGCAATCTCCTTGTTGGGGTCATATTTATCCATAATAGCGCTATGTTTTTCTACAAGCTCGTTCATAAACCAAGCCGATTTCATGGTCCTAAAATACTGTTCGTCCGTATATTCGATAGCCGAACCCTTTTTGTTCCAATCGATAACAGCATAATGATGAAGCGCGATTCCCTTGACGAGATTTTTCGGAAGTTTCCTCATTAACGTCTCTGTCCAATGATAATCGGCGCTGTTGGCACCCGACGCTATACGATACAATCCACCCGTATTCGACCAGTCCGACATAAACGTCGCATATTTTCGGTATATATCACTGTAATATTCGGCTGTCATATTCCCCCCGCATCCCCACGCTTCATTTCCGACGCCCCAGAATTTAACTTTCCACGGCTTCTCGCGGCCGTTTTGCCGACGGAGGTCAGACATCGGGCTCCGTCCCTCAAAATTGACGTACTGTACCCAGTCCGCCAGCTCCTGAACCTCTCCGCTTCCAACGTTACCAGCTAAATACGGCTCCGTCTCCAACAGTTCACACATGTCCAGAAAATCATGCGTACCAAAAGAATTATCCTCTGTAACACCACCCCACCAGTTGTTTACGATCGCCGGACGCTTTTCTTTGGGGCCGATTCCGTCTTTCCAATGATATGTATCTGCGAAACAGCCCCCGGGCCATCGTAAATTGGGAATCTGCAACTCTTTTAGCGCTGCCACCACATCGTTGCGGACACCGTTCGTGTGCGGAATTGCCGTGTTGTCCTCCCCAACATAAAAACCATCATAAATACAACGCCCCAGATGCTCGGCAAAGTGTCCATAAATGTGTTTACTGATTGTCACCGGTTTTTCTCTTGGAGACAACTCAATCTTTGTCTGCGCACCGACGTTCCAAAACGTAGTCGCAAAAAGAATAATCAACAGTTTGTTTTTTGTGTTTAACATATTTGAAATTAGGTTTTGTGTTAGCACAGGTTAGAAAGATTGCTGCCCTTCGCTGCTCAGCCCTCCCCGTCCGTTGGGAACAGCTTGTATGCTTCCGGCCAGCCAGCCTATCCTATCCCCGAATATATAAAAAAAAATTAAATGTATAAAGAACACTTAAAAAAGTGTTTAGCCCGGAAGGCGCTGCAATTCCAAGCACACTAGGCCAAAACAAGCGCCCTGAACAGCAAACATTTCCGCGCAATTCTTGTCTTATGGCAAGGGGTCGTCAGCAAGAAGCGCTTAACTTTGATCAGGTCAGTGTCCGATTGGCAGACCCTGAGGACGCCCAACACGTAAACACGACGACACTATAAAACAACAGAATATTTACCCATAAAAACGCAACAACAAAATGGCAAAACTACACGCTTATCTCAATTTCAACGGCAATTGTGAAGAGGCTTTTGACTTCTATCAAACGGTATTCGGCGGCCCTCTTCTAGGCAGTCACCGCTTCGGAGACATGCCCGCAGATCCGAACTTCAGCATTCCCGACGAGGACAAAAACAAGATTATGCATACTGCGCTTCATATCAACGGAGATGTCATGCTGATGGGGTCCGACTGCATCGAAAACTTCGGACACAAAGCTGTGTTCGGCACCGCTACCTATATTATGCTCGACGCACAATCGGCAGAGGAGGCACGCGACCTTCATAGCAAGCTTAGTAAAAACGCTCAGAACATCGAAATGGATCTCGGCGAAACATTCTTTGCGGAGCTCTATTCCTCTTTTACAGACCAATTCGGCGTGAGCTGGATGGTACATTACGAAGGAAATAAAAAGATGGGATAGCATATTTTCGCGACACTTCCGGACGATGGCCCATGATACGCCGCCTCAAGCCGCTTCCGCCACCCAGTTTTAGACTGACCTCCATACTGCGGTAACATGTTGTTTACTTGCAGTCAACGATACCCGGGGACGAAATCCGGTCACGGGCATCGTTGCTACGGGCGGGAACTCACGAGCCATACAGGTGTTCAACACCTACCATGCAAGACCATTTATAGTTATATAATAACCGATAACAACTCGCTATATTATGAAAAGCAAAATATATCCGGCTATCTGGTTTGATAATACCGCCAGACACGCTTTTGACTATTACGCGTCCCTATTCCATGAAGTCAGCATCATGGATAGCAATCCGGTCACTGTTGCCGCGAAAGTATTGGGCACCGATTTTATCGGTATAAACGGAGGGCCGGCCTTCCGTCCGAATCCGGCCATTTCCTTTATGATCGTGCGTGAAACGCAGGCGGAAATTGAAAAGATCTGGAACGGGCTTGCTGCAGAAGGGCATACGTTAATGCCGCTGGATTCTTACCCGTGGAGCCCATACTATGGATGGCTTTCCGACAGATACGACGTGTCATGGCAGCTCTATCAGGGCAAACTGGCCGATGTAAATGAACAGTCCATTGTCCCAACGTTGATGTTCTGTGGGCCCCAGCAGGGAAGATGTGCCGAAGCAACCAGCTTTTATGAACGTATTTTCAAAAATTTCGTAAAACAGGGAGTTCTCACCTACCCCGACGGGGATGTCAAAGGTCAGGTCATGCACACCCAGTTCGTCCTCGAAGGATACACGATTGCCGCCATGGACAGCGGCGTACCGCAGCCGTTCACCTTTACCGAAGGAGTGTCCCTAGTCATTGAATGCGATGACCAGTCTGAAATAGACTACTACTGGCATTCCCTTACAAAAGACGGAGAAGAAAGCCGATGCGGATGGTGTAAAGATCCATACGGCGTCAGCTGGCAGATAGTGCCCAAAAACCTGGGCGGTATCCTACAGGCGAACCCGCGCGCCAGTGAAGCATTGATGCAAATGCAAAAAATTATTATGGAAGACCTCAAAAAATAATTGTTAAATTGCGCATACGGTATCCGTCGTTATGGTTACATCTACTATCGATAGCCGCGGACTACCGACATCGCGCAAAGTCAAATACGATAAAAATGTCAATGATTGCCAATCCGGACGGGATAGCATGAATGCCATTAAATATAAACATAACGAATAACCGTTTACATATGAAGCTGACAGCAAACGCACAAATACAGATTCAGAAACCGATTGCTGACGTGTTCGAAGCCATCGTAGCCCACGAACAGATGAGCGGTTACTTTATTGCGAGCTCATCCGGCAGGCTCCAAACCGGTATCACTGTTGAATGGATGTTCCCCGAGTTTCCCGACAGCTTTCCAGTCGTGGGAAAGGAGATCGTCCCTAACAGCTACATCTCGTTCGATTGGAGCGGTGGTGCCGATAACCAGCTTGTAGAGATTTTTCTTTCGGAAGCGGAAAACAACGCGACCGTCGTACGAGTTGTTGAACATGAGATGGAAAACACAGCCGAAGGCATCAACCAAATGAAAGGGCAAACGGAAGGCTGGGCTAACTTTTTGGTATGTCTGAAGGCCTACCTTGAATATGGAATCAATTTAAGAAAAGGAGCCTTCGATTTTATGCGCACGAAACAATAGACGACAGCGGATTATAAATGCCCCCTCAACAAGATCAATACTAACGGATAACTATACGCATGAAGTACATTGTATTACTCCGCGCCGTAAACGTGTCGGGCAAAAACATCATTAAAATGGCTGATCTGCGGGAAAGGCTTACGGAAGCCGGCTTCCTTGACGTAGATACGTATATACAAAGCGGTAATATTATTTTAACCTCCGACGACTCACCTGCAGCCGTAAAAACGAGCGTACGCGCTCTTTTACAAAGCCATTTTGCGCTGGATATAGAAACTTTCGTTGTCGATGCAAAACAAATAGAACGCATCATCGCCGGTATTCCGGCGGAACGGACAACGGAGCCTAACCGACTGTTTATTACCTTGCTAAACCAAATACCCGACGAGCAACTTGTAAACCAGCTGCGCCTCACCGACCACGGCGATGAATGGTTTCATACGGTAGAAAACATGCTCTACTTTTATTTGCCCCATGGCGCCTATAAGGCTAAAATGAGCAATAACTACTTTGAACGCAAGCTGAAGGTCTCCGGTACAGGACGCAACCTTAACACGTTCCGCAAACTGCTAGAACTGGCTACAGCTCCGTAAACTACGCTTAAAGAAGAGTGAGCGTGCACCGACGGACGACCCGCCCACAACACCTCAGCTCCTTACTGCTCATCGCAAAAATTATCTTATTAAAAATGAACTTATTCGGCCATAACGTCAGATTTTTTAGCAATTTTATTTGGAGGATATACGTATTTGTTCTACTTTTGTCTCATCAAAATCACGGTGGGTATAGCTCAGTTGGTTAGAGCACTAGATTGTGGTTCTAGGGGTCGTCGGTTCGAGCCCGATTATCCACCCGAAAAAAAAGCGAAACTTGCGTTTCGCTTTTTTAATTTTTACCCTAAGCTTGCTTTTCCTCTCCTATTTTTCAGATCATTAATCTTATCTTTGTCCCTTGCAAACTATAAGACAACGTATGAGAAAAGTACAAGTTGGTGTTGTGCAGATGAGCTGTACAGCAGACAAACAGGCGAACTTAGAAAAAGCCATTTCTAAAATTCGGGAGGCATCAGCGAAAGGCGCACAGATAATATGTCTTCAGGAGCTATTTACCTCGTTGTATTTTTGCGACGTAGAAGATTACGATAACTTTGATCTCGCCGAACCCATCCCCGGGCCGTCAACAGATCAACTATCTGCTGTAGCAAAAGAGCTTGGTGTAGTGATCATCGCTTCCCTTTTCGAAAAGCGAGCAGAAGGCTTATATCATAATACAACAGCCGTATTGGACGCCGATGGAGCGTACCTCGGTAAATATCGCAAGATGCATATCCCCGACGACCCTGCCTACTATGAGAAATTTTACTTTACGCCGGGCGATTTAGGATACAAAGGTTTCAAGACGAAATTCGGAAAAATCGGTGTCCTCATCTGTTGGGATCAATGGTACCCCGAAGCATCGCGGATCACAGCGCTGATGGGCGCCGAAATTCTGTTCTACCCAACGGCCATAGGCTGGGCAACCGATCAGGACGAGGAGACAAACAAAGACCAATACAACGCCTGGCAGACAATCCAACGGTCACACGCCGTGGCAAACGGGGTTCCCGTGGTTTCCGTCAACCGTGTAGGTTTCGAGCAGGACGGAGCCATGAAGTTCTGGGGTGGTAGCTTCGTGACAAACGGACAAGGAAGAATATTATACCTCGGATCACACGAAGAAGAAGAAACGGCAGTCGTAGAACTGGATCTCGATGAAGCCGACTATTTCCGCAAACATTGGCCGTTTCTACGCGATAGGCGCATCGAAACGTATGCCCCGATCACCAAACGCTTTATAGACGAAGATTAATTCGAACAAGTTACATTTGACGATTTTAGCATTAAGCCCCAACTACTTCACTTTTAAGAATGTCACAGAACAAGCCTTTTAGTCTTTCCATTTTTGAGAAATCTCCGAAAAGCCTTGGCTTTTCGTTTCCTGCGGAGTGGGCAAAGCAGGAAGCCATGTGGTTAAGCTGGCCCCATAAAGAAGCATCCTGGCCGGGAAAAATCGATAGCATATATGCGCCTTACTGCGAATTTATAAAGGTCGTTGCCGACGGACAGCTTGTTCGGATTAACGTTGCCGACAAACAGATGCAGGACTTTGCAACCGAAGAACTACGAAAGGCCGGTGCTAACCTCGCGAACATCGCGTTCTTTTTTCACCCGACCAACGATGCCTGGTGCCGCGATCATGGTCCAGCTTTTGTCGTCAATAAACAAACGGGCGAGAAAGCCGTAGTCGACTGGGGATACAACGCATGGGGAGGAAAATACCCGCCGTACGACCTTGACGACGTTGTTCCAACAAAAATTGCTAAGCACTTTGGCTGGCAGCTTTTCACGCCCGACATCGTAATGGAAGGTGGATCTGTAGAATTCAACGGCGCTGGCACCGTGCTCACAACAACAGCCTGCCTCTTAAATAAAAACCGTAATCCTCACCTGAACAAAGAACAGATTGAACTGTATCTAAAAGAATTCTACGGACAGGATCAGGTTCTCTGGCTGGGCGACGGAATAGTCGGCGACGATACGGACGGACATATCGACGACATTACACGCTTCGTGAACGAAAACACGGTGGTCACTGTCGTTGAGGAGAATCCAGATGACGAAAATTACGCCATCCTTCAAGAAAATCTTCGGCAGCTCAAGACACTCCGCCTGCCGAACGGCGAGCCATTGAATATTGTAGAAATACCAATGCCGGCCCCTGTCATCTATGAAGACACACGGCTACCCGCTTCCTATGCTAACTTCTACATCGCTAACGACGTTGTTGTGGTTCCTGTCTTCAACGATCCGAACGACCAGCGCGCATTGAACATTTTACAGGGGTGTTTTCCTTCCAGAAAAGTAGTGGGAATAAACTCGGTTGATATCATATGGGGTCTGGGCAGTTTTCATTGCCTCAGCCAGCAAGAGCCGGCGAACGGAGACATGGCACTACACCACCAACTTTCAGAAAAGAAACGCGGGAACAATAACCCAAACGTATAAACAAAAAAA
>Ga0079224_100015211_pt1 | contig 10770 bp, 5 predicted proteins | sample Stecom2015_FD_80414 | JGI IMG/M metagenome (GOLD analysis project Ga0079224, IMG submission 80414) | Agricultural soil microbial communities from Utah to study Nitrogen management - Steer compost 2015 | ecosystem: Environmental > Terrestrial > Soil > Agricultural land | place: USA: Utah...
TGTGATGGCGCGCCCACAGGCAACCGCCGACGACCACGCCCACTGGAAGTTGTAGCCGCCCAGCCACCCTGTTACATCGACCGCCTCGCCAATGAAATAGAGCCCTTCCACTTTGCGCGCCTGCATGCTGCGCTGATCAAGTTCGTCAGTATCCACCCCGCCACGCATGACTTCGGCCTTACGGTAACCGGCCGTGCCGCTGGGTGTCAGCCGCCAGTGATGGATGTTATGTGCAAGTTTCTGCAGACGGCGGTCGGGAACATCCGCCAGGCGGGCCTGTGCCATGCCGCCCCCGGCATGCTCCAGCCACTGTTCTGCAAGACGGCGCGGCCAGAGCCGGGAAAGCACGGTCAGCAACTGCTGCCGGTTGCCCGGCTTGGCGGCCAGCAGCTCGGCAGCCAGGTCCTGACCGGGGGCAAGATCGATTTCTATGGCCTCGCCCGGGTTCCAGAAAGTGGAGATCTGCAGAATGGCAGGGCCTGACAGGCCTCGGTGCGTGAATAGCAGGTCTTCCAGAAAGGACACCACACTTTTGCCCTTCCCCCTGCCTTTTGCGCCGGATGAACCAGGCTCGTTACGCAACACAACCTCGAGGGCAACACCGCTCAACTCGGCGAACGGTGCCCATTGGGTGGCATCGAATACCAGTGGCACTAACGCCGGACGGGGCTCAACCACCTTGAGTCCGAACTGTCGCGCCACCTTCAGCGCAAAGTCCGTCGCACCCAGCTGCGGAATGGCCATGCCACCGGTGGCCAGCACCAGGCGAGGCACTTCCAGCCCCCCGCCCGATGTGTGCAGGCGGAACCCGCCCTCCACTTGTTCGATCTTTTCCACTGTGCACGGCATGCGCCACGCCACGCGCGCATCCTCACATTCGGCGCGCAGCATGTCGATAATGCGTTCCGAGGATTCATCGCAGAACAGTTGGCCCCGGTGTTTTTCGTGCCAGGCAATGCCATGGCGCTGCACCAGCTCCAGAAAATCACGGGGCCCGAAAGCGGACAAGGCCGAGCGGCAAAAGTGCGGGTTGCGCGAGACGAACTGCGCCGGAGTCGCGCCGATGTTGGTGAAGTTGCAGCGCCCGCCTCCGGAAATGCGGATTTTTTCGGCCAGCTTCGTTGCGTGATCGATGAGCACGACTTTCAGGCCACGCGCACCGGCCACGGCTGCCGCCATCATGCCGGCGGCACCGGCACCTATGATGGCAACGTCAAAACTGGCCCGAGCGTTCACCCTATGGCGTCTTCTTTGATGCAGTCCACGTAGTAGCGCTGCCGGCCGTCTTCGCCGATTTCCGTGCCCAGGCCGTGCACATAAGTTTCAAAACCAGGGAAGCGGGCATTGAACTCGCGCGCGAACTGCAGATAGTGAACGATGCGCTTATTGAAGCGTTCTCCCGGAATCAGCAGCGGGATTCCCGGGGGGTAGGGTGTGAGCAACACACCTGTGACGCGACCTTCGAGCTCGTCTATGGAGACACGCTCGGAATCCCTGTGCGCCATCTTGGCATATGCATCGGAGGGCTTCATGGCCGGAATCATGTCGCTCAGATAGACCTCGGTGGTCAGGCGCGCCAGGTCGTACTTCTTGTAGGCCTGGTGAATCTCCTGGCAGAGGTCACGCAAGCCCATGCGCTCATAAACCGGATACTGCTTGCAGAAATCCGGCAGGATGCGCCACATGGGCTGATTGCGGTCGTAATCGTCCTTGAACTGCTGCAGGGCGGTCAGCAAGGTGTTCCAGCGGCCCTTGGTGATGCCGATGGTGAACAGGATGAAGAAGGAATACAGGCCCGTCTTTTCGATGACCACGCCGTGCTCGGCAAGAAAGCGCGAGACCAGCGCCGCCGGAATGCCGGTTTCGGCGAAAGTACCGGAGATGTCCAGCCCTGGGGTGACAATGGTGGCTTTGATCGGGTCCAGCATGTTGAACCCTTCGGCCAGGTCGCCGAAGCCATGCCATTCATCGCCCGACACAAGCAACCAGTCCTCCCGGTGCCCAATGTCTTCCGCCGGCAGGCGGTTGGGCCCCCAGACCTTGAACCACCAGTCATTGCGACCATATTCGGATTCCACCTTGCGCATGGCGCGTCGGAAGTCCATGGCTTCGGCAATGCTTTCCTCGACCAGAGCCGTACCACCCGGGGGCTCCATCATGGCGGCTGCCACGTCGCAGGACGCAATGATGGCGTACTGCGGCGAGGTGGAAGTGTGCATCAGATAGGCTTCGTTGAAGACGTTGCGATCCAGCTTGCGGGTTTCCGAATCCTGCACGGTAATCTGCGACGCCTGCGATAGGCCTGCCAGCAGCTTGTGAGTGGAATGAGTCGCGAAGATCATTGCTTCCTTGCTGCGCGGGCGGCCTTCGCCAATGGCGTGCATGTCCTTGTAGAACTCGTGGAAGGCGGCATGCGGCAGCCAGGCTTCGTCGAAGTGCAGGGTGTCGACGTAACTGCCCAACCGTTCCTTGATCATTTCGACGTTGTAGATCACCCCGTCGTATGTGCTCTGGGTAAGCGTCAGGATGCGGGGGCGCTTGTTTTTCGCGCGGCTGGCGAAGGGGTTGGACTCAATCTTGCGCTGGATGTTCTCCGGCTCGAATTCCTCCAGGGGAATCGGCCCGATGATGCCCAGGTGATTGCGCGTGGGCCGCAGGAACACGGGAATCGCGCCCGTCATGGTGATGGCGTGCAGAATCGACTTGTGGCAGTTGCGATCAACCACGACCACGTCGTCGTTGGCCACGTTCGCGTGCCAGACGATCTTGTTCGAGGTGGACGTGCCATTGGTCACGAAGAAGCAGTGATCCGCGTGGAAAATACGCGCGGCGTTGAGTTCGGATTCTGCCACCGGCCCGGTGTGATCCAGCAGCTGTCCCAGCTCGTCCACCGCATTGCAAACGTCGGCGCGCAGCATGTTCTCACCAAAGAACTGGTGGAACATCTGCCCCACCGGGCTCTTCAGGAAAGCCACCCCGCCCGAGTGGCCGGGGCAATGCCAGGAATAGGAACCGTCGGCCGCGTACTTGAGCAGCTCACGGAAAAAGGGCGGCGCCAGGCTGTCGAGGTAAGCGCGCGCCTCGCGGATAATGTGCCGAGCGACGAACTCGGGCGTGTCCTCGAACATGTGAATGAAGCCGTGCAGCTCCCGCAGGATATCGTTCGGGATATGCTGGGACGTGCGAGTCTCGCCGTACAGGTAGATGGGGATCTCGGCATTGCGGAAACGCAGCTCCCCGATGAAAGAGCGCAGGTTCTTGATTGCCTTGGCCACATCTTCAGGCGAATCGACATCGAATTCCTCGTCGTCGATCGACAGGATGAACGCGCTGGCGCGGCTCTGTTGCTGCGCAAAGGAACTGAGGTCGCCGTAGCTGGTCACGCCCAGCACTTCCACGCCCTCGGCCTCAATTGCTGCCGCCAGCGCCCGGATACCAAACCCGGACGCGTTCTCGGAACGGTAATCTTCATCGATGATGACGATGGGAAATCGAAACTTCATGCCATGGCTCCTGCTAGGTGCGCGGTAGAGTCACGCCGCGCTGGCCTTGGTATTTGCCCTGACGATCGCGATAGGAGGTTTCGCAAACCTCGTCGCTTTCGAAGAAGAGCATCTGGGCACACCCTTCGCCGGCATAAATCTTGGCCGGCAATGGTGTGGTGTTGGAAAACTCCAGCGTGACATGGCCTTCCCACTCGGGTTCCAGGGGCGTCACGTTGACGATGATGCCACAGCGGGCATAAGTGCTCTTGCCCAGACAGACCGTGAGCACACTGCGCGGAATGCGGAAATATTCAACCGTGCGGGCCAGGGCGAAGGAGTTCGGCGGAATGATGCATACGTCGCCAACAAAATCCACGAAGGATTTTTCATCGAAGGCCTTGGGGTCGACGATGGTCGAATTGATGTTGGTGAAAATCTTGAACTCATTAGCGCAGCGAACATCATAACCGTAGCTGCTAGTGCCATAGCTGACGATGCGCTCACCATTCACGGAGCGAACCTGGCCAGGCTCGAACGGTTCAATCATGCCGTCGGCGGCCGCGCGCCGGATCCAGCGGTCACTCTTAATGGTCATGGCCTCACTCAACCCTTGAAAATGGCGCGTATTTTAGCCCCTTAGCCGTAGCGCCACGATGTCAGTTCTGTGTTTCAGGACGTCTTTCGCGCGAAAACCAACGGTATACCAGGGCAAGGCCGTTGATGGTTCCCACACTGGCTTCCACCGTCAGCCCACGCGCAAGCCGATAACTGGCCTGAGCCACAGTGCCGGTATCCGACAGCGCCTGCCGGATGCTGATCGTCACCCCTGAACTCAGCCGCTTGCTCATATTGATGAAACGCCGCTCAATGTCGCTGGTTCCCGTATCGAGACCACTGACCACGCTTTCCACCGGAAGGACGCTGGCCACGCTGCCCATACCGCCGGAACGCATACTCACTTCATCAATGCCGAAACGACTGTAAAAAGGTTGTTCATCGATCAAAAAGGAAGAACCCATCGAAATCAGCAGGGCCATGTCGCCACCTGAATCATTGGGGCCATGGCCCAGCAGTAGACAGGACAGTTTCTCAATTTCACTGACCGCCGGATAGGAAACCAGCTCGATGCGCGGATTGCGCGCCGTGCCCGCCACCCGTACCCCGGCTTCCACGGCAAGCCCCGTGCGCAAGGCCTCGATGTCCAGAACCGGCCGCGTGATATCGCCCTGGAAGGTGATCGCGCCGCGGCGCAGCTGCAGCCGCTGCCCGTAAGCCTCAATCGCACCGCCGCGGGTGCGCAACGCCCCCATGCCCGTCAGCTTGCCGTCTCGCATCAGCACCCGCATATTGCCCACCAGACCGGAGTTCAGCCCGTAGCCGGTCAGATAGAAACGTGGGCCCAGATCGACTTCCATGTCCAGCGTGACGCCCAGGGGAACACTGGGTTCCTTCTGCTCACCTGCCCTGACCACGACCACATCGCTGTCCACCGTCGGGATGCCCCCCAGCATGTCGAGGTCGAACCAGCCAGCATCGGCAGTCAGCTTGCCGCTGATGGCAACATCGGGAAGGGTGGCTTCCAGCCGCAGGTCTCCGGTCATCATGGCGTAGCGGTCAGCGCGCTGCAGTATGGGAAAACGGTACAGGGCCACATTGATCAGCCCGCGCGATTCCAACAGATTCCAGTCGCCTGTGACGGTCAGTTTCCCGCCCTTGGCGTCAGGATTAGTATTGACCCACTCCGAGGTACGCCATTCTTTCGGTTCGGCGCGCAGCCGCGCTGGGAATTCCAGTTTTTCCAGCAATAGCCTGTCGTTCTCCAGCCTGGCCTGAAGAGTACCGTCCAGCAGGCGCACCCCTTGGTCAATCATTACCACGCGCAGTTTGTCGCCCTGAATGGTGCCCTCTGATGCCCAGCTGCCGTCGGGCTTGCTTTGCAGCTGAACCTTTGCCTGCACGGCTCCGCCTATGTCCAGGGAATCGCCCACCAGCAGGCTGGTCCAGCCCAGGTCGGCCAGGGCGGCCTCCACCTGCACGGTTTTCACGTCGGCGGGGTCCAGGAACAGGCCGCCGCCGGCAGTCGCATGCGCGACAGTGTTTGCCGTAGCCTTGACGCTGCCCATGCGCCGGCTGCTGGCAACGAGCGCGGCCTCGACCCGGCTGCGCGCATCCGCTGCGCGGGTAAATGCCACATCAAGTTGAAGGTCCTGCAGCTGCAGCGGGAAAGGCATTTCGCCCGGCACCATGACATCGCCCGACAGGCGGCGCAATTGGATGCGGCCCTCGTGTGCGCCCGCGAATGCCAGCTTCCAATTTAGCCCGAAGGCAAGTTCCCAGTCATCGGCCGACCGCGCACCCTTGACTTTGACACCACCTTTTTCATTGCGCTGCAGCGCTGCAATATTGAAGTCTGCACCGAACTGCTGCAAGGCTGCGGGCGACATAATGAAGCGGGCAATGCTGCCTTCAGTCTGCCATCCACCCACTCCACCGCGGGAGCCAATATGGCGCATGTTGAGCATTGTGCGGTTGTGAACGTTGAACGCCAGTTCCGCCGGACCGACCGTCCACTGCCACTGGGGCGCCTGTGCAGCGGGAAAGTAACCCAGTTCCAGAGGGGAACCCAGACGCATGCCCAAATGGGCATGTTGCACCTGCAGAACGGACAAGCGACCCCGCCAGCCTTCCGGTGCGCCGCCCCAGCCGCCTTCCGCCTTCAACTGCAATTCCACGGGGGCAGAACCCAGCTCCTTCCCCGCAGGCACAACGGGGGCGTAACGCCCCTGCAGATCAATCGTGTGCGCGGCTACACCGCCGGTAAAGCTACCCCTGGCACTCACCCCGCCCGGCAGGCCCGGCCAGAATTCTTTCAGGCTTGGCGCCTGGATATCCAGTTCCAGCCTACTATCCGCAGGGCCCAGCCCTCCCTTGCTGCGCACATGGCTGCCACCCAGGGTCAGGTCCATGTCCAGCCGATGCACCGCGACTTCGCTCACCCCGGGCGGCAGAAATGGCCGCGGTGCGGGCGTACGTTCCCGCGAAGACTCTTCCGCCGTTTCGCCGGACTGCGCGCGGCTGATTACTTCCGCCTGGTCTGCTTCCGGACCACCCGCCCAGACATCCTGCAGGCCTACCGAAACATTCAGCCCGCCGGCCAGTGCCTGCTCATTCCACTTCGACCCCTCGTGAAACTGCAGCTCCAGGCCGATATCGCGCACCACCTGGTTCGAGTCAAGCTGCAGGCGAAATTGGCTGTCGAAGCTCAGCACAGCGGGGGGAATCAGGCCCCCGGCCAGATGTCCAGCGTCCAGGGCGCGCGCGGCCAGTTCACCTTCCAGAACGGCCCATTCGCTTCCAGAAGCCGTATCACCGAGCTTTGCCTGGGCATTCAGCGAGGAGCCATCCGGCAGGCGCAAGTCCAGGGCAGCACTGCGCAATGGCATGCTGGCCTGGGGCAGCAGTTCTGCCCGTGCTTCCAGTTCCATGCCCTGTCCGCCACCTTCCAATGCAATTGACAGACCGTCGAGCGAGCCCTCGGCCTGAGCATGCAGCTCCACAGGACAGTGACTCGCAGCCAACCCCGCCAGCCAGGCAGCAAGGTCGTCCTGCTGTCCCTGCGCCAGCGGCAACGTGGGCATTATCTGCCGGAAACAGACCGGCGCCCCCGGCCTCAGCCCGTTCACGCGCGCATCCATGTCGAGCGCAACAGGCCAGGGTGCATGCAGAGCCTGGAGGTTTGCTTCCCCCTGAAGATGGGCCTCCACGCTGTCATTCGCCAATGACAAGCCGCGCAGCCACAGCTGGGCACGGGTTTCAGTCAGCGCCAGAGCGGCTTCGAAGTCTTCCAGCGTCATGGGCAGAGGCCGGCCATCCTGCGTGAGAATCAGCTCACCCAGGGATACGGAATCGGCCCGGATCGTGACCGGCAGCTCCGGCAAGGCAAACGGTTCTTCGGGGGATTCCTCCTCAGGATGAGGCAGGGAGCGCAGATCCACCCAGGCTGTTCCGGCGCTGAGTTTCAGCACATGCAGCCGGCGTTCTATCATGCTCCGCCAGTCGGCCCGGAGTTCCACCTGCTCCAGTCGCAGGCTGAGCGCCGGAAAGTCCAGAGCAAGGTCGCCCACCCGCAGGCCGCTCCAGACGCTCCCCTCCACATCGCGGATACGGCCATCCATGGCCTCGACTGCCGTGGTGAGCGCCCAGCGGCTGCCGGGCGCCGTCACCAGCACCCACATGAGGAAGGCGGTCAGCACCGCCAGAAACAGGACGATTACCGGGCCGGCGATGAGGGTGCTGCGACCCAGCCAGCGAAACATGCGCATCAGAATGCGATACCCAAGGAAAAGTGCAGCCGCAGGCGGCGGTCTTTTTGCCCCCAGGCCAGATCCATGAAGAAGGGCCCAGCGGGCGTGACAAAGGCCGCGCCCAGGCCATAACCCAGATGCAGCTTCATGTCACGGAAGGACTCAGCGGCATCGCCTGCGTCAATGAAGGCACTAACACCCCATTGCTCGTTGATGTAGTGAATGTACTCCACACTCGCCACTGCCATTGCGGGTGCGCCATATGTCGCATCACCACGCTGGATGCCGATGCTGTCGTACTTGTAGCCGCGTACGGAGCGCGCACCGCCGATGCGGTAGCCGAAATCCTGTGGAAGACGGTCGGTGTGGGACCATACTTTGCCGACCTGACCACGCAGCGTCAGCACATCGCGCTCACCGATGGTCCACCATTTCTGTGCCCGCAGACTGGCCCGGTAAAAGGGCTCGCCCTTGTCCAGGGTGACGCCGGCTCCCAGCCCCACGTCTATCAGATTTCCTTCTCTGGGATCATATTTGGAATCCACATCACGACGCAGCCATTGCCAGGTCCCGACCAGCGTCGGTACGGTGAAGTCCTCAGCGCCGTCAATGCGCGTTTTGTCATGGGCCGCCACCACACCCCACTGTGTTTCGTACTCTACTCGGCTGTCGCCCGCCGCCTGGCGTTCCTGCCTTCTCTTCCACCCGACACCATAGCGCTGGTTATCCACGCCTTCGATGTCGGAATGCTCGTAAAGCACCCCGAAGCTGTCCTGATAGCCGCTCAGGGTGGGCGGCAGGTGCACGTCGAAGAATGCACGCTGCCGATGGCGGTTCACCCCCAGACCTGTTTCTATGGCCACCGGAAGCCCCGCCACGATATTTTGCTGGTATAGCGCTTCCACACCCACCCCGTGGTCGCTATCCACACCCAGAGAAGACGTGAAGCGACGCGCGGGTGCTTCGGAAACCTGAACCCGCACCGGCAGTTCGACTTCTCCATTCGGAAGATCACGGCGGTCAGAACCTTCTGCGTCCAAGGTGACGAAGGCCCCCCGGAAGAAACGGGTGGACTGCAGTGCCTGCTGCCAATCATCAAGGCGGTTCTGATCATAGGGCTCCCCCGGGGCGTAGCGGACGTAACGCTCGATAAGGCTGGCAGGCACCCGCCTCAGGCCCAACACCTTCATGGGCCCCATACGCACCCTTGGGCCGCTGTCCACATCCACTTCGAGATCGGCCTGGGCCTCCTCGGCATGGATGGTGGCCTGGGAATGCGTAATGCGCGCGAAATAAAAATCACGTGTGTTGATCTCGTCCAGCAGGGTGGTCTTGGCGTTGCTCCACTCGCTGTTGATGAATGTTTGGCCTGCTTTCAACGGCCACACCTGCCGGGCATTCTCAACCCTGTGTTCGAAATCGGGCGTGGCCACCTGCCCCTGGAAGCGCAGGTCAACATTGCGGACAGCAGTGCGCGGACCAGGCTCAATGATGATGTCCCAGGTCTCGCCCATGTAATCCTGCCCCACCTCCAGCGTGACGACGGACGAAAAATAGCCCTGGGTTTCCAGGGCGGAGACGGCTGCATCGTGCGCGCGCCTTCGCAGGCGCTCCACTTCGCCCCCATCCTGGTCTTCCGCCAACCGTGTGATGGCTTCGACTGCACCGTTGATGGCTGCCAGCGCTGCCGGCGGCACCCCGCCCGGATCAATGACAACCTCCGGGCGCGAAGCCGCCCATGTCACCGAGGACATGCCCAGCAAAGCTGCGAGCCATACGAGGCGGGACACCATGAAGTCAGCCTTTGCGGGCGACCACCGTGGGCGTGAAGGCGGAACGGTCTTCAGGCAGAATCGACACGTTGGCAGCCAGGGCGCGCGCAATGGCATGGTAAGAACGCGCCACTTCGCCATCGGGTTCCGCCACCACGGTGGGGCGACCGGAATCGGTCTGGCTGCGTATGCTCATTTGCAGAGGCAGCGCACCCAGCCATGGCACATGGTATTGCGACGCCATGTTGCGGCCCCCATGTTCACCGAAAATATGTTCGGCGTGACCGCAATTCGAGCAGATGTGGACCGACATATTCTCGATTATGCCCAGTACCGGCACGTTCACCTTCTGGAACATGCGCAGCCCGCGCCGCGCATCGGCAAGGGCAAGATCCTGGGGCGTGGTGACGATGACTGCACCCACCAGGGGCACTTTCTGGGAAAGGGTCAGAGCGATATCGCCCGTGCCGGGGGGCATGTCGATGATGAGGTAGTCGAGGTCATCCCACTGGGTTTGCGTGAGCAACTGGGTGAGCGCCTGCACCACCATGGGGCCGCGCCAGATTGCGGGCGCATCTTCGTCGATCAGAAAGCCGATGGAATTGGCCTGTATTCCGTGGCCCACCACCGGGCCCATCATCTTGTTTTCCAGGTTCTTCGGCTTGTCCGACACGCCCAGCATGATGGGTACGCTGGGGCCGTATATGTCGGCATCCAGCAGGCCCACGCGGGCGCCCTGGCGGGACAGCGCCAGGGCGATGTTCACGGAGGTCGTGCTCTTGCCTACGCCGCCCTTGCCTGAAGCCACCGCAATGATGTTGCGGACATTGGGCAAGGGCCGCAGGCCTGTCTGTACGGCATGAGGAATGATTTTGGTCGCCAGGCGAATGCTGCCCGGCTCCATGCCGTCCTCCCGCAACGCGGTTTCAATTCGTTTCACCAATTCCGGATCGCCATTGTCTACCGGGTAGCCCAGCGGTACAGTTAAGGAGATCCGCTCTCCGTCCATGCGGATATCGCAGTCACCCGCCTTAACGGCAAGAGACTTGCGGGTATTTGGGTCTAGCACCTTTTCCAGGGCGGCGACGACTCGGTCGGGGTTCACAGTCATAGAGACACACTTCCTGTTCAGACAGGATCAAGAATACCGGATCGGGGGAACTTTTTACCCCACGAGGGATTCTCAATCGATACGATGAATACATTTAA
>Ga0079224_100015212_pt1 | contig 10769 bp, 8 predicted proteins | sample Stecom2015_FD_80414 | JGI IMG/M metagenome (GOLD analysis project Ga0079224, IMG submission 80414) | Agricultural soil microbial communities from Utah to study Nitrogen management - Steer compost 2015 | ecosystem: Environmental > Terrestrial > Soil > Agricultural land | place: USA: Utah...
AGACAAAGAGATGGTCTGACGTTTCCGGGTCGGGTTCTCGGTGCGTGAATCTTAGCCGAATTGGTCCTGAGGAATCGACTTTTGTTCACAGTATTAGCGCTTGATCCGACTGCATTTTGCGACAGGTGTGAAAAGGAGATGTGGTTCCCAGTGTGCGTCAGAGGAACCGGGTTCGAAGGAATTCGACCGCGCGTTCCGCAGCATGGCCGTCCCAACGCTCGGGCACACGCCTTTCGCCCCACGCTCCGGACAGCGCGAGTCCGATGGAGCCCACCAAGTCTTCCGGGCGAACCAGGCGGTTCGTTCCTTCGGTGATTGTGATCGGTCTCTCGGTGTTCTCCCGCAACGTTAGACACGGTATAGCCAAGTAGGTCGTCTCTTCCTGAACGCCCCCGGAGTCGGTGATCACCGCCGAGCTCCCCTTGACCAAGTTCATGAAGTCTATATACCCCATCGGCTCGGTCAGTTTGACCCCTGCCGCACTCTCCAGCTTCGCGAGCAGGCCGAATTCCGTTAGTCGACGTCTAGTGCGAGGATGAACGGAGAAGACGAGGCGAACGTCTTGGGCGATCTGAATCAACTGATCGACCAAGCGAGACAGCGTCTCTCGACGATCGACATTGCTGGGACGATGCAACGTCACCACCACGTACCGCTCGTCCGACAACCCCAGATCCTTTCGCGCCGTGGCCTGATCGATCTGCTCGCGAAGCATCTCGTAGGAGTCGATCATGATGTTCCCGATGCGCTCGATCTTGTCCGATGCTATCCCCTCTTGAAGGAGATTCGCGTCGGCATCGGGTGAAGGTGTCCAAAGGATGTCCGAGATCGCATCGGTGATGAGACGGTTGATTTCTTCAGGCATGCGACGATCGCGACTGCGCAAGCCCGCTTCCAAGTGCGCGACGGGGATGTGCAGCTTGGCTCCGACAATGGCGCAGGCGGCCGTCGAGTTGACGTCTCCCACGACGATGATCAGATCCGGCGGATTGTCGAGGCATATCTTCTCGTAAGCGATCATCACCCCGCCCGTCTGCTCGGCGTGAGTTCCGCTACCAACGCCCAGGTGGATATCCGGCGAAGGCATCCGCAAGTCGCGGAAAAACGCATCCGACATGTTCGGGTCGTAGTGCTGCCCCGTGTGGACGATCTTCGGCTCGCACCATGTCTCGCCGCGCAGCGCGTGGTAGAGAGGCGCGATCTTCATGAAGTTCGGCCGCGCGGCGGCAATCAAGTGAAACGTTTTCATCACTACCATCTTTCTCCACATCGCTGCGCACGAGCGTGACCGCACCTGTCGGCTGCCGGCCGCATAGGCGCGGTATTGCCCAGCGAAGACTTTCTAGCGTCTGGCTTCTCGCATCACGTCGCGGAGCGCCTCAGCAGCGCGCGCCAAATGGCTCCTTTCCAAGGTCGGATGGACCAATAGCGCCAGGCTGGTCTCTCCAAGCTCGCGCGCAACCGGCAGCGGCGCAGACGGCTGCAACCCGGTTCCCTCGAATGCCTTCTCGCGATAGATCTCCGAGCACGAACCGGAAAAACACGGAATGCCACGTGCGGCAACTTCATCGACGATTCGATCGCGCGTCCATCCATGGCGCAATTGTTCGACCTCAACGTACGCGTAAAAGCGATAATACGCATGATGCAAGTGCGGCGGAGGCACGGGGACGCGCAACCCGGGAACGGACCGCAACTCCTCGATGAGGACTCCGGCGTTCTCACGTCGGCGCTCGTTCCACATTTCGAGTTTCTTCAGTTGAATCCGTCCTATCGCGGCCTGCGCCTCGGTCATTCGCCAGTTCGTGCCGAAAGACGTGTGCACCCACCTGAAAGCACGACTAGTCGGCCTGAGGGACATGAGATCGAAGCTCTTGCCATGATCCTTGAATGACCATGCGCGGGCCCATAACTGTTCCTCGTTCGTGGCGAGTAGCCCGCCTTCTCCGCCGGTCGTGATTATCTTGTCCTGGCAGAAAGAGAAGGCACTGGCGTGACCAATGGAGCCTACGGGTTTGCCGCGTATTCGGGCGCCGTGCGCTTGAGCGCAATCCTCGAGCACCTTGATCTGGTGGCGATCAGCAAGCTCGCGAATCGGATCCATGTCGCAGGGCCAGCCACCTAGGTGGACAGGAATAATGGCGCGCGTACGGGGCGTGAGAGCTCGCTCGATCGTGTCGGCGCTGACGTTGCCGCTGTCCCGCTCTACATCCGCGAAGACGGGACGCGCCCCGGTCAGGACTACGCAGCTCGTGGATGCGAGAAACGAACGAGGCGTGACGATCACATCGTCGCCCGGCCCGATGCCCCACGAACGCAGGGCGAGCTCGAGCGCCACGGTGCCGTTGGCCAGCGCGATCGCACGTTTGACGCCGAGATATTGTGCATATTCCGCCTCGAACTTGCGCCCTTGTTCGCCGGTCCAGTAGTTGACTTTGCCGCTTGCCAACACGGCATCGACGGCCTCCCGCTCATCGCTCGCGTAGACAGGCCAGGTCGGCACTTCGTCCAGACTAGGTTTGTGATTCATCTGCTATACGTCGTCGTTCCGCCGCTCGCGTTCTCTGGCTGGTACACCCATCACGGTGACGCCGTCTCTTATGTTCGTCACGCACACGGCGCCCGCGCCCACCGTGACGTCCGCACCGATGCGAATTCCTTGTCGTGCAACTGCGCCTATGCCGAACCAAGTCCGCGCGCCGATATGAACGTCGCCTGCGAGATGCGCTCCGGGGCATACGTGCACGCCGGAGTCCAACTTACAGTCATGATCGATGGTCGCTGCCGTGTTCACGATGCAACCCGGACCAATCTCGCTCCCGCAGTTCACTATCGAGCCTGCCAACAGTTGCGCTCCAGCGTGGATGCGCGCGCGTTTACTCACGACCGCGGTGGGATGAACGATTGACGGGATCGCGAAGCCCGCTTGTCGCGCACGCTCGATCATTTGGACTCGAGCGCGGCAATTTCCGAATGCAACGACGCACGCGTCGTACCTATTCAACATTTTCGGTAGGTCCGCGGCAGTGCCCACTACGCGCCACCCACCCGATTCTGCGAGCGTCGGAAAGGCATCGTCCAAAAACGCGATCTCGCTCCACTGCCCCGTAGCCTCGGCGCAATCGGCGACCACGCGGCCGTGACCTCCAGCACCCACGATCAGTAGACGACCGCTCAATCGACGACCTCGCGTATCACCCAGAAGGCCTCAGCCGCTTTGCGGCCGCACTGACTGCCTCGCATGGCCGCAAGATTACGAATCGCGTCCGGCGACCTCGGGTGCGGAAAGTCGCGCAACTGACTCGCGTAGCAGTTCATTGCTGCAATCTTCGCCTCCAGATGCGGCTCGATGTTCAGATAGCGGACCGCCAAGAAGGCATTTTCCGCAGCAGGGGCGGCCCACTCTGTTTCAGAAAGTGTTTCGTAGCTGTAGACGCATCGAACCTTCTGCGATGGAAAAGGACGAGCTGCTACCAAGGCGGCATCGAAAAGGATGCGGTGATCGACGTGCAAGTCGGCCCGAAACGGCACGTAGAGAATCTCGGTCTCGCATTGCGCGATGATCTGGCTGATCCGATCCGCTATTCGGTGACGAGGAACCTGATCCAGGCACGGCGCCGGGAAATCCTCGAAGATCGTCGCGTTCACGCCAAGCAGCGCATGAGCGGCGCGTGCCTCCTCGCGCACGCGTCGTATATCGTCCTCGCTGAACAGGTCCGGCGCTCCCTTCGCGGCGTTGGTCATGATCGCGACGGAAACGTGATCGCCCGCGAGCACGTGGTGTCTAATTGCCCCTCCGCAGCCGAGCACCTCGTCATCGGCATGCGGCGCAAGCACAAGGACTCTCACGAAGACTTCTCCTCCAACTTGGCGAGCCGGCGCATCAATGCGTTCAGTGCGATCTCGGTGTCGTACCCGAGCTTCTCTCCTACCCGCAGCGGCTCAAGGTGGCCATCGGCTCCCTCGTATTCGAGCAGCCACAGCAAACCCTCCCCTGCCTGCACCAGCGCCTCCACGCCGTTCACAGCGAGAACTCTCCCGCGCACACCCCGAATCGGCAGGTTCGTTTCAACTTTGCTGCGCCATACGATCAGCCGTTCGTCCTTGCGATATGTGAATGCTCCCGGATGCGGGCGAGTGCTCGCCTTGACGAGACGATCGATCTCGCGAGCCGAGCTGCGCCAATCGATCAGACCGTCTTCCGGCGCGCGCTTGCCGTAGTAGGTAGCGTGTTGTTCATCCTGAGCTACCGGCTTCCACTCTCCATTCTTGAGACGCGGAAGCCACTTGTCCAGGGCACGCTCCAGCGAGCTGAGCACCTTGCTCTCGACCGCGCTCGCGTCGTCATCCTCTGCTACGGCAAACGGCTCCTGAACGAATATCCCGCCGGCATCCGTTCCCTCCGTAAGCTCGAACAACGTCGACGCACCATCACGCTGCTCCAGAACGAGCCAGGCAATCGGCGCGCGACCGCGACCGTGCGGCAAGGCGGTAGGATGATATCCGACGCCACCGAGTCGTGCGCTGCGGAGCAACTCTGCCCCGACCAGCTGCGAGAGCCCCACGACGAAGAGCACATCCGCGGACAGAGAACGCACGGCCGCGACGATCTCGGGGGCATTGACTGACCGAAATGGATAGAACGGCACACCTGCCGAACGCGCGAGCGGCTCCAAGTCGACGTAGCCGCTTACCTGACTGACATCGGGCGCTCGATATCCGAAGACACCCGCGACTTCCACCCCGTGCGCAAGGAGTCGTCGCAGCGCGACTTCTGAAGAGCGGACCGCGCCGATCAAGACGATACGCATCAATCTTCCTTCGCGAATCTACGTTCGCCGAGCAAAATCACCAGCGCCGTTCGAAGCATGATGCCAACGTCCGTGATGAACGTGACATTCTCGACATACTGACGGTCGAATCGCCAACGCTGTGGCCATGTGAGGAAGATGTTCCCGTTCACTTGCGCGAGACCAGTCAATCCGGGGCGAACGAGCAGACGCATGCGGCCCACCTCATCCAGCTCGTCGAGCTGCTGCGGCATGGCAGGCCGAGGCCCCACGAGACTCATGTCGCCGACCAGCACGTTCCAGAGTTGTGGTAGCTCGTCGATCTTGAATCGCCTCAGCCAATAACCGGCGCGAGTGACTCCCACGTCTGCGCCCGAATCGCGAATTTCGCCCGTCACCTTTCGAGGCTCGTCGGTCATCGTCCGGAACTTGTGCAAGGTGAAAACACGGCCGCCTCTTCCCAACCTGCGTTGAGAGAAGAATACCGGCCCCGGGCTGTCGAGCCGCACGATGATTGCTGCTAGTAAGAAGAGAGGAGACAGAACCGCGAGCAAGATTGCCGCAACGACAATGTCCAGAGGTCTCTTCAGAAATCGCGCGTAGATTCTCACCGCAGGCACGTCTTCGGGTCAGGCGCAACTTGCTCGCCCCACTTCGCTGGCCGCGCCAGGCCCGGTGTTTCACGAACGGCCAATCGCTTGGCGGCGTAGATTACCGTTTCCGTGCCACCACTTCACCTAGGAAGTCGTGCAGCCGCGCACCCAGTACCTCGCGGCTATGCTCGCGCTCCACCCAGGCGCGTCCTGCGGCTCCCATGCGCCGTCGCTCGAGAGGTGCGAGCGCCAGGAACTCACGGATAGTCTGCGCCAGCGCTGCTCCGGTCGCGTCCGGCACGACTCTTCCAGCGCCTGCACTCGTGACCATGCCCGCGACTTCCCCCGGTACGTTGCAGATGACCGGTAGTCCCGCGGCGAAGTAGTCGAAGAGCTTATTGGGGCTCACACCGAACGAGAACAGCGGTGAGTCTCGTAGAACCATGAGCCCAGCGGCCGCACCCGCATAAATGCCCACGAGCTCGGTCTTGGACACTGGATCGCGGAAGATCACGTTCTGCAGGTCGCGCCGGCGAGCGTCGTCCACGAGCTGTCTCTTGATCGGGCCATCGCCTATCAACAAGAACTCCACTGCTTCGTCTCTGAGCAACTCCGCGGCATCGAGGACACGGTCGAGTCCGTTGGCCGGACCGTGAGCCCCTGCGTACACGAATACGGATCGAGTCGACGAGGGCTCAGCTGCGGTTTCGACCGGCACGATCGTGTGGATATCCACGCCGTTCGGAACGTAGGCGCATTTATCGGCCGGGACCCCAGCTTGCGCAAGGTAGTCGCGAACTCCCTTCGCGAGCACGATGATGCGCTCCGAACGCCGGTACAGATCCTTCGCAACGTGCTCGAGATATCTATATGCAGGACCTCTTCTTCCGCCGATAGCCACAAGGCTCTCGGGCCAAAGATCACGCACCTCCAAGACGAAAGGCACGCGCAGCGAGCGCGCGACATCGGCGGCCGCGCGTGCCGCGAAGAGCTGCGGAGAAGAACCGATTATCACGTCGGGCTTCGGCAGCGTTCGGCTCGCTCGCTTGACCGACGAGCCGAAGGTCAGCCAGTTCCAAGCGCGCCGCCAGTTGTTGGTCTCGTACGCAGCAGCCCACAACCACTTGACCTCGACGCCATCCAGGGATTCCGTGAGACAACCCTTGAAAGCCGGATCGGATCGGCGTGTGTACCTGCGCTGGTGCAAATGCAGATCGGACGCAAGAATCGTGACCGACCAGCCCAAACGTACGAGCTCGCGCGCCAGCTCGAAATGTCGTGTGCCGCCGCCATCCTTCGGCAACACCGCAAACTGATTGACCCACAGCAACGAAGGCATCGACGTACTTCCTGAGTTTCTTCGCGAGCAGCGCGCACTCACGCGTCTGTACGGCTAGGCGGGGATATCCGCGTCCTGAGGACCGACCGTGGTGCGGGCAATCTCACCTCGAGCACCGGAATCGGGGTACGTTCCAAGTACGCGCGAGATTCCCAACCGTGCGTCAATCGAATTTCGGCACCAGCGGGCGTATCGACCTCGATCGTCGCGCTTCCGATCGCGCGATTTCCGTCCAAGCTCCAGGGTCCCGGCGCAAGGTGCCAGCGGACGATCGCGCAGCGCTGATACCCCGCGAGCTGATCTTCGATCAGCCAATGAGATCCTTCTGTCGTTACCCGACGGCGGTGGCTAGCACCCCAATGGTCAGTGTACGACACCTCTACACCTTGTCTTCGACTCCCGTCCCCTATGAGTTGCAGCTCGTCGTAGGCGAGCCAGCGAGAAAACAGAAATCGACCTGCGCGCGGCATCTGATCGCGCTCGTCGAACTGACAAGTCGAGTGCGCGGCAGTCCCGGAAAAATACTCGTGCCAACCCTCGGCGTCGTTGTAGCTGAAGCTGCCGGTATCCCTCACGACGTTCTCACCGTCGATCCATAAATCGAAATGCAAGGCATCCGCCTGCGATGGCCGAAACGAAAAATGGGGGACACGGATCAATCCCCACGATTTGCCGTCCTCGCCTTCCAAAGAGATGAATCCGCCGTCCAACGCTGCATGCGCCCGCTGTTCGCATGCCGAAAGAGGAAAGGCGTCAGGCTCGATTCCCCACAAGCGGCTCGCGTCATCCCACACGCCGGGAGGATACGCACGGGATTGCTTTAGCAGGCAACACGCCAATTGCAGGGTCGGACGATGATCCTCATAGGCCGTAGCAGGCGAGATCAGCAGCAACGAACCGTCATTCGCGCCCAGATTGGGCGCGTGCCCGGTCGAGGCACTAACCATGGAGGCCAGCCACTCGACCGCGGCACGCACCTTCTCCACGCAACGCGTGGAAAGCGTCGGTAACCCGTAGCGTCGTCGCCAAATCTCCACGATGGACATCGTGTCGAGCAACATCCGATGGTAATTCGCCGAATACTGAGAGAACGTCCCGTCCGCCATGACCAACCGGTCGATCCGCTCTTCGAGCTGATGCAATCCCTTGCGAGCGGTTGCTTTCGCGAACGACGCCGTATCACCCGACGCACCCGTGGCGAGCAGCCAATGTCCACCGACGAACATCGCTGCCGCCTCGCTCGTGCCATGGTTGTTGTCCTGCGCCACCGCATACATCAGAGTCGATCTGATCCGACGCAGGTGCGCCACCACGAATGCCTGTAGCGCTGAAGCGGCCGAGTCCGGCCAATCAATGCTTTGCATCGCTTCTAAGAAGCGCAGCAGGCGTATCGAGCATTCCTGGCCACACTTCCAATTCACTCCGCGATTCGGGGGATTGTTCTCGATCCAGCTATCGAGCCACAGACTAAGCGTGTCGAGGAATTCGCGCCTATTCGTCAGCGCGTAAGCCCTCGCAAGCAACACCATCCATTCGAAGCGCGACGGATCCCAAACAACCTTTATGTCCGAACCCGCTGCCACGAATTCGTTGATGTCACTCCAGTGCGACGTTGCCCCCGGCCAAGTCCGACCCGTCCATGGATCGCGGAACCAATCAGGCGGCGAGCCGATACTCTTTACATGGCGCGCAAAATAGCTCAGCTCACCTTTGAGCACGCGCTCCGCGGCATCGACGAGGGCCGTTGGAGCGCGCGGCGAAGCTGCCAGCGGTATCGCACGCGCATCCCGTAACGACGCACCGATGCGGGGCAAAGAAGCCAACGGGGTGAGGCGCCGATAGATACCGAGCTTGCCTCGCAGGCGATAGTCGGCGACCCGAAAGCAATTCAGTACACCAAGGCTCCAGAGCGCGGAGAGCAAGTGAGTTTTCCCACCAGCCGCGCTCACGATGACGCGAGATCCACCGGCCACGAGCTTACGCGCGAGAGGCGGCCAGTTGCTGACTGCAACTTATCGTGACACGCGCCACTTCAAGTAGCTCTTCTGTCGGGATCAGCTGGTCCGCGCCGCGCAGGATTGAATCGCGCAAAGCTATGCTCATCGCGGCTTGCCCTTTGTCCATCCTCCACAGGCGCTCGCCGCGGAAGCCCGGCCAGCCGAACGCCTCCAGTTTCCTGAAGTTGTCCAGTCTCAGCACGCTGCCACCGACGAATACTTCGAGCCGTTCCTTGGGAAAGGCCCTCGAGCCATTCGCGAAATACTGAATCGATCCGATCGAGCCGTCGGCAAAGCTCAGATTGATCGCAACGGTATCGGGCACCGCCTCCTGGCTCCCCGCTCGCATCCCGATCGCGTGAATGGCGACGATAGGCGCGCGTGCGAGATAGCGCAGCAAGTCGATGAAATGGCAAACCTCGCCGATGATGCGCCCACCTCCTACCGCCGGATCTTGAGTCCAATGATCGGCGGGAATAGCGCCTGCGTTGATCGTATAGATGAACGATTTCGGCTGACTTCTCTTCGAAAGTAGAGCCGTCATCTTTGCGACGAGCGGTGCAAATCGACGATTGAAACCGACCGTCAGCGTCGGTGGGTTCGGCAAGGACCTGCTCTTCGCGAGCGCAGACTCCACGAGCGAGACCTGCTCCGGCGTGATCGCGAGCGGCTTTTCGACGAAGACGTGTTTGCCCGCAGCGAGCGCCGATGCAGCGAGATCTGCATGCGAATCGTGCCGCGTCGCGATCGCCACGAGATTGATGTCCTCGCTGTCGAAGATCAGTGCATTGTCACTGCATGCGCTGACGAACCCGAAACGCTTGGCGAAGTATGTTCCCTGTACCGAACCGGTCGTCGCGAGCGTCTGCAGTCTCATGTCCGCGTTTTTGAAGCTCGGAATGAGAATTCGCGAAGCATAGTTGCCCGCCCCGATGAAACCGACTCGCACTTCCGCGGCCCGGCTCGGCGATGCCGCAGGCTCCAGGCGCACCGAGCGCTCCGTCGAAACCGGCAGATCGTAAGTAAGCACGATGCCGAGCGCTGTCCGGTCCTTCGCCAGGATGTCGTAAGCCTCGGCTGCGCGTTCGATACTACAGCGGTGCGTCACTAACAAATCGGTTCGAAGCTGCCCCGATTCCATCGTCTGCAGCACTGCCTCGAAGTTGCGCTGTTCGGTCCACCGAACGTACCCGACTGGGTAATCCTGGCCTTTCTGTTCGTACAGAGGATCATAACGGCCGGGCCCGTAGGAACAGGAACCCTGGAAGGTCAGCTCCTTCTCGTAGAAATCCGCGCGAGACAGCTCCAAGCCCGTAACACCGACGAGAACGATGCGCCCGCGCTTTCGACACATCCGAGCCACATGCCGCACGGGATCGCTGCTCGACGTCGAGGCCGTTATCAGCACACCGTCGACACCCCGACCCGATGTGAGGCCTTTCGTGAGCGCCTCCAGTTCCTCGATTTCCTTCGCGAGCAGCGCGGTCGCACCAAGACACTCCGCTAGCTTCATCCGCTCGCTGTCCGGATCGATGCCCAGGACGCGGCAACCGTTGGCCCTGAGTAGCTGAACTGCAAGCAATCCGATGAGCCCGAGACCGATGACTACGAACGTTTCGCCTAGCGTCGGCTTGGCCAGTCGAATTCCTTGGAGCGCGATGCTCGCCGGCACGGTGAACACCGCCTGCTCGTCGGACACGGCATCGGGAACGCGCGCGCATAGATTCACCGGAACACGCACGATCTCCGCATGCGGACCATTCGAGGCAACGCGATCTCCGACACAGAACCCACGCACACCCGGCCCGACCTCAATGACCTCACCGACATTGCAGTAGCCGAGCGCGAGCGGCTGATCCAACTTGCTGCGCACCGCGTCGAGCGTAGTCCACAGACCGTCCGTCCGGATGCGCTCGAGAACCATACGGACCCGCTCCGGCTGGAGTCTGGCCTTTTGCAGCAGATTTGCCCTTCCGAACTCCACGAGCGACCGTTCGGTCCCGGCGGACACGACCGTCATTCGCGTCTTGATCAGCAATGTGCCCGGTTG
>Ga0079224_100015213_pt1 | contig 10769 bp, 11 predicted proteins | sample Stecom2015_FD_80414 | JGI IMG/M metagenome (GOLD analysis project Ga0079224, IMG submission 80414) | Agricultural soil microbial communities from Utah to study Nitrogen management - Steer compost 2015 | ecosystem: Environmental > Terrestrial > Soil > Agricultural land | place: USA: Utah...
ACCAAAATTATACCGTAAATGCCAACCACCAGGGCTATTTTTCTTTTGTTGCGCATGAGGGCGATACCATCTTGTTTACTTCGGTGGGGTATCTTTCCGAACGCGTTATCATCCCCGAGGTGCCGGATGATAAATACACTGCTATGGTGAACATGACGGCGGAAATCAAGGAGCTGCCCATGGTGACCCCTTATCCTTGGGCCAGTATCGATGAGTTTAACATGGCGTTCATGTCGCTCGAGATAGCCGATGACGACATCGTCGTTGCGAAGAAGAACCTTTCGCCGGAGTCGTTGGCGGCTTTAGCTGCGGTAACCCCCCGCAGTGCGGAGGAAATACAAAGCTATAGTGCCACGCAGAACCATATCGGACTGACGAACAGGGCGGTGAACCAGCGCATGGCCAACCCGCTTCTGAGCCCTTTTGCTTGGGGTAATCTCATCCGGCAGATTACCGAAGGTAATAAGAGTCGACAAAGGAACCGGTAATCAGCAATCTTCTGGGGCTTCCTCACGACAGCCGCACCGTCTGCTTCACGCTGAGGCGCGACGAAACCATCGAAATCAGTGCCGATATGGCGAATACCGTGAGGAAGACAAGCAGGAAGTCGGTATACCGGATATCCACAGGATACACATCGGTAACCATGTTCTCCCCTTCCCCAAACCTGATCCAACCGAAAGCCAGCTGCGACATGCAGAACAAGAAACCCAGCACCAATCCGGCTATGCAGCCAATGAGCGAAATGAGCAGGCCTTCGTAAAAAAAGATGCGGCGGATGAGCACGCCGTCTGCACCTAGGCCCATCAGGACGGAAATATCGTTCTTTTTATCGATAACCAGCATGGTCAGTGAACCCACGATGTTGAAGAGCGCGATGATGCCCGTGAAGGCAATGATGATAAACACGGCCCATTTTTCGGTGCGTACGATCCTGTACAATGTAGGGTTTTGCTGTTCTCGGTTTTTTACGACGTATTCTTCGCCCATTACCGCGGAAAGCTCCCCCTGTACGGACGGGATATCGCTGCCGGGGACGAGATTGATTTCGATGGCGGATATCCGCGAAAACTCGCCGACGACTTCCCGTGCGAATGCCAAGGGTACGATCAGGACGTCGTCGAATTCCGGCTGGTATTGGAGCACGCCACCCGGGCGGATGGTCCGCATGGTGAAATCGTCGGCCGGATTAAGGCCGCCGGGTGTGCCGCCCTTACGCGGTGAAAACACTTCGATGACGCGCGACTCGTCGCCGAGCGCCACCCCGAGTATGCCCTGCACGCGTGCCCCCATTACCGCAAGGTCGTCATCACCATAGCGCAGCATAAAGTGGCCACTCTGGAGCAGTGTATCCATGCTTTGTGGCAAGGACTCTTCTGCGGAGACCCCTTTGATTGTGGCAATGTACTGGGCGTCTCCGTAACGTAGCAAAACCCGCTCTTGCAGCACCTCGCGGTAGGTGTGTATATCCGTACGGCTTTTTAATGGCCCGGTGAGCGCCGAATCGGCCACGAACCCTTTGCCGGTGGCGGGCTCGATGCGGAGTTCGGGGGCAAAGGCACCATACATGGATAACACAAGCTTTTCCAAACCGTTGTAAAACGACAGGATGATGATGAGCGATGCACTGCTCACCAACACACCGACCACACTGATGCCGGAAATGATGTTTACGGCATTAACTTTCTTTTTGGAGAATAGGTAACGCTTGGCGAAGTAAAGTGCGGTGTTCATAGGCTATCCCCTGACAAACGGATTGGTTTTCTTTTCGTGCCCGATGGTAGTTTCCGGTCCATGGCCCGGATACACCACGGTTTCATCTGGAAGCACATAGAGCTTTCGGGTGATGCTCTGGAGCAATTGTTGGTGATTGCCCCCCGGCAGGTCGGTACGGCCGATGCTATTCCGGAAAAGGACATCGCCCCCAATAAGGAACCCGCCTGCTTTGCTATAAAAGCAGAGATGGGCAGGCGAATGGCCGGGCGCGAAAACCAGAGCTAATTCCTGTTCGCCGAAGGTGACTGATCCAGATGCTGGTAGGTGCGTTTCGGCAATGGGCGATACGTCGTAACGTACGCCCATCTGGGGGGCATAATGTTGTGCTTCTATGAGAAGCAGCAGCTCACCTTCATGGAATTGGGGGAGAAGGCCGTAAGTATCGTATATGAACCGGTTGCCGAGCACGTGGTCGATGTGGCAGTGCGTATTGAGCAGCAACTCGGGTTTGAGTCCCTCGGCGAGGATGAAATCGCTCAGTCGTTTTTCCTCCTGGGGGCCATACATGCCGGGGTCGATGATCGCAGCAGTCCCTGTATCGTCATATAAGACGTAAGTATTTTCTTGATAGGGGTTACAAACGAATGATTTGATGCGGATCATACCGGCAAAGGTAGGGTTTTTTTCGTGCTATTTCCATTGTAGGGAGCCGATCAACGTATCGATATCGGCTTTCAGGAACTCCAATACGGGCCGTATGGAGTCTAGCTGAGGCTTCTCGTGGAAATACAACGCTCCGCGCAGGTAGTGGCGTGTACTGTCGGTAACGAAAAACTGGATATTGGAAGCGGTATTCCCGCTGATTTCGTATTTGAGCCCATAAACATCGGTCTCAGGACGGCGGATGCGTTGCTGGTCGATCGCCGTGGCCTTAACGGTGTGTTTGAAAGCGAATGTACGGGCATCCTCTACGAGTTCGTTGAAGTTATCTGGGCCGGAGATAGGCATATAGCTCAGGTGGATGCGCGCATTGAACTGGGGGAAATGGACATCCACCCAACAGGGTTGGGCGTCGGCGGAGCGGTCGGGTTCGATTTTTGCATATACCGGGATGTTGAACGCATAAGGGCAGTCGCCAGAAACAGCTGTGTAGGTTTTCTCGGGGAATTCGATGCGGAAATAACCACGCGGCTTCGGTGAATAGTGCTGCTGGCAACCCCACGCCGCCGCGGCGAGCAGGCCTATGGCTATCAGCCTGGAACCGAAAATGGTCATCCTCCGGCGTTCCATATTTCCCAATTGTGCTCGGCTTGCCGTTCGAGCATTTCAAGTCCGTTTTTCGTAGTCGCCCCCTGAGCCTTCGCCTGTTTCAGAAATTCCGTTTCCGGCGGGTTATACACCAGGTCGTAAAGCAGATGACGATCATCCAGCAGGTCGTAAGGGATGTCGGGGCACTCCGCTACCTTTGGGTATGTGCCCAGCGGGGTGGTATTGATAATAAGTGTATGGAGACCGATGACTGCGGCATCCAACTGTGCATAGGCGAGCTGCCCTTTGTGTGCTGACCGCGATACCACGGTGTGGGCAATCCCGAGCTGGCCGAGCGCAAAGGATACGGCTTTGGCTGCTCCGCCGTGCCCCAGAATGAGGGCGGCATCATGGTGGGGCTTCAGTAGGGGCTTCAACGATTCGGAAAATCCATAAACGTCGGTGTTGTAGCCGGTTAGGATCGGTTTACAGCCGCTCTGCCGCTCGATGTGGATGCAGTTTACCGCGCCTATGGCTTCGGCCTCGGGCGATAGCCGGTCGAGGTAATCCATCACGGCGATTTTGTAGGGGATGGTGACGTTAATCCCCATCAACTCGGGGTTGTTTTCGACCAAGTCTGCGAATTCCGTAATAGCAGGGAGGGGATATAGTTCGTAACCAACACCAGGGATTTGCTCGCGCTCGATTTTCGCGTCGTAGTATTTTTTGGAAAAGGAGTGTGCCAGCGGGAAGCCAATCAGCCCGAACTTTCTCATGGTCAGATAAAATTATGGAACGTGTCGCCACGCAGCCCCATTCGTGTGGTTTCAAGGGCGATTATTTCGTTGGTGTTGATGTTGCCGAGGTTGACGTTTGGTCCCACAAGGCTGATGAAATACACTTGCTGGGCCTTAAGTGGGGCTTCCCAGATAATTTTTTCGTTAGGAATCTCGTTGAGGATTTCATCCACGAGCCCCTGCCGTACCTCGCCCGACTCCCGATAGAGGCCAACGTTGCCGCTTTCGCGCGACTCAGCGATCAGCCGCCAGGTTCCAGCTTCCAATTCGGCTTTCATCAACGAAATCCACTTGTAGGGCGCCATAATTTTTGTGTTGTCTTTCGATCCCACTTCTGAGATGACGGTGGTATGCTGTGCCACTTTGGCGATGTATCCGCATTTTTCCTCATGGGGCAGTGCGATCGACCCGTCGGATATCTCAGCATATTCCAGTTTGAATTTATCCACGACACGAAGGAACTCGTCGAACTGGCCACGGGCTACAAATGCCTCGAAAAGGGTGCCTCCGAAATAGGGATGTACACCCGCTTCGCGGTAAACAGCCAATTTTTCCTCCAGTTGAGGGGTGATATAGGCGGTGGTCCACCCAAGTTTCACAAAATCGATAAACGCCGCACCCACAGCCATGAGGTCTTCGGCCTGGCGCAGGCTAAGCCCTTTGTCCATGACCATGGTTAGCCCGTTATTCCTAGGCTTTTGGGTTCGTGAAGGAACATTATTCAGCTGAAAATTCATCTATATGCAAATTGTTTGTCAATGGCGAAAATGGAATATTATGTGCAAAAAAGCAGAAAAAATCTGAAAATTTTCTGAAATCTGATTGCGTAACCCATATCTACGGCGGAGCTATCCGGCATGGATGGCGGTTACGGCAGGTACTTTCTGATGACCTCGGCGATGGCTTTGTTTTCGCGCAGTTGCGGCAGGTACTCAAACAGTACGGCATGTTTTCGCGGGTCGGCGCCAAGTCCCAATTCGAGGTAATTCAACGCCTCGTTGTACTTGCCAACGGCGATCAGGTAAGCGACCATGCGGTAATAGAGTTCGGCTCCATCGGGGTTGTTTTTGATGGCCTCGGCGATGGTCTCGATGGCACGTTCCAACTTATTTTGCTCATACAGGATGGATGAATAGTCGAGCCAGGCCTCGATGTCGATGGGGTTGAGTTCCACGACTTTCGCGTAGGCGGCCTCCGCTTCGCCGAATTGTTTTAGTTTGTAACGCGCATCGGCAGTGGCAAACCAGTAGTCGGGGTTGTCTTGATCCAAGTCGAGCGCTTTTTTATAGAAGTGCAGCGATTCGAAATACCGGTCTTCATAATCTAGCGTTACACCGATGCCGAACCAGGCATCAGCCAAGCCAACATCTATTTTAACCGCTTTTTTATAGTATGAACGAGCCTCGTCCATCCGCTCCAGCTTCTCGTAGCACTCGCCGATGGCACAATAGGTTTCGGCACCCGGCGGCTCGTATTCAAACGTCTGCTTGTACACGTCGATGGCTTCGCTGTATTTCTCGAGGTTTACCAGTGCGTTGCCTTTATTAAAATATGCCGAGGCGAAGTTATCTTTGATGAGAATAGCGTAATCATAAGCATCGATGGCTTCCTCGTAACGGCTGAGCTTATGGTAGGCATTGCCAAGGTTATACCAGCCGGCGTACGAATAGGGATCGTTATCGATGTACTGTTTGTAGAATCCGATGCTCTCTTCTTGTTTGTCGAGCACATCATAGCAAAAAGCCAGCTCATACAGCGCATCCTGGTTTTCCATGTTTTGTTCCAGGGCACGCTTGAGGAAGTGGACCGCCTTCACATAGTCGCCTTTGCTTTGATGTAAAAGGGCAATCTGCAGGTAGATATCGTCGGGATTCTCCGCGAGGTCGAGGGCCTTATTGAGGTTTTGGAATGCTTCATCGTAACGTTCCAAACTGCCTAGGATACCTCCCTTGATGAGGTAAATATTGCCTTCAGACGGCTCCAGGGTTTCGGCCTTATCCAAAGCGTTGAGCGCATGTGCAAACTGGTTTGTCACCGCAAACAGCTGCGCTTGTTTAAGGTAAAATACCGCTGCAAACGGATGTTGGCTAACCGCATATTCAACAACTTGTAGGGCTTTGATTGGATCATTCTTGTCCATATAATAATCAATGATCCCCTCGAAAGCCTGCGTGTCAAAAAAGTATTGATCCTTATTGCGAATCATTTCCTCGTAACGCTCCACCGAAAGCTTTGGGTCTTCGGCGGGCCCGTATTCGAAATCGTCTTCCATCTATACTCCTTACTTTAAGAACTAACACGCACTTGCGTTTGATGATAACAAAATAGGGCTTGTTCGGCGATTTTGTCAGCGTAAGTTTTCAACAATTTGCGTCACCCAATCAAAAAACCTAGAAAACCAGTCGCTTACGGCGGGTACGTTTGTCGATAAACCAATCCGTTCCGGCCTCGTTGCGTGCGTTCCTTTTTGCCATGGTCCCCCCGCGAGGGTTTCCAAATAACGCAGCAAAGATACGGAATAGTAATCGAAAAGCACATCATGGGGGTAATTGTGACGTGGCCCATCGCGTAAACGTTTGCATTCTATTTGAAATGTGCTTACCTTAGCCGCTGGCCGGTTTATGGATTTTAGCGAACAAAGTATAACAGTAATCAATAACAAACGGATATGAGTGTACATTATGATTCCCGCTATGCATTGGGACCTGTAGAGACAAAAGGCCTGGATACGGCAGGGTTACGTAAAAACTTCTTGATTGAAAAGGTGTTTGCCGACGACGAGATACAATTGGTATATACCCATTACGACCGATACATCGCGGGCGGCGCGAAGCCGGTGAGCAAACCGTTGAAGCTGGAAACCATCGACGCGCTGAAGGCTCCCTATTTTCTAGAGCGGCGTGAGCTGGGTATTATCAACGTGGGCAGCCGTGGGCAGGTCATGGTGGATGGGACGGTCTATTCGTTAGATTTCAAAGAAGCACTTTACGTGGGTAAAGGAACTAAGGACGTGGTATTTTCGAGCGACGACGCCACCAGTCCGGCCAAGTTTTACCTTAACTCGGCCCCGGCCCACCATGCCTATCCCACTAAAAAGGTAACCAAGGCGGACGCAGAGGTGGTGGAACTTGGTAGCTTGGAGACCGCTAACCACCGCGTCATCAATAAGCTTCTTGTAGCGGGCGTTGTTGAGACGTGCCAGCTGCAGATGGGCATGACGGAACTGAAAACAGGTAGCGTATGGAACACAATGCCTGCACATACACATGACCGTCGTATGGAGGTTTACTTTTACTTCGAGGTGCCCGCAGGGCAATCGGTGAGCCACTTCATGGGGCAACCGCAGGAAACGCGCCATATCTGGATGCAGAACGACCAAGCCGTAATTTCTCCCCCGTGGTCGGTACATGCGGGTGCAGGCACCAGTAACTACACCTTCATTTGGGGCATGGCGGGTGAAAACATGGATTATGGTGATATGGACGGCTGTGCGATTACAGATTTGCGGTAAATCAGGAACATAACATAGCTATGAAGCGATTAAAGGCCTACAGCATACTGCCGATGACTGCCTTGGCGATGGCATGCGGCGGCGATGAACCCTCCCAATCCATTGTGGTGACCAATCCGTTGGATATCGAGCGCCGGGAACTGGTTGCCGTTCCATATACTGACTTTGCGTTGGCCTTCGGAACAGACAGCGTATTCCGGGTGGTGCATACGGAGAGTGGTGTTGAAATACCCTATCAACTGGAAACGGAAGGGACCTCCTCGCCACAGCATGTTTTGCTCTACGTGTCTGTGCCTGCGTCGGGAGATGTTACGTTAGCGGTCGAGAAGTCCGCGCCAGCACCCGTGGCGGTCAGGACATTTGCCCGGTACGTGCCTGAGCGGTTCGATGACTTCGCCTGGGAGAATGACGTTGTTGCATTCCGGATGTACGGAAAAGGCCTGGAGGGGCGGCCAGACGATGCGCAGGGGCTTGACTTATGGTCGAAACGGACCACTGATTTGGTAGTGGATAAGTGGTACGCCCATGGCGACTACCATACCGACCATGGCGAAGGCATGGACTACTATTCGGTGGGCATGACATTGGGTGCGGGCGACATCGCGCCGCTCGAGGGCGACGAGGTCGTTTATTCGAAACATTACCGCGGTTATGATATACTAGACAATGGTCCGCTCCGCACAATCTTCCAACTCGATTACGAGCCTTGGCAGGTGGGCGGGAAGACGGTGTCGGTCAGCAAGCGCTACACGTTGGACGTAGGCTCGCAAATGAACCGTGTGGAGGTCACTTATACTGTCGATGGCGACGGGGTCCTGCCGGTGGCAGTCGGTGTAGCCCGCCGCGCCGACGAAGGTGAGCTGTTGAAACAACCAGGAAGGGGCCTATTTGGTTATTGGGAACCGACGGACGAAACGCATGGCACAACCGGGGTGGGCGTAGTACTGGGCGATGGGGAATTCGAACGGTTCGTTGAGCAGTCCGACCAGTATTTGTCGGTTCTCTCGGCCCATGACGGCAAACCCCTAGTCTATTACAATGGCGGGGCGTGGGACCGGGCTGGCCATATCACATCGGCGGCGGATTGGTTCACGTACCTGCAAAAGGAGAAGAATAAGATAAATGCGCCGCTGCAAGTGGAAATTAAATGATGGTTTATTCGGTTAACTTTTTAAAAAATGATAAGAGATAAATTCGATCTGACTGGGAAATTGGCGTTGGTAACAGGTTGTAAACGGGGCATCGGTAAGGCAATAGCCGAGGGTTTAGCCGCGGCAGGCGCCGACGTCATCGGTGTGTCGGCATCGCTGGAACTACAAGGAAGCGACGTGTCCAAAGCCGTGGAGGCTACCGGCCGCCGCTTTCACGCGTACCAAGCCGACTTCGGCAACCGAGAGGCGCTTTACGCTTTCATCGAACAGGTAAAGGCTGACCACCCCCGGATTGATATTTTGTTCAATAATGCGGGGACAATTTTGCGTAAGCCTGCCGCAGAGCACCCCGACGACTACTGGGATCAGGTGATTGAGATTAACCAAAACGCGCAATTCATCCTTACCCGTGAGATCGGCAAGGACATGGTGGCGCGGGGAAGCGGAAAAATCATTTTCACCGCCTCATTGCTTACGTTCCAGGGGGGCATCAATGTTCCCGGATATGCCGCGTCCAAAGGTGCCGTGGGCCAGCTGACCAAGGCTTTTGCCAATGAGTGGGCGTCTAAAGGGGTCAATGTAAACGCCATAGCACCAGGGTACATCGCTACAGACAATACGGAGGCGTTGCGCAATGATCCCGACCGCAGCCGTTCGATATTGGAGCGTATTCCGGCGGGCCGTTGGGGTGAGCCCGACGATTTCAAGGGACCGGCCGTTTTTCTTGCATCCGAGGCTGCGCATTACGTACACGGCACCGTTTTAACGGTGGATGGCGGATGGATGGGACGATAGTTATCGATACAGTCCCTTGCTTTCGATGAATGCCATCACGGTGTCGGGGACGAAGTAGCGGATATTTTTGCCGGCCTTCACTGCATTCCGGATAAAGGTGGACGAAAACTCCATCAAGGGCGTGTCGGTGATGGTGACTGATGGGTGCGCAGCGAGGTCAGCTGGCGGAAGATAATCCGGTCGTGGATACACTAGGATGTGGTGGTCTCGCAGGATGATTTCGTGGTTCTTCCATTTGTGAAGCGAGACAAGGTTATCTGACCCCATAATGAGGGTAAAGGCTTTTTCGGGGTATTTTTCGCGCAGGTGGGCGAGGGTGTCGATGGTGTACGACGGCTGTGGGAGGTAGAATTCAATGGTGCAGCTACGGATATTTTCGGTTTTTTCGATGGCGAGGTTGACCATCTCCAAGCGGTCGTATTGATTGATTAGGGAATCTTTCTTTTTCAACGGATTGTGGGGAGTCACAACCAGCCATACCTCGTCCAGCGCGGTGTAGTTGGCCATGTAATTGGCAATGATGAGGTGGCCCGTGTGGATGGGGTTGAACGATCCGAAAAACAACCCGATTTGTTGCATGGTCTTTGTTTATGTCTCACCTATGAAGTCCAACAATAACCGCTCGGCCTCTGCGCACGCGTTCTCGAGATCATCGTTATGTAGTATGATGTCGAAGCGGTCGGCATAAGCCAGCTCCTTTTCTGCCTTCACGATGCGCTCCTGCAGCTTCTCTTCGTTATCTGTGCCGCGCCCGCGGAGCCGCTGTGCCAACACGTCCAACGATGGGGGTTGTACGAAGATCGCGAGTGCTCGGTCTTCGAATTTGCGTTTCAGATGGAGGCCTCTCTCTACGTCGATATCGAAGATGACGTGCCTGCCCGTAGCCCATATCCGATCCACTTCGGCACGCAATGTACCATAAAAGGTACCCGAATAGACCTCTTCAAATTCGATGAATTCCTTTTTGGCAACCCGGTGGAGAAACTCTTCCTTGGTGATGAAATAATAATCTTTGCCGTTTGTTTCGCCTGCACGCGGCCCGCGCGTGCTTGCGGAGATGGAGAACGAGATTTTGTCAGGGTGGTCTGCCAGCAGGCGCTTCACGATGGTGGTCTTGCCGGCACCCGAGGGAGCAGAGAATATGATGAGTTTACCTTCCATTGCAGGTCACAGCACGTTTAATAGTTGTTCCTTGATTTTTTCGAGTTCTTCCTTCATCCGCACCACGACCTGCTGGATGCCGGCATGGTTGGCTTTCGAGCCGAGTGTATTGATTTCGCGACCCATCTCCTGCGATATGAATCCCAGTTTTTTTCCATTGGCATCGGCATCGTCGAGCGCCTGGAGGAAATAATTGCAGTGGCTGCGTAGCCGCACCTTCTCTTCGGTGATGTCCAGCTTATCGATATAGAAAATAAGCTCTTGCTCGAACCGGTTCCTATCCACGGATTCTTTGCCCACTGCTTCGTCAAGGTATTGGCTTATGCGGTCGCGTATGAGGGGTATGCGGTCGGTCTCGACGGCTTCTACCTCGGTAAGCAGACGTTCAAT
>Ga0079224_100015214_pt1 | contig 10769 bp, 10 predicted proteins | sample Stecom2015_FD_80414 | JGI IMG/M metagenome (GOLD analysis project Ga0079224, IMG submission 80414) | Agricultural soil microbial communities from Utah to study Nitrogen management - Steer compost 2015 | ecosystem: Environmental > Terrestrial > Soil > Agricultural land | place: USA: Utah...
AAATTACAGCAGCCGTTTCCCCTGTCTTGACAGCTTCTCAAATTATCGATTATCAAAAGCGGATTAAAAACATCATTATAGAAAAAAATCTCTTACGATATATTGCCGAAATCATTTCAAACACAAGAAACAACATCAGCCTTTATCTGGGAGCATCTCCACGTGCTTCCATTGCTATTCTAAATGCTTCCAAAGCTCTTGCTGCCATACAGGGAAGAGATTTTGTTACTCCTGATGATATCAAGAAAATAGCACCTCCTGTTTTGCGCCACCGTGTCATGCTCACTCCTGAAAGAGAAATGGAAGGATTGACTCCGGACAGAATTATAGAGCAAATTTTAGAGACTATTGAAATTCCGCGATAAACAGCTGTCATGGTCAATAGATTTATACCTGCACTTTATTTTAATTCCAGATTCTTCTTTGTCTATTTTTCATTGGCAGTCTTCTTTGTGCTGGCATATTTCTATGAACCGTTATTCCCTACTGCCAAAATTCTGGTATTTGCCCTGGCAACCATTTCGTTTATCGATGCCTTGATACTTTTCCGGAAAAAAGGAGGTATAGAAGCTGAACGGATTCTTCCGGATAAATTGTCTAACGGTGATGAGAATCGGATTTTTATAACAGTCAAAAATCATTTCGGTTTTCCAACCCGTCTTAAAATTATTGATGAACTCCCGGCACAATGGCAAATTCGAGACTTCCGCCTACAAGTGGCATTGCAAGCCGGGCAAAACAAAAAATTAACTTATACCGTCCGTCCCACAGAACGCGGCATTTACGAATTTGGGGTAATAAATATTTTTGTCTCTTCGCCAATTGGTTTATTAGCCCGAAGATTTAAGAGCGGCGTACCTTCGAGTTTACCAAGTTATCCATCCTTCCAACAATTTAAGAAATACGATTTTCTCGCATTTTCAAAAAATTTGCAGCAAGTGGGAATAAAAAAGATTCGGAAGCTGGGTGAGACTTTAGAATTTGAACAAATCAAGGAGTACATTCCGGGAGATGATGTAAGAAACCTAAACTGGAAAGCTACAGCTAAGCGAGCTGAATTAATGATTAATCAATATCAGGATGAAAAATCTCAACCTGTTTATTGTCTTATCGATAAAGGAAGAGTAATGAAAATGCCGTTTGACGGTCTGAGTCTTCTGGATTATGCTATAAATGCCTCTTTGGTGCTATCCAACATTATTCTGAAAAAGCATGATAAAGCCGGAATTCTCACGTTTTCAAGAAAGTTGGAAGACAAGGTAAAGGCAGAGCAGAGAAAATCTCAAATGAAACTCATATTGGATGCGCTGTACAAAGTGTCAACAGATTTTTCCGAAAGTGACTTTTCAAGGCTGTACATAGACGTTAAGCACATTGTAAAACATCGGAGTCTGTTATTATTGTTCACAAATTTTGAAACCAAAGATGCTCTGGACAGGCAATTGAAATACTTAAAAGCTCTAAATAAAACTCATTTGTTGGTCGTGATCTTTTTTGAGAATACAGAATTAACTGCGTTTGCAAAAAAAGAGACTAACAGCACCAGGCAAATATTTGACAAAATTATTGCTGAGAAATTCATTTACGAGAAAAAACTGATTGTAAATGAGCTTAAGAAACACGGCATTTTGTCTATCCTCACATCTCCTGCGAATCTCACTGTCAACACCATAAACAAGTACCTTGAGATCAAAGCTCGAGGTATGTTTTAAAGATGAAGTCCGCACTCTTTTTTTTCATTTTCAAAAAACCGACCCTCTCTGTTTTTTCCTTTCACGGTGCAATGAATGCAACCAATGGATTCATATCCTTCCGGTTCCATTGGATGTATCGGAAGTTGATGCTGATGAAAATATTCGTTTTTTTGTGCCTCGGTAAAATCAATTAACGGATGAAATTTGATGATATTTCCTTTTCTTTCGAAGATGGAAAGCTCTGCTCTATGTGGGGTTTGCCACGCCATTACTCCGGAGATCCAAAAGTCATAATTCTTTTTTATTCTTTCGAAAGGTTCAATTTTATTTAATCTGGTACATTCTTCCGGATTGTTTTCCCAAAGTTTATGTTCTTGTGTGTAAGCCGAAACTTCGGCACTTGGCCGAATGTTTCGAATATTCAAATTAAATTTCTCTGCAAGTAGATTTTTATATGCCAGCGTTTCGGGAAAATGAAATCCGGTATCAATAAAAACAACCTCCTGATGAGGAGAAATCTTTGAAATCATGTGCAGTAATAAGGGAGCAGTAGTTCCAAAAGAAGATGATACCAGAATCTGAAAGGCTTTAAATTGATTATAGAAAAGTTGCAGCCGCTGAACAGGAGATAATATGCTGTAAATACTATTTAATTTATGAATATCTTCATTCAAAACTGAGTCGGATTCGTAGGGATTTTTCATCGATTTTAAATATAGGTCAATTATAATACTTTTTTATCTTATTTAGAAATTCAAGTCTCATAGCTTGCAATTTGATCCTTTTCAATATCCTATTTTTGCAACAAATTTAATAAGTATGACTATTACGCAATTAAAATATGTTCTGGCTGTTGCCGAGCATCAAAACTTCACTAGGGCCGCGGAAAAATCATTTGTGACCCAGCCCACTATGAGCATGCAAATTCAAAAATTGGAAGAAGAGCTGGATATAAAAATTTTTGACCGTACAAAAAAACCCGTTGAACTCACTGAGGTTGGTAAGAAAATAGTAGAACAAGCGCGTAATATTGTCAACGAGGCTGAAAGAATGCAGGATGTAGTGGATCAAGAAAAAGGATATATTGGCGGAAAATTCTCCTTAGGGATTATTCCCACCGTGATGCCTACGCTTCTGCCTATGTTTCTGAAAATATTTGGAAGACGCTATCCTCGTGTACAATTAAAAATAGAGGAATTAAATACTTCCGAAATTCTTTCTCAACTTCACGAGGGTTATTTGGATGCTGCCATCGCCGCAACTCCATTAGAAGATGAGCGAATTAAAGAACGTCCACTCTTTTATGAACCTTTTGTGGGATATATTCCGGAAAATCACAGACTTTGGGAGAAAAAAGAAATCATTCCTTCCGATTTAGATTTACAAGATATTTTACTTCTCGAAGATGGTCATTGCTTTAGAGACGGCATTATGAATATTTGTAAGGCCTCAAAGACTGACAACACAGAAAATTTCCAGCTGGAAAGTGGAAGTTTTGAAACACTTCTAAAATTAGCAGATGACGGTTTGGGTATGACGCTTCTTCCCTATCTCCACACCTTGGATTTGTCTGAAGACAGAAAAAAGAACCTGAAATATTTTGAAACGCCTTCGCCGGCAAGGGAAATAAGTTTGATATACAGTAAAAGTGAGCTGAAGTTGCAAATTATAACAGCACTTCATGATACGATTGCTTCGGTCATTAGAGGTGCCATTGCTTTTCATGACGTTAAGATTATAAGTCCTACAAATCAAAGAAAACTATAAAAAAATCGTCTTGACTCCGCAGACATCAAGACGATTTTTCCCTAAGAAAGCTCTTGCTACATGGCTCCCCATTCTTTTAAAGACTTTGTGTTCAAAGCCACGTAATCATCATTTTTTGCTTGTTTTGCCAATTCCAAAGACTGACGGGCAGCTTCAATGGCGCCTTTTTTGTCTCCTGCTTTCATGTAAATCAGGGATTTTTGGCGTAGTTGCCAGTACTTGGGATTTTTTGATAATTGCATAGCTTTATCAATCCATTCTTTGGCTTGTTGAATGTCTTTATTTGATTCAAAATAATAAACAGATGCCAGGTAGTAATCCTCAGCTGAGGGTCCGTTCATTGCACGTTGTATTCCGGCTGAAACCACCTCGTCTGTTTTAAATTTGATAGGCACTGCTACATACGTTTTAGACCAGCTAATTCCAAGATTTGCAGAATCATTCGTAATATTATCTATAGAAATGGTAAAAGTTTCAACCTCTCTGGACAAATGGGTTGTAGGAACATTGACAGATACTGCCACTTTGCTTTCATCCCATTTTTCCGGAAGCCCCCAATTGTTTGTGTCATTATAAAAATAGATATCCCAACTGGACAATGCGGGTTTGGAAAAAATGCTGTATGTTCCTGCTTTCAATGTCTTCCCTCCAATCTCCACGTCATAGCTAAATTTAATCGTGGTATTATTATTTGCTCCGGTACGCCATAATTTATCAAAAGGAACCAGATTCCCAAAGATGGGCCGACCCTTTGTAGAAGGTCTGGAATAATCAATTGTTATGTCTGTTAATCCTACCCTTTGTTCCATTCTTTGTGAAGGACTGGGTTGTGGTGTGGATATTTGTGCATAAAAAGTGGTATGCAAAGCCAAAGCTAATGCGGCTAAAATTAGTTTTTTCATATTTTTCAAAAAAAGGAGATTTAATAGTTAAGATCATCTTTGGCAAAAATACAATTGTTCTTCAAAAAATGAAATGCCCCGGCTTCCTCACTTCATTCTTATGATGTTAAAGATGATTTAAATTAAAATGTAATTTTATGCCGTTGCCCACAATTTTGTTACTCTTGCAAAGTTTAATTACAGGACTTAAAAAATGTAGCTATGAAGATATTTCGAGTACTGGCGGTTGTTTTGTTTCTACTTCCTTTAGTTGGTAAGGCTCAAGACTCCATACAAGTCATACAAAACACTCTAGATCACCAAATGACAGAGGTTTTTGATAAAAGTAACAGCTATCAGGAATACAAAGTCATAAAGAAAGTACAGCTTGCGTCGCTTCGTAAAAACATTCACGATTCTATTGCTTCTCTCCAACAAAAAATTGCGGCTCAACAAAAGGATTTATCCCTACAATTGGCAACCATAGACACTCTTAATTCTAATTTAAAGCGCACCGAGGAAGATCTTCGTGTGTCTCAAGAAAAAGAAGACGGTATTGTAGTCTTTGGCATGCTCACTTCTAAATCTACTTATAACGCAGTAATGTTCAGTATCATCGGCATCTTATTGTTAATCGGAGGTTTCCTCTTTTACCGTTTTTTAATTAGTCATAAAATCATCAATTCCGCAGAACTCACTATTGCTGAGATGGAAATTGAGATAGAAGATTACCGCAGAAATAGTTTAGAGCGTGAGCAGAAACTACGGAGAAAACTTCAGGATGAAATCAACAAAAATCGAAAGATGAAATAATTATGCGTCCACTCTTGTGATTTTCGCACCAATTGCTCTCAATCTTTCATCTATGTTTTCATATCCCCGATCAATTTGCTCAATATTATGAATAGTACTCACTCCCTGAGCAGATAATGCCGCTATTAATAATGCAATTCCGGCACGAATGTCGGGAGAAACCATTGTGGTAGCCTTTAAATTAGATTCAAAATTGTGTCCTATTACTGTAGCGCGGTGCGGATCACACAGAATAATTTTTGCTCCCATGTCTATCAATTTATCGACAAAAAATAAGCGGCTTTCAAACATTTTCTGATGAATGAGCACACTTCCTTTTGCCTGGGTACACACCACCAAGACAATACTTAGAAGATCGGGAGTAAAACCCGGCCAGGGAGCGTCGGAAATGGTGAGTATGGAGCCGTCAATGTAACTCTGTATTTCATAATGATCCTGAGCAGGAATGTGAATATCATCCCCCACTTTATTTAACTTAATTCCAAGTTTTCGGAAAGTTTCAGGAATCAAACCAAGATTTTCCCAGCTTACGTTTTTGATAGTAATTTCGCTTTTTGTCATGGCAGCAAGCCCAATCCAGCTGCCTATCTCAATCATATCAGGAAGAATCTTATGCGTACATCCTCCTAGGTATTTTACGCCTTCTATGGTCAAAAGGTTAGATCCTACTCCTTCGATTCTGGCGCCCATAGAGTTCAGCATTTTGCATAATTGCTGAATGTAGGGTTCGCAAGCGGCGTTATATATGGTTGTTATTCCTTCTGCCAAAACCGCAGCCATAATAATGTTTGCAGTCCCGGTCACGGAGGCCTGGTCAAGCAACATATAAGTACCTTGCAGCCCGTTGGGAGCTTCTACTCCATAAAATTTGTCTTCTTTATTATAAACAAATTCTGCTCCCAGATTGATGAAACCTTCAAAATGGGTATCGAGTCTTCGTCTTCCGATTTTGTCTCCTCCGGGTCTGGGGATATAACCTTTTCCAAACCGTGCCAATAAGGGTCCTACTACCATTATAGACCCTCTTAATGCTGAGGCGTCTCTTTTGTATTCTTCTGTTTCCAGGTAATCCAAATTGATTTCATCGGCAATAAAGGCTAGTTTTCCTTTTCCTAATTTTTGGATTCTTACCCCCAGATTCCCTAAAATATCAATGAGTTTATTGACATCAATAATATCCGGAATGTTATCAATAATTACTTTTTCGGGAGTAAGAAGGACGGCACATAAAATTTGTAATGCTTCATTCTTTGCACCTTGAGCCGTAATTTCTCCATTAAGTCGATGACCACCTTCTATTTGAAATGTACCCATTTTCTAAAAAAATTAATGACGCTTTCTACCTCTGTTTGAAGTTCGGTGACTTTTTCTACCTCCGGAATGTCTTTTTTTGGTTTTCAACAAATCTGATGCATGACTTAAATCTTCATCGCTTTGTCTTAGATTTATTTTGCCTCCGGAAAGTTCAAACAAATGGTCAAAAATGACCTCATCCTCCACAGTATCTTTATTCCAATTTAGGAAAGATTTCTTCATGTGATTGGCAATTGTCAAAACCAAACCATCTTTTTTTGGCCCGTCTTCCCATTTATTAGCCACATCAATCATCCGTTTAATATTATTTCCATAAAACCGATATTTTGGATGATTTTGTGGATATTGCAAGGGTTCCGGATGCTGATTCAGTTCTTCTTTGTCCGGCAAAGGATAAGGAGAATCTACATCCAGCTTAAAATCTGAAATAATAAAAAGCTGATCCCAAAGCATATGCTGAAAATCCGGCACATCACGAAGATGGGGATTTAAATTACCCATTACTGCAATAATGCTTTGAGCTGCCTTGTTTCTTGCTTCTTTGTCTTCAAGACTTACAGCATAATCTACCATTTTCTGAATATGTCTCCCATATTCCGGTATAATGAGATGAGGTCTGTCTGTGTTGTATTCTAAATTTCCTACTTCTGCAATCAAGATTATATTTTTTTTAAATTGTGGAGATTTGCCAAAATAAGCATTTAAAGTGAAAGGACACCTTCCACCTTAGAAACCTCAAGATATTTTTTGATTACGTCATCCGGAGAATCCATAGTCACTTTAGCAGAAATACTTGTAAAGTTTCCGGCAGAGGAGTCGCGGGTGGTAATATCGGCATCAGTTCCGTCAAATACAGCACGAACTTCTGCAATTTTAGACAGATCTGACGGTACAATAAACTTGAAAAGATAAGGTGCCGGCCAGGAAGTATCTTCTTCCAATTGATTTCTTAGCCGCTTGTAAAAATCCTCTGTTTTCTTATCCATAACTTTGGCATTGAGAAGCGCAAAGATACACTTTCACCATCGATTTTAATTTATTTACTTTGTACAAAATTCCGGTTTGGCAGCAAAAAGAATAGTTATAACAGGTGGTCCGGGATCAGGCAAAACTGCTTTGATCAAATATCTTGAGGAAAAAGGCCATGCTGTACAGCACGAAATATCTAGAGAGGTTACACTAAAAGCACAAGAAGAAGGTATCGCCCAGCTCTTTTTGGAGAGTCCCATTCTTTTTAGTCAGAAACTTCTGGAAGGAAGACTTGAACAGTATGAAGAAGCCGATCAATCCCTTCATTCCGTCATTTTTTATGACCGAGGAATTGCTGATGTCACTGCTTATCTGGATTTCGTGAAAGTGCATTATCCGCCCAATTTTGAAAAAGAATGTCAGTTGCGGCGTTATGATGTGGTTTTTCTTTTACCTCCTTGGGAGCAAATATATGTACCCGATAACGAACGATACGAATCTTTTGAACAAGCGGAGGCAATCTTCCACCATTTGAAAAAAGGTTATGAAAAGTATGGTTATTCTCTATATGAGGTTCCAATTGGAACTGTAGAGGAACGCACCAAATTTATATTAGAGACTCTTAAAGCTTTACTTTGATAATTCCGGAAGATATACTCTCCCGTTATTGGGGATTTTCTTCATTCCGACCGCTGCAAAAGGAAATTATCTCCTCAGTGTTAAACGGTCGTGATACCATAGCTCTTTTACCCACGGGGGGAGGAAAATCAATCTGTTTTCAAGTTCCTGCCATGGTTGAAGACGGAATATGCATCGTTATCTCTCCGCTTGTGGCTCTAATGCAAGATCAGGTTCAATCTTTGACTGAAAAAGGGATAAAAGCCATTAATCTATCGGGAGGGATTTCATTCAATGAATTATCTATCCTCTTAGATAATGCATTGTATGGTAACTATAAATTTCTTTACCTGTCTCCCGAACGTCTTGAACAAGAAATTGTCCAAAACTACATCCGGCAGATGAAGGTCAATCTTATTGCTATTGATGAGGCTCACTGTATCTCCCAATGGGGAAATGATTTCCGGCCGGCCTACAAGAATGTAGTAAGACTTCGGGAATTACAACCTTTAGCGCCCTTCCTGGCACTTACGGCAACCGCAACCCCTGAGGTTCTTGAAGACACTATAAAAGAATTGAAGCTGGAACTTCCGGAAATTTTTAAACAATCTTTTATAAGACCGAACATCTCATATCAAGTTATCGAAGAAAATGACAAGGTCTATAGAACCGGAGTGCTTTTAAAGAGAATAAAAGGAAGCGCTATCGTTTATCTTAGAAATCGAAGGGAAACAATAGAGATAAGCGAGCAGTTGAACGCATTGGGAATCACGGCTACCTATTATCATGGGGGAATTTCTATTACAGAAAAAAAAGATAAATTAAACCGGTGGCTCAATGGAAGTATTTCTACAATGGTGGCAACAAATGCCTTTGGAATGGGCATTGACAATCCGCATGTGCGGTTAGTGGTCCATCTGCAAATTCCCGAGAGTATTGAAAGTTATTTTCAGGAGGCAGGTCGCGCAGGACGTGACGGTGCATATTCTGAAGCCATACTTTTACACAATAAAACAGATGAAAAAAGAGTTGAAAAACAATTTATTTCAGCCTTACCCACAACCCAGGATTTAAAATTTATTTACAAGAAATTAAATAACTTCCTTCAAATACCTTATGGCGAAGGGGAATATGTTCGGTATCCATTTAGTTTTGGTGAATTTATAAAAACCTATCAGCTGCCTTCCTCTTTAACATACAATACATTGAAAGGATTTGATCGCTTGGGAATACTCCAACTCTCAGAAGAGTTTGACAGAAAAACGATCATAAGATATAAGTTGGCTTCTTCAAATTTGTTCTCCTACTTCGAAAATGACCAAAGTATTTCCGTAGTTGGAAAATCTATCCTAAGATTGTATGAAGGCGTTTTTGACATGCCCGTGTCTGTAGATCCGGAATTTATATCGACAAAAACCGGACAATCCCCTCAAAATGTCATCCAGGTCTTAAAACGAATGGCGCAAGATGAGGTTATTGATTTGCAAATGATAGATACAGATTCTTCAATAACGTTTCTCGTCCCTAGAGAAGACGACAGAACGATCAACAAAATAGCATCGGAACTTCAACAAACACACGAAAAGAAGATAAACCAGGTAAAATCGATAATTGCCTACGTAAGAAATAACAAAATCTGCAAAAACGTTCAACTCGTAAGTTATTTCGGAGAAGACGATGCCCCTGACTGCGGTATATGTTCGGTATGCCTGCAAAAGAAAAAAAAATCAACTTCCGGAATAAATGAAGTAGCAGAACAGATTCGAGCCACTTTAAAAGAATCACCTTTAGACTCTAAATATCTCATTCATCAGCTTAACTTGCCGGAAGAGCAAACACTCTATACACTAAAGCTTTTGATTGATAATGGGGAAATTGGAATTAATGCAAAAAATCAATACTATATCAAATAGAAAATGAAGAGAGAATTAAAAATTATTTTTATGGGTACTCCCGATTTTGCTGTGGGTGTTCTGGAAGCCTTGATTGCTGCGGACTTTAACGTGGCAGCAGTTGTCACAGCACCAGATAAACCTGCCGGTAGAGGAAGAAAACCCATGGAATCGGCGGTGAAAAAATATGCTCAAAATAAGAACATTCCTCTTTTGCAGCCGATTAATCTTAAAGAAGATGGGTTTCTTCAAGACCTAAGAAATTATAACGCAAACGTGTTTGTTGTAGTGGCATTCAGAATGCTTCCAAGGGTTGTATGGGAGATTCCGGAATATGGCACCTTTAACCTACACGCCTCTCTCCTTCCTGAATATCGTGGTGCAGCCCCTATTAACTGGACAATTATTAACGGAGAAGTTAAAACAGGAGTTACCACTTTTTTTATTGATGAAAATATAGATACAGGCGCTATTATTGAGCAAAAAGAAATTGATATCGCGGAAAATGAAACAGCGGAAACGCTTCATGATAAACTCATGAAGATAGGCGGAGACCTGGTAGTAAGTACTTTAAAGGCTATTGCTGCCAACAAAATAGTCCCAAAGAAACAATCGGAATTTAAAGAACTTAAAGCTGCACCAAAATTAACTCCGGAGAATACCAGGATTGACTGGAATCAAGAAACAGAAAAAGTAGAACGACTGATTCGGGGGCTCTCTCCTTTTCCTGCCGCTTGGACTATGATGGTAAACGGAACGGATGATCTGAGAGTGAAAATCTTTCAAGTTAAGATTATGGAAGGAGAAAAATCGGGAGCACC
>Ga0079224_100015216_pt1 | contig 10768 bp, 12 predicted proteins | sample Stecom2015_FD_80414 | JGI IMG/M metagenome (GOLD analysis project Ga0079224, IMG submission 80414) | Agricultural soil microbial communities from Utah to study Nitrogen management - Steer compost 2015 | ecosystem: Environmental > Terrestrial > Soil > Agricultural land | place: USA: Utah...
AACGACCTGCGCTTTCGCTCGCTCGATGTCGGCGAGGACAACGATTTCGTCACTCGCTGCCCGCCGGATCGTTTGCTGCGACTGTCCAACATCGACTTCTACGTCGGCGTGATTCATCCGCGTAACACCAGCCCCAAGAAGCTCGCGGACGCGCGCTGGCGTCGACAGAGCGCGACTCACGTGCTCACGCTGCTCGGATCCGACGCAGACTTCTATCGCGGACTGCCTTAATCTCTCCGGGTTGCCGTCGACCGACGAGACGCGGGGCGAGTGGCGGGTCGTGGTCGACTCGATCGGCAGCGCCGACGCGCGGCTGATCGGCGTGCTCGCGCGAGTGCTCGAGCGCGGCGAGCAGCAGGTCGCCTCGCTGTTGCTGCGCAGCCCGGCGGTGCTGATCGACAAGCTCTCGCGCGAGCTGGCCGATCGCACGGCCGCGCTGCTGCGCGAGACCGGGATCGAGCTCCGGGTGATCTCGAGCTCGGACGCGTTCGAGCCCGGCGAGGGTCACCATGAAGTCGCGCTGGTCGTCCATGCGATCGATCGGATCAGCGAGATCACGGCCGAGGTCGCGCGGGTGGTCGGCTGCTCGGCCCCGCAGGCGATCGAGCTGGTCTGCGCGACGCCAGCGGTGCTGCTCGCCGGCGTCTCGGCCAACACCGTCGAGGCCCTGCGGGCTCGCTTCGCCCGGCTCGGCGCCGAGCTGATCGCCTCGGACACCCGGATCGCTCGCTACGACGTGGTCGTGGCCGACCCCGACGCCCGCGAGGCCGGTCGGGTCGCGCGTCTGCTCGACGGGCTGGGCCTCGGGCGTGGAGACGATCACGACGGTCCGGTGCTCGCCTTCGATCTCGATCGCAAGCAGACCGAGGCGCTGTGGGAGCGGATGCGCGGCGCCAGCGGGCCCTTGCGGGTGTTCGATCGCGAGTTCGTTCGCTTCGACGTTCGGCTGACTGCGGCCGGCGAGCACCCCGAGTTCGCGCACTGGCTCGCGGCCGACACCGGCATGCCGATCGCCCTCGCCCGCGAGATCGATCGCCACCTGCCGATCCTGCTGCACGAGGAGCTGCCGCGCGAGCGGGCCGAGGCCTGCCTGCTCGCGCTGGCCCAGCGCGGGGCGGTGGCCGAGGCGCTACCGACCAGCTTCCAGACCTTCGATCTCGAGCTGCTCGAGCTCGGGCAGCGCGAGCCCACCCTCGAGCTGCTGGCCGGGCTCGGTCGCATGCCGGCCGAGCGGATCGCCGAGCTCGAGCCGCGCCTGCACGCCAGCGCCAGGGGCCTACGGATCCCCGGACCCTTCGCCAAGCTGCGCGCCCGCTGGCTGGTCGAGGAGGCCGAGCGGGTCGGCACGCGCATGGAGATGGTCGCCCGATGACGACCCAGGCAGCCCCGCCGGTCCTGCACCTCGGGTTCGCCGAGCGCGGCAAGCTGCACGCGCTGGCCGGCGACCATCGTGAAGCGCTGATCCACTATCGGGCGGCGATCCGCATGGCGGTCGAGCAGGGCGCGCCCGAGGTGTTCTTCCGCCACTACATGGAGTGCTCGCTCGAGTCGCTGGAGCTGACCGGCGCCCTGGTCGAGGTGCTCGAGTACTGCGATCGCGCGCTGGCCCACTACGCCGCGCATCCGCCCGCGCACGAGCTCGCTCGCCGCGATCTCGCCCACGTGCATCAGCGCCGCGGTGTCTGCCTGTTCAAGCTCGGCGAGCGCGAGGCCGCCCGCGAGGCCCTGAGCGCGGCGCTGGATCAGGACGCTGGCCCGCTGCCGCTGGCCAGCGCGCTGCTCCACTGGCTGCGCAGCAACTGGCACTGCGACGTCGCGCGGATCCTCGCCGAGCAACGTCGCCACGACTACTTCACGGTCCGCGCCGATCAGGTCGATCCCGCTCGCGCGCTCGAGCTCCCCGCTGCCCTGCGTCCCCCCGCCTGAACCGACCACTCCATCCGCCGGAGAAGCCGCATGTTCGACAACAAGGTGCTCAAGATGTCCCCCGGTGAGGCGCTGCTCGACGCGCCGATCGCCGACATGGTCCAGAAGCTCGGCATCGCGATCGCCGAGGCCCAGCTGCGCATGGATCAGGTCGGCGTGCGGATCGCGACCATGCTGGCCGACGCCAGGGTCGACTTCACCGACGCCGAGGGCAACGTCACGACCAAGAACCTGCTGCAGCTCGGGTTCTTGCCGACCTTCTATCACTTCACCGAGACCACCATCGAGGTCAAGCTGACCATGTCGATGAAGGTCGAGGAGGGCTTCTCGATCACCGGCAGCGTCGATCTCGGCAGCGGCTCGCCGCCGGTCGAGCTGCCGGCGTCCGACAACCGAGCGGTGATGTGGGGCGTGGCGATCGACGTCGGCTACCACCGCAAGTACGAGTTCAACATGAGCGGGTCGTCGTCGATCACGACCAAGATGGTCTCGGTCCCGGCCCCGACCGCGTTCCTCGATCAGATCCGCGCGTCCACGCAGGTCGCGACGCCGAGCGATGGCTGACGCGACCATGGAGGCGCTCGAGCAGGCGCCACTCGCGACTCTGGTCGAGAACCTCGGCCTCGGGATCGCGCGCGCTCAGGCGGCGCTCGATCGCAGCGCGATCGAGCTGGCCGTCAAGCTCGCCGATCCCGAGCTGGGCCTCGAGCTCGGCGGCCAGCGTCGCTCGCTGCTCTCGCTCGGGTTCGCGCCGACCTTCTATCAATTCACCGAGGCGACGATCGACATCAAGGTCTCGTTCTCGACCGCGCGCTCGAACGAGTTCTCAATCGGCGCGTCGGTCGGCGTGACCGCGGTGATGTTCACCGCCTCGGTCAACGCCAGCTACAGCCAGAAGTACTCGTACAAGGCCGAGGGCTCGAGCGCCGTCACCACGCGGCTGGTCACCGTCCCGGCCCCGACCGTGTTTCACCAGCTGCTGCGCAGCTTGTCCAACCCCGAACCAGACGCTCAATAACAAGGACCAGCACGATGGGCATTGGCCACGATCTCCTCAACGTCCCGATGGGGGACATGATTCGCCAGATGGCGTTCGCGATCGCGGATGCGCAGTGGGAGCTCGACGAGTCGAGCATCCGCGTCGCCGAGATGATGAGCGGCAAGCGGGTCCTGCGTGACGCCGACGGCAACCTCGTCGACGCCCAGGGATCCCCGAGCACGACGCCGGTCTACGAGGACACGCGCGTGTACTTCGGCCGCAGGAAGGTCACCAGCGGCAGCCCGCCGGTCGACGAGTACGAGCCCGAGCAGCTGAGCATGCTCGAGCTCGGGTTCACGCCCAACTTCTATCAGTTCATCGACACGCTGATCGAGGTCAAGGTCGCGATCAAGATGAGCTACGAGACCAGCTCGTCACGCACGATCAAGGGCGTCGAGCGGACCGCGAGGTTCAGCCGCAACGCCAACGGTGGGTTCTCGTTCTCGGTCACGACCACGCCGGTCGACGCGACCTACTCGTCGAAGTACAGCTACTCGGCCGAGGGCTCGAGCCTGCTGCGGACCAAGCTGGTCCCGGTCCCGCCGCCGCCGGTGCTCGAGGAGCGGATCCGCCGTCTGCTCGATCAGGATCTCGAGGAGCGGGAGGACTGAGCCATGACCAACATGTACGCACCGATCGGTCAGCAGCTGCTCGACGTCCCGTTCCCGGCGATGGTCCAGTCGATGGGCCTGGCGATCGCCGAGGCCCAGTACAACCTCGATCTGGTCGGCATCCGGCTCGCGCAGCTGATGTCGGGCTCCTACGAGGTCCAGGTCCCCGACCCCGCCGACGAGACCAAGACCATCACCCAGGTCAAGGACGCGCGGGTCGACTTCGCCGGCAGCCGCTACTCGCTGCTCGAGCTCGGGTTCACGCCGACCTTCTATCAGTTCGTCGACACCCTGATCGAGATCAAGATCTCGATCAGCACCACCTATCAGAGCTCCTACGAGTACAAGAACAGCCACGTCGGCGTATCGCTGATCTCGGGCTTCTTCGGGTTCGGCGGCGGGGCCAAGCTGAGCGTCAGCTCGGTCAGCGCCGCGTATGCGTCGAAGTTCCAGTACAGCGCCGAGGGCTCGAGCCTGCTGCGGACCAAGCTGGTCCCGGTTCCGGCGCCGGCGGTGCTCGAGGAGCGCATCCGTCGGCTGCTCGATCTCGAGACCCAGGTCCGCATCATGCCCGATCTCGACGGCAAGACCTGGAAGGTCGCCCGCGAGCTGCTGCACAAGCTCGGCATCGGCTACGACCTCGGCAGCGCGACGCCGGCCGACACCGACACGGTCAACGGTCAGACGCCGGACGCGGGCAAGCTGCTCGAGCAGGGTGAGCTCGCCCAGATCACGATCTAACGTGGCTGGCTACCGTAGCTGGAAGGATCTGCCGGGGGCCGAGCCAGCCCCGGCGCCGGCCGTGGTTACCCCCGAGCCGCCGCCGGCCGAGCCCGCGGCCGAGTCCGCGGCGACCAGCAATCTGCCCGGCGAGCTCGCCACGCTGCTGGCCGAGCGTCGCACTCGCGAGCCGCCGACGCTGGAGAGCCTGCTCGAGCAGGGCCTGCTGCCGCCCGAGCTCGAGCAAGCGCTGGACGAATACCACGGCCTGCGTCGCCAGCTCGATCAGATGACCGGCAAGGGCGAGGCCGATCCCGAGCTCGAGCGACGGCAGCGTTGCTTCCCGGTCGAGGTCCACAGCAAGCACAGTCGGATCGCCCAGCGACGAGCGCGGCGCGGCGAAGAGCGAGCCCGCCAGGCCAGCGCGCGCGAGCTGCAGGAGCAGATCGTCGAGCAGCGTCAGGAGCAGCGAGAGAGCGAGCGTCGCGATCTGCGAGCCCGGACCCGGCGGGTGGCTCGGGCGATGCGAGCTCGAAGCCGCCTCCGTCGCCGAGCCGCGGAGCTCGAGCAGCGGCTGAGCGAGCGTCGGCGCGAGGCCCAGTCCCGGGCACTGATCACCGCCCACCAGCAGACCCAGGCCGAGCGCGAGCGCGAGTCGAACGCGGCCCAGCTGCGACGGCGTGCGCTGGCTCGGCTGCGCGCGGCGGCTCGCCGAGCCCGGGTCACCGCCGAGCACGAAGAGCAGCGTCGACGCGAGGCCCAGACCGCCCTGTTGATCGACCTGCGCGCGCGCGAGGCCAGGCTGCGCGAGCGACTCGAGCAGCGGCTGCGCGCCGCGATGCTCGAGCAGCAGCAGACTCGCGCCGAGCAAGCCAAGCTGCGCGAGCGACTCGAGCAACGGCAGCGCACGGCGATGCTCGAGCAACACCGCGCGCAGCTCCAGGCTGCTCGGCTGCGCGAGCGGCTCGAGCAGCGCGCGAGCTCGGCCTTGCAGGACCAGCGCGCCGCGCTCGAGCGCGAGCAAGCCAGCCGAGCCGCCGACGCCAAACGTCGGGCGGCAGCGCTGGCCGAGCGTCGGGCCGAGCTGGCCCGGATGCGCGAGCAGCTCGACCGGGCCGCGGAGGCCCGCCAACACGGCCGCGAGCAACAGGCCCGCGAGCGGATCGCCCAGCGTCGCGCCGCCGCGCTCGAGCACGAGCGACTCGACGCCGCCCGGACCCGCGCGCTCGCTCGCCGCCGCAATCAGGAGACCCATGGCTGACATCGACACCTATCTCTCGTCGTCGATCGACGACTACCTGCTGAGCATCGCCGAGGGCATTCGGCTCGCGCAGGGTCGGCTCGATCAGCTGCAGAGCAACGCGGGCTCGACCTGGTCCTACTACCTGCCCAAGCTCGAGTTCGAGCTGAAGATGACGGTCGAGATGGTCGAGAACAAGCAGCTCTCGGCCAAGCTCGGCAGCGAGCGGCTCCGGCCGCTCGCCGATCGCCACCTGATGCTGCGGCCGATCAACCCGACCCCCAGCACCCAGTCGCAGATCACCGTCGAGGCCGCGAGCGTCATCCGGGGCACCTTCGTGGCGGTCCCGGCCAACGCCGGCCGCCCGGGCCTGATCCTTCGCTCGCACGTGAACCGGATCGACTCGCGCCACGCCGAGTTCAGTGTCGAGATCATCGACGGCGCCGGCGCCCGGCAGTCCGGCGTCGAGGTCCACTTCAACATCGATCGCGAGCTCAGCCGCCAGTTCAGCGCGGCCAGGGGGCTCGACGTCGAGGTCCGGCCGGGCACCTTCCTGGCCGAGGGCGTGGTCGCGAGCGACAGCGAAGGTCGGGCCGCGACCACGCTCGAGCTCGACGCCGACGAGCCGGCCGGCCGCGTGGTCGTGATCGGCCTCGACGTCGCCACCCGCAGCGAGCTGGTCCACTACGAGGTCGAGGGCTGAGATGCCGACGTTTCACGCACGCCTGATCCTCCCCGATCAGCAGCCGCTGGCCGGCGCCGTGGTCCGACTGGTCGTCTGGTCGCCGGGTGGCCGCAGCAAGACCCTGGTCGAGGGCAAGACCAACGCCCAGGGCTCGCTCGCGCTCGCGGCCGAGTTCCCCGAGGAGCTCAGCTTGCTGCCGCGGACCGGCGTGCAGCTGCGCAGCGGCAGCAGCTGGCGCGACCTCGGCGACTCGCCGATCAAGGTCTCCCGCGATCTCATCGACTTCGGCACGCTGATCGTCAGCAACGAGCCGTCGTTGCTGATCGGCACCCGCAAGATCTATGCGGTCGAGAGCGCGAGCCTGGCCAAGCTGGCCCAGCCGATCGACTCGAAGCTGGCCGAGCTCGGCGGGCTCGGCGGGCTCGGCGACGAGCCTCTCGGGCTGCCGAGCAACAAGGAGGAGCTCGAGCAGGCGCTGCTCGAGTCGCTCGCCAAGAACAAGCAGCTCGACGCCAAGCTCGTCGAGCTCGACACCAAGCTGTTCGAGCTCGACGCCGAGCTCGCCGGCGCCCGCAAGCAGCTTCAGCAGACCAAGGCCAGCCTGGCCGAGTACGAGCAGGCCGCACCGCTGGTCGACGTGGTCGAGGATCTCGGCAGCCAGCTCGGCAGCGCCGCCAAGACGCTCGATCAAGCCGCGCTCGGCATGGTGCTCGGCGACGTGTCGATCAGCCTCAAGGGCGTGAGCTCGGGCGCAGGCCGGTTCGAGTTCCCGACCATCAGCAAGCTCAAGCATGTCGCCGGCGCCGAGATGAGCACCATCGATCTCATCTTCCACCCGATCAAGCCGGTGCTCGGCGAGCCTGCGCCCACGCCCGAGCCCGACAAGGGCAGCGGGATCCCCAACCTGCTCGGCTACACCGAGCTGCTCGCGCGGCGCAAGCTCGAGGCGCTGCAGCTCGGCGTCGAGGTCAGCCACAAGGCGATCACCAGGCCCGACAAGGGCCCGAGCCCCTGGGGCCGCGTGGTCGAGCAGATCCCCGCCCCCGGCAGCGCGATCGAGCCGGGCACGCGAGTCGAGATTCTGATCGGCAAGCCGATCGCAGGTGATCAGGAGAAAGGCTGAACATGGCGAGCTTCCAAGACCCCCGTGCCCTGCTCGAGACCCTGTCGGCGCCGATCGGCGAGCTGATCGCCGCGGTCGGTCAGAGCGTCGCCGATGCCCAGCATTCGCTCGACGCCCAGACGATCGCCAACTTCCAGACGATCTATTCCGAGCAGAACACGGCCGCGTTCGAGGCCCTGCGCAGCATCGGCTATCGGCCGACCTGGTATCACATCCCGGAGATCAGCGCCGAGATCAACGTCGCGCTGACGGTCAGCGGGACGGTCGAGAGTCAGCCGGCCGGCGGTGTCCCTGCCAACAGTCTGCTGGCGCCGAAGGTCCGCATGTTCGCCGCGCCCGTCGATGCCGGATACACCAGCAAGTACAACTACGATCTGAAGGCTGCGAGCGCGCTCAAGTTTCGGATCGTCCCGGTCCCGCCCAGCCCGGCCGCCGAGGCGCTGCGGGTCGTGCCCGATGTCGTCGGCCAGGCCTGGTCGGCCGCGCGCGAGCTCTTGCAGCGACTCGACGTGCCCTATCGGCTGCCCGATCCCGCGCCGGCCGACAGCGATGTCGTCGCCGCGCAGACGCCTGCGGCCGGCACCTTGCTGACCTCCGGTCAGGTCGTCGAACCCAGCTTCTGATCGGACCTCGAGCGATGGCCAAGTGGTCGCAGAGCATGCTTGCTGGGTTCGATCGAGCCGTGCAGGGCATTCGCGCCAACCCGGCGGCGGGTCTGGCTCGCCCGCGGCCGGCTCCGCCGGCCCCGACACCCGCGATCGAGCACGGCTACCAGGTGATCCCGGCGATCGGGTTTGCGGCGGTCGCTAGCCGCGAAGGCTGCCGCTTCGAGCTACGCCGACGATCGCTGGCGAGCGGCCGCGAAGAGTCGCTCGACCTCGACCACCGCGACGTCGCAGCGCTGACCTGGACGATCAAGGTCGCCAACCGCAAGCGCTCGCGCTCGCGGCTGCTCGATCCCGGCATTCAGACGCTGAGCGGTCGTGGTCGGCGAGTCGAGCTCGCGCGGCCCGGGGGCGCGGCGATGCCCGCGAGCGCTGGGCGAGGCATCCGCTCGCTCGGGCTCGCGACCACCGACGCCGCCGGCAACCTGATCGTGTTCGCGGCCGAGGGCCACGCGGTCGAGGACGCCGAGGGCGAGTGGTTCGACGACGACTGCGACGGCTGGGTCCGCGCCGAGCTGCAGCTGCGCTCGGGCCAACGGGTCCTGGCAGCGCGGATCGCCTCGGCGTGGTTCGTCGCGACGACCGGCGAGTTTGCGATCCCCGAAGGCCGCGTCGATCCCGACGAGTTCGCCCCCGGGGCGCTCACCCAGGCGATCGCCCTGCGGCGATCCCCAGCGAAGGACCTCAAAGCATGACCGACTGGTTCAAGTCCCTGCTGTCCGGCTTCGGCCGCGCGGTTCAGTTCAGCGGCGCCAACCAAAACCGACAAGAGCAGCGGGCCGAGCAGGCCATGCGCGGCGGTCGGAGTAACTCGGGCTTGACCGGAGTCGCGGCGGCGCTCGGCAACGTGGCCGCGAACGCGAGCTCGAACAACACCGAGCAGCTCGTCGCGCACAGGTTTCCGGTCAAGTTTCGCCAGGGCGGCTGCGACGTGTTCCTGGAGCGGGACCCACAGGAGCAGCCGACTCGGCTACGCGTGAAGTCGTTCATCTACGTCTACTCCGACGTGGTGTCCGAACCGTTGCTCGAGCGCAAGGCCGCCAAGATCCAGGCGCAGATCAACAACTACTGGAACAATCGAATTCCGCCGACCCGCACGCTGACGCTGAGCTCCGTGGCAGGCGAGACGCTCGCGTTTTCCTACGCTTCGCTGCCCCCGCTCAGCGTTGCCGCGACCGGGAACCCGGCCGCCGATGCGGCGGCGCTCGCGTTGCAATGGCGCTCGGATCCCGGGTACGACGCGATCGGCAACGCCGAGGCCGCCGACGGCACCTCGCTCGTGACCTTCATCGACGCCGCGACGCGGGTGTTCACCGACGCCTCGACCAACGACGCGGCGATCGTCGAGTCCATCCCGCCGGCCGATTCCTCAGTCGGGACCTACTTCACGGCGCCCTGGGAGAGCGAGTGGCGGGCGATGGGCGAGATCGGCGACAAGTATGCGCCCCCGCGTCCGCACGCCCCCGTGGACATCGTGTTCGAGGTCGAGGCCGAGGCCTATACATTCGCCGCGGACCTCGACGCCAACGCCAGGACCCGGGAGATGAATCGTCTCCGCGAAGCGGCGCGCCGGGCAGGCGACAACCTGCTGTGGGTCCACCTCAACGACAACGACGATCAGCTCGTGATGACCAGCTGGGCTTCGGGCGGGCTCGGCAGCTTCCGCGTGAACGCCTGGCCCGGCGAATATGCGCACGAGTTCGGGCATTTCATGGGTCACTGGACCAACGTGAACCCGATGACGGGCACCTTCTCCGCGAACGGGGAGCACTCGACGTTCAACACCCTGATGGGCGCGACCGCGAACAAGAGCCTGCGGCGCGTCGATCAGGTCGAGGTCGACTCGCTCAACTTCTCCTATGGCCTGGGCGGCTGGCCGAATGGGTTTCCGGGCAACATCTTGCGTGAGCGGATGGTCAACGAACGCAAGACCGTGGGTCACCTGATCTCGGCCACGAAGGCGGACGGGAGCTTCGCCATCGACGAGGTCATCTATCTCGACATGAACAACTTCGTCAGCGCGAAGCCGCTGTGGGTCCCCGGCGATTGAGTCACGCCCGAGTCGGGCGTGGAGCAGAATTATAAAAAGCAAAGGGAAGCGAGAAGCTCGCTTCCCTTTGCTTTTGCTTTTCTCAGATCGGACAGCCGGCTTCGCCGGCATCGCAGCAGAAGCAGGCGACGTCATCGGGGTTCGAGCTGTCGCACTCGCCGTGTTCGTAGAGCTGCCCCCCGACACCGACCTCCTGGCAGTACGCCAGGCAGCTGTCCCAGGTCTCCTTGCCCATGTCGCAGTACGCGATCTGGTCGGGGTCGACGCAGTACACCGGGTCGTCCTCGGTGCAAGGCTCGCCGGAGCCGTCGCCGCAGACCGGGATCGCGTCGGTGCCATCGTCGACGCAGCCGTAGGCGAAGTCCCAACCGAGGAACTCGCACTCGTCTTCGAGGTAAGCGTTGTCCTCGACCCACACGCCGTTCATGCAGATGAAGAACCGGCTACCCTCGGGACCCATCGACTCGTCGTGGGTGCACCAAAAGTAGCCGTTCTCGTCTTCTGAGCAGGTTTCGGGCGGGAGCGTGCCGGTATCGCCGTCTCCGTCGCCGTCTCCGTCGCCGGTGGGATCGCCGTCGCCGTCGCCATCACCGGTGGGATCACCATCGCCAGTGGGATCGCCATCACCGGTGGGATCGCCGTCGCCGGTCGTCCCGTCCCCAGTTTCAGTTGCGCAGCAGCTGAGGTTGCCCTTGTCGTCGGGGTCGCA
>Ga0079224_100015217_pt1 | contig 10768 bp, 3 predicted proteins | sample Stecom2015_FD_80414 | JGI IMG/M metagenome (GOLD analysis project Ga0079224, IMG submission 80414) | Agricultural soil microbial communities from Utah to study Nitrogen management - Steer compost 2015 | ecosystem: Environmental > Terrestrial > Soil > Agricultural land | place: USA: Utah...
CATGAAAAAAGACCACTCTAACTGAGTGGTCTTTTTTGTCACTGGTTATAGAAACCACAATTTAATTAGTACGAAGTGTATTGACAAGAATTGGTAAATTCTGGCTACTCGACGCAGCTAAAACAAAGTTTTGGCTTTGTGGAATTGGTGTCCATTTTTGATTGCTTGCGCTGTTACAGCTATAAGTAGTTAATGTTCCTCGACCGTCATCGGCAGGAGCTCGACCACCGTGGAGATCTAGACAGCTATTACTGCCAGTACGGAACTGTTGTGTTGAACCGGATGCCAGTGCTGCCCATGCTTGGTTCGCCTGATTATTATTACACAGCGTCAGTGTTGCGCCAGCGAGACAATAGCCTGGATATCCTGCACTATGGATTTTGCCCATCGCGTCATATGCCCAAAGCGTTGATGTTTCACCTGTACAGCCATTTCTACCACTCATAAATAAAGTCGGTTGTGTTGCACCTGCGGCAATTTCAGCTTTTAAGCAAGAACCTCTCATATTTGGCATGATTAACATACTTGCATCTTGCATTGGATTTGTTGCTGGCAGTCCTAATTCTGTAACGAAGTTCTTTAAAGCATCGTTCGCTGCTGGAACAGAGCGTAAATCATTACGATATACATTAATCCATCGATTTAAACGGTATAACAAGTTTTCTTGTTGTTCATAACGTACAAGTTCTGCAAGTGCGGCAGGAGAAAATTCGTTTTTGTTACCGTGGTATGTATCGTATAAAACTTTATGATGGCTTGACAATGTTGCAATCGTTTTACCCTGGTTATTCAGCAAGGCTTGCTCAAGTTCTGGTAACTCAACTTTACGTAAAGCTGTATAACCTTGTTCCTTACCTAAAGTCACAGCAGAAGGTAACGGTGTAGCATAGATAGGAATATCAATTGATGAAAGCTTAACTGCTTGCTTGTCTTCATCGTTACAGTATAAATCAACGTGTTTTGGATAATCACTTTGTGCTAGATTGATGTGGAATTTATTGGCATTACTCCCCATACGTGTGGGTGCAAGCGCAATATTTTCGTCAGCTTTATTCACAAATTTCACATTCACCCAACAGCTTGCAGTATTTAAACTGGTATTTGCTTGTGGGAGATTAAATACATTACCCCAGTTTCCACGGGCTGCAGGATAGATTAAGCCCACCTTAGCAACCGGGTCATAACCTCCCAGAATTGTAAATATGGGAACACCAGATTTTTCCGGTTTTAAGTAATTACCGTCGGCGCTGTTATACCAGACCTGATTTGAGTTTGGTACTTTGGGCTGAATTACTTCCATTTGACGGGTAGAGGGATTCCATTGTTTATAGCCTGTTGGAGAGTTGGCATCCCAGACAGGTTTGCCAAAAGCAGGCTGAATCTTATGATAAGTACTATAACCTGTGTAGTGAGTATAACGTGATAGTGAACTGGAAAAGTTGCCACCGGCCATAGAATCAGGCGCATATACATATTGTTGATCGAATAGTGGAGTTCCATTCAGGCGATTATCCACATTGCTCACATTCCAGTTAATATTACTGCGCATACGTTTACGATATGAAATATAACCCCAGCCACTGTCACTATGATGGGATGCCCAAAAGTAGTTATCACCATTCTGTCCAGGATAATGCCCCAAGCCATAATGGTGACCGATCTCATGGCTGAACTCATTTCCTACTGAATCAATCAGGGTCAAAATACCATTACCCCCACTTAAGCCATGAGTTTGGTAACCATTTTTATAGTTTCCGCGGGCATGATGAATGACCACACTTTGTGTCAGTTGCGGTTGTTGTTGGCTAGCCATTCCAGCACTGGTAATACCCCAGTTTGCAAGGTTGATTCCTGTGCTGAATGTTGATTTAGCTGTATTTTCACGCATGTCACCTGCATAAACACCACCTTCAGTCTCACTGACAGTATCGTAAATTTTACCGTTTGCGACCATGACTTTGTCTAAAATCATGTCGTCGTATTTGCTGACTGTAATTTTTGCAGCAGGGATGGTTTGCAGGTAGTCGGCACCCGCCTGCTCGGGCTGATTTAAGAATAAATAATTGCCTGTTGGTGGTTGAGAAAGCAGTCCTAGACGAATGGATTGCACCACCAATTCGCCTGGTGCAGCAAAATCAATATCGTCTGCTGCCAAACGGCCATTTTTACGGGAATTAGGATCAACAATACGGATATTTAAACCGGGTTTGATCTCATCCCAATTTAATGTAGCTGTCCAAGCCCGTTTGGAGTATTGAACTCGTGGACGATTGTCATTATTTGTTTGGTCTGCAGCTGGAATTTGAGATGGCTCTTGTAAAGCTATACGGCGTACAAGTCGGCTATTCAGGTAGATTTCAGCATTTAATTGCTGAACATCACCCATAGCGGCTGTAGGCGTGACTAAAAGCAAGGCATCTTTTTCAGTGGTCAGACGCGGCATCTGCTTTGTATCATTCCCTTTAGGATCTACAGTGTGGTTCTGCGCGAACTGGACCATTGCGGCAAAATTACCAGTCAAGTCATTACGAATAGTACGTGTACTGCCTTCAGCATTAATATCAAAAAAACCTAAAGTATTGGAACTGAAAGTGTCTTTAACTGGTTCTGGATAATCAGAATCTGAAGTAATAAAACTAAAAAGCTTTTGAGTTATAGAGCTTTCAGGTTCTACAGCATTATTATTGTTAGTGTTGTTAGAGGACGATTCTCCACAAGCAGATAACATTGCTGCACAAACACACAAGTATAATGTGTTTAGTGAGTTCTTTGTCACAATTTTCATATTAAAATTGATCCGTTTAATGAAAGGTGGTTTAGGATAATATAGTCTTTATATTATTCAGTGTTTAGGGGTTATTATATTAATTTAAATTTTTATGTATATATTCGAGCATTTAAATTATGTGAATTAATTTTATTATTAATTTAAAAAAATAGATTTGGTTGTTTTTTATTATTAAGCTTGAATTTTATTTCTTATTATAAGTTGAGCTGTAGTTTGTTTTTTTATAAATATGTGACTTGGTTTTGTTTGTGGTTTGTATTTGTGGTGGAGTTTTTCAATACTTTGATATTGGAAGAATTGATCACATAAACTGAGGGAATGTTTAACTATTTTAACTAATTTTATAAATATATATTTTATTTTTAATATAAAAAACAATAATTTAATTTTTATATCTGCTTATAGTGGGTTGTGCGGAAATATTTAGATAATTAAAGAATTATTACTCTATCGGTAATTTGATCAGTTATTTTTATATTAAATTTCTTAGAAATATAAAAAATTGAAATTTATAATTAGATTTTGATCTGTTTTTAAATCAAACTCTTTTTGTATATATAATGCTCAAGTGACACTTAGTGTCTGTTTATGACAATTTTTTAAATCCTCTTATTTTTTTAATAATTTTTTATTTATTTAAAATGAAAATTAGATTTTAAATTTAATTTAAATATTGTATATTTGCTGGATTTTATGTGGCTCTATAATTACTTTTTTTTGAATAAAGCAGAGAAATTATTTAAGCATAAATTAAAAAGGAATGTGCTTGGCTGATATTTTATCTTGGGGACTATGGAAATGAATAAGGTTTATAAAACAGTTTGGAACAAAAATCTAGGTTGTTCACAAGTCACATCTGAATTAAAAAAAGGACATTGTCGAGGGACTAAAAAATCAGCTGAATTCAAACTAAAACCTATTGTACAAACATTATTGGGCTATGCACGACTTTCATTATTCAGCTTGGCATTATTGCCTATTTCTGTAATGGCAAGTATTTACGATGCACAATTGCCTACAGGTGGAAATATTACGGTAGGCTCTGCCCAAATCAGTCAAAATAACAATACACTCAACGTACATCAAAATAGCCAGAACGTTGGAATTAACTGGGATCAATTTAATATCGGTCGTGAAGCGACTGTAAATTTTTATCAACCGAATGCTTCATCGATTGCAGTCAACCGTGTGCTGGACAGTAATGCTAGCAAAATTATGGGGAAACTGAATGCAAACGGACAAGTTTTCTTACTTAACCCGAACGGGGTGATTTTTTCTAAAACTGCCCAAGTAAATGTAGGGGGTATTGTTGCATCTACTTTAAATGTAAACGATGGCGATATTATCAGTGGGAATTTCACATTAAAAAACCAGGGTGGTAAAGGTAAAGTTGAAAACTATGGTTCAGTGATTGCCAATGGTGGAGTCGTTGCCTTTATTGCACCTACTGTCATCAATGCAGGGAATGTCGAGGCTGATCAAGGTGTAATTCATTTTACTGCAGCAGACCAAGTGACTTTGCGTTTGCAAGATGGTGATTTGACTGAATACCAAGTGGATATTGGAACCTTACAAGGTTTAATCGATAACAGCGGTGCAGTTCTTGCTAATAATGGTGCTGTGTATTTAACCGCAAAAGCTCGTGATAATTTAAGTAAAGTAGTGGTCAATCATAGTGGCGTGATTGAAGCCAACCGTCTGACACAAAATGCGAAAGGCGAAATTATTTTATTGGCTGATATGGCAACAGGCATAACTACAGTCAGTGGGTCGCTAAAAGCAGAAGGTCAAAATGGCCAAGATGGTGGCTTTATTGAAACTTCTGCGGCCAATGTGAAAATTGATAAAAATACACAGGTTTCAACGCAATCAACTGAAGGAAAAACCGGAACATGGTTAATTGACCCAACTGATTTCACTATTGAGGGTGGTACGGCGGCAAAAACTGGAAGTGGTATTGGTGCAAAAACATTAGAAAACAATTTACACAGCACTTCGGTCATTATTGAAACACAAAGTACAGGAAATGAAGCGGGGGATATTCATGTCAATGCTGATGTAACGTGGAATAATGCTTCAACCTTAACATTGAAAGCTCACAATGATATTAACGTCAATGCCAACATTACCTCAGAGCATTCAGATGGTAAAGTCGCATTGATTTATGGTCAAAATAATAATCAAGACGCAAATTATCATTTGGCAGATGGTGCAAAGATCAATTTAAAAGCGGGCCAAAACTTCAGTACAAAAAAAGGTGGTGACGCGACAAAAAACTATACCGTCATTACTGAACTGGGCACGGAAGGCTCTGTTACTGCTCAAGACCTACAAGGTATTAATGGTGATCTTGCAGGAAATTATGTACTAGGTGCTGACATTGACGCAAATGCAACCAAAAACTGGGGTGCAGAAAGTGATGCTGGTTTTAATCCACTTGGTAATGAGTTTGATGGTGAGTTTAGCGGTTATTTTGATGGTCTCGGGCATACCGTATCCAATCTGACGATTGATCGTCCTTATAACTTTGGCGTAGGTTTATTTGGTTATCTACAAGATGCTCAAGTACGCAATGTTGGAGTAAAAAATGGTTCCATTCAAGGCGATAGCTTTGTCGGTGGTTTGGTCGGCAACAGTACCAATAGCCTGATTGAAAACAGTTTCAGTCATGCCGATGTAAAAGGTTATGGCACGATCGGTGGTTTGGTTGGGGGGAATTATGACGGTAAAATTCAAGACTCCTATGCCACAGGTGATGTAACGGGTGGGGCATATTCAAGTTATGTCGGAGGTTTGGTTGGCGGTAACGACAATGCCCATATTAAAAATTCATACGCAACAGGAAATGTCACAGGGGATGAGATCGTTGGTGGTCTCGTTGGCGACAATAACAACAATGCCACAATTCAACGAAGTTATACGACTGGAGATGTCACTGGTATACAAAACGTAGGTGGTCTGGCTGGTAATTCATATTATGGTTCCGAAATTAAGGACAGTTATGCAGTAGGAGCTGTGACTGGAGAAACAATTGTTGGCGGTTTAGTGGGTGAGATTCTAGATTCTACATTGAACACTAGTTATGCTGCTGGAAAAGTCACCGTGAATGCACAGGACGCCCAAAGTGGTGGTTTGGTTGCAAAAAATGTCAAAGGCACCGTATTCAATAGTGTTTGGGATAAAGAAAAGACAGGTCAAAGCACCAGTGCAGGTAGTGCTGAAAGCAATGGTTTAGGTAGTGAACAAATGTTTAATGCTGAAAACTATACGGGTTTTGATTTTGATGGTATTTGGAATAATGCAGATAATCAAACAACAGCTTTTCTAAGAGGCCATAAAGGCAGTAACGAAGTTAAGTTGAAAGGTGAGGGTGATATTGCTTACTCGGTGATCCAAAACATTCATCAACTTCAAGCAGTAAATCAAAAATTAGATGGTCACTATATTTTAGGTAATGATATTGATGCGAGGGTAACATCAACTTGGAGTAGTGGTGATGGTCAAGGTTTTGAGTCCTTGGGCAGCACAGACCAAGCCTTTACTGGTGTAATGAATGGTCTAGGCTATCAAATTTCTGATGTCTTTATGCTAAATGAAGGCAAAGATCAAGTTGGTTTGATCGGTGTTAACAAAGGGGCAGTTAAAAATGTTGGTGTAACCGATATTCAAGTTACAGGTCGTAATGATGTTGGTGGTCTTGTCGGTAAAAACCAAGGCTTACTTGAAGGTGTTTACAGTACAGGTGAAGTACGTGGACAAAGTAAAGTGGGTGGTCTTATCGGGAATAATGAGCAAATACTTCAAGCTGTTTACAGTAAAGCCAAGGTAAATGGTCAAGATCAGGTTGGGGGCTTGATTGGTTTAAATAATGCCGATATTCAAGATGTTTATAGCACAGGCAATGTCTCTGGCCAGAGTCAGATCGGTGGCTTGATTGGTCAGCAGGGTATAAATAGCACAGTTAAAAATGCATTTACGATGGGTCGAGTGGAAGGTGTTACCCAAACTGGTGCAGTGGTAGGTCATAACGCAGGTACAGTGACTACGACTTATTGGGATAAAGAGCAGAATACTGCTGGGATTGGTCAAGGTACGGATGAAACGAAAGGCTTAACCACTGACGAGATGAGATCTGCCGATAGTTTTCTATTTTTAGATGAAAATAGCAAATTAGGGGGTACAAGTGCGGTTTGGCGTATATATGAAGGCAAGACAATTCCATTTTTACGTCAGTTTTTAATTAAGATTGATTTAGGTTTAAAAGACAAAAAAACGGTATATAACGGGAAAGAACAATTATTTGCAGATGTTTTAGGTCTGGATACAAATAAATTTGTGGCAGATGGGGAAATCAAGGGGACGAATGCGGGTGAATATAAAGCGACCTATTATTCTAATGATCAGCATGGTTATGACTTTATTGGGAATGAAGGCAGCTTAATTATTGACAAGGCGCAGGTGACTGTCAAAGGCTCGAGTGAAACCGGTAAGATTTATAATGGTCAAACTCAGTCAATGGATAAGCCGAGCTATACCGTAGAAGGTATGGTGAATAGTGAAAATCAGTCGTTGCTTGGTAAAATTGAAGTCAGTGGGGTCTCTGCAAAAGATGCGGGTATCTATAAAAATAAAGTCAGTGGTGAAAATACCGAAACGCAAAACTACGATATTAATTATCAAGATGGTGAATTTGTCATTGCTAAGAAAAAAATTACCGTCACGGCAAATGATGAAACACGTGAATACAATGGTGCTTTACAGCGCATTAATAGTTTCACTGCTGAAGGTTTAGTTGCAGGTGAAACCGAAGATACTATTAGGAATAGTATTAATGCGGTGGCAACCCGCCAAGATGCAGGCATTTACACACATGCTGTGGGTTATGCTAATACAAATGGTAATAATAATTATGATATTTCCTTTAAAAGTGGGACGTATACCATTACTAAAGCTACTGCAACGGTAACGGGAAATAGTCTGAATACAGTTTATGATGGAAAAAATCAAAATGTAAGTGGCTTTAATGTTTCAGGTTTAAAGGGTAATGACCAACAAACCGTATTAGGTGAAATTTTCAATACAGCTGCAAGTGGTCGTAATGCTGGACATTATGAAAATGTCGTTGGTGGTGCTGAATCTTCAAAAAACTATAATATTCTGTATGAAAATGGCATTTTGGATATTGCTAAAAAACAAGTTACAGGCACCATCAGTGCGCAAGATAAAGTCTATGATGGTAGTACCCATGCTGTGTTAAATGGTCAATTACAAGATGTAGTCGAAGGTGACACTGTGAATTTTTTGACTACGGGTCAATTCATAGATAAGAATGCGGGTAAAAACAAAGTTGTGAATGTTATGGGTGAAATTACTGGTGTTGATGCAGCCAATTATGAATTAGTCAGCAACCAACAAACCCAAGCAGATATTGAAAAAGCCAAATTGCAAGTCATTGGTAATAGTCTAACAGCAACCTATAGCGGACAGTCGAACAGTGTGACTGGATTTACAGTTGAAGGTCTGGTAGGCGGTGACACCGAACTGGCATTAACTAATGTTACAGCAACTGGTGCAAGTGGAACTTTGGCAGGTACTTATTACAACAACGTGAGTGGTACTGATCAAAACTATGAATTAGTCTTTACTGCAGGCATGTTAAAGATTGTTGATAATGCTGTCATCCCAGATTTGCCAACGACTCCAGAGCAACCGATAACTCCAGACGAGCCAACGACTCCAGAGCAACCGATAACTCCAGACGAGCCAGCGAATCCGGAAGAGCCAACTAATTCAAATGGCTTAAATTTAATTGAATATCAACGTGCAATTCAATTTGCACCTGTACTTGATCAGTCAGAAAGCCAATCACAGCGATCTACTCATATTGAAATAGAAATCGTAGGTGATGGTATAAATATGGATGGAATCCAAACTTTAACGGGGAATTTTAAATAATGTTGTATTCTAAAAAAACATTACTAATCAGTAGTTTGGCGGTTAGTAGTTTTCCTGTTTTGGCAAATACAGTTCCTGATGCTGGTCAATTACTTCAGCAACAGACTGTACAACCATATTTTCCTCAAGCGGACGTAAATATTGAAGTGTCTCAACAGTTGCAAACAGGATCAATTGATTCACAGCAGCAAGTTGAAATTGAAAAAATTGTGATCCGAGGCAATGAAAGTATTGCGACAGAAGAATTACACAAAATTGTAAAAGATGCCGAAGGACAGATTTATAGCTTGGCTGATTTGCAAAAATTAACCAAGGCTTTAAACGCTTATTATCAGCAGAAGGGTTACCCTTATAGTCGTGCTTATTTGCCTGCACAAAATCTATCTCAAGGGCAGGTGACTATTGGGATTCTGGAAGCAAAATATGACCGTATCCAGATTAATAATCAAACTAATACCTCTGATGAGTTAATTGAACAGATTTTATCTCCTTTACAATCGGGAGATATTATTGAATCAGCTGCTTTACAGCAGCAACTAATGATTTTAAGTCGCTTAAATGGGGTGAAAATCCAGAATGTGATAAGTGCTGGGCGTTATCCCGGAACCAGTGATTTGACTATACATATCCAAGAAGACCAAAAAATTACTGGTTATATCGGTTTGGATAACTATGGCAACGAATACACACGTGAAATACGTGGTAATACAGGGCTGGCTGTCAATAACTTACTTGGTTTTGGCGACCGCTTAAATGTTAATGCGATGACTTCAGGTCACTTAAATTATGGCCGTCTAGGTTACGAGGCTACAGTTAACGGTTTGGGTACACGTTTAGGTGCAAGTTACTCGATCCTTGATTATGAATTAGACAAAGAATATAAAGCCTTAGATGCGATTGGGGATGCGCAGCAAGCCAGTTTTTGGTTAAGTCACCCTGTATTATTTAGTCGTAATGCAGAAGTGATGCTAGGTGTGCAATATGATTTTAAGCGTTTAGAAGATGATATTACCCTGGTTGATTCATATCGTCATCGTGATATTCATGTGGGGCAAATTCGTCTGGATGTTCTGCAAAAAGACAAATTTGCCGGTGGTGGCTTGACACAGTTTGGTGTGGCATCAGATTTTGGACATGTGACATTTAAAAATCAAGCTGCTTTAGCGTATGATCAAGCCACTGCCAAAACTGAAGGCGATTTTGTGGCAGTTTCTGTCAATGTGTCTCGCTTACAGAATTTAGGTACATCAGGCACGCAGTTATATACAGCACTCCAGGCACAATATAGTCCAGATAACCTAGATAGTGCACAGCAATTCAGTATAGGTGGCACCAATGGTATTGCTGGGTATCAGCATAGTGCTTTGAGTGGATCAACCGGATATTATGCTTTAGCAGAATTAAAACGTAATTTATATACAAGTGGGTATAATCAGCTAAGTGGTAAAGTGTTTGTCGATACCGCTACTGTTAAACGTCAAGCCAGTACATGGCGTGGATTCTCAGGTGATAATCAGGAAAGTATTCACAGTGCCGGTTTTGGTTTAAACTTGTCTACTGCTTCAAAATGGACAGCCGCCTTACAAGTTGGTTTCCCATTTAGTGATAAACCAAGCAGCATGGAAGAACGCAATGATGTTGAATCTTGGTTTGGTATCACCAAACAATTTTAATCTCAATAGATAAAGTAGAAATGGACTAAGAAAAAAATTACTTAGTCCATTTTTTTGTATATAAGAAAAATCTTGCAGGCATCTAGCGTGTAATTAATTAGACGTATCACTGGAAAATTTAATCAACCTGTATGCCGAACTTCTAGTCAAATTTGTCACCATTATAGAAAATCAAAAAATATTCTTTGAAGTGGTCAAGCTTTGCCATTTATTGTTGGTTTGAAATCTATACGAGTGAAGGGCCTTAGATAGACTTAGCAGTTTTTATTATGTGCTGACAAGTTGATCCGTAATAATAAATAATAAGACTGTTAAAAGTTGTTTAACAAAAATAATTCCATTTTTTCAGGGG
>Ga0079224_100015219_pt1 | contig 10768 bp, 6 predicted proteins | sample Stecom2015_FD_80414 | JGI IMG/M metagenome (GOLD analysis project Ga0079224, IMG submission 80414) | Agricultural soil microbial communities from Utah to study Nitrogen management - Steer compost 2015 | ecosystem: Environmental > Terrestrial > Soil > Agricultural land | place: USA: Utah...
CAAACTGGCAGACCCTGCGTTAAGGCAGAGCTTCGCATCCGGTACAACGACGATACAGCTACCGTTATTCCTACCGACGAAACGTGGCAGACTACGTTGGGGCCAGTGATGCAAAACAGCGTCTACCTTGGTGAACACTACGATGCACGCAACGAGATCTCGGGTGGGAACACAACGAATCCGCCACGCGGCATAACGTGGAAGAAGCCCGCAACGACAAAAGGTCCAACAGGAAGGCTGGCTGTACAGATGCAGCCACCTGTGAAAATCATAGAAGTTATTAAGCCCGTAAGAATTATGAATCCGCGACCCGACACATTCATCGTCGATATGGGTGTCAACTTTGCCGGTGTCGCGCGTATCAGGGTTAAAGGTCCTTCGGGGAAGACGATTCACCTGCGTTATGGAGAGGACTTGTTTGATGATGGTACGCTGAATTATTCCACTACGGTGATGACGCAGATTCGCAAAGGCGGAATTAAGGGCGGTCCGGGTGCCCCTGAAACGGCATGGCAGGAAGACCGGTATACGCTTAAGGGCAAAGGTCGTGAAACATGGTATCCGCGATTTACATTTCATGGGTTCCGTTACGTTGAAATAAGGGGCTGGCCAGGAAAGCCAACGCTCGCCGATATTGAAGGACTGCGTATGAGCGCCGCCCTCGATGAGGCTGGGTCGTTCACCTGCTCAAATGAAATGTTCAATAAAGTTCAACAAGTAACAAAGCGCACGTTTCAAAGCAATGTGTTCAGTGTGCAATCGGATTGTCCCGCAAGAGAGAAACTTGGTTATGGTGCTGACATCGTTGTAACCGCGAACGCATTTATCTACAACTATGACATGGCCACTTTTTATCGCAAGGCGGTGCGTGATTATGCCAACGATCAGCAGGAGGATGGCGGCATCACCGAAACGGCTCCCTTTGTCGGTATTGCGGACCGTGGTTATGGGGGGTACTCTGGACCGCTGGGATGGCAGCTTGCATTTCCTTTTATGCAGGAACAACTCTACGACTTTTACGGTGACAAACGGATTGTAGACGAATTCTATCCTGCCTTCAGCAAACAAATGGATTTCCTCGAATCAAAAGCGGTGCAGGGATTATTTCATTGGGATATCGGTGATCACGAAGCACTGGACCCACGTGCTGAAGCATTTTCTGCCGCGGCATTTTATTATCATCACGCGAAACTTGCAGCGAAGTTTGCGGGCATTCTCGACAGGATGGATGACTCACTAAAGTATGCGCGTCTTGCTGAGAACATAAAGAGATTGATCATAAGAAAATACCACGTGCCGGGTACCGGCCGGTTTGACAATGCAACACAGGCTGCACAAATATTTGCATTGTGGTATGGTCTTTCACCTGAACCGGAAAACACGCTAAAGGTACTCATGGATGAATTTGCCAGGCACAAATGGCACGTGTCAACCGGAATATTCGGTACAAAAATGATGTTCGATATACTGCGTGAACTTGACTTGAATGATGTTGCGTATCGCGTGGCTAATCAGCGGGATTTTCCAGGGTGGGGGCATATGATTGACCGCGGTGCGACGACACTTTGGGAAACGTGGAGCTATCCGGAAAAGTATCCATCGCAGAATCATCCGATGTTTGGATCAGTCAGTGAGTGGTTTTACAGATCGCTGCTCGGGATAAATCCGGCCGCGCCTGGGTTTGAAAGAATTTTGATCAAGCCTCAGCCTGCCGGCGATCTCGCATGGGCGAAAGGAAGTTATCAGTCAGTACGCGGCGTGATTAAAAGTGCATGGTCAAGAAGCGAAAAATCGTTCGAACTAAAGGTTGCTATTCCGGGCAATACAACTGCCGAGATCTGGGTGCCGGCTTCTGGAGGTCAAACCGTCTCTGAAGGAAATAACCCCACTTCCGATGGTGTTCGCAACGGTAATTATATTGTTTTTACCCGCGGTTCCGGGAATTATACATTTACTGCCAAATGATGATTACGAATATGAAAAATGTTTTGCTTGTCGTTTTAGTCGTCGCTTCGACGGTATTCGCTTGTGCACAACCCCCGCGTCTTATTGTGCGTGGCGATGATATGGGTTATTCACACTCCGGAAATCTTGCATTGATCAAGGCGTATAAAGAAGGAATTCAAACTTCCATTGAAGTTATTGTTCCTTCGCCCTGGTTTCCGGAGGCGGTGAAGTTGTTGCAGGAAAATCCCGGCACCGATGTTGGTATTCACCTCGCGATCACAAGCGAGTGGGATAATGTGAAGTGGCGCCCTTTGTCGGATTGTAAAAGCCTCATGGACGAAGACGGATACTTCTATCCGATGACGTGGCCAAACAAAAACTATCCCGGAAAGTCAATCCGCGAAAACAAGTGGACGCTCGACGATGTTGAAAAAGAGTTTCGTGCCCAGATTGAGATGGCGAAAAAATACATCCCCAGGTTGAGCCACATAAGCGGACATATGGGTTGTACCAACCTCAGTGATTCGGTGCGAATGCTTACAAAGCGGTTGGCCAGAGAATATGATATTGATATCGATCTTGTCGAACACAACGTAAAGGGTATTAGCTACGACGGTCCGCACTGGACTTTTGCCGAGAAAAAGGCAAGCTTTGAAAAGATGCTGCGAAAACTTGAAAAGGGTAAGACGTACCTGTTTGTTGATCACCCCGGTCTCGATAACGAGGAACTTCGTGCCATTCATCACATTGGTTATGAAGATGTGGCGGAAGACAGGCGGGGTGTAACCTCGCTATGGACCGATCCTGATATAAAAGCGCTTGTCAGGAAACTGGGTATTCAGCTGATTTCTTATCGCGACCTGGTTACAAAAAAGTGATTCTGTTCAAACGATAATAAATCCCATTGGCCCGATGGTGATTTGTATGCCGCGTTCAGGGATGGAAACGGTTTGGTCGGATGATGTGTAATTCCATAACAGCACCTTGTTGTTCTTAAATACGATTCCATCAACCTGTAATGGTTTGGAAGAATGCGTTTCGAAGGCTTCGTTGCTTCCTGCTTCACGTAGCAGTTGAAATGCCCGGAATACCGGGTATTCTTCGCCTTCGTTCGAGATTATTCCATGCGGCCCAACTGTCTGAAAGTAAGTCACGGCACTTGCATTTGCAGCGGCCATTTGTTTAATGCTTCCTAGTGTCCAAACTGCACAAAATGGTGTTTGCTGCCGCGGTTCAATTCGCTCTTCTTCCGAAATATGAAATGCCGCGGGGTTGGTCGCGTATGGATTGTACTTTCGCTTCAGTAATACCGGTGAGACGTGAGCTGCAGTATTGTAGATGTTTCGTGCACTGATTACGCCATAATACTGCGCTTCAAGGTTTTCTATGATTGTGAGGTCGTCCGAAGCATGCTCCTGCGGGTCAAGGCCGAACGTCACATAGTCAGCGGCCGATTCTGAAAACCGGTGTCTGTTTAATTCGGTAAAGTTGAAATCTGTTCCTGCGCCCACCGCAGCCGTTGGGAAGATGCTTTTGAGAAATGGAATGAATTCAAGATGATGGTCGCGCGTGGTGAGTTCACCTTTGCTCAATACAGTAATTTTTCGTACGGGAACCCGCTCCTTATCAAACAGGTTTAAAAAGTCGTCAAGCGCGTCCCGTGGATCCTGGGGTAAGTGCATGACAATTTCAAGTGGTAATTCAAGCCGTTCACTGATCAATACGTCGTTGGTAAAGCTATCCTGCCATTCGATGTTGCTGAGGTCAACGTCAATACGGTAATGGTCAAACCTGATTGCCTTTAACGATTTAAGGATTTCTTCTGTAAACTCCTCTGACGGTGAAGATGAAATGCCTATTGCTGGAAGCACTAACTCCTTTTGTGAAGTTGTGATTTTGATTATATCAGATGTGGGCAACTTCTTGAGACGCTGTTCCGGTTTGAATATGACTTTCTGACCTATTCGCTCACCTTTTTTCAATTCTGCCGGGAATGGTTTGCTCAATGGTGTACAAAATGTTTTGAACGATGCATCACTCCAGTTGCGCTGATCTTCTGTTTCGAAGACATCGCCGCTGAACCGGAGTGAATACCAATGATCATTAACCTGCCATTTCATTTGGACGATATCAAGGAACGGATCTTCCGGTGCGATGTATTCCGGAAATGTGTGTTCCGTGGTTGTTGCATCGTCGTGAAGGATGACCACTGGCTGTCCGATTGTCTCGCGCAGGGGATGCAGTACACAAAATCCGGCTCTGTTTTTTCGGTGGTCTGCCATAACTTCACCATCAATTGAAAATACAATTTCTCCCGTAGCCTTACCCTCAATTGTTACAATCCAGCGGATGAATACGACATTGTCCGAATGGCTGTCCGCGTGGTAGTGGATGCGAAAACCACCATTAGTTGAGTCAATCACTTCATCGTAAACCTTTAGCGAATGCGTGCCCCAGTTTTCATCCCGTAGCGCGAAGTAAATCATGCGCAGTATTTCTTTATCGCCATAACGTATGTAGCGCACAAAACCGTTTTGGTAGGTGAGCGTGAATGGTCCGCAAGTAAGGTCTTTCATTTAAATCTGGTTTCAGGCAAAATTTATTCGCTACTTACCTGGCAGAGGATAGCGTTTCGAAACATCATCGAGTATCAAAACCCAGTCGTGACCATACCCGGCCGAAGGTGGCGTGAACTCACGCGCGGCTTTGTTATCGAATTTTCCACCGTCTTTAGTTTCACCGTTTCTCGGATTGTACCAGGTTGCTGCCAGCTCTTTGCCAGTGATCTTGCCCGGATTTACTTTAAAAGACATGCCTTGTGCTGTGTACACAAAAATGTAATCTTTTCCGCGTGTCGCCTGTATCCGGTCGTTGTTGCCGCGTGCGTTATCAATTATACTTTGATCAGGCACTCTGTCAAACATCGGTCGTGATTCAATCAGCTCGCGGAGGTGCTTCATTTGAGACGCTCCCGGAAGGTCCAATGCGTCATACCAATAATGATGCGGACCGTTAACCGGTTTCCTGTCGGGTGAGTACATCTGCCAGATGTCATGGCATCCATATGTATGGCCGAATGCACCGGCAAAAACATCCAGGTATGCGTGTTTGCGGATGTCATACGCACTCGATGTCCCGAGATCGACCGCGTTGAAACACACCGGATGGTCTTCGTAGAGCGCTTCGCCGTCGATCACAGGCTTCACAGGCTTCATATTGTAGGCAACCTGAATACGGTCCCAAACATTGTTCTCACGACAGTGACCAGTTTGAAACATGTTGAAGTCAAGCCATTTGTCCTCATGAAACCATTTGGCAGATCCGCCATCCTTTATGCCGGTTGGCTGAGGATGAAACGTCATAAGCGCATTGTCCGAACCGCCGACGGCTTCAGTGATGCCTTTAGCCATTGCACGCCAGATAGCCACGTCGTTGTCATTGCGTGGATTGCGGTCGCCGCCAAGAATCCAGATGATATTTTTCCTGTCCTTGTATCGTTTCCCAATCCAGAATCCGTACGCTCTGGCGTTTTGCTGATTGAAAATTTCCGGGCCGGTGCCCCATCGATCGCGATACACTTTGTCTCCCCACGTCGGCAATAATCCGATGTACAGCCCCAACTCACCCGCTTTGTCAATGACGAAGTCCACGTGCTGAAAATATGCGTCTCGGGGTTTTGTCGGGTCGTCATTTTCAAGCGGGATCTCACCATACGGATTTGGATCGTGAAGACCATTGAGTTCTGCAAGTGCTACTGCCTGAATTACAGTGAAGCCTTTTTCCGCACGGTTCCGGAGATACTTTTCAGCGTCTTCACGATTTAACCGGTGAAACAATTCCCACGCAGTATCGCCAAGCCAGAAGAATGGTTTTCCATCTGCCGTCTGAAGATAACGGCGATTATCCGACACGCGGAGCTGGCCATTGGCCTGCGTCAAAAACAATACGAATACTACAAACAAAGACCTTAGGAATGGTGTCATCGGGCGATAATATGGTTTTGACGAATATCCGATTTTTCGGGATTTTTCCCATCCTGAATATGGTGCGCAGAACAAAACGCAAGGTTCTGTGCACGCATTCTCGTATCTTGGTAGAAACAACCAGTTCCACCATGGTCCGGCCGGTATTATTATCGATGCTGATGCTGCTGATGCATGCAGCATTCGCTCAAAAGGAAATTCAAAAGAAATTTCAGACGATGTTGATTGAAGTGGAGGATGGCGGTGTCGTCACACTGCCTGAAGGTCACTTTCAACTTGAGGGAAGTCTTTCCATGGACGGAAAGTCCGACGTTGTGATCCGCGGCGCAGGACGGGAAAAAACAATCCTGAGTTTCAAAGGACAGGTCACCGGTGCAGAAGGTTTGAAAATCACCAATGGGAAGAATATTCGTCTGGAGGATTTTACGGTTCATGACGCAAAGGGCGATGGCATCAAGGTGCAACTGGTGGATGGTGTTGTGTTTCGTAATGTAACAACTGGGTGGACGGGCGGTCCCCATGAAAAAAACGGCGGCTATGGAATCTATCCGGTACAGTGTTCACAGGTACTTATTGATAGTTGCATTGCGCATGGCGCGAGCGATGCCGGGATTTATGTAGGTCAATCGAAATACATCATCGTGCGGAATTCCAAAGCCTATGAAAATGTGGCAGGCATTGAAATAGAAAATTCACTTTACGCAGATGTTCATGATAATGAAGCATACAATAACACAGGTGGTGTACTCATTTTTGATCTGCCTGACCTTGTTCAGAAGGAGGGTGGATTTGTTCGTGTATTCCGAAATGTGATTCGCGACAACAATCACGACAACTTTGCGCCAAAAGGCAATATCGTCGGGAAGGTACCGCCTGGAACAGGGTTGATGATTCTTGCAACCCGCAACGTCGAGATTTTTGAAAACAAAATCGTAAACAACATTACTGCAGGTACCGCGATCATCAGCTACTATATGACGGAGAATCCGATCAATGATGCTTCATACAAGCCGTTTCCGCACTCTATCTACCTGCACGATAATTATTATGAACGCCCTCACGTGCGGACTACCGGAAAGGGCAGAATGGGTAAACTGTTTCGATTGAAGCTTCGCTTTGGCAAAAATGTGCCACACATTATTTACGACGGCATTGAAGATGATTCGATGAAGGACCGTAAAATATGTTTTAGCAATAACACGAATGCGACTTTTGTCAATATTGATGCCGGTAACAAGTTCCGAAATAAATCACGTGATATGTCGCAGCATACCTGTGAACAGCCGCGACTTGAACCGGTGGAGTTAACAGTCTCAATGAAATGAGATTTCTCATCATACTGACCGTAATCTTATGTGGGGTTGCCGTCGTCGTGCCAGATCCGACGGTGGAACGGAAGGAACGCCTGTCCGAATACAACTTCTACAAGGGGAAAATCTCGGATCTGATTCCTGTCGAAGACGTCATTCCCTACGACGTCAATACGCCCCTCTTCAGTAATTATGCAGAAAAACTTCGGTTTGTAAAGTTTCCGAAAGGTACGCATGCCAGCTATCGGGACTCCACAGCATTTGATTTTCCCGTTGGAACAATACTCATTAAGAACTTTTATTACCCGCTTGACTTTCGGAAGCCGGTTGGTCCGCGGAAGATTATCGAAACCAGATTGTTGGTTCACCAACCTGGAGGTTGGGAGGCGTGGCCTTATGTCTGGAACGACGAACAAACTGACGCTGTTTACGATCCTGCCGGTGACATTAAGACCGTATCCTACGTAGCAAGGAACGGCCGCAGGAAAGAAGTTACCTATGCTATTCCAAACAAGAATCAATGTAAGGGCTGCCATGTCAGGAATGAATCGCTGGAACCAATTGGCGTAACTGCCCGTCAGCTTAATCGCGAGTTTAATTATGGGACTTCCAGGGAGAATCAGCTGATACACTGGCAATCACGCAATTTGATTTCAGGGGTGCCAGACAAAAATGAAATTGCCGCGCTCGCTGTCTGGGATGATCCCGCAACGGGGTCGCTGGATAAAAGGGCACGCGCATATCTCGACGCGAATTGTGGGCATTGCCATTCACAAAATGGACCCGCTTCAACCTCAGGATTATTTCTGGATATTTTCGAGCAGCGGAAAATTCATTTAGGTGTAGGCAAGACACCTGTGGCCGCCGGACGTGGCTCAGGTAAACTACGTTTTGACATCGTGCCAGGCAAGCCTGACCAAAGTATTCTCGTATTTCGGATGAAAACCAATGATCCGGCCATCGCTATGCCTGAGCTTGGCCGCGAGCAGGTGCATGCCGAAGGAGTCGCTCTCATCGAAGAATGGATTCGCAGCGGAGACTTCGATTGATTTTCTTGCTGTTCAATCAACAGGAACCAACCATGGGAATTGAACCGGCGGTGGATATTTCGCGCTCCTTCATTACTTTTACGTTTTGAAACTGAATAGCTGCAACCTTTAGCATCATGCGCCTAAGCCATTCTTTTCTCTTTCTGCTTGCAATTTCCTTCATCATAGGTTCATGTTCCGGTGACCGCGCCCCGGGAGATTCAATATCTTCGGATAACGGTGAACTCGTCATCGAGCGCATCGAAAACGTGAAGCCACGGAACGTTGTGTTCATTCTTTCCGATGATCACCGTTTTGATTTCATGGGTTTTACCGGGAAAGTACCGTGGCTGCAGACGCCAAATATGGACCGAATGGCCAAAGAGGGGGCCTGGTTCCGAAACACGTTTGTAACAACTGCGCTATGCTCGCCGAGCAGGGCCTCCATACTCACGGGATTGTATTCGCATACCCACACCGTTGTGGATAACAGTGCACCTGATCCGGATTTCCTGGTATTCTTCCCACAGTATCTGCAAAAAGCCGGTTACAAGACAAGCTTCTTCGGTAAATGGCATATGGGCCACGATACGGATGATCCACGACCGGGATTTGATCACTGGGAAAGTTTTCGTGGGCAGGGTGTATACTACAATCCAACGCTTAACATAAATGGTGAGCGTGTTGAATATGGAGATTCTACATACATAACTGATCTGCTTACCGATCACGCCATCGAATGGATGAAAAAGCAGGATAAGGACGAACCGTTTTTTGTGTACTTATCCCATAAGGCCGTACACGCAGAATTCCAGCCTGCAAAACGACATGCCGGAAAGTATGCCAACGAAACGCTTGAGTTACCGCCGTCATTCCTTACGTCTGATCAACAAGTGAAAGGGAAAAGACGGGTCGGAAATTCTGCAGGAAAGGAAAGACCTGACGACAAGCCTTGGGGTGGTGACGAGTACTACGGCAAAAATAGAACACCTGACTGGCAGAAGATGCAGCGTGAAAGCTGGCACGGGGTCGATTACATGTACAACGGACAGATGAATTTCCGTGAGTTCTATCAGCGATATTGCGAGACGTTACTTGCCGTAGATGAGAGCGTTGGTCGCGTGATGGAGTATCTCGAACAGGAGGGGCTTGCAGAATCTACGCTTGTGATTTACATGGGGGATAACGGATTTTCGTTTGGAGAACACGGACTTATCGACAAGCGTCATTTTTACGAGGAGTCGGCAAAGGTGCCATTCCTGATTCGTTGTCCGGAAATTTTCCAGGGTGGTCAGGTTATGGAACCAATGATTCAGAACATCGATGTGGCGCCGACAATTCTGGAAGTTGCCGGGATTAAAAAGCCGGAGCAAATGCATGGGCGCAGTATCATACCGCTGTTAAAAGGTGAAAATGTTCAATGGCGCGACCGTATTTTTTACGAGTATTATTGGGAATACGATTTTCCACAGACGCCCACCATGCACGGCGTGCGGACCGACCGTTACAAGTTGATTCGTTATCACGGAATTTGGGATACCAACGAATTTTATGATCTGCAGGAGGATCCGCATGAAATGAAAAACCTGATTGCGAGTCCCGAGCATCAGGAACTGATTAGGGATCTCAGCAACGAAATTTACGACTGGCTTGAAACTACGGATGGCATGCAAATTCCACTTAAGCGAACAGTGAGAAAACATGGTAATGACCATCGCAACCTCGGTGTGTATTGATGAAAGCGATATATGTTAACGCAATACTGTTTGTTTTACTCTTGTCTTGTACTTCGGAGACGAGGCGAGAAGGGGATGCACATCAAAGAGAAAGCGTTCCTACCGGTGATACTCCCGCAGGAATGGTTTGGATAAGCGGAGGTGAGTTTATCATGGGCACGGATGAACGAAACGCCTATGGGCATGAACGTCCCGCGCATAACGTCAGGGTAGACGGATTCTGGATGGATGTAACCGAAGTAACAAACCGGGCATACAAAGAATTTGTTGATGCTACCGGTTACGTGACTGTCGCAGAACGCAAGCCGGACTGGAACGAACTTAAAAAGCAGCTTCCTCCGGGTACACCGAAACCGCCAGACAGCGTACTTGTTCCGGGTTCTCTTACGTTCCACGCACCCGGTACACGTGTTAGCCTGAATGACTACTCCCAATGGTGGCGTTGGACACCGGGAGCGAACTGGCAGCAACCGGAGGGGCCCGGTAGTGTTCTGGATTCACGCTGGGATCATCCTGTTGTTCACATCGCGTACGAAGATGCAATAGCTTTTTGCGAATGGGCCGGGAAACGACTCCCGACAGAAGCTGAATGGGAATTCGCTGCACGTGGGGGTGAGCCAGCCAAACCGTTTGACTTTACCCGTGACCTGGCCACCAATGGGCGATTTGTAGCTAACGTGTACCAGGGGAGTTTTCCCAATAACAATCTTGCTGAGGACGGGTTTAAAGATAGTGCACCTGTAAAAACATTTCCACCCAATGCG
>Ga0079224_100015220_pt1 | contig 10767 bp, 6 predicted proteins | sample Stecom2015_FD_80414 | JGI IMG/M metagenome (GOLD analysis project Ga0079224, IMG submission 80414) | Agricultural soil microbial communities from Utah to study Nitrogen management - Steer compost 2015 | ecosystem: Environmental > Terrestrial > Soil > Agricultural land | place: USA: Utah...
CCACCGGCCGTTCGGCGACTTCCGGCTCCTGCGCCTGCAGTCGTACCGCTCGCCGGCACGCTTCATCACCGTCGGCCTGGCCCAGTCCGGTGCGCTGACCAGCACTCTCGTCCACGAGTCGCCCGGCACCAAGCGCACCGACGTGCGGCAGTTCGCGCGCGTGCTCAACGACTCGATCGTGCGCGTCTGCGCCGACTCCGGCGGCGACTGCACGACCCGCTTCACGGTCACCGAGGCACCGCCCCCGGCGGTCTCGCGATACCCCGAGTTCCTCGGCGTCGTCGACCTGCCGCCGATCCGCAGCGTCGACAGCGTCTGGAGCGGCAGTGAGCCGCTTCCCGCACGGGACGACAACCCCACCGCCACCGCGTGCGACCGGGCGTCCTATGCCGGTGAGAACGTGCTCGACGCCCGAGCCAGGGTGTTCGCCATCCCGGAGGCGACCGAGCTGCCCGAGCAGTTCGCGCTGACCCAGACGGTCGCCCGACTCAAGGACGCCAAGATCGCCCGGAAGTTCACCGACACGGTCGCGACCCGAGTGAAGAAGTGTCCCGACGGCGATCTGCCCGCCACGATCGAGGACGCCAAGAAGTTCGAGGGCGACGGGTTCACCGCGCAGTCGTGGCGGATCGGCCTGGAGGTCGACGAGGACAACGTCGTCTACTACCGGATGGGCATCGCGCGCCGCGGCGACACGGTCACGCAGGTGCTCTTCCCGCCGGTCGGCAAGTACAGCATCTCCGAGCGTGAGTTCCGGGCGGTGCTGCGGCGAGCCGGCGAGCGCCTGGCCCACGCCTCCTGACTGGGCGGACCCGACGACCGGACGACGAAGCCCCCGCAGCCGACGGCTGCGGGGGCTTCGTGCTGACGAGGGTCAGGAGCCCTGCAGGATCTCCCGCATGAGGGCGGCCGTCTCGGACGGCGTCTTGCCGACCTTGACGCCCGCGGCCTCGAGGGCCTCCTTCTTGGCCTGGGCGGTGCCCGACGAGCCGGACACGATGGCGCCGGCGTGCCCCATCGTCTTGCCCTCGGGGGCGGTGAAGCCCGCGACGTAGCCGACGACCGGCTTGGTCACGTTCGTCTTGATGTACTCGGCCGCGCGCTCCTCGGCGTCGCCGCCGATCTCGCCGATCATGACGATCGCCTTGGTGTCGGGATCGTTCTCGAACGCCTCGAGCGCGTCGATGTGGGTGGTGCCGATGATCGGGTCGCCGCCGATGCCGATGGCCGTCGTGAAGCCGAAGTCACGCAGCTCGTACATCATCTGGTAGGTCAGCGTGCCGGACTTCGACACCAGGCCGATCGGGCCGGCGCCGGCGATCGTCGCCGGGGTGATGCCGGCCAGCGCCTGCCCGGGGCTGATGATGCCGGGGCAGTTCGGACCGATGATGCGCGTCTTCTTGCCCTGGGCGTACGCCCAGAACTCGGCGGTGTCCTGCACCGGGACTCCCTCGGTGATGACCACGAGCAGGCCGATCTCGGCGTCGATCGCCTCGACGACGGCGTCCTTGGTGAACGCCGGCGGGACGAACACGACCGACACGTTCGCGCCGGTCTTCTCGATCGCCTCGGCGACCGTGCCGAACACGGGCAGCTCGACGTCGTTGCCGTCGGCGTCGACGTGCTGGACGGTCGTGCCGGCCTTGCGCGCGTTGACGCCGCCGACCACGTTCGTGCCGGACTTCAGCATCAGCGCCGTGTGCTTGGTGCCCTCGCCGCCGGTGATGCCCTGGACGATGACCTTGGACTCGGAGTTCAGGTAGATAGCCATGTTCGCCCCTTACGCGTTCGCGAGCTCGGCGGCCTTGTCGGCGGCACCGTCCATGGTGTCGACGAGCGTGACCAGCGGGTGGTTGAGTTCCTCGAGGATGGCGCGGCCTTCCTCGACCTTGTTGCCGTCCAGGCGGACGACGAGCGGCTTGGTGGCCTCGTCGCCGAGGATCTCCAGCGCGCCCTTGATGCCGTTGGCCACGGCGTCGCACGCCGTGATGCCGCCGAAGACGTTGACGAACACGCTCTTGACCTGCTCGTCGTTGAGGATCACGTCCAGGCCGTCGGCCATGACCTGCGCCGAGGCGCCGCCGCCGATGTCCAGGAAGTTGGCCGGCTTGACGCCGCCGTGCTTCTCGCCGGCGTAGGCGACCACGTCGAGCGTGCTCATGACCAGGCCTGCGCCGTTGCCGATGATGCCGACCTCGCCGTCGAGCTTGACGTAGTTGAGGCCCTTGGACTTGGCCTTGACCTCCAGCGGGTCGGTGGCGTCGTCGTCGACGAACTGCTCGTGGTCGGGGTGACGGAACGAGGCGTTGTCGTCGAGCGAGACCTTGCCGTCGAGCGCCTCGAGCTTGTCGCCCTCCAGGCGGGCGAGCGGATTGACCTCGACGAGGGTGGCGTCCTCCTCGACGAAGACCTTCCACAGGGACTGGATCATCGAGACGGCCTGCTCGGCGAGCTCGGCCGGGAACTTGGCCTCCTCGACGATGGCGCGCGCCTTGGCCTCGTCGACGCCCGTGATCGGGTCGATGGCGATCTTGCGGACGGCCTCGGGGTTGGTCTTGGCGACCTCCTCGATCTCGACGCCGCCCTCGACGCTGGCGATGCACAGGTAGCCGCGGTTGGCGCGGTCGAGCAGGAAGGAGAAGTAGTACTCCTCGACCGGCGGGGTGGCCGGGGTGACCAACACCCGGTTGACGGTCAGTCCCTTGATCTCCATGCCGAGGATGTTCGAGGCGTGCTCGAAGGCCTCGTCGGGGTTCTTGGCGATCTTGACGCCACCGGCCTTGCCGCGGCCTCCGGCCTTGACCTGCGCCTTGATCACGGTCACGCCGCCGAGCTGCTCGGCGACGGCCTTGGCCTCCTCGGCCGTGGTGACCACGGTGCCGAGCGTGACCGGAACGTTGTGCTTGGCGAAGAGCTCCTTCGCCTGGTACTCCATCAGATCCACGGGGACGTCCTTAGTGGTGGGATTCGCTGTGGTGACGGCGACGCCGGCAGAGATCGCGACGTCGCCGAAGCCCTCGCGACTTTACCCGTCCATTCTGGGCCCCTTCGGGCCGGGTTCCGTAAACATGAGTTGAGTCACCGTCTCGTCATGCGGACTGGCGGCCGCGACTTTCCTCTGGTATCCCCGACCGGATCGCGGGACGGTCCGGTGAAGGGTTGGAATCGGCCGCCGGGGTTCCCCTAGACTCGCCGAGTCCGTTTGCCTGACCCCCGGAGGCGCACGAATGGCCGAACACGGTCGCTCCCCCCAGAGCGGTCGGTCGACCCCGAATGCACCCGCCGGCATGGACCTTCCCTCCTCCCGCACGGTCGGTCGCCGCCGTGCTCCCCGACCGGTCGACGCCGACTCCGAGTCCACGATTCAGCTGACGGCCGTCCAGCCGGAGTCCGTGTCGCAGACCTACACCGTCGGACGGCGCGCGAAGCGTCCCGAGCCGGTCGTGGGCACCCGCCGCGCGGCCCGTCCCGTCGACGGTCTCGTGGTCAACCCCGCGCCCCAGGCCCCCCGGTCCCGGATGAGCGAGGCGCCGACCCGGACCGCACCGGTCGAGAACACGATCGTCTTCCCCGCCGTGGGCGAGCTCCCCGAGGGCCGGATCCCCGGCGCCCGGGCGCGCCGTCGTGCCGAGGCCGCCGCCTCCTCGACGACCGGTCGCCTGCGCCTCATGGCGGGCGCCGCCGCGCTCGTCGTGGCCGCGGTCGGCTCGATCAGTGTCACCAGTCCCGGTCTGCTCGCCGGTGCCGACGCGGCGCTGGCCCAGAGCTACGTGGACGCGAATGCGACCAACGCGGTCGACGTGTCGCGCAGCTACGACCGCGAGCTGGCCATCCAGCAGCCGCTGCAGGCTCAGCAGAAGCAGAAGGCGCTCGCCGAGTACAACGCCCGGATCAATCGCCGCAGCGAGGCGCGCGCCGACGAGATCACCCGCAACCAGTGGGTCATCCCCGTGGTCGGCTACCGCATCACCGCGCGCTACGGCCAGGGCGGCGGCTACTGGAGCAGCGGACGCCACACGGGTCTGGACTTCGCCGGCCCCTCCGGATCGCCGATCGTCTCGGTCGCCGCGGGCACCGTGACCGACACCGGCTACGAGGGCGCCTACGGCAACCGCACCATCATCACCCTCGAGGACGGCACAGAGGTCTGGTACTGCCACCAGAGCTCGATCAACGTCTCGGTCGGTCAGAAGGTGGCTCCCGGTGATCTGATCGGCGCCACCGGCTCGACCGGCAACGTCACCGGTCCGCACCTGCACCTCGAGGTGCACCCGCCGGGCAGTGGTCCGGTCGATCCGTACGCGATGCTCGTCGCGCACGGCGTCAATCCCTGATCGCCGTCGCGTCCTCGCGGTGAGCTCCCCGGCTCCCGACGCGGCGCGGCCCTGCCGTCAGAGCTTCTCCAGCGGCGCGTAGCGCAGCAGTAGACGCTTGACGCCGGCCGACCCGAAGTCGACGCTCGCCACGGACTTCTGTCCGGACCCCTCCACCGCGACGACCGTCCCCAGTCCGAAGCTGTCGTGCGTGACGCGGTCGCCGGGGGTCAGGGCGATGATCTCCGCGGTGGTGCGCTTCTTCGACCGGGCGGCCACGGTCTGCGACCGGAAGGAGGCCGCCGGGGTGCGGGGAGCCCACTCGGTGGGGGCGCTCGCCTCACGTTGCCAGTCGATGAGGGCCGTCGGGATCTCGTCGAGGAACCGCGAGGCCGGGTTGTACGACGGGGCCCCCCAGGCGGAACGCACCGTCGCCCGGGTGAGGTACAGACGCTCGCGGGCGCGCGTGATGCCGACGTAGGCGAGCCGACGCTCCTCCTGGAGCTCGGCGGCGTCACCCAGTGAGCGCAGGTGCGGGAAGACGCCGTCCTCGAGTCCGGTGAGGAAGACCACCGGAAACTCCAAGCCCTTGGCGGTGTGCAGCGTCATCAGGGTGACGACGCCGTCCTCGGCGTCGGGCACCTGGTCGGCGTCGGCGACCAAGGCGACCTGCTCGAGGAACGCCTCGAGCGATCCGGCCGCGAACGGCAGGTCGGGGGCGCCGCCCTCGTCCTGGGCCTCGTCGTCCAAGGTCGACGCCGAGGCGACGAACTCCCGCGTCACCGCGACCAGCTCGGCCAGGTTCTCGACTCGGGTCTCGTCCTGCGGATCGTTGCTGTTCTCCAAGACGGCCAGGTAGCCGGACTTCGTCAGTGCCGCCTCGAGCACGGCGTCCGCCGGTGCGCCCGACCCGGCCAGCTCCATCAGCTCCGCCATCGTGGCGGTGAACGACGCCACGGCCGACCGCGACCGGGTGGCGAGCTCGTCGATCTCGTCGACGCGGGTCATCGCCTCCCAGAAGCTGATGTCGTGACGGGCGGCGAAGCGCTCCAGCGCCCCTGCGGCCCGATCGCCGATCCCGCGCTTGGGCTCGTTGAGGATGCGGCGCAACGAGACGGTGTCGCGGGGGTTGACCAGGACGCGCAGGTAGGCCAGTGCGTCCTTGACCTCCTTGCGCTCGTAGAACCGCACTCCGCCGACGACGCGGTAGGGCAGGCCCACGCGGATGAACACCTCTTCGAACACGCGGCTCTGGGCGTTGGTGCGATAGAACACGGCCACGTCGCGCGGCGACGCGATCCCGGCGTCGGACAGTCGGTCGATCTCGTCGGCGATGAACTGCGCCTCGTCTCGCTCGTCGTCGCCGACGTAGCCCACCAGCAGCTCACCGTCGCCCTCGGCCGACCACAGCTTCTTGTCCTGACGGCCCGGATTTCGCGAGATGACGGCGTTGGCGGCCGACAGGATGTTCTGGGTCGAGCGGTAGTTCTGCTCCAGCAGAACGGTCGCCGCATTCGGGAAGTCCTGCTCGAACTCGAGGATGTTACGGATCGTGGCGCCGCGGAAGGCGTAGATCGACTGGTCCGAATCGCCGACGACCATGAGGTCGGAGTCTTCGTCGCACAGCTCCTTGATGAGCCGGTACTGGGCGTGGTTCGTGTCCTGGTACTCGTCGACCAGTACGTGGCGGAACCGGCGCCGGTAGGTCTCCCGGACGTCTGGCCACGCCTGGAACAGGTGGACCGTGTTCATGATGAGGTCGTCGAAGTCCATCGCGTTCGCGGCGGTGAGGCGACGCTGGTACTCGCCGTAGCACTGGGCGAACGTCTCGTCGGTCTGGTTCGCGGCGCGGCGCGCCGCCTCCTCGTGGTCGACGAGCTCGTTCTTGAGGTTGGAGATCCAGTTCAGGACGGCGCGCGGATTGACCTTCTTCGGGTCCAAGCCCAGGTCCTTGCACACCGTCGTCATGAGCCGCCGCGAGTCGGCCGCGTCGTAGATGCTGAACGACGACGTGAAGCTCAGCTTGTCGGCCTCGCGGCGCAGGATCCGCACGCACGCGGAGTGGAACGTCGAGACCCACATCATCCGGGCCCGCCCCCCGACGAGCTCGGCGACGCGCTCACGCATCTCGGCGGCCGCCTTGTTGGTGAATGTGATCGCCAGGATCGAGCCCGGGTGGGCGCCGCGGGCGGCGATGAGCCAGGCGATGCGGCGCGTCAGCACGCGGGTCTTGCCCGACCCGGCCCCGGCCACCACGAGCAGCGGACCCCCGACATGGGACACCGCGGTCCGCTGGGCGTCGTTGAGGCCCTCGAGGAGCTCGTCGGAGCGAGCCTTGCGGCGGGTGGGCGCGGTGGAGTCGGCGTCGACGGTCGGACGGGACGGACGTGCCGAGGGCACGGGAAAAGGCAGGGTCATCGCGTCACCCAGCGTAGTCGTGACGCCCGACAGGGCCCGTCCGGCCGGGTGCGTGCCGTCGGGCGGGCCCAGTGACTACCGTGACGGCATGCCCGACGCGCGCAGGATCGGCCTCACGGCTCTCGGATTCGTCGCGGCGATGCTGGTCACCGTCGGCCTCGTGCGGCTCGATCCGGCCTCGGAGATCCCCGGACTGGAGCAGGCGGCGCCGCGCGAGATCCCGGTCGCCGTCGTCGGAGAGGCTCCGGACGCAAAGATCCTGCGCGACGCGCTCAACGGCCCGAGCGACCATCCCTTGGCCGCGCGTCTCGCGGCCTCGCTCGAGATCGCCGATCGGCGCCTGCGCGACCGCGAGGTCAGCGGCGTGGTGGTGATGGGACCCGACGGGCACCACACCCTCCGGGTCGCCGGAGCGGGCGGGGTGGCGGAGGCCGAGAAGGTCACCGAGGAGGTGACTCGCATCCTGGCGTCGAGCGCCCAGCGGGTGACGGTCGAGGACGTGGTCCCGGTCCGCGACGGCGACCCCCGCGGCGTCGGCCCGTTCCGGCTCGGAGCCGCCTGGACGATCCTCGGCCTGGCGTTCGCGGGACTGCTCGGGCTCGTGTTCGGGGACCGGTCGGCCGGACCCCGACTCGTCGTCGCCCGCTTCGCCGGGCTCGCGATCGGCGCCCTGGTGGCCGGCGTGGGCGGCGCGGTGATCAGTGACGTCCTGCTCGATCGGCTCGCCGCCCCGTTCTGGCCGCTCGCCCTGGTCGGCGCCGCGGCGGTGTTCGGCACCGGCGCGGTCGGCATCGGCCTGATCGCCTGGTTCGGCCGGCTCGGCTTCGGGCTCGCCGCGATGGGTCTCGCGGTCGGGGTGCCGGGGGCGATCGGGGCGTGGCCGCTGACCCCGTTGCCCACCGTCTGGCCCACCCTGCTGGCCTGGTTGCCGCCCGGGGTGACCACGTGGGCAGTGCGCGGCATCGCCTACTTCGACGGCTCCGGTCTCGGCCGAGTGCTCTTCGTCCTCGGACTGTGGTCGCTCGTCGGCGTGGTGGCCGCCACCACCGCGGCGCGCACCGGACCGATCCGGCCTGGGCACCGCGGGCTGCACCCGGCCCTGGCCCGGCATCGACTCGTGGGCTCGCTGCTCGCCGTCGCCACGTTCGGTCTGCTCGTCGTCGTGCCGGCCGTGCCGGCATTCACCACGACCGATCTCGAACCGGCACTGCAGGTCCGGTGTCGTGCCTTCGACACGCCCACCTCGGTCGAGCAGCTCAATCGCCAGGTCGAGCGGATCGACGACTTCGCCGGCGTCGTGGGCGGTGATGTGGGCGCGAGCACCCGGCTCCGGGACGGGCGACTGCTCTTCGTGTTCGGTGACACGGTGCATCGGCCCGGCTACGGCGCGCCGATGGTGCGCAACTCGATGCTGCTGTTCGCCCCGGGGTGTGCCGGGGCGTACGAGCGACGCGACCGCGGCGCGGTCATCCCCGACCGCGCCGACGGCGTCGGATACTGGCCGATGTCGGCCGCGGCCGTCCGGGTCCGGGGCCACGATCTGCTCGGCGTGACCGCCCAGCGGGTCGCGAACGACCGCCGAGACGACCTGGGATTCCGCAACCTCGGCCCGGCCCTGGCCGTCTTCAGCGTCGAGGAGGGCAGACCGCCCGTCCTCCAGCGCGTCGTGGACCTCGGCCCGGACGACCCCGACCGGTCGCGGCCCACCTGGGGAGCGGCGACCGCCGTGGTCGACGACGTCGTCTACGTCTACGGCACGAGCCGCACCGAGCCCGGCTTCGGCTGGTCCGTCTCGGTGGCGCGGGTGCGGCTGGTGGACATCGCCGACCAGTCCGCGTGGCGGTACTGGGACGGTCGGGACTGGCAGGCCGACCCGGAGCGCGCCGCCGTGCTCATCGACCAGCACGAGGGCGTCTCCCAGACGTTCTCGGTCTTCCGCCACGGCGAGTCCTGGTACGCGGTCAGCAAGCGGGGCGACTTCGTCGGCACCGACCTCGTCGTGTGGAAGGCGCCGGCGCCGACCGGGCCGTTCACCGCACACCCGCCGGCCGCGCGGATCCCGTCGACCGAGACGGAGCTGCGATACATGCCGTTGGCCCACCCGGAGCTGCTGCCCGAGCCGGGGACGATGGTCGTCTCCTACAGCCGCAACACGACCGAGACCGACACGATCCAGGACGACCCGAGTCGCTACCGGCCCGAGTTCCTGCGGATCGACCTGCCGTGACCTCGCTCAGATCAGGCGTCGGTCGCTGGCCCACCGGGTGAGCTCGTGACGACTGGAGAGCTGGAGCTTGCGCAGCACGCTCGAGACGTGCGTCTCGACCGTCTTGATCGAGATGAACAGCTCCTTGGCCACCTCCTTGTAGGCGTACCCCCGGGCGATGAGCCGCATGACCTCGCGCTCGCGCTCGGTGAGCCGGTCCAGATCCTCGTCGACGTGCGCGACGTCGATCGTGCCGGCGAAGGCGTCCAGCACGAAGCCGGCCAGGCGCGGGCTGAACACGGCGTCCCCGCCTGCCACCCGCTCGATGGCGTCGAGCAGCTCCTCGGCGGAGATGTTCTTGGTGACGTAGCCGCGTGCGCCCGCCCGGATCACGCCGATGACGTCCTCGGCGGCGTCGCTGACCGACAGGGCCAGGAACGTCGTCCCCGGGCGACTGCGACGGATCACCTCCGGTCCACCGCCGCCGGGAAGGTGGACGTCCAGCAGGACCACGTCGGGGCTCAGCCCGGCCACCGCGTCGACGGCCGTGTCGACGTCCTCGGCCTCGCCGACGACCCGCACCCGACCGGTGCCGAGTCGCTCGAGCTCGGCACGCACCCCGGTCCGGAACATCGCATGATCGTCGACAACGACCACCGTCAGCTCAGTCATGTCCTCTCCTGCTCGTTCGAGGTGATCGGCATGGTCAGGGTGATCTCGGTGCCGTCACCGGGGGTGCTGCGGACGCGGGCGGTGCCGCCGTGGCGTTCGACGCGGCCGATGATCGAGCCGCGCACTCCCATCCTGTCCGCCGCGATCGACTCGGGGTCGAAGCCCCGGCCACGATCGCGGACGAAGACCTCCAACCGGTCGTCGATCCGCTCGGCGTAGACGTCGACGCGGTCCGCGCCGGAGTGCTTCGCCGCGTTGACGATCGCCTCGCCCGTCGCGGCGAGCAGGGCGCGCAGGCCCTCGTCGAGCACCGCGTCACCGACGGTGACCACCTCGACCGCCACCCGGTGGTGGGCCTCCGCCTCGGCCGCGAGATCGCGCAGCCCGGTCGCGAAGCTGGCGCCGGCGTCCTGGCGGCCGTACAGCCAGTCGCGCAGCTCGCGCTCCTGCCGGCGGGCCAGAGTGGCCACGGTCGCCGGGTCGTCGGCGTTCTTCTGCAGCAGGGCGAGGGTCTGCAGGACGGAGTCGTGCAGGTGCGCAGCCACGTCGGCCCGCTCCTGGGAGCGGACCCGCTCGCGTCGCTCCTCGGCCAGGTCGGTCCACAGTCCGAGGATCCAGGGGCCGAGGACCAGGCCCAGCCCGACGATCGCGATCATCAGCGCGGCGCCGAAGTCCAGGGCGGCCGACAGGCCGCGGCTGACGGTGAGCAGGTACAGCGCGCCGAGGCCGATCAGGGCCACGCCGACGAGGAGGCGGGCCAGGAATCCCGGCCCCCGGGTCTGGCGCAGCCAGGCGTTCCACGTCGCATCGTCGAACAGGCGCCAGACCACCACGATCCCGGTCACCACGAGCAGCAGTGGCACCATCCAGCCGGCGAGCCAGCCGCCGGCCAGCGCGAGCAGGCCCAGCACGCCGGCCCCGATCGCCGCCAGGGCGAGGCTCTGGACGACCTCTTGACGCGAGGGACCGTCGGTGGTCGAGGTCCGCAGACCACGCCGCTCGGCCGAGGCGAGGCCGGGGGAGTCCTGCGGGGCCTGCAGGGGCAGGAACCACCACAGCAGCAGGTAGGCGAGCAGCCCGGCGCCGTTGATCAGCGTCGTCACCACGAACCCGACCCGGATCCACAGGACCGGGATGCCCAGGTGCTCGGCCAGGCCG
>Ga0079224_100015221_pt1 | contig 10767 bp, 8 predicted proteins | sample Stecom2015_FD_80414 | JGI IMG/M metagenome (GOLD analysis project Ga0079224, IMG submission 80414) | Agricultural soil microbial communities from Utah to study Nitrogen management - Steer compost 2015 | ecosystem: Environmental > Terrestrial > Soil > Agricultural land | place: USA: Utah...
CACGGCTACTTCCTGCGCGAGGGCCGGCTCGAGGAGCCCATCGACTTCGCGGTCGAGCGGCTGCGCGACGGGCGCTCGTTCAGCGCGCGGCGCACCCACGCCATCCAGTTCGGCAAGCCGATCCTGTCGATGATCGCGTCCTTCCAGGAGGACCAGCCCGGCTACGAGCACCACATGCCGATGCCGCAGGACGTGCCGCCGCCGGAGGAGGTGGGCTCGGCGTTCGAGGAGCTCGCCGACCTGCCGCCGGGCGTCGACGCGCGGGCGCGCTTCTGGGCCGACTCGGCGTTCGAGCTGCGGCACGTGGGCGGCTCGCTGTACCTGCAGCCCGACGCCGCCGTCACCGAGGGCGGGCGGCCGCCCGCCACGCAGCTCGTGTGGATGCGCACCCGTCGCCCGCTCGGGATCACGGAGCAGTCCATGCACCGCGCGCTGCTCGCGTTCGCGTGCGACCAGCTCATGCTCGAGCCTGCCCTGCGCGCGGCGGGCAAGTCGTGGCAGGAGGTCGGCGCGTCGGTGCCGATGGCCAGCCTCGACCACGGCATGTGGTGGCACCGCGACGTCCGCGTGGACGAGTGGATGCTCTTCGTGCAGACCTCCCCCACCGCGCAGGGCGGGCGCGCCCTCGGCACCGCCGGCGTCTACCAGGACGGCGTCCTCGTCGCCTCGGCCGGCCAGGAGGGCATGATCCGCCTGCCCGCCTGAGGCCGGCGCCGCGCCTGTCGCCCGCGTCAGGCGCCCAGCTCGCCCAGGCGGTCGCGTGCCGCCTGTGCGGCCCGCCGCACGGACGCGACCTCCTGCGCCGTCGCCCCTGCCTCGACCCGCACCTCGCCGGCGCGCACGAAGAGGGCCAGCGCCTCGCCGAGGTAGGGCCGGGCCTGCTCGGCATGCACGTCGAGCGCCTGCTCGTACCGGCACAGCCCCCAGTGGTACAGGGTGCGGAACTCGAGCCGGCGCGCGTGCTCGATGCTCGCGGCGTGCTCGCCGTGGAAGCGCGTCGCCTCGAGCGCGAGCCCGAACAGCAGGTCCGCTTCCGCGAACCGGTGCCGGCGCTGGAGCACGTGCCCCAGCCGCAGCACGGGTGCCACCGCACCGAGCGGTACCTCGTCCGCGTGCGCGTGGGCCGCCTCGACCTCGTCGCCCGGCCCGCCCGCCAGGCCGACGGCGCGCCAGCCCAGCCGCTCGGCCTCCGTGAGCTGCGCGTCCGGGTCGTCCGACTCCGGCGCCAGCGCCCGCAGCAGGTCGACGCGGGCGGCGAGCAGCTCGTCGCCGCCGTCCTGGGCGAGCTCGGCGAGCAGGGCCCGCGCCGCCGGGGCGTCGTGGACGACCTCGTGCAGCGAGACCGGGTCGACGTGATGCGCGGGCAGCTCCACCGTTCCTCCGTCTCCGAACCAAGGCGGATGAACCTACCAATTCGGGCAGGAAGACACCACTCGGCGGCGCCGTCGACGCCCGATCGCCTTTCAACCCGACGTTTCTCGTCTTTGAGGGCCGCCAAGAACGAGAAACGTCGGGTTGAAAAGTGATCCGGGGTGGTCAGCCCCGGCGGAACGCGATCGGCTCCTCCTCGAACTCCTTCCACGCCAGCCGCTCGGTCTCCGTGAGACGGCGCGGCTGGTTCGTGGCGGCGTCGACGAACACGAGGGTCGTGGACGCGCGCGCGTACGGCTCTCCGCCCGACGTCGGGCCGGTGCGGGGCATGCTCGCGGCGCCGTCGTGCACCTCGTAGCAGACCTCGGCGCTCGCGCCGCCGATGCGGCCGAGCCACATCTCCACGCGCACGGGCGTCCGGGTGAACAGCAGCGGTCGCAGGTACTCGATGCGCTGGCCCGCCACGAGGGTGTGCGAGTCGGCGTCCGGCCCGGTCGGCACCACCGCCGTCGGCCACGCCTCGCCCTCCGGCGCCTCCGGGTGCTGCCAGAAGGCGGTGATGCGCGCGTCCTCCAGGAGGCGGAACATCGCGACGTTGTTGACGTGCTGGTAGGCGTCGAGGTCGGACCAGCGCAGCGTGACGGGGACGTGCAGGCGTGTCATGCGACTATCCTCCCCCGGTGCCGCGGGTGCTCAGGACGCCGCACGCGACGCGGCCGCGCGGCACGCCGCCAGCCGGTCGAGCTCCTCGGCCACGGGGGTGCGCACGAGGCGGTCGGCCACGCCGGCGACCGACCGGCGCAGCCGTCGCCGGGCCGCCGCGGCGCGCCGGCGCGCGCCGAGCGCCGCCAGCCCACGGCAGACGAGCGCGACGAGCAGGCCGAGCACGAGCCCGCCCAGCACCATGAGGGTGGGCCACGGGACCCGGAACGGGTCGACGTCGAGCCCGCCGCCGGGTTCCGGCGCCCCGGGGAAGACGACGCCGTCGCCGGTCCAGGTCGGCAGGCTCAGCACGGGTGTCGGCGGGGGCGGGAGCTGGAGGTAGGCGAGACCGAACAGCACGAGCAGCCAGGCCAGGCCCGCGACGACCACCGCGATCAGCACCCACTGCAGCACGTCGACCACCGACCACCACAGCGGCCGCCGGGACGCCTCCACGCGCGTCGCGGCGACAGCCTGGTCCAGGGCGTCGGGCAGCTCGTCGATGCCCACCTGCCCGCGCGCCCGCGCGGCCAGGACCCACGGGTCGGCGACGCCGCGCGTCACCTCCTCGACGTACCGCCGCACCGCCGACGCCGCGGCCGAGCGCACGGCGGGCTGGGCCGTCGGCAGCGAGGTGCGCACGAGGTCCTCGCGGCCCGACGGCGCCCGCTGCTCCCTGTCGCCGGTGCGCAGCCCGAGCCGCCGCAGCGGGTCCCGCCGGAGCCGGCCGAGCCAGCGGGTCGGCGGCCAACCCGTCGCGGCCCGTGCGTCGCGGTTCGCGGACGCGCGCACGGCGGCGACGACCGTCGGGACGCCCGCGGCCGCCTCGAGCGCCGCCACGAGATCGCCGCGGACCTGCCCGCTCGCCCGGGCCGCGGGGGCGCCGCACGCCTCGGCGATGCGCCGCGCCACGGCCCGCTCGTCGGCCGCGAGGCGCGCCGTCGCGGCCTCGCGGCGCGCCGCTGCCCTGGTGAGCAGGCCGCGCAGGTCGTCCATGCCCTGTCCCGTGCGCGCGGACACGGCGAGGACGCGCGCCCCGTCGAGGCCGTCGTCGGCCACGAGCCGTCGCAGGTCGCCCAGCATCGCCGTCGTCTCGTCGGGCGTGAGGCGGTCGGCCTGGTTGAGCGCGACGACCACCACCTCGGCGCGGCCCGCGAGCGGGCGCAGGAAGCCCTCGTGCAGCGCCGCGTCGGCGTACTTCTGCGGGTCGACCACCCAGACCAGCAGGTCGGCGCGCTGCACGAGCCGCTCGGCGCGCAGGCGGTGCTCGGTGACCACCGAGTCGTGGTCGGGCAGGTCGAGCAGCACGAGTCCCGTGCCGACGCCGGCGTCGGCCGGGCCCATGCGGTGCCGCCGGCCGACCTCGAGCCAGTCCAGCAGCGGGTCGGCGCCGTCGCCCCAGACGGCCGCCATCGCGTGCGCCGTCGTGGGCCGCCGGACGCCGGGCTGCGCCACGTCGGCCCCTGCCACCGCGTTGAGCACGGAGGACTTGCCCGATCCGGTCGCGCCCGCCAGTGCCACCACGGTGTGCTCGGCGGACAGGCCGCCGCGTTCCCTCGCCCGCTCCGCGACGGCGCGCGCCTCGTCGAGCAGCGCGGGGTCGACTCGGCCGTCCGCCGCCTCGACGGCGTCCTCGAGGGCCGCCGTGCGCGCGGCGAGGTCCGGCCGGCTCACCGGTCGCCCTCGCCGAACAGCCGCTTCCAGAAGCCTCGGCGGGACGGCTCCTGCGGCACGTCGGACCGGCCGTGTGCCACGCCCTCCCCCGCCGGGCGGGAGCGCACGCCGCGCAGGCCGCGGCTCTCCGTCTCGGCCACGGGGCCGGGGGCGTCCGCCGGTGCGACGGCGCCCCGTGCGCGCCGCTCGGCCGCCGCTGCCGCCGCGACGTCGTCGGCGGCCTCGCGGAGGCTCGCACCCGACGCGTCGGCCGAGCCCAGCGCGTCGAGCTGAGCGGTGTAGCGCGCGCCCTGGCCCTCCATGACCGCCTGGATGCGCGCGCGCAGGCGGTCGCGCGCCTGGACGGCCAGCCCGCGGACGGCGTCCTCCCCGAAGACCGCCTCGAGCAGTCGCTGGGCGAGCACCGCCGAGCCGCCCGCGATGCCGACCTCGATGCCGGTCAGGCCGCCCGTGGAGGCGAACACGAAGATCATGAGTGCGACGCCCAGCCCGTTCACGCCGAACGACAGCGCCCGCGCCCTGCCCCGCTTGGACTCGCCCTGCTCGCGCACGAGCCCCAGGACGTCGCCCTGCCACGCGCGGATCTGCTCGCCGACCTCCGCCCGCAGCGTCGCGGGGGTGCGCAGCAGCTCGAGGCCCTCGAGCAGCGCGGCGCCCGCCGCGTCGCCGCGCCACGCCTGGTAGGACCGCTCGGCGGCCTCCTCCGCGGCGTCGAGCACCACGGACTCGAGCCCGTGCGCGATGGCCTGCTCGACCTGGGGCGCCTGGCGCGGCGTGCCGCGGAAGAACCCCGTGACCGCGTCACGGAACCGGCCGATGCCCTGCTCGACGGCGCGGAAGAACTCGCCGGTGCCGACGAGGTCCTGCCAGCGGGCGAGCACCTCGCCCCGGAGCAGCGCGCCGTCCGACGTCGCGGCGGTCACCTGGGCGACGGCGTCCGCGTAGGCGCGCTCCACGGCGTGCCGCAGCCGGGCGTCGGCGGCACGCTGCTCGTCGACGGCGTCCGCGAGCTCGGCGGCGCGCAGCACGAGGGAGTCGACCACACCGTCCCGTGTCGCGGAGATGACCCGCCGCCGGGCCTCGGCGTCGCCGCCCAGCCCGGTGAGCCAGCGCGACACGTCGCCGACGCTCTCCTCGGGCAGCAGCCCGTCGGTCAGCTCGGCCTCGCCGACGACGAACAGCGGGCTCTGCGCCAGACCCTGCTCCTCCATCATGTCCCGCAGGTCGTCGGCCGTGGCCTCGGCCCCGGGGTCCACCCGGTCCAGCACGATGGCGACCTGGGCCTTGCGCGCGGCGGCCTGCTGCAGCAGGTCCCAGGGGACGGCGTCGGCGTAGCGGGCGGACGTCGTGACGAACAGCCACAGGTCCGCCGCCCCGAGGAGCTGCGCGGCGAGCTCGCGGTTCGCGGTGTCGACCGAGTCGATGTCCGGCGCGTCGAGCAGCGCGAGACCCTTGGGCAGCGCGTCGCTCGCGACGAGCCGCAGCGACCGGCCGGGCTCGGCGGCGGCGCCCGTGACGCGGACGAGGCCGGGCAGCACCCGGTCGGTGGAGAACCAGCGCGCGTCGAGCGGGTGGTGCACCAGCACCGGCGCCTTCGTCGTGGGGCGCAGCACGCCCGGCTGGGTGACCTGCTCGCCCAGCAGCGAGTTGACGAGCGTCGACTTGCCCGCGCCGGTCGAGCCGCCGACCACGACGAGCAGCGGCGCCTTCTGCGCCCGCAGGCGGGGCAGCAGGTAGTCGTCGAGCTGGTCGGTGGCGCGCCGCAGCTCGGTGCGGGCCGCTGCGGCGCCCGCCGTCTCCAGCGGCAGCCGGAGCGCGCCGAGCCTGGCACGGAGCACCTCGAGCGCGCCCGTCAGCGCGGAGCCGTCGTCGGGCTCGGGCGCGGGGCGAGGCGCGGCGTCGGGCTGATCGCTCATGCCGACAGTCTGCCGCAGAGTCCCTGGTCAGGCGCGGGCGTGCGCGCAGGGCGCGCCGGTGCGCCGCCGGGTCGTCAGTTGCCGAGCCGTGCGCGCAGCCACTCGAGAGCGGCACGCGCGGCCTCGCGCTGCACCGCCCGCTCGTGCGGCATGCCCGGCTCGGGCGCCCGCATGGACCCCAGCACGAGCGCCCCGGCCACCGCGGCGACGGCGCAGGTCAGCGCCTCCGGGTCGACGTCGGCCAGCGGGTGCCGGTCGAGCACGACCTCGGGCGGGGGCGCGCCGTCGACCCGCAGGTACGGCAGCAGGAGCACGACGTCGAGGAACGCGGCACCACGGGACGGCATGAACCAGTCGACGGCGTGCGCGCTCGTCGCGTCCCACCCGTGGTCCGTGATCATGATCGACTCGCGGCGCAGCGCGCCGTGCACGAGGTTCTTGCCCGACATCGCCTCGGGGGCGTGCCCCGCGATGTCCGCGAGGTGCTCGACCTTGTCGGCGAGCCAGGGCGTGAACGCCGACAGCCCGGCGGGCCGGTCCGCGGCCATCCTGGCCCACGCCCCGACGTCGATCACGTCGAGGGCGTCGGGCAGGTCGGGCGGCGCGTCGAGGGTGCCGACCTGGATGGCGAGCTCGACGGCAGCGGCCAGGTCGGCCTCGTCCCAGGGGTCGCGGGGCGGCCGCACCGGCTCGTCGCGGTAGCCCAGGGCCACCCAGCGACCGGCGCCCGGAAGCACCTCGTCCACGAACCACTCGCGCGGCGGTGTCGGCACGTCGTCGGGCAGGAGGGCGAGGAATGCCTGCTCGGCGGCGAGGCGGTCCTGCGTCACGGGCGCCTCGGGGCCGACCGCCCGGACGATCCACCGGCTCGACGCCGTCTGGAGCACCTCGAGCTGGCCGGAGCTCTCGGTGCCGGCCAGCGGGGCGGAGCCGATGACGCGCCCGCCCAGGATCTCGTTCACCCGGGACCGGACGGACGGGGGGAGGTCGGACCACGCCGGCCGACGGACAGCACTCATGGCCGGAGTTTGCCTGCCTGGGCTTTCACCCGCAAACCACAAACCGTATGCGAGACGACGGACGGCCGCTCAGTAGCCCAGCCGGGTCTGCAGCCAGGCCACCGCGGCGCGCGCCAGGCGGTGCTCGGCCGCGCGCACCTCCGGCATGTCGGACGGCGGCGGCTCCATCGACGAGTGCACGTAGTGCCCGGCGAGGACGGCGATCCAGCAGGTCACCGCGTCGGGGTCGGTGCCGGTGGGCAGGCCGTACCTGCGCAGGGTCGCCTCAGGCGGCGGGCCGCCGTGCACCCGCACGTGCAGCAGCATCGAGACGAGGTCGAGGTACGGGGCGCCGACGCCGCCGCGGACCCAGTCGGTGACGAGCGGCTCCTCCCCCGGGACGTCCGGGAGCAGCACGTTCTGCACCCGCAGCATGCCGTGCTGCAGGCTCGTGCCCGCGATCGCCTCGGGCGCGTGCGCCGCGATCTCGGCGAGACCCTCGAGCCTGCCCGCGAGCCAGGGCGAGTGGTTCGCGAGCCCGGCCGGCCGCTGGTCGGCCAGCACCTCCCACGCCTGGGTGGGGAACGACTTGACCTCGGGCACGAACATCGGGTCGTCCGGCGCCTCGATCTCGCCGATGGAGCGCGCAGCCCGCACCAGTCCGGCGACGTCCTCGTCCGGCCAGTCGAGGTCGACCGGGCGCAGGGTCGCGCGCATCCGGTACGCGACCGCGACCCACGTGCCCAGCCCGGGCAGCTCCTCGTCGAGCGACCAGAGCAGCTCGGGGCTGGGTGTGCCGGGCGGCAGCAGCGGGTTGAGCGCGATCTCCTGGCGCAGCAGGTCCAGGCGCGCGGGGTTCTGGGCGTCCAGGGCCTTGAGGAACGCGTTTCCCTGGCTCGTCTGCACCTGGAGCTGGGTGCCTGGCAGGACCCCGGAGTCATTCGGCACGCCTGCCGCGAGCACGCGGGCGCCGAGCAGGTGGTTGATCCGCGATCGCAGGGCAGGAGGAAGGTCGTTCCAGCCTGGCCGTCGCATGGGGCTCACCGCGGCATCCTGTCGGAGATGCCCTGGTGCGGCAAGGAATCTCTGCTGCATTAACCCCTTTTGTCCGGTCGGACAGGCGCCGGGCGCTGCACGGTCGGCACCATGTCCGCCCCACGCAGCGAGGTCGGCACCCTGTCCCGAGATCGGCAGCTCGATGTGCCGATCCAGGAACGAGCTGCCGACCTCGCCGGGGTGCGCGCCACAGAGGACCGAACCTCGCGGCGCGGAGACCTCAGTCGCGCGTCAGACGACGGTAGGTGACGCGGTGCGGGCGGGCCGCGTCGGCGCCCAGGCGCTCCACCTTGTTGGCCTCGTACGACTCGAAGTTGCCCTCGAACCAGTACCAGTTCGCGGGGTTCTCCTCCGTGCCCTCGTAGGCCAGGATGTGGGTCGCGACGCGGTCGAGGAACCACCGGTCGTGGGAGACCACGACGGCGCAGCCCGGGAACTCCAGCAGGGCGTTCTCCAGCGAGCCGAGGGTCTCGACGTCGAGGTCGTTGGTGGGCTCGTCCAGCAGCAGCAGGTTGCCGCCCTGCTTGAGCGTGAGCGCCAGGTTGAGGCGGTTGCGCTCACCACCCGACAGCACGCCGGCCGGCTTCTGCTGGTCCGGGCCCTTGAACCCGAAGGACGCGACGTAGGCGCGCGAGGGGATCTCGACGTTGCCGACCTTGATGAAGTCGAGCCCGTCGGAGACGACCTCCCACAGCGTCTTCTTCGGGTCGATGCCGCCGCGGGACTGGTCCACGTACGAGATCGACACGGTCTCGCCGACCTTGAGCTCGCCGCCGTCGAGCGGCTCGAGGCCCACGATGGTCTTGAAGAGCGTCGTCTTGCCGACGCCGTTCGGACCGATGACGCCCACGATGCCGTTGCGCGGCAGCGTGAACGACAGGCCGTCGATGAGCACGCGGTCGTCGAAGCCCTTCTTGAGGTCGGTGGCCTCCAGCACCAGCGAGCCCATGCGCGGGCCCGCGGGAATCTGGATCTCCTCGAAGTCGAGCTTCTTGGTGCGCTCCGCCTCGGCCGCCATCTCCTCGTAGCGCGCGAGGCGGGCCTTCGACTTCGTCTGCCGCCCCTTGGCGTTGGACCGCACCCACTCGAGCTCCTCCTTGAGGCGCTTCGAGAGCTTGGCGTCCTTCTTGCCCTGGACCTCCAGGCGCGCCTGCTTCTTCTCGAGGTAGGTCGAGTAGTTGCCCTCGTAGGGGTACAGGCGGCCGCGGTCGACCTCGCAGATCCACTCCGCGACGTGGTCGAGGAAGTACCGGTCGTGGGTCACGGCGAGGACGGCGCCCGGGTACGAGGCCAGGTGCTGCTCGAGCCACAGCACGGACTCGGCGTCCAGGTGGTTGGTGGGCTCGTCGAGCAGCAGCAGGTCGGGCTTCTCCAGGAGCAGCTTGCACAGCGCGACGCGGCGGCGCTCACCACCGGAGAGCACGGTGACGTCGGCGTCCGGCGGCGGGCAGCGCAGGGCGTCCATCGCCTGTTCCAGCTGGGAGTCGAGGTCCCAGGCGTCGGCCGCGTCGATCTCCTCCTGCAGCGTGCCCATCTCGGCCAGCAGCGCGTCGAAGTCGGCGTCGGGCTCGGCCATGAGCGCCGAGATCTCGTCGAACCGCTGCTTCTTGGCCAGGATGTCGCCGACTGCCTCCTGGACGTTGCCGAGGACGGTCTTCTCCTCGTTCAGCGGCGGCTCCTGCTGCAGGATGCCCACCGTGTAGCCCGGCGACAGGCGCGCCTCACCGTTCGACGGGGTGTCCAGCCCGGCCATGATCTTGAGGATCGTGGACTTCCCGGCGCCGTTGGGGCCGACGACGCCGATCTTGGCGCCGGGCAGGAAGTTCAGCGAGACGTCATCGAGGATGACCTTGTCGCCGTGCGCCTTGCGCGCCTTGTACATGGAGTAGATGAACTCAGCCACTGCCTGTGATCCACCGTTCGGGGTAGGTACTCGTGATTCGTGCTCGGAACTCGTGCTCGGAACCGTGCTCGGGACGGGGTGCGCTCACGCGGAGCGGGTGCCGGCGGCGTGCGCCCGGGGCGTGCCCGGCACCCGCCGACCGCGGAGCACGACTTCCCCAAGCCTACGCGGTCACCAGCTCCCGCTGCCCCGCGTCGTCAGGGTCGGTCAGCCCGTCGGGCATCCCCTCGGGCGGGCTGTCCGGACCCTCCGCGCCGTCCTGCCCCGCCGGCGCGACCGCGAACGGGTCGTCGGCGGGCCTGCCGTGGTGCACGAGCCGGGAGAACTCGACCCTGCCCCGCGTCGCGTCGATGCCGACGGCCGAGGCGGCGATCGTGAGCGAGGCCCGCTCCTGGCCGTCGGGCGTCGTCCACTCGTCGAGCTCAAGCCGGCCGGTCACGACCACCGGGTCGCCCTTGCGCACCGACCGCGCCACGTTCTGCGCGGCCGCCCGCCACGCCTTGACCGTGAACCACAGCGTCCTGCCGTCGGTCCACTCGCCGTCGTCGTTCACGTAGCGGCGGGTGCTCGCCACGCGGAACGACGTCCACTCCTTGTCCTTGTCCGGGGTCACGTGCAGCGCGGGGTTGCTGCCCGCGAAGCCCGACACGGTCACCACGACGTCCTTCATGGGCCCTCCTGGGTGTCCGGGCCGGCCCGAGCGGCCGACCCGCACCCAGCATCAGGCGCGGACGGTGCCCAGATCGCTCAGCCGGACCGTCCCTGGGGACGCAGGCGGCATCGGAGCCCCTGTGGTCGAGCTCTCTGCCAGGCGCAGCGGTTCCGACGGCCCGTCGTCGCGTGCGCTCTGTGCGAGCTCGCGCACCGCGCGGTGCTCGTCGAGCAGCTTCTGGGTCGGTACGCCCATGGTCTGGCGCAGCACCCGCTCGAGCGCGGCACGGCCGGAGGCGATCACGCCCTGCGTGCGCCGCGCCGCCAGCGCTCTGCGCACCTGCATCCCGGTGAGGAACGCCACGAGCGCCGTCACGGCCGCGGCGATGGCCAGGACGCCGAGCACGGTGGCCGCCGTGTCGCCGACCGGCAGCAGGTCGAGCGCGGCGAGCACCGTGAGGAGGCCGAGCACGACGGCGACGACCACCGCACCGAG
>Ga0079224_100015222_pt1 | contig 10767 bp, 8 predicted proteins | sample Stecom2015_FD_80414 | JGI IMG/M metagenome (GOLD analysis project Ga0079224, IMG submission 80414) | Agricultural soil microbial communities from Utah to study Nitrogen management - Steer compost 2015 | ecosystem: Environmental > Terrestrial > Soil > Agricultural land | place: USA: Utah...
CCGTGTGCGCGGTATTGCACTGTCCGCTGCCGGTGATGCTCGAGCAGCGCTGATCCTCGGGCCGAGGCTATCGGCGGCCAGCCTGGCCGGTGCACTGCGGCAGTGTCGTGATCGCCGTTGCCGTGATGGATGTCAGCCCAGCAGCGGCAGCGCGAACAGCACCGCGCCGAGCACGAACAACCCGGTCAGCAGGTGCACCAGGCGATGGTTCACCCGCAGGAATACCAACTGCTCCACCGTGCGTCCCACCCAGAACAGCACCATGAAGCCCAGCAGTCCGCGTCCCAGCGTGGTGCCGCGCAGCTCGGCCGGCAACAGCAGGCACGCCGTGCCGACGCCGAGGAATACATAGACCAGGCGCAGGTTGAGGATCTGGGTGATCGCGCGGGTCGGCAGGCCGACCTTGGCCAACTCGCGCTTCCAGCCGAACAGCTTCCAGAACGCCAGGTGGAAGGCCGCAAAGCCGAAGCTGTGCACGGCGCAGAGCAGCAGGGGCACGTCCAGGTGCATGCGGGTTGCGGGGCGAGCGGCGATGGTGCAGGTGGTCGGCCAGGCTGCCAGGCAAGACGGCGGGTCGCGGCCCGCCGTCTTGCGGCAGCGGTCAGGCGCCGCCGTGCGGGTCCGGCCGGGACTGGTCGTAGTAGCTGGCGGCGCGCAGTTCGTGGACGTCGAAGTCGTCCACCGTGATCGTCTCCAGGGTGATCCGGCGCAGTTCTTCCAGCAGCACGCGCTCCTCCACGGTGATCACGCCTTCGGCCACCGCCTCGTCAAGCTGGGCGGGGAATTCCAGCGCCTCGATCCCGCGCGTCTTGAGTGCCTTGAGGAACTTGCGTTCCACCGGCTCGGCATGCACCGCCGTGGCCAGGTAGCTGTCGATGCGGCCGCCGGGGTTGTTGGCGCACGGGGTCAGGAACACGCCGGTGCCGAGGCGCTCGCGTGCCTCGTTGGGCGACATCAGCAACGCAGCCACGCGGTGGCACAGGCGGTCGCCCGGTGCCTCGGCGCGGCGGCCCAGCGGGAACACCAGCGCCCACAGCGCCCAGCCCACCGGCCGGATCGGGAAGTTGCGCAATGCATCGCTCAATGCCTGCTCGATCCTGTGGAAGCTGTTGTACATGCTCCACGCCAGCAGCGGCTTGTCCGCTTCCGGGGCGCCCTCGTCGTGGTGGCGCTTGAGCACCGCGCCGGCGATGTACAGGTGGCTGAGCACGTCGCCCAGGCGCCCGGACAGCGACTCCTTGAACTTCAGCTTGCCGCCCAGCAGCAGCATCGACACATCGGCCATCAGCGCCAGGTTGGCCGCATAGCGGTCCAGCTTGCGGAAGAACGGGCGGGTGTAGTCGTCGCCCGGGGCGCCGCCGATCTTCGAGCCGGTGATGCCGAACCAGAACGAGCGCAACGCATTGGAGATGCCGTAGCGCACGTGCCCGCACAGGCTCTCGTCGAACGCGTCCAGGCCGGCGCGGTGGTCCGGGTCCTGCGCGGCCTTCATTTCCTTCATCACCCACGGATGGCACAGGATCGCGCCCTGGCCGAAGATCAGCAGGCTGCGGGTCATGATGTTGGCGCCCTCGACCGTGATGCTGATCGGTGCCGCCTGCCAGTTGCGCCCGGCGAAGTTGCGCGGGCCCAGGATGATGCCCTTGCCGCCCAGCACGTCCATCACGTCCGAGGCCACCTCCCGGCCCATGTTGGTGCAGTGGTACTTGGCGATGGCCGACGGCACCGAGGGCACGTCGCCGCGATCCACTGCCGCGGCGGTGGCCTGGGACAGTGCGCTGATGGTGTAGGCCTTGCCGCCGATCCGCGCCAGCGCTTCCTCCACGCCCTCGAAGCGGCCGATCGACAGGCCGAACTGCTTGCGGATGCGCGCATAGGCGCCGGTCACCCGGGCGCCGAACTTGGCGCCACCGGAGGCGGTGGAGGGCAGGGTGATCGAGCGGCCCACGGCCAGGCATTCGTTGAGCATGTTCCAGCCCTTGCCGGCCATTTCCGCACCGCCGATCAGCTGGCTGAGCGGGATGAACACGTCGCGGCCGTGGATCGGCCCGTTCTGGAATGGCGAGTTGAGCGGGAAGTGGCGGCGGCCCACGTCCACCCCGGCGGTATCGTGCGGCAGCAGCGCCAGGGTGATGCCGATGTCGCGCTCGTCGCCCAGCAGGCCCTCCGGGTCGTACATGCGGAAGGCCAGGCCGATGAGCGTGGCCACCGGCGCCAGGGTGATGTAGCGCTTGTCGAAGGTCAGGCGCACGCCGAGCACGTTGGCGCCGTTCCATTCGCCCTTGCACACGATGCCGAAGTCGGGAATGGAAGTGGCGTCGGAGCCGGCGAACGGGCCGGTGAGGCCGAAGCAGGGCACTTCCTCGCCAATGGCCAGGCGCGGCAGGTAGTAGTCCTTCTGCTCCTGGGTGCCGTAGTGGTTGAGCAGCTCGCCCGGACCCAGCGAGTTGGGCACGCCCACGGTGGAACTGACCACGCTGGAGATGGAGGCGATCTTCTGGATCACCTTGTGGTGGGCCAGCGCCGAGAAGCCCAGGCCGCCGTATTCCTTCGGGATGATCATGCCGAAGAACCTGTTCTTCTTGATGAACTCCCACAGCTCCGGCGGCAGGTCGGCATGGACGTGGGTGATCTGCCAGTCGTCGATCATCCGGCACAGCTCTTCGGTGGGGCCGTCGAGGAAGGCCTGCTCCTCGGCGGTGAGCTGCGGCCTTGGGTAGTCGAGCAGCATCTGCCAGTCCGGGTCGCCGGTGAACAGCTCGCCCTCGAAGCCGACCGAGCCGGTTTCCAGGGCGATGCGTTCGGTCTGCGACAGCGGCGGCAGGATCCGGCGGAACACGCGCAACAGCGGCCCGGTGACCAGTGGCTTGCGGATGAACGGCAGCAGCAGCGGCAGCGTCACCACCAGCGAGGCGATCGCGACCACGGCGGTGGTGGTGCGGTGTGCGCCCAGCAGCCAGCAGGCGACCAGGGCGGTGGCCAGCAGCGCCGCCCAGGTGGCCAGGCGCAGGCGGTGGTAGGCGGAAAAACCACTGATCAGGACAAAGGCCAGGATGGGTACGGCGATGCTCATGAGCGTGCTCCGGTGACGGGCGGGTCGGCCCGATGCGCGGGGGAACGTCCGGTCCCCTCGATCCGGTCCAGGTCCGCCAGGTAGTCCACGACGGTGGCGGTGAAGCGGCCGTTGTCGTCACCGGCCAGCATATGCGTGGCATCGGCCAACTGCACGTGGCGTGCGTGCGGTGCAAGTTCCAGGAAATCGGCCACGGTGCGCGGCGAGACCAGGTCGCTGCGGCCGCCGCTGACCAGCAGCAGCGGACAACGCACCGCGCGCGTGGCCGCCGCGATGTCGTCCTGGTGCCTGGCGCTGTCGCGCGCAAGCTCATCCACCAGGCGCCGGTCCCAGTGCCAGTGCCAGCGTCCGTCGGCGTCGCGGCGCAGCAGCTCGCGCAGCGAGTCCGGCGACTTGCGCGTGCGCCGCTGGGGCAGGTAGGCGGCGATGCTCCGGGCCGCCTGGTCGAGCGAGTCGAAGCCATCGGCGAACGCGGTCATGAAGCCGAGGATGCGCTGCAGGCCTGCGCCTTCCCAGCGCGGGGTGATGTCCACCAGCACCATCGCCCGGAACAGCCCGGGCCAGCGCGCCTCGGCCAGCAACCCGAACAGCCCGCCCATCGACGCGGCCACCAGCACCGGCGGGCGGGGCAGGGCGCCGGACAGCACGATCAGGTCGTCGGTGAACTGGCGGCCGGTGTAAGGCTCGCTGGCGGGATTGCGGCCGGAACCGCCGTGGCCGCGTGCGTCATACGCCAGGCCGGCATGTCCGTGCGCGGACAGGCGGGCGGCCGTGGCCGACCAGGCGCGGCGGGTCTGGCCGAAGCCGTGCGCGTACACCACGGCGGGGGTGGCCGCCGCCCGGCCGGGCGGCGCATGCCGGCTGGCGGCCAGGGCGATGCCGGAGCCGGACAGCTCCAGCTCGGTGCAGGTGTCGTCGATGCATGCGGGCGCGACCATACCTTGAAGTATGTGTCGCCTTGCGTGAAAGTCAATACCGCCGCGTATGGTGTGTGCTATGGCGCCGGTGCCCGCGCAGGCCTTGGCTGTTTGCCCGGGCGTTGTTGGTTGCCGGGGCAACCGCATACTGTACAGTCGTGCAGCGTATGGTTAAATTTGGATGATGATCACAATGCCCGCCTCCGACGTACCCGCCGCCGACCCCGGCACCCCTCCCGCCCGCACTGCGCGCCTGAGCGCCGGCGACTGGGCCCAGGCCGCACTGGACGTGATTGCCGAGTCGGGCGTGTCGGCACTGGCGGTGGAGCCGCTTGCACGCCGCCTGGGCGTGACCAAGGGCAGCTTCTACTGGCACTTCCCGTCGCGCGACGCGCTGATGCAGGCGGCGCTGGACCGCTGGGAGGAAGTGGAACAGGAACAGGTGTTCGGCAGCCTGGAGGAAGTGCCCGATCCGCGCGAGCGCCTGCGCCTGCTGTTCCAGATGGTCGGCCACGAGACCAAGCCGCATGCCATCTACAGCGAGCTGCTCAAGGCCCTGGAGCATCCGGCGGTGGCGCCGGTGGTGGAGCGCGTGTCGCAGCGGCGCCTGGATTACCTGACCGCCTCGTTCCGCCAGGCGGGCCTGGGCCGTGGCGAGTCGCAGCATCGCGCGCGCCTGACCTACGCCGCCTATGTCGGCTTCCTGCAACTGCGCCCGCACCAGCCGAAGATGACCCACGAGGAGTTCGAGGAATACCTCGAACACGTGATCAACACGCTGATTCCGGTGTAAGCCCGCGCGCGCTGCAGGAGCCGGCCTTGCCGGCGACCGTCATGCCGGGAACGCCGGTGTGCAGCGGGAGGGCCCCGGGTCGCCGGCCGTGCTCAGTCGTCGAATGCGGGCCGGGTCAGGTTTTCCGGTTCGCCCGTGGTGCACAGCACGTCGTCCTCGATGCGGATGCCGCCATAGGGGCGCAACGCAGCCACCTTGTCCCAGTCCACGCTGTCGGCGTGGCCGTTCTTCCTGACTTCATCCAGCAGCATGTCGATGAAGTACACGCCCGGTTCGATGGTCACCACCATGCCCGGCTCCAGCACCCGGGTCATGCGCAGGTAGGGATGGCCTTGCGGCGGCGCGATGGTGCCGCCGCGGTCGCTGGCGGCAAAGCCGGCCACGTCGTGCACCTGCAGCCCGATCAGGTGGCCCAGGCCGTGCGGGAAGAACGCCGCGCTCACGCCGGTGGCCAGCGCGGCCTCGGCCGAGACCCGGAGCACGCCGAAGTCGCGCAGGATCGCCATCAGCGCCAGGTGCGCATCCACGTGCAACTGGCGGTAGTCGGCACCGGCGCGCACTGTCGTGCACATCGCCTGCTGCGCGGCATCGACTGCGTCGACCAGCGCCTGGAACTCGCTGCCCGGATCGCTGGCGTGGGTGCGGGTGATGTCCGCCGCGTAGCCGCAGTGGCTGGCGCCGGCATCGATCAGGAAACTGCGCGACTCCGGCGGCGGGGCGCGGTCCAGCTCGGTGTAGTGCAGCACCGCACCGTGCTCGTTGAGCGCGATGATGTTCGGGTACGGCACTTCGGTGGCGTCCTGGCGCGCGGCCGAGCAGTAGGCCATGTGGATCTCGAACTCGCTGGCGCCTGCGCGGAAGGCGGCTTCGGCGGCCTGGTGCGCGCGTGCGGCGCGACGCTGGGCGGTGCGCATCAACGCCAGTTCGTAGGGGGTCTTGAATGCGCGCTGGTAATGCAGGTAGTCCAGCGCCGGTGCCGGGTTGTCGGGCACGTAGTCGCCCAGGGCGCTGCCGGCCTCGCCCAGGATCGCGCAGCGGGCGGCCACGGCGGGCAACAGCGGCAAGGCCTGCTCGGGAGTGCGGACCACGTGCACGTCCACGTGCTCCACCCACCAGCCATTGGGCGATTCGGGCACCACGTGCCAGTAGTCGTGCGGCTGCACGTACACCACCCTGGGCCGCTGCCCGGGGGTATGGACCAGCCAGCTGTCGGTGACCGTGGTCAGCGGCAACCAGTGCTTGAAGTGCGGGTTGACCGCAAAGGTGTAGTCGCGGTCGTCGAACACCTGGTAGTGGCGGCGGCCGCTGGGGATGAGCAGGTGGTCGCGTCCACAGCGCGCCAGGGCCTCGTCGGCGCGTGCGCACAGCGTGGCCAGATGCTGCGGATACAGGGATGCCGGGTCGGTCGGATTCATCGGGCGCGGTGGACGGATGGGATGCGGCCAGTGTGCACGATGCCGGGCCCGGCGCCTGTGACACGGTCGGCATTGCCTCCATTGCGCCCGGGCGCAACGCGGGCACCGATGCCGGCGCCGCGGGCAGGTGGCCGTGGCGAATGTCGCGCTCGCACCGGCGGGCGCGCTACGCGCGGGTCGAGGTGCCGACGCCGTCCTGGACCCATTTGCGGATGTGCTCGCGCTGTTCGTCGGAAATGGTCAGGAAGCGGAAGCCGCACCAGGATTGGCCGGGCGTGTTGGCCGCGCCCGACCAGAGCAGGTGCGCGCCGACCATCACCGGTGCGTGGCCGCGCGTGCCCAGGTGGAAGCGGAACTGGTACAGCGCATCTTCAAGCAGCGCAGTGGATGCCAGCAGCAGCATCCCCGATTCGGACAGGTTGCCCAGGTGGCCGATGACCTCCTCGGTCATCACGTCCACCACCGGCATGCTGTCGGCGGCCTGGCGGCGTGGTGCGCGACGGGCTTCGTGGATCATGGCTTGGCTCCCGGGCGCCCGCCGGCCAGGCTGCGCAGGGCACGCAGGGTGGAGTGCCAGGCACGGTCGATCAGGCGCCCGTTGCCCTCGGTCACCACCCGCGCCTGGCCCCGCGCCATCAGCCGCGCCAGGACGTCCAGTGAATGCTCGCCCAGCTTCTGCCCGCGGGCGTTGACGAACAATGCGTTGTCGGTGACCGGGCTGTACCAGGACAGGCGCTGCCGGTGCACGTCGCCCTGCTGGTTGCGCACGAACTCGAACCAGGTGCCGAACGGCAGGACGCGCAATTGCTGGTAGCAGGCCTGTTCCTTCTCCGACAGCGGCGCCGCTGCCGGCGGCGGTACCGCCGCTTCGGCCGGCTCGCCTTCACCCAGGCGCGCGCGCGCCTTGAGCTTGGCGGTCAGTTCGGTGCGCGAGGTGGTCTCGTCGTCGTCACTGCGCGAGAGCCGGCGCGCGATCGCACTGGCTTCCTCGGCGTGGTAGCCCACCTGGCGCAGCGCGGTGTCGATCTGCTCGGCCAGGGCCGGGTCGGCCGGTGCGTCGGCCGTGCAGGTGATCTCCACGATGCGTGCGGTGGCCGCGTCGCGTGCCTGCCATTCGGGCGAATCCTCGCCATGGCGCAGGGCGGTCAGGGTCAGTACGTCGGCCCAGGCCTGGCCCAGCAGCGCCTGCATGAACTGCGGCGGCTTGCGCTCGCCCAGGTGCGAGGTGATCGCCGCGGCGGCGCGCTTCTTGGCCGTTTCCAGGCGGTCGCGGCCGCGTGCGGCTTCGACCTGGCGACGCTCGCTGAGCTCGGCCTTGCGCGCCTGGGTGCGGTGGTGTTCCTGGACCTCGCGATAGGCGCGCTCGAACACGGCCTCGTCGCCGTCGTATTCCTCCACCACCCGGTCCACGGTGCGTTCCAGGTGCTGCACCAGTTGCGGGTCGGTATCGTCCTCGTCCAGCCAGCTGGCGCCGGATTCGGCGACAGAGTTGAGCAGCTCGCGGGCCGGATGCTGGTCGCGCACGAAGAAGCTGGGGTCCTGCACCGCTGCGCGTGCCACCGGCACCTGCAGGCGTTCGAGCAGGTCCTGGGCCGGGGCGCCCTCGTGCACTTCGCGCCCGACCTCGCGGTAGAGCATGCCCAGCAGCTCGAAGGTGTCGCTGTGTTCCGGTGCCAGCCCCGCCTGCGGCCCGTGCGCGCGGCGCACCTGCTCGAGCATGGAGTGGTGCAGGTCCTCCATCGTCCGCCGGCGCTTGCCCGGCAGGCGCGCGGGCGCGGTGGACTGCAGTGCGCCAAGCGCGTTTGTCACCGCCTCCAGGGGCAGGATCTGGCCCGGTGCCGGCCGCCGGGTGGCGCCGTCCGCGGCATTGGCCTGGCGCCGGCTTGCCAGCATGCCCTGCAACGCATCGAACACGTCCTTCTGCGACAAGCCGGCCACGGCGGCGGCATCGGCACTGGTCGCGGCCATCTGCATGTCCGCCAGGCCGGACGGCGTTGCCGCCAGGCCGGCGATCAGCGCGCCAGCCCAGCCGGACGCGCTGCCCTGCCCGTGCCAGCCGGTGAGCGGGCGCTGCCCGGGTGCGGTGGCCGTGACCGGGCCGCGCCGGTTCTGCCCCGGCGTGCGTGGCACGTAGGCCTGGTAGACCAGGCCGGGCAACACGGCTTCCCGGTCCAGCAGCACGTTCAGCTGGTCGACCAGTTCGCCGTAGCGGCTCATCACCTGGCGCTCGAACATGCGATACAGCAGCAGTTGCGAGTCCGGGTTCATGTGCATGGCGTCGCCGGTCTCGCGCAGCAGGCGGCACAGGGCGAAGGGGCCGATCGGCAATTGTTCGGGATCGTAGGCCGGGCGCCCGGCGAGCACGCCGAAACGCTGGCCCAGCAGCAGCAGCGCGGTGCCGCCGCGCTGCATCTCGCGCCGGGCGATCTCGCGCAGGACGATGTCGCGGTCCAGGTCGGTGTCCTCGACCAGGGTCAGCTGCCGGTACTCCAGCGGATCCTCCGGCTCGGGCGGCAGCGGTGCGGGTTCGGGCTCGGTGCGCAGGTGCGCAAGCTCGGCCTCCAGTGCGGCCAGGTAACTGGGGATGAGGTCGGCGCGATGCTGGCGCAGGTACTGCAGCTCGGCGTAGCAGTCGCTCTGCTGGGGGCCACTGCCGGCGCGCTCGGCCTGCTTGAACAACTGCCGCTCGAGGTCTTCCAGGGCCAGGTCCAGCGCACCGGACAGGTGCTGCGCCGCGGCGGTGTTGACCACGCCCAGCAGGTGGCGCACGCGCCCGGGCAGGGCGGCGGTGGCCAGCGTCCAGGGGGGGCTGCGGCGGACATTGGTGCGGGGACTGGCGGACATCCGGATGGCTGCTTCCCTGTACGCGGGCATCGGGCGGGATGTGCCGCGATGGCGGCCACACCGCCGAGTATGGCCGATCTGTGCGGTTACAGGAACAAGGTCATGACGTCGTTGGCGAAGCGCCGGCCCAGTGCGGTCGGGCGCACCCTTCCGGCCTCCGCCACCAGCCACTGGCGCCGGGCCGCCTCGGCCAGGGCCGGCTCCAGGGCGTGGCGGGCCAGCCCGGTCCGGGCCTCGAAGTCGGCCAGGGCGAAGCCTTCATGCAGGCGAAGCGCGTTGAGCATGAACTCGAAAGGCCGCCTGGCCGGTTCGATCCGCTCGTCGCCGCCGATCGCCGCGGCGCTGCCGGCCGCCTCCATCCACGCTGCCGGGTGGCGCTGCTTCCAGCGGCGCAGAATCGCCTGCTCGGCGCCGAGGGTGATCTTGGCATGGGCGCCGGCGCCCATGCCCAGGTAGTCGCCATAGCGCCAGTAGTTGAGGTTGTGCGCGCATTGCCGGCCGGGCCGTGCGTAGGCGCTGGTCTCGTAATGGGCGTAGCCGGCCTGGGCCAGCAGTGCCTGGCAGCGCTCCTGGATGTCCCAGGCCAGGTCGTCGTCGGGGATGCCCTGCGGCGGCCGGGCAAAGAACACCGTGTTCGGTTCCAGGGTGAGCTGGTAGTGGCTGATGTGCGCCGGCTGCAGGGCGAAGGCGCGCGCCAGGTCGGCCTCGGCCATGGCCAGGTCCTGGCCGGGCAGGGCGTACATGAGGTCCAGGTTGAGGTTGTCCAGGCCGGCGTCCTGGGCCAGCTTCACCGCCGCCTCGGCCTCGCTGCTGTCGTGGATCCGGCCCAGCCGCTGCAGGCAGCCATCGTCGAAGCTCTGGATGCCGAAGCTGACCCGGTTCACCCCGGCGGCGCGGTAACCGTCGAAGCGGCCGTGCTCGGCGGTGCCGGGGTTGGCCTCCAGGGTGATCTCCGCGTCCGGGGCGATGCGCAGGCGTGCCGAGGCGGCCTGCAGGAAGCGATCGATGGCCGCAGGCGGAAACAGGCTCGGGGTCCCGCCGCCGAAGAACACGCTGTGTACCGGGCGGCCCCAGACCAGCGGCAGGTCATGTTCCAGGTCACGCACCAGGGCGTCGACGTAGGCGTCGAACGGAAGCTCGCCCTTGGCCGCGTGCGAGTTGAAATCGCAGTACGGGCACTTGCGCACGCACCACGGCAGGTGCACGTACAGCGACAGCGGCGGCGGCATCAGCATGCCCGCGCCGGTGGCGTCGTCCGCGCCTGGCGCCGGGTGCCCGGCCGGGTCAGCGCAGGCGGACATCGGCGGCTGCGGCGGCTGGAGTAGCGCGGCCGGATTGGCCCAGCGCGGCCAGCACCGCGGGCAGGTCCGCGCGCAGGTGCTCCAGCGCGCGGGCGCGATGACTGATGCGGTTCTTCAGTGCCGGTTCCAGTTCGGCAGCGGTGCGCGCCAGGGCCGGGTCCAGGAACACCGGGTCGTACCCGAAGCCCGCCGTGCCGCGCGGCGCATCGAGCACCGTGCCCGGCCACACGCCCTCGGCGATCAGCGGCTGCGGGTCGTCGGCATGGCGCAGCAGCACGATCACCGCGTAGAAGTGCGCGCCGCGTCGCGCATGAGGAAGGCCATCCAGTTCGCCCAGCAGGCGCGCGATGTTGGCCGCACTGTCGCCATGGCTGCCGGCGTAGCGCGCCGAATGCAGCCCGGGCGCGCCGCCGAGCGCATCCAC
>Ga0079224_100015223_pt1 | contig 10767 bp, 11 predicted proteins | sample Stecom2015_FD_80414 | JGI IMG/M metagenome (GOLD analysis project Ga0079224, IMG submission 80414) | Agricultural soil microbial communities from Utah to study Nitrogen management - Steer compost 2015 | ecosystem: Environmental > Terrestrial > Soil > Agricultural land | place: USA: Utah...
CAGCATGGCAACGACGTGGGAGTACGCGACGATCCCCCTCCTCATTCACAACACCAAGGCGATCCTCGACCAGTGGGGCGCGGACGGCTGGGAGCTCGTCCAGGTGGTCCCCGGGCCCGACGGCACCGGCCTGGTCGCCTACCTCAAGCGCCCGACGGGCGGCGACGCATGAGCCACGAGCAGCGCCTCGCCGAGCTGGGCATCACGCTGCCCGAGGTCGCGGCCCCCGTCGCCGCCTACGTCCCGGCCGTGCAGACCGGCCGCTACGTCTACACGTCCGGCCAGCTCCCCTTCGTCGACGGCGCGCTGCCCGCCACAGGCAAGGTGGGCGAGGGCGACGGTCTGGTCTCCCCCGACGACGCGGCGGCGTACGCCCGCACGTGCGCGCTCAACGCGCTCGCCGCCGTGCGGTCGCTGACCGGCTCGCTCGACGCCGTCGCGCGCGTCGTCAAGGTCGTCGGCTTCGTCGCGAGCGACCCGGCGTTCACCGGCCAGCCCGGCGTGATCAACGGCGCCTCGACGCTGCTCGGCGAGGTCTTCGGCGACGCCGGCATCCACGCCCGCTCGGCCGTCGGCGTGGCTGTGCTGCCCCTCGACGCACCGGTCGAGGTCGAGCTCGTCGTGGAGCTCGCCTAGGCCCTCCGACCTGGCCCGGAACGGGAGTGATCCGACGCACTCCGCATTCGGTTTCCGTTCCGGGCCATGCGTCGGCTATTCTGAGCAGGCTTCCGCGGAAGGGCGTTACGCCTGACGTGCGGTGAGCTCCCTCGGGGTGTGGCGCAGCTTGGTAGCGCGCTTCGTTCGGGACGAAGAGGTCGCAGGTTCAAATCCTGTCACCCCGACCATGGGAAAGGCCCTCTGACCAGCAGACATGCTGAGCCGGAGGGCCTTTCGCCGTTCCACCGGGCGGCCCCCGTGGTCCCTCGCGCGGTGCGAGACTGGACGGACACCCGTCACAGGAGGCACTCATGGAACCGTTCGTCCTGGTCGGCGGTGGCCTCACCACCGCGCGTGCCGCGGAGGCGCTGCGTACCGAGGGGTACGACGGCGACCTCGTCGTCGTCACGGCCGAGCCGCACCGCCCGTACGAGCGCCCGCCCCTGAGCAAGGACTATCTGCGCGGTGAGGCGGAGCGGACCGCCGTCTTCCCGCTCGACGAGGCCTGGTACGCCGAGCACGGCGTCGACGTCCGCGCCGGCGAGGCCGTCGTCGGCCTGGACGCGGCGGAGCACCGCCTCACGCTCTCCGACGGCGCCACCCTCACCTATGCCAAGGCCCTGCTCGCGCCCGGTTCGACGCCGCGCACGCTCGCGGTGCCCGGTGCCGACCTCGCCGGCGTGCACTACCTGCGCACGATCGAGGACGCCGACCGCATCTCGTCGGCGCTGCTCGAGGCGTCGCTCGAGGGAGTCGGCCGGCTCGTGGTGATCGGCGACGGCTGGATCGGGCTCGAGGTCGCGGCGTCGGCACGGATGCTCGGCCTCGACGTGACGGTCGTCGGGCGTGGCGAGCACCCGCTGGGCCGCGTGCTGGGCCCGGAGATGAGCGACTTCTACGCGGGCGTCCATGCCGACCACGAGGTCCGGCTGGTGCGGGGCGCGACCGTCGTCGGGCTGGACGGGGCCGACGGCCGGGTGACGGGCGTGCGCCTCGCGGACGGCACGCGCCTCGCCGCGGAGGGCGTCGTGGTCGGCATCGGCGCGACGCCCAACATCGGCCTCGCCGAGTCGGCCGGCCTGGAGCTGCGGGACGGCACGCTCGGCGGCGGGATCGTCGTCGACCCTACCCTCGCCACGTCGCACCCCGACGTCTTCGTCGGCGGCGACGTCGCGAGCATCCCGTCCGAGCGGTACGGGCGACCGCTGCGCGTGGAGCACTGGGCCACGGCGCAGAACACCGGCGCCCACGCGGGCCGCGCGATGCTCGGCGCGACCGACCCCTACGACCGGCTCCCGTACTTCTACAGCGACCAGTACGACGTCGGCATGGAGTACACGGGCTGGGTCGACGTCAGGGCGGGCTACGACGACGTCGTCGTCTCCGGCGACCTCGACGCGCGCGAGCTCGTGGCGTTCTGGCGCGTCGACGGCCGGGTGGCCGCGGGCATGGCCGTCAACGTGTGGGACCAGATGGAGCGGGTCGAGGAGCTGATCCGCTCCGGCCGGGAGGTGTCCGCCGAGGAGCTGAAGGGCTTCGTCGGCTGAGGCCGACCTGCGCGGGCGACGGCGGCGCCGGTCTCGCGGCGCCGCCGTCCGCGCCTCAGCCGCGCCGCTCGCGCACGGCCTTGGCCAGCGTGCGCAGCAGGTCCTCCGTGGTGTCCCAGTCCATGCACGCGTCGGTGACGGACTGGCCGTAGGTGAGCTGCTCCAGCGGCGCGGGCTTCTGCGCGCCGGCGACGAGGAAGCTCTCCATCATGAGGCCGGTGATCCCGCGCTCGCCGTCGGCGATGCGGTCGGCGATCTCGCGCACGACGCCCGCCTGGCGCACGTGGTCCTTGCCCGAGTTGCCGTGGCTCGCGTCGACGATCAGGCCGTTGGCCGCCGCGCCGCCCAGGCCGGAGGTGCGGGCGACCCGCAGCGCCGCCGCGACGTCGTCCCGGCCGTAGTTGGGGCCGGAGCGGCCGCCGCGCAGGATGATGTGGCAGTCGGGGTTGCCCGCGGTCTCGACGGCGGCGGCACGGCCCTCGCCGTCGGCCCCGAAGAACGTGTGCTCGCTCGCGGCGGTGATGCAGCCGTCGACGGCGATCTGCACGTCGCCGTCGGTGGCGTTCTTGAAGCCGACCGGCATCGACAGGCCAGAGGCGAGCTGGCGGTGCACCTGCGACTCCGCGTTGCGCGCGCCGATCGCGCCCCAGGTGACGGCGTCGGCGATGTACTGCGGGCTGGTCGGCTCGAGGAACTCCGCCGCGGCGGGGACACCGGCGTCCAGCACACCGAGCAGCACCTCACGGGCCAGGCTCAGGCCACGGGTCACGTCGTGCGAGCCGTCCAGGTGCGGGTCGTTGATGAGGCCCTTCCAGCCGACCGTCGTGCGCGGCTTCTCGAAGTACACGCGCATGACCACGACCAGGTCGTCCGACAGCTCCCGCCGGATCGTGGCGAGGCGGGACGCGTAGTCGAGCGCGGCGACCGGGTCGTGCACCGAGCACGGGCCCACGATCGTCAGCAGGCGGTCGTCCTCACCGGTCAGCACGTCGCGGACCTCGCGGCGCGACGTCGTGACGAGGTCGCTGCGCGCGGTGCCGAGCGGCATGGCGGCCAGCAGCGCGTTGGGCGCGGGCAGCGGGGCGAGGGCGCGGATGCGCAGGTCGGAGGTGCGGGTACCGAGGTCGATCGCCTCGGTGCCGGGTTCCGCGGGGGTGATGCTCATCGGGATCAGGACTCCTGGTCGGCTGGGTGTCGGCGGGATCTGGTTCGAGGAACCGGACGGCCCGCCACCGACTCCTGGTCCGGAGCGGCCCGTCTCGGGAAAGACGAAGGGCCTGGACGCGATCGGCGTCCCAGGCCCAGGCTCCGGGTGGAAGTTGGTCAGGCGCAGGCCCGCCGGGCTCCACCAGGAGCCGACGTAAAGCGCCAATACCAACGGATGTCCACGGCGAAAACGGTAGCCCCACCCCCGAACCCTGTCCACCGGTTCCCACGATGCGGTCGGTCACAGGGCGCGTGCTACCGCGCGTACCGCTCCACGAACGCCCGCATGATGCGCATGGGCTCCGTGACCTCGACGGCCGCACAGCGCTCGATGACCTGGTCGGCCTCCTCGGGCGGGAAGTAGCCGTAGTCGCGGTAGATCTCGACACGGGTCGCGATCCCGTCCGCGTCGAGCTCGGGGTGGAACTGCGTCGCGTACTGGTTCCGGCCGACGCGGAACATCTGCACCGGGCACCGCTCCGACGAGGCGAGCAGCACCGCGCTCTCCGGGAGCTTGCGCACGGCCTCCTTGTGGCCCACGTACGCGGGGAACGCCGGCGGAAGGCCCGCGAGCAGCGGGTCCGCGACACCGTCCGGCGTCAGCTCGACCGTGACGGGTCCGACCGGCTCCGCGTAGGTCCCGTCGATGACGGCGCCCTGGTGCGCGCCGAGCGTGCCGACGCCGTAGCAGGCACCGAGGAACGGGGTGTCGCGCGCGACGACCTCGTCGAGCAGGCCCTTGAGCTCCGCCTCGACCCGGCGCTGTGCCGCGCTCTTGGTGTCCTCGGGGTCGGACGAGTTGAACGGGCCGCCGCCGACGAGCACGCCGGAGTAGTCGTCGAGGTCGACCGGAGGCAGCGGGTCGCGCTCCAGCCGCACGCGGTGCAGCTGCTCGGGCTCGAGCCCTCCGTACCGGCAGAACGCCTCGTACTCACGGTCGGCGGCGAGGTCCTCGGCACGCGTCGCGAGCAGCAGGAACGGCTTCATGCCACGAGGGTAGAGGCATTCACCGGGTCGCGGCGGGGCCGGTTGTGGAGCGCCGCGCCCACCACGTCGCGAGGCCGGCGCCGGACAGGTTGTGCCAGACCGAGAACAGGGCGGCGGGCAGGGCCGCTGCGGGCGTGAAGTGCGTCGCCGCGAGGCTGGCCGCGAGCCCGGAGTTCTGCATGCCCACCTCGATGCTCACGGCCCGGCGCGCGGCCGGGTCCAGGCGCGCGGCCGCCGCGGCGCCGTAGCCGAGCAGCAGGCCGAGCACGTTGTGCGTGATCACGGCGAGCGCCAGCAGGAGTCCCGTCGTGAGCACGGTCCCGGCGTTGGCCGCCACGACGCCGAGCACCACGAGGACGATGCCGGTCACGGACACCAGCGGCAGGTACGGCAGCACGCGTTCGACGTACCGCCCGGCGAGCGCGCGGATCACCAGGCCCGCGAGCACGGGCACGAGCACCACCTGGACGATCGAGCCGAACAGGTCGCCGAACCCGACGTCGAGCGTCTCGTCGGCGAGCCAGAGGATGAGCAGCGGCGTGAGGAAGGGCGCAAGCAGCGTGGAGATCGCGGTCATCGTCACGGACAGGGCCGTGTCGCCCTTGCCGAGGTAGACGATGACGTTCGACGCCGTGCCACCGGGCGCCGACCCGACGAGGATCATGCCGAGCAGCGCCATGCCGGTCAGGCCGTACAGCCCGCTGACGCCCCACGCGAGGAGCGGCATGACGACGAACTGCGCCACCACGCCGACGAGGACGGCCCAGGGCCGCCGGGCGACGAGCGCGAAGTCGCTGCCGCGCAGCGTGAGGCCCATGCCGAACATGACGATCCCGAGGAACAGGGGCACGTGACCCGCCAGGGGCGCGAGCTGCGCCGGTGCGAGCAGCCCCGCGACGCCTGCGAGCAGCACCAGCACGGCGAACCAGCGTCCGGCCAGCTCCGCGATCTTTCGCACCGTTCCCACGGTCGTCCCCCTCCTCCAGGTGCGGGGACACCGTAGACCCGGCCCGGGTGAGACCGGGGCCGGGTCCGTCAGGTGGTCAGCTCCAGCGGAAGAGCCGCACGCCGAGCGGGAACAGCACGAGCGTCCACGCGGCCAGCACGAGCACCTGGGCGAGCGGGAAGCCGTCCGTGCCGAACCAGCCGGCCGTCAGGCCCTGGGCCGCGGCGCCGAGCGGCAGGTAGAGGCCGATCGTCTGCATCCAGTCGGGCATCACGGACAGCGGCACCCACACGCCCGAGAACATGAGGGACGGGAAGTAGATGAGCATGCCAAGACCGGACGCCGTCGTGCCCTTCTCGGCCCGGGCGGCGACGAGCATGCCGAGGGAGAACATCGCCGTGGTCGCGAGCACGAGGACCAGGAGCACCGTCAGCGGGTCGGCGGCGAACGGGACGTCGAGCACGAGCAGGGCGCCGACCACGGACGCACCGCACGAGACGAGCAGGGCGAGCACGTTGATGAGCATGTGCGCGCCGATGAGGTTCTGCGGCGGCATCGGGGTGGTCGACAGGCGCTTGAGCACGCCCTTCTCGCGGAAGGTCGCGAACTGCACCGGCATGGTGGTCAGCGCGATGGTGCCGACGGCGAGCGCGATGATCGTCGGCAGGTAGCTGGTGATGCCCGGCGCCGTGTTCCACGGCGGCGGCGCCTCGGTCATCGGCTCGGCGAACGCCGGCACCGCGAGGCCGAGGCCCAGCGGCAGCCCGGTGGGGAAGACGAGCGCGAAGAACACGGCCGTCGGGTCCCGCAACCAGACCTTGAGCTCGGTGGCGAGCAGGGTGCCGAAGCCCCGCACCCGCCGCGCGCGGACGGCGCCGGGGGCGCGCACGGTCTCGACGGCACTCATACCGTCACCTCCTCGTTCTCCTCTGCCCGGTACTCGCGACCGGTGACCTGCACGAACACGTCTTCGAGCGTGCGCTCGACGGTCCGCACGTCGTCGGGGACGACGTCGGCGGCCGCGAGCGCCTGCACGACGGCGAACAGCACCGTGCGGGTGCCGCTCACCTCGATCTCGTCGCCGGCGGGGTTGACGGCGGCGACCGCATCGTCCTGCTGGGCGAGCGCGGTGAGGATCTCGAGCGCGCGGGTGCGGGCGGCGTCGCCGGTGAAGCGCAGCCGCACGCCCCTGTGCCCCTCGAGCCCCTCGATGAGGGCCGACGGCGTGCCCTGCGCGACGACCCGGCCGCCGTCGATCACGACGAGCCGGTCGCAGAGCCGCTCGGCCTCGTCCATGAAGTGGGTGACGAGCAGCACGGTCACCCCGGCGTCGCGCACCCGCTCGACGAGGTCCCAGGTGGCGCGGCGCGCCGCGGGGTCGAGCCCGGTGGTGAGCTCGTCGAGCACAGCCACCTGCGGCCTGCCGACGAGTGCGAGGGCGATGGACAGGCGCTGCTTCTGACCGCCCGACAGCTTGCCGAACTGCTGGTTGCGGTGCGCGGTGAGGTCGAGGAGGTCCAGGAGCTCGGCGGGGTCGGCCTGCTCGGCGTAGAACGAGCCGAAGACGTCGAGCGCCTCACCGACGGTGATCTTGTCGTGGAGCGCGGCCTCCTGGAGCTGGATGCCGACGTGCTCGCGGACGGACCGGGGGTCCGCCTGCGGGTCGCGCCCGAGGAGGCGCACCGTGCCGCCGTCCGCGCGGCGCAGGCCGGCGAGGCACTCGACCGTGGTGGTCTTGCCCGCGCCGTTGGGGCCGAGGATGCCGAAGATCTCGCCGCGGGCGACGTCGAAGCTGACGTCGGCGACGGCGGTGCGGGACGGTGGGTAGGTCTTGCGAAGGTGACTGACTTCGACGACTGGGGACGTCATGGTCGCTCCTGGGTGGTCGTGGTTCAGCGGGGCCGTACGGGTGCGGAGCGCAGCAGGAGGTGCAGCGCGACGCCGGCGAGCAGCGCGGCCAGTGCGGCCCCGCCGACGCCGGTGAGCAGGGCGGTGAGGCCCTCGGCCGAGGGCACCTCCGCGTGCTCGATGTCGGGCCGGAGCTCGACGTTGGCGATGGCGCCGAGCACGCCGGTGCGGGACGCGAGGTCCACGAGCGCCGCCGGCAGGGCGAGCGGGACCAGGAGCGTCAGGCCCCAGGTCCTCCCGCGCACGAAGGCGGCGCCGACGCCCGCCCCCGCCAGGATGTAGGTGGTGACGACGAGCCCCTCCGCGACGGCGGTACCGAGCACGTCCAGCGGCGACTCGAACGGCAGACCGCCGAGCCTGCGCCACGACATCCCGAGGGACGTGCTGAGCAGGCGCTCGCCCAGCAGCGCGAGCGTGGTCACGACGCCGTACGCGCCGCCGAGCAGCAGGGCCGCGCGGACCATGCCGGCGATCAGGGACCTGCGGTCGGCGCCGGCGGAGACGTGGAGGGCGAGCAGGACCGAGACACCGGCGATGCCGAGCCAGACCACGGCCCAGCGCTGGGCGCCGAGCGTGGTGTCGAGCGCACTGACCTCCAGGTCGTTGCCTGCCGCGGCGTTCCCGACGGCGATGCCGACGGCGTACAGGGCGTAGATGCCCCAGAACCAGGCCGCGACGAACCCACCGGACCGGCACAGCCACCGGACGGCGGCGGCCGCGCCCCGGCGGCGCACGGAGCGCACCGCCTCGGTGAGAGGAGCTGACGGGGACAGGGTGGTGGACATGACGTTCCTCCTCAGAGCGCGGGCCGCAGCGAGACGGCCCGCAGGAGCAGGCGCAGGAGCCAGGCGGCGAGCAGGACCGCCGCGGCTCCGCCGCCCAGGGCGAGCAGCACTCCCCCGGCGCCGCCGGGCAGCCGGCCGGGGCCGACCAGCAGGGCGGTGACGCCGGTGTGCGTGGCGAGGTCGACGAGCGCGGCGGGGACGAGCGCGACGGGGGTCCAGAGGGTGCCCCCGACGAACCCGAACCGGCGGAAGCCTGCCGCGACACCCGCGCCCGTGAGGAAGTAGGTGGCCACGACGCAGGCCTCGGTGAGCACGGTGAGGCCGATACCGGCCCAGCCGTCGGCCGGGGGCCCGAACTGACGGGTCCAGCTCTGGCCGACGGCGTCGAAGAGCGCGCGCTCGCCGACCAGGTACACCGCGGTGACCAGGCCGATGAGCAGCCCGGCGACCAGCCCGCCACGGAGCATCCCGGCGGCGAGCGAGTCCCGGGTGCCGCCTGCGGCGAGGTGGAGCCGCAGGTAGGCGGCCGGGACGATGATGCCGAGCACCATGACGACCCAGCGCGACGACCCGCCCATCTGGCTGTCCAGGACCGCGTTCTCCATGCCGTCGCCGTACCGCGTCATGAGCACGACGATCGTCACGGAGACCACCGAGAAGATGACCCAGTACCAGCCGCCGATGGTGCCGATCATGCGGACGGCGATGCCGGCGGCGGACCGGACCGCGCTCCGCCGTGCGGCGCGGGCCAGGTCGTCCCTCCCGGTGACCGCTGCGGAGGTCGTCGTCATGACCGCACGCTCCTCGGGTCGGTGAGTCGGACGAAGAGGTCCTGCAGCGGCACGCTCCCGACCTCGACGCCCGCGGACCGCGCCGCGGCCGCCTCGTCGTCGTCGAGCCCGCCCTCGAGCGTGACCTGGACCGTCGCACCGAGCTGCTGGCGGTGCAGCTCGCGGCGGGCGCCGACCAGCCGCTCCACGGCGTCCTTCGAGCCGGTCAGGCTGACGCCGCGCGCCCGCATCTGCTCGGCGGTCTCGGCGATCAGCACGCGGCCGCGGTCGATGACCACGACGTCCTCGAACAGCCGCTCGACCTCTTCCACCAGGTGGCTGGAGAGCAGGATCGTGCGCGGGTGCTCGGCGTAGTCGGCCAGCAGCTCGTCGTAGAACGCGTACCGGGTGGGCGCGTCCATGCCGAGGTAGACCTCGTCGAAGATGGTGAGCGGCGCACGCGAGGCGAGCCCGATGGTGGCTCCCACCGCGGAGCGCTTGCCGCGGGACAGCGCGGACGGGTTCTTGCGGACGTCCACCTCGAACAGGTCGAGGAGCCGCTCGGCGGTCTCGGCGCTCCAGAACGGCCGCACGTCCGCGTAGTAGCGCAGGGAGACGGCGAGCTTCTCGTCGTTCATGAGGTCGCCGCTCTCGCGGACGAGCTGGGTGCCCGAGGTGATCCACGGGTTCTCCCACGGATCCTCCTGCGCGCCCTTCGGCCCCACCACGACGGTGCCGCTCGTCGGCCGCGTGAACGCCGCCAGCAGCGAGAGCATGGTCGTCTTGCCCGCGCCGTTGCGGCCGAGCACGCCGGTGATGGTGCCTGGCCGGATCGTCAGCGAGGCACCGTCGAGCCCTGTGCCCGCCTCGTCCCGGACGAACGTCCCGGTGGGCAGCATGCGGTGGCTCCTGCCGAACCGGACGACGACGTCGTCCAGCCGGGCGCCGAATGGTGCTGTCGTCATGACTCCTCCGTGGTGCGGTTGCGCCGGCCGGCCGTGTCCTGGATCCAGGCGACGACCTCGTCGGTCGGGATGCCGAGCAGGTCGGCCTGCTGGAGCGCGGGCGCGAGGACCTCCTCGAAGTAGCGCGTCCTGTGCTCGCCGAGCAGCCGGTCCCGCGCCCCGGGCGCGACGAACATGCCCAGGCCGCGGCGCTTGTACAGCACGCCCTCCTCGACCAGACCGGCGAACGCCTTCTGTGCCGTGGCCGGGTTGATGCGGAACGTCGTCGCGAACTGTGTGGTGGACATGACCTGTTCCTCCTCCTTCAGCTCACCGGCGAGAACCTGCGCGCGGATCATCTGCGCGATCTGGACGTAGATCGGCTCGGGCCCGTCGAACACCGGCTCACCCCCTCCATTGGTTCATTACTTGACTAATGAACCATGGATCCACCCGTTCGCGCAAGAGAGAAGCCGGGGCAGAGCGCGCGCTCTGCCCCGGCTTCACCCGGCCCGTGGTCTCAGCGGGTCACGTGTCGGCCGCCTCCGCGGCGTCGAGGACCTGCAGCTCCGCCAGGTCGGCGGCGATCAGCTCGGCGATCTGGATCGCGTTGAGCGCCGCCCCCTTGCGGAGGTTGTCGGCGCTGACGAACAGCGCGAGCCCGCGGCCGTCCGGCACCGACTGGTCGGTGCGGATCCGGCCCACCAGGGACGGGTCGGCGCCCGCCGCCGCGAGCGGCGTCGGCACGTCGGCGAGCTGCACGCCCGGTGCGTCGGCCAGGAGCTTGCGGGCCTCGTCCGGCGTGATCGGCCGGGCGAACTCGGCGTGCACCGAGAGCGAGTGCCCCGTGAACACCGGCACGCGCACGCACGTGCCCGCCACGGCGAGGTCCGGCAGCCCGAGGATCTTGCGGGACTCGTGCCGCAGCTTCTGCTCCTCGTCGGTCTCGCCCGAGCCGTCGTCGACGAGGTTGCCCGCCAGCGGCAGCACGTTGAACGCGATCGGCGCCGCGTACAC
>Ga0079224_100015224_pt1 | contig 10767 bp, 12 predicted proteins | sample Stecom2015_FD_80414 | JGI IMG/M metagenome (GOLD analysis project Ga0079224, IMG submission 80414) | Agricultural soil microbial communities from Utah to study Nitrogen management - Steer compost 2015 | ecosystem: Environmental > Terrestrial > Soil > Agricultural land | place: USA: Utah...
GAGATGGGTCTGCGCCTGGTTGAGCGACTCGCGGATGTTCTTGACGAAGAACTCGCCGTGCTGCCGGTCGTAGGACCGCGGGTCCGCGGAGATCTGCTCGAGCATCTTCGCGTTCACCTTGGCGTTCTGCATCTCCGCGTTGACCACGGCGAACGCCTTGGTGGCCTCGTACGAGCGCTGGGCGCTCTGGTCCTGCTGGCCGGGGGTGGTCTTCCCCGGCTGCTGCCGCTCGGGCCGTTGGCCCGGCTGTTGTTGCCCCACCGCCGGGCTGGCGAAGGCGAGAAGCGCGCCCGCCAGCGCCAACTGCATTGCTTTCATTCGGTTCCTCCCGAGGGCCTTCCCGCCCTCGGTCGTGCAACTTCACGCCTTCGTTCGGTCTTGCAAAGGCGGCTCGCCTCCGAATGGGGCGCCAGGGCTGGGAAGGGCACAATCTCCCGGTCGTGCAGCCGCCGCAGAACGGTTGCGAGGAAACGCGCCATTGGCTAATGGCGGAGGAGCGGCGTCTTGCCGCACCCCAGGAGCGATCGATGAACGACAATCAGAAGCCCTCGCGCGCCGAAGAGGAGTACTTCGCCAAGGAGAACGCGGAAAAGCTTCGCAAGCTCGCGCACGAGAAGGCCATGCAGCTCGAGGAGGAGCGCAAGGCCGAGCTCAAGCGCCTGCACTGGATGCGCTGCCCCAAGTGCGGGATGGAGCTGCAGACGATCCGGTTCCGGGGCGTGGAGATCGACCGCTGCTTCAACTGCGGGGTGACGGTCTTCGACGAGGGCGAGCTCGAGAAGATCGGGGTCGATACCGGCGAGTCGGAGAGCATCGTCCGCAGCATCCTCAACATCTTCAAGAGGTAGCGCATGGCGCTCCGGCGGGAAGACGTCTTCTGGGCGGCGCACCTCGCCGCCATCGCGATCGACGAGAAGGAGGCCGAGACCTACGTGGAGGATCTCGGTGCGCTCGTCGACGCCTACGAGAAGCTGCAGGCCGTGGACGTGGAGGGGGTGGAGCCCACCCGCCAGGCCGCCTTCGGGACGGCGCCGATGCGCCCCGACGAGGTGCGGCCGAGCCTGTCGCCCGAGGAGGCGCTCGCCAACGCTCCCGCCCGCGAGGGGACCAGCCTGCTCGTTCCGAGGATCATCGAGTGAGCCTCACCGATCTGACGATTCGCGGGCTCGCCGAAGCCCTCGCCCGGGGTGAGACCAGCTCCGAGGAGGCGACGCGCGCCTGCCTCGAGCGCATCCGCACCACCGACGAGACGCTCGGCGCCTTTTTGCACGTGGACGAGGAGCGCGCCCTCGAGCGGGCCCGCGCTTCGGACGCGCGGCGGCGGGAGGGCAAGGCCCTCGGCCCGCTCGACGGCATTCCCGTCGCCATCAAGGACAACATCTCCCTCCGGGGCATGCCGACCACCTGCGCCTCGAAGATCCTCGAGGGCTACGTGCCCCCCTTCGACGCCACGGTGGTCGAGCGCCTCGAGGAGGCCGGCGCGGTCGTCCTCGGCAAGCTCAACATGGACGAGTTCGCCATGGGGTCGACCACGGAGACCTCCGCCTTCCGCGTCTGCCGCAACCCTTGGGACGTGAACCGCTCGCCGGGCGGCTCCTCCGGCGGGGCGGCGGCGGCCACCGCCGCGCGGCAGGTCTTCGGCGCGCTCGGTACCGACACCGGCGGCTCGATCCGCCAGCCCGCTTCCCACTGCGGCGTGGTGGGCATCAAGCCCACCTACGGGCGCTGCTCCCGCTACGGGGTGGTGGCGTACGCCTCGTCGATGGATCAGGTCGGCACCTTCGGTCGCACGGTGGAGGACGCCGCTCTGCTCCTGCAGGCCATCGCCGGCCACGACCCCCGGGACGCCACGAGCCTGGACGAGCCGGTCCCCGACTGGGTGGGCGCGCTCGAGGGGGCGAGCCTGGAGGGGATGCGGATCGGCATCCCGAAGGAGCTCTTCGTCAAGGGCCTCGATCCGGAGGTGGAGAGCACCGTTCGCGCGGCGATCGCCCAGCTCGTGTCGGCGGGGGCGAAGGTGGAGGAGATCTCCCTTCCGCACACCGAGCACGCGACCGCGGTCTACTACGCCATCGCCCCGGCCGAGGCGTCGTCGAACCTCTCGCGCTTCGACGGGATCCGCTACGGGCTTTCGGTGCGCGAAGGGGGGATGCGCGATCTCTACGAGAAGACGCGGGCCGCGGGCTTCGGCACCGAGGTGAAGCGGCGCATCCTCAGCGGGACCTACCTGCTCACCAAGGAGCACCAACCGCTCTTCCAGCGGGCGCAGCGGATCCGCACTTTGATCCGCCGCGATTTCGAGGAGGCCTTCGCCAAGGTGGACGTCATCGTTTCCCCGGTCGCGCCGACGGCGGCGCGGCGGCTCGGGGAGGCCTTCGAATCGCCGGTGGAGAGCTACCTGGCGGACACCCTCACCCTGCTCTGCAACCTGGCCGGCATCCCTGGGATGAGCGTGCCGTGCGGCTTCACTTCTCGTGGCTTGCCCGTGGGGATGCAGGTCCTCGGTCGGTGGAAGGACGAGGCCTCGATCCTGCGCCTGGGCGCCGTCTACCAGCGCGAGACGGATTGGCACCTGCAGGCACCTCCGGAGGTGGCGTGATGGCGCGTGCCGATTGGGAGGCGATCATCGGGCTGGAAGTGCACGCCCAGCTCCTCACCGAATCGAAGATCTTCTGCGGCTGCAGCACCGCCTTCGGCGCGCCGCCCAACACCCAGACCTGTCCGGTCTGCCTGGGCCTACCCGGCACCCTTCCCGTGCTCAACGAAAAGGCGGTGGAATACGGCGTGCGGGTGGGGTTGGCCCTCAACGCGAAGATCCGCGAGACCAGCGTCTTCGCGCGGAAGAACTACTTCTATCCGGACCTGCCGAAGGGCTACCAGATCTCCCAGGACGATCTGCCGATCTGCTACGACGGCCACCTGGTCATCGAAACGGCGGAGGGGGAAAGGAAGGTCGGCATCATCCGCGCCCACCTCGAGGAGGACGCCGGCAAGAACGTGCACGATCCGGCCGGCGGTCCCTCGCGCGTGGATCTCAACCGCGCCGGCGTTCCCCTGATGGAGATCGTCAGCGCCCCCGACATCCGGTCCGCGGACGAGGCGGTCGAGTACCTCAAGAACCTGCGCAGCATCCTCGTCTACCTCGGGGTCAACGACGGCAACCTCGAGGAGGGCTCGATGCGCTGCGACGCCAACGTCTCCGTGCGCAAGAAGGGCGAGACGGGCTATCGCACGCGGGTCGAGATCAAGAACCTGAACTCCTTCCGCTTTCTCAAGCAGGCCATCGAGTACGAGGTCGACCGCCAGATCCGAACCTGGGAAGAGGGCGGCCAGGTCGAGCCGGAAACGCGGCAGTTCGACGCCCAGGCCGGCGTCACGCGGGCGATGCGCGCCAAGTCGGAGGCCGAGGACTACCGCTACTTCCCCGAACCCGATCTGCCGCCGCTGCGGGTGGACGAGGCCTTCGTCGCGAAGGTGCGGGAGAGCCTGCCGGAGCTGCCGCGGGAGAAGGCGGCGCGCTTCCAGCGCGACTACCAGCTCTCGGCCTACGACGCTTCGGTGCTCGTGGCCGACAAGGAGGTGGCCGACTACTACGAGGGGGCGGTCGAGGCCTACGGCGGCAGCGCCAAGACGGTGGCCAACTGGGTGATCAACGAGGTGCTGCGGCTGATCAAGGAAAGCCCCGAGGGCATCCGCGCCACGCGGGCCGAGCCCGCCAAGCTCGCGGCCCTTCTGCGCCTGCTCGACGAGGGGAAGATCAACGCCCCCTCCGCCAAGACCATCCTCGAGCAGGTGCACCAGACGGGCGCCGACCCCGAGGAGGTGATGCGGCAGAAGGGCCTCGAGCAGGTCTCCGACGTCGCGCTCATCGAGGCGGCGGTGGAGAAGGTCGTGGCGGCGCACCCGAAGGAGCTGGAGACCTACCGGGGCGGCAAGAAGGCGCTCTTCGGCTTCTTCATGGGCCAGGTGATGAAGGAGCTTAGGGGCCAGGGCGATCCCAAGGTCGTCCAGGCCGCCCTGCGCAAGGCCCTGGACGGCTGAGGCCGCCGTTGCCGGCGGCGCGGGGTGAATCGGATCGCTTGACACCCTTCGGCCCGATCGCCTAGATCAGCGGGCCTTTCCGAATCCCGCCCAGGATTCGACACCTTTCGGACCGCGTGTCCGACCAGATTTCGAGGGATTTTGCGATGTACGCCGTGATCAAGACGGGCGGCAAGCAGTACCGCGTGAAGGAGGGCGACACCCTCCGGGTGGAGAAGCTCGACGGCGAGGTCGGCGACAAGGTCTCCTTCACCGAGGTGCTGATGATCGGCGGGGAGCAGCCGAAGATCGGCCTTCCTTTCGTCGATGCCGCGAAGGTGGAAGCCAGCATCGTCGAGCAGGGAAGAGGCCGGAAGGTCTTCTCGTTCAAGAAGCGGCAGCGGGGTTGGTCCAAGATCCGCGGCCACCGGCAGGCCTACACGGCCCTGAAGATCGAGAAGATCTCGGGCTGAGCCGGAGGAGTACGCAAGATGGCATCGAAAAAGGGACAGGGCTCCACGCGGAACGGCCGCGACTCCCGAGGCCAGCGGCGTGGCATCAAGCGCTTCGGCGGCCAGTTCGTCGTTCCGGGCAACATCATCGTTCGGCAGCTCGGCACCAAGATCCACCCCGGCACGGGCGTGGGCATGGGCCGTGACTACACGATCTTCGCGAAGGTCGCCGGCGTCGTGACCTTCGAGCGCTTCGGCAAGGACCGCAAGCGGGTCTCGGTCATCCCGCAGGCCTGAGGTCGAGGCGAGGGGCGTCCGCCCCGAAGCTCGCGCCCCCGACGCGGGGGCGCCGTCGTTTCCCGAGCGATGAGCCGCTGGTGCCTCGCGTGCCAGCGGCTTTTTCGTTGGTAGGCCATGAAGTTCGTCGACGAGGTCGAGATTCGGGTGGAGGCGGGCGACGGGGGCGACGGCGCGGTTGCCTTCCGCCGGGAGAAGTACGTCCCCAAGGGAGGGCCGTCCGGCGGTGACGGCGGCGACGGCGGCAGCGTCTATTTCGTGGCCGATCCCCAGCTCTCCACGCTGCTCGATTACCGCTACCAGAGAGTCATCCGGGCCGAGCGCGGCCAGAACGGCATGGGCCAGGATCGCAACGGCCGCAAGGGCGAGGACGTGCGCCTGCGCGTCCCGGTGGGAACCCTGATCAAGGACGCGGAGACGGGGGAGGTGCTCTGCGACCTGGCGGAGCCGGGGCAGGTGTTCCTCGCCGCCAAGGGTGGGCGGGGCGGACTGGGCAACATGAACTTCGCCACCTCCACGCGCCAGGCGCCCGACTTCGCCCAACCCGGAACGCCGGGGGAGAAGCGGGACCTCGTCCTCGAGCTCAAGCTGCTCGCCGACGTGGGGCTCATCGGCTATCCGAACGCGGGCAAGTCCACGCTGATCTCGGTGATCTCCCGGGCGCGTCCCAAGGTGGCCGACTACCCGTTCACCACCCTCGTGCCGAACCTCGGCGTGGTCGCTTTCAAAGACCACACGAGCTTCGTGGTGGCGGACATCCCCGGCCTGATCGAGGGGGCGGCGGAGGGCGTGGGCCTCGGGTACCAGTTCCTCCGACACGTGGAGCGCTGCAAGGTGCTCGTCCACGTGCTGGACGCGCAGGCACCCGATCTCGACCCCGAGCGCGATCTCGAGAAGGACTGGAAGGCGATCAACCGGGAGCTCGCCCACTACTCGCCCGCGCTGGCGGAGCGCCCGCAGATCGTGGCCATCAACAAGGTGGAGATCCCCCAAGCCCGCGCGCGGGCGGAAGCCTTTCGCGACCTCCTGGCCGAAAGGATGCCGGACCTCGAGGTGTTCCTGATCTCGGCCATCACCCGCGAGGGCGTTTCCGCGCTGGTGGACGCTTGCGCCCGCCACGTGCTGTGAATCGAAGCCCCCGCCCCGACGTCGGAAGGAAGACGATGCGACGCATGCTCCCCGCTCTCTTGTTCCTGGTCCCTGCGCTCGCCGTTGCCGAGGCGCCCGCCGCCGACCTCGCGCCGGTCGTGGAGAAGATCCAGGCCTTCTACGAGAAGACCGAGGGCTTCGACACCCGCTTCACCCAGACCTTCCGCCAGGGGGGGATGCCCTCGCGGCTCGGTGGCTCGACCGCGCAGGGCCGGCTGCGTTTCCGCAAGCCGATCGGCGAGGTCGGCCCCCGCATGCGGTGGGATTACGACGACGGGCGCATCCTCCTCCTCGTGGGCGACCTCGGCTACACCTACGACCCGGACACCAAGCAGGTGACGGTGCACCGCCTGGACCCCGAGGCGCTCTCGGCCGCGGTGAGCTTCCTATGGGGCCGCGGCAAGCTCACCGAGGACTTCGACGTCGCGCCCTCCTCGCGCACGGGCCTGGGCGAGGGCGTGGTCCTCGAGCTCGTCCCGAAGAAGAAGAGCAGCGGCTTTTCGAAGGTGCTCCTCGTCGTGGACGGGCAGACGGGCATGGTGCGCCGCTCGGTGGTGGTGCAGGCCGACGGGAGCGAAAACCACATCACCTTCGTCGAGCCGAAAGTCGGCGAGGCGGCGCCCCTCTCCGCCTTCGATCCGGACAAGGCCTTCCCGGCCGATGCGGTGCGCGTCGACACCCAGATGCGCCGCTGAGCCGTCGTCCCTGCGCGGCCGGGGAGCGGCGGGGCACCCGTTGCCCTCGATACGGCACGCCCGATAGCATCCCGACGGGCGGGTAGCGGAAATGGGAGACATGCGCTCTCGCACCCGCCCGAGGAATTCGAATCGAGGTGAGTCGATACAACGAGAAGTCTTCGCTCCCGCGCGCGGGAGGGGAATCGGTGTCGGATTCGTGACGCTTCTTTTCGTCGTCTGCATGGGCTCGATCGTGCCTGCTTGCGAGACGGACGACGGCGGGGGCGACGGCGGTGCCGGCGGCGCCGCCGCGGGAGGGACCGGCGGAGGCGGAGAAGCCGGTGCCGGAGGTACGGGGGGCGACGGGGGAGGCGGCGGATCCGGTGGCACGGGCGGCGCCGGTGGGGAGGAATCGGGGTGCGCGTCGATCTGCGCGACGCTGCTGGCCTGTCCCATGTTCGGGGACGAAGGTGGCGGCGACGACCAGGCGCGGCTCCAGGACTGCATCCGGGATTGCGAGGGCTTCTCGGAGGCGCAGCGTACGTGCGTCACGGAGGTGGCGGAGACCTGCGACTGGGACGCGGTCGAGGCGTGCTTCGAGGAAGAAGGGAGCGAGGAGGAATGCGAGGTTCTCTGCGATTCCGTCGCGGCGTGCAGCGCCAACCCCGACGACGCCAGGGAGAATTGCCTCTTCGACTGCACCTTCGACTGGGTCGAAACCCCCGGGCTCGTGGACTGTCTGAAGGACGAGGAGGCTTGCTCGGAGGAGTGGACGAGCTGCTTCGACGACAAGGATCCGGCCTGCGCGGCGCTCTGCGATCGCGTGCTCTACGGCTGCGGCATCTTCGCCACCGACACGCGTTCGGTTTGCGTCGAGGGTTGCACGAACTGGTGGACCGAGGACCAGCTAACCTGCGTGGAGTCGCTGGATTGCGACGGCGACTACGACGCATGTTTCGAGTGACGGATCGCGCGGCTCCACGCTGAGACGCGCGGCCCGGAGGCGGTCGCCCTCCGGGCCGACACGACCGACGCCACCGTCCGCTCGTCGCGGGGCGGTGGCGTCCCCTTTTCAGGCGGGATCGGAGCTGCGGAGGCGATGCGCCCGGGTGCGTTGCAGGGCGCGGCGCAGCTCGCGGGAGATGGCGCCGCCGCCGATGCAGATGGCACCGCCGGGGGCATGGTGAGGGAAGGCCCTCCAGCGGCGCTGCGGTTCCTGGCCCTCGTGGGCTTCCATCTCCCCCTCTTCGTGAAGGACGAGCGCGCTGCAAATCTCGCAGGGTCGGATGGCCAAATGTCCCCTTCCTCGGCTATGCGACATCGCTCGACCTCCTTCGCCGGGGATCGGTGCGCATCGACGAGCGGGAGGGCAAGGGCTCGGTCGGTCCTCTGCGGGGCCCGTGCGCGTGCGCCGTACCTTGTCGGCGGGACGGTCGGGTGCTAATCGGGCTCCCGCATGCTCCGGCTCGTCCCCCTCGGAGGCCTCGGGGAAATCGGCCTCAATCTGCTGGTCGTCGAAACGACGGACGAGGCGATCCTCATCGACTGCGGCATCCTCTTTCCGCGCAACGCGCCGGGCATCGAACGGGTCCTTCCCGACTTCACCTACCTGCGCACGATTCGCGACAAGCTGCGCGGCGTCGTGCTCACGCACGGACACGAGGACCACATCGGCGCGGTCCCGTACCTCTTGCGCGAGTTCGACGTCCCCGTATGGGGTTCGGCCTTCACGCTGGCCCTGCTCTCGCGCAGGCTGAGCGAGGCGGGGGTGGACGAGGCGCGGCTGTGGGAGCTGGAGGCGGGCGGCGTGGTCCGGCCCGGGCGGGACTTCTCGGTGGAAGCGGTGCGCATCACGCACTCGGTGCCGGACGCCTTCGCGCTCAACGTCGAGACGCCCGAGGGGCGGATCGTGCACACGGGGGATTTCAAGCTCGACCCCACGCCCTTGGGGCCGGCCACCGACCTCGAGCGCTTGGCCGAGCTCGGGCGCGACGGCGTGCTCGCGCTCCTGTCCGATTCCACCAACTCCGAACGGCCGGGACGCACCCCCTCGGAGCGATCGGTGGGTGAGGCGCTCGAGCCGATCTTCGCCTTTGCCGAGGGACGGATCGTCGTCGCCACCTTCGCCTCGAACATCCACCGCATCCAGCAGGTGATCGACCTCTCGGCGAAGTACGGGAGGAAGGTGGCGCTCTACGGGCGGGCGATCGAGACGAACGTGATGGTGGCGATGCAGACCGGGCACCTGCGCGCCCGCGCGGACCTCTTCGTAGAGGCGGAGGCGGTCTCCGCGCGTCGCCGCAACCAGGTGACCATCCTCGCTTCGGGCGCCCAGGGCGAGCCGCAGTCGGCGCTGACGCGCCTCGCGATGGGCGGCGACGGCCTGCCCTTTCGGCTCGAGCCCGGCGACACGGCCATCCTCTCCGCGTCGGCGATCCCCGGAAACGAGGTGGCGGTGGCGGCGGTGCTCGACGCGCTCGCCCTACAGGGGGTGCACGTCTACCACGGCGAGCGGGTGCACGCATCCGGCCACGCCAGCCAACAGGAGCAGATGCAGATGATCGAGACCGTCCAGCCCCGGCACTTCGTGCCCGTGCACGGGGAGGGGCGGCATTTGGTGCGCCACCGCCAGACGGCGATCGCCGCCGGGGTCGACGCCGAGCGGGCGCACCTTCTGTTGGACGGTCAGGTCCTCGCCTTCGCGGAGGGACGGGCGATGCGCGCCAGCCAGGTGCCGGCGGGGCGTCTGTACCTGGATCGCCAGAGCGGCCAGCTCGTGGAGGACGATCTCGTCACCGAGCGCTTGCTCCTGGGGGAGCTGGGTGTGGTCGCGGCGGTCGTTGTGGTAGACGCCACCGGAGGAATGGTCCAACCACCCGCGATCGTGGCGCGTGGCCTGGCGGTGATGGACGCGGCCCTCGAGCGGTCGCTGCAGGAGGAGATCGTTCGCGCGTTCACCCGCATGGAGCCTGCGCGTCGGCGGGAAGAGGGCGCGGTGGAAGACGAGGTGCGGCTCGCCGTCCGCCGTGCCTACCAGAGGGCCACGGGGCGCAGGCCGCTGGTCATTCCCGTGGTCGTCGAGACGTAGGAGAGAAAGATGCCTTCCTTCGACATCGTGTCCGAGGTGGACCTGCAGGAGGTCGACAACGCCATCAACCAGGCGCGCAAGGAAGTGACCACGCGCTGGGACTTCAAGGGCGTGCCCGCGGAGATCGAGCTCGGCGCCGACAAGGCGAGCATCGAGCTGAAGACCGACAGCGAGGAGAGGCTCGACGCGCTCTGGGACATCCTCCTCGGCAAGCTGATCAAGCGGGGCGTCTCGGCCAACGCCCTCGAGCGAGGCAAGAAGGAGCCGGCGGGAGGAAAGCTGTGGAAGCAGCGCGTTTCCTTGCAGCAGGGCATTCCCGCCGAGAAGGCCAAACAGATCGTGAAGCTCATCAAGGACGCCAAGCTCAAGGTGCAGCCGGCCATCCAGGGCGATGCCATCCGCGTGAGCGGCAAGAGCCGGGACGAGCTGCAGGCGACGATCCAGCTCTGCCGCTCCAAGGCGGACGCCCTGAAGATCGACATGAGCTTCAAGAACTTCCGAGACTGACGTGAATTCGAGAGTCCACGAAGAGAAACGGGACCGCGACGGGCGGCGCGTCCACATCGTCACCCTGGGCTGCCCGAAGAACCGGGTGGATTCCGAGATCATGCTCGGCAGCCTCCTCGAAGAGGGCTGGGAGTTCTCCCGCGACGCCGAGGAGGCCAATGTGATCGTGGTCAACACCTGCGGCTTCATCGAGTCGGCCAAAGAGGAATCCATCCAGGCCATCCTCGAGGCGGCGGAGCTGAAGGCCGCGGGAAAGGCGAAGCGGCTGGTGGTGACGGGGTGCTTGTCGCAGCGCTATCCGGAGGAGCTGGCCCGCGAGCTGCCGGAGGTCGATCACTTCCTGGGCAGCGGCACCCCCGCGGAGATCGTCCGCATCCTGCGCGACGAGGGCGCGCCGCGGCAGTTCGTCCCCGATCCCGACTACATCCAGACCGCGGCCACCCCGCGGCGCAACTCGCTCCCCGCCTATACGGCCTACCTGAAGATCGCGGAGGGCTGCGACAACCAATGCGGCTTCTGCATCATCCCGAAGCTGCGCGGCAAGCAGCGCTCGCGGCCGATCGAAGACGTGGTGCGC
>Ga0079224_100015225_pt1 | contig 10766 bp, 9 predicted proteins | sample Stecom2015_FD_80414 | JGI IMG/M metagenome (GOLD analysis project Ga0079224, IMG submission 80414) | Agricultural soil microbial communities from Utah to study Nitrogen management - Steer compost 2015 | ecosystem: Environmental > Terrestrial > Soil > Agricultural land | place: USA: Utah...
CCGCAGGTCGCGTCGAGCGGATTGCTCATGGTCGATTCCTCCTCGCTTCGCTTGCTTACGCTGATTGCCGGCCAAAGGGGTGGGCTGCGTCCCGCTGGACCACGACCTCGTGGCAGCGGAGCCCGACCGCTTCAGCGGCGTCGGGATTGATCTCGCCTGGAGCGCGCCAGGCCTGGCTTGGCCTCCTTCCTATCCGTAGCGGGCGAACCCTCTCGATGATCTAGGTTCACCGCTTAACTCGTTCACTGGTGAACTGAAACGCGCGGCGCGAAGGATTATTCCGGGTAGCGGCGAGGCCGTCCGGGGGCCGTCGAAGGCGATTGGATCGAGGCGCTGCCGGGTGCGGAGGGCGCAGGGCAGGGCAGTCCCGCAGGGCCGATGGCGTTGGTGAGGGATCGGGTCAGTCGATGAGGGTGTCCGGGTCTCCGACGAGGCGGGCCAGGGCCTCGCGCTCGTCCGGAGTCAACTTGCGGCACTGCTCGAGGATCAGGCGTTCCTGGAGCGGCAGGACGGCGTCGAGGAGCTCGCGGCCGGCCGCAGTGAGGGCGACCGAGTAGGCGCGGCCTTCGGGCGCGCGCTCGACCAAGCCGGCCGCCTCCATCTTGTCGAGCAGCTGGGAGACGTTGGCCTTGCTGTGGCCGGTGCGCTCGGCCAGTTCCTGCTGAGAGAGGCCCTCGACGGCGCCGATGTGCATGAGCAGTTTGAGTTGGCCGGTATTCAGCTGGTGGCGGCGCAGCACGCTATCGAGTTCGCGCTGGGTTCGTTCAACCAGCCGTGCCATGTCCATCCAGGCTGCCAGGGTGGGATGGCGCTGATCGCCGGCAGCGCTCGTGTCTTGGTCGTCGCGCTCGCATTTCATGGGCCTAGTATCGTCAGCCCATCAGCGAGGCGTCAAGCGACGCCGGCGGGCACCGCTTCTGCGATCTCGACGAGTCCCGTTTGGGCGACGACTTCGAACGTCTCGCAGACGACCGGGCTGCCGATCACGCACGACGCGAAGGCAAGCTGGCGTCGCAGGTAGGCATTCAGCTCCGACTCCGCCAGCGCCTGCGGGGTCTCCCAGAAGCTCACGGTCATCACCTTGCCGGTCGACCGGTCGAGCAGGCCGACGAAGCCGAGGTTGCCCGGCTGCTCGGCCGCGTGTTCCGCCAGGGCCTCCCCAAGCTGGCGAAGCTCATCATATGCCTCGACGCGCCGTGGATCCGCCTGGGCGCTCACTACACGCGCGTACATGGTTCTCTCTCCCGTCAGTGACGTGGAATCCTTCTACGCCTCATCGGGCGCCGCGCGCAGCAGGACGAGTGATCGGCCGCATAGCTCGATCGGTCGTTCTGGCTGGATGCGGCGTGGGCTCTGCTTCGTTGTGGGCGTCTCCTCGCGCCCGGTGTCGAGCAGTACCTCCCATTCCTGTACCCCTACCACCCCGGGAATCCTGAATGTCACCGGGTCGTGGTGGGCGTTGAGCATGATGAAGAGCGTATCGTCGCGTTGTGGGCAGCCGCGCTCGTCCAGCTCATCCAGTCCTTCGGCGGGCAGGACCGCGCCCAGGCTGCGGACCCAGGCGGTCGACCAGTCCTCGGGTGCCATCTCGCTGCCGTCGGGACGCAGCCAGATGATGTCGGGTGGCCCATCCGGCGCGTTGACCGGCGCGCCGCGAAAGTAGGTTGTTCGCCGCAGGCTCGGGTGCGCGCGGCGCAGCGCGATCATCTGGCGGGTGAAGTCGAGGAGCGCCTGCTCGCGCTCGTCGAGACGCCAGTCGTACCAGGAGATCTCGTTGTCCTGGCAGTAGGCGTTGTTGTTGCCGCGCTGGGTGCGGCCGATCTCGTCGCCGCCCAGGATCATGGGGACGCCCTGGGAGAGCAGCAGCGTCGCCAGCAGGTTGCGCTTCTGGCGCTCGCGCAGCGCCAGGATATGCCGATCATTGGTGGGACCTTCGACGCCGTGGTTCCAGGAGTAGTTCTCGTCGATGCCATCGCGGTTGCCCTCGTGGTTGGCCTCGTTGTGCTTGTGGTTGTAGGAAACGAGGTCCTCCAGCGTGAAGCCGTCGTGCGAGGTGACGAAGTTGATGCTGGCCAGCGGGCCGCGCCCGTCATCGCCGAACAGGTCGCTGCTGCCGGTCAGCCGGTAGGCCAGGTCGTCGGTGTAGCTCTCGTCGCCGCGCCAGAAGCGGCGCACCGTATCGCGATACTGGCCATTCCACTCATGCCAGAGCAGCGGGAAATTGCCGACCTGATAACCGCCCTCGCCGACGTCCCAGGGCTCGGCGATCAGCTTGACCTTCGAGATGACCGGATCCTGATGAATGGCGCTCAGGAAGGGCGCGAGCCGGTCGACCTCGTGCAACTGGCGTGCCAGCGCCGACGCCAGGTCGAAGCGGAAGCCGTCGACATGCATCTCTTCGACCCAGTAGCGTAGCGAGTCCATGATCATCTGTAGCACCTGGGGGTGGCGCGCGTTGAGCGTGTTGCCCGTGCCGGTGTAGTCGACATAGTAGCGCTCGCGACGCGGAGCCAGCCGGTAGTATGTCGGATTGTCGATGCCCCGGAAGCTGATCGTCGGGCCGAACTCGTTGCCTTCGCAGGAGTGATTGTAGACCACATCGAGGATGACCTCGAGCCCGGCGCGGTGCAGCGCCTTGACCATCTCTTTGAACTCACGCACGGCCGCGCACGGGTCGGTGGCGGCCGCGTAGCGCTCCTCGGGCGCGAAGAAGCCGAGCGTGTTGTAGCCCCAGTAGTTGACCAGGCCGTGCCGGACCAGGTGGTACTCGTCGACGATGGCGTGGACTGGCAGTAATTCGACGGCGGTGACGCCGAGGGATGTGAGGTAGTCGATCGCGGCCGGGTGGGCCAGGCCGGCGTAGGTGCCGCGCAGCTCCGGGGGAATGTCCGGGTGCTGCATAGTGAAGCCTTTGACGTGCATCTCGTAGATGATCGTCTCGCTCCAGGGATGATGGAGGAGTTCGTCGCCTTCCCAGTCGAAGCGCGGGTCGATCACGACACAGCGCGGCACGCCCGCGGCGGAGTCCCGGTTGTCGAAGGAGAGGTCCATGTCCTCATGGCCGAGGGTGTAGCCCCAGACTGGCGCCGACCAATCCAACTGGCCGGTGATCGCCCGGGCATAGGGATCGACCAGCAGCTTGTTGCGGTTGAAGCGCAGGCCGGCGGCCGGTTCGTAAGGGCCGTCGACGCGGTAGCCGTACTCCTGGCCCGGGCCGATGCCCGGCACGTAGCCGTGCCAGACGAACTGGCTCCCGCGGAACAGCGGCAGGCGCTGCTCGACGCCGTCGGTGAACAGGCAGAGTTCGACAGCGGTGGCGTGCTCCGAGTAGATCGCGAAGTTGACGCCCTCGCCATCCCAGGTCGCACCCAGTGGCGACGGCTGCCCCGGCCGGATCTCGCGCATCTCACGAACTCCTCATCCCAGGCGGCTTTGCCTGGCGGGGCGCGGCCGGATCGCTTCGGCCGCGCTCGGTCTCCGCTGCTGGTGAGTCAGGTCGATGGCGCCAGCGCAACGCCCTTGCCCCCGCGCTGGCGCATGGCCTTTGCACCACCCCATGCTGACTGTACCAACTGCCCTATGCCAACCGCGTATCGACCGCGACAGCGGCATCACAATCAAGTAGCAGTTCCCGGCTCGCGATCCGGCACGCAATTGTCGCATCGCGCGCTCCCGTGCGACGCGTCCGTCGCGCTCCCCGGCGCACACTGCGGGCAGTGAGGCTCGCGGCTGTGAAGGGAGGGCGCCATGCGCGCGGGAGCGACGGCTGCGGGAGTGCTCGGATTGCTCGCGGGAGCGCTGCTGCTCAACCGGCATCTGGGGCGCCGCTGGGGCGCGACCGGTGTGGAAGCAGGCGGCCCGCTGCCCGGCGACGAAGTGATCGCCGATCCGATCTGGCAGACGACGCACGCGATCACGATCCGGGCGGCCCCGACGGAGGTCTGGCCCTGGCTGGTGCAGATGGGCATCACCCGCGGCGGCTGGTACCTCTCCGAGCGGCTCGACCGGCTGGTCTGGCGGATCGAGAACCCGAGCGTCGACCGGATCGTGCCGGAACTGCAGAGGCTCGCCGCTGGTGACGTGATTCCCGACAGCGTCAACGGCACAGCCCACTTTCGGGTCGTCGATCTCAAACCGGAGCGGGCGTTGATCTTGCACTCCCGCCGGCACCCGGCGACGGGCGTCTGGCCGGATCTCTCGGGCGACGACCCTAGCCTGTACCTGGACTTCTCATGGGCGTTCGTCCTGCGCGATCTGGGCGACGGTACGACCCGGCTGTTGCTGCGCACGCGCGCGGCGATCATGGACGGGTCGACGCCTGCGCCGGCCTGGATGCGCGTGATGCTGCCGCTAGCCGACTTCGCAGACTTCATCTACACCCGCCAGATGTTGCGCGGCATCCGCCGGAGGGTCGAGCGCGCCTGCCGTAGCGGGGCATGCTAGTCTGAGGCTCGTTTCCGGCAATCTGCCCTGAGCCGAAGGAGTTGAGCGTGAGGGCACAGGACGCGTATATCTCGCAATTCCGGACGATGACCGACGAGGTGACGGCAATGTTCGACGACGTCCCGGACGAGTTGCTCTATAAGCGGCCGGGGCCGTCGCAAAATCCGATCGGCTGGAACTACTGGCACTTCCTCCGCATCTGGGACAGCGGGCTGCACTCGATCATCGGCGGCAAGGACCTGAAGGAGCAGACGTGGTGGCGCGGCGGCTTCGCCGAGCAGAGCGGCTACGACCCGGCCGGGCTGGGTGGCCGCGGCGGCGGCACCGGGATGGGCTATACCGATGCCGAGGTCGACGCCGTCCAGGTGCCGCTGGAGATCATCCAGGCCTACCATCGCCAGCTGCTGGCCGAGACGGAAGAGTACCTGCGCTCCGCCGATGATGAGGAACTGAACCGCGTCGTGCCCTACTGGGCTGGCGAGACGACCTGCGCCAAGATGGTCGAGCAGGCTATCCGCAACTGCTGGATGCACTACGGCGAGATGCGCTACGCCAAGGGCATCCTCGGTCGCCCCGACGCGAGCTATCCGGGACGGTGAGCCTGACCGGGTCTTGACGAGCCGGGATGGGGGCATCCCACTCCGGGATGACGGGCATGCAGCCGGGCTTGAGCCCAAGCGGAGTCGCTTCAAAGGGCAGCGTTTACCACCGCGCCCGGCTGAGAACACCCGGGGCGCAGTCGAGGGAATCAAGCGAAGGGCGTGATGATTCACGCCCCTGCGGCAGCATGCCGGCGTCGGGAGGGCCGGTCGGCTTAGTAGCCCTCGATGAGCATCTTGAGCTTGAGCTGGCGGGCGCGCTGGGCGTGCTCGATGGCCAGGCGCTCGGCGCGGGCGGAGTCGCCGGAGCGCATCGCGTCGCAGATCTCGCGGTGCTCGCGGACGGCGTCGGTGCCGCGGCCGGGGTAGGTGAAGATCGTGTCGCTGAAGCGCTGGACGCCGTGCTCGACCTGCTCCATGAAGCGATTCAGATAAGTGTTGTTGGCCGCCTGGCGGATCGTGCGGTGAAACTGCAGGTTGAGGTCGGCCACACGCTCAACGTCCTCGACGGCTGCCGCCTCCTCCATCTCCTCCAGGAGCGCGTCGATGCGCTCCCACTGCGCCGCCGACATGCGCGTGGTCGCCAGGCGCGCCGCCAGGCCGTCGAGCACTTCGCGCACGAGGTAGAGCGCCAGGACGTCGTCGGTGGTCAGGGCGGCGACGCGCGCGCCCTGGTTGGGGGCGGCCTCGATCAAGCCTTCCGAGCGCAGGATCTGGAGCGCCTCGCGCACCGGCGTGCGGCTGACGCCGAAGTAACGCGCCAGCTCTTCCTCGCGCAGCCAGGTGCCGGGCGTGAGCTGGCTGTCAAGGATCGCGTCGCGTAGCGTCTCGCGAACCACATCGGCGGCCCGGGGGTGATGGGCGTTGCGTTCCTTGAAGCCGTTGAGCGCGTCGAGGCTTGCAGCGATGTCCGAGATTGCCAAAGTAGATGCCTTCCAAAATCGAAGCCGATCGCGGCGTCGGCGCCGCGATCACGAACGTCGAATCCCACCCATATCACATGGATAGAACGTCTGTCTCCAACGCCGGTCGTGTGTCGGCGTAGGTGGATCGCCGCTGAGACCGCCGCCGAGACGTATGTATCGGGGCCAACCGGGCGCCACAGCGAGCGCGCTTGTTCGGGCGCCTGCCACTATACCCGATCCCTTCAGGTCAGCAGAGGCGCGTCGGCGGTGCCGAGGTCCGGAACGCGGCAATCGAGCGTCGGGCCGAGACACATTTCGTCGCCAGTCTGTATACAACATGTTGACAAGCTGTCGCCCGGTATGTGAGTATCGCGCAATCGACCACAGCACGTCTGGGAAGCGAGAGGAAGCGCGATGCGCATCGCCACCTTCGATGAGGGACGTATAGGCGTAGTCGCCAATGACGACACCATCATCGACGTGACGGACCTCCTGGAGCAGTACGACCCGATTGAGCAGGCCGACATGCTCCCGGATTTGATTACCCATTTCGAGGAACTGAGGCCCGAGCTGGAGAGCAGGATCAGCGCGGGCGGCGGCAAGCCGCTCGCTGACGTCAAGCTCCAATCCCCGCTCACCCGGCCCACCAAGATCATCTGCATGATCGGCAACTTCCGCGAGGGCACCGACCGCCCGATTCAGATCCTTGACTTCTTCTTCAAATCTCCCGAAGCGATCGTCGGCGATGGCGATACCGTCATCCTGCCGCCGCACGATGCTTCGATCTTCCACCACGAGGCCGAGATCGCGGTGGTGATGGGGCGCGAGTGCAAGGACTTGAGCGAAGACGAGGTGATGGACGCCATCTTTGGCTACACCGTCTACAACGACGTCTCGGCGCGCGGGCTCGGGCGCGACACGATCTCCAGCTTCCTGGGCAAGTCCTTCGACACCTTCGCCGGCTTCGGGCCGTGGATCGTGACCAGGGACGAGATCGAGGATCCCTACGACCTGCAGATCACCGTCGACGTCAACGGCGAGCGGCGTCAGGACTACTCGACCAGCGACATCGAGCGCACCTATCCCGACTTCATCAGCTACATCTCGTCGGTCATGACCCTGCACCCGGGCGACGTGATTTGCTGCGGGACGAACCACCAGGGGCTCGGCGCGATGCAGGACGGTGACGAAGTCGTGACCGCGATCTCCGGCATCGGCGCCTTCACCCTGTATGTGCAGGACGACCTGAAGCGCGAGTGGGAGCGCGGCATCGACCGCGCCATGGCCGAGCGCGTGCGCACGCAGGTGGACCGGCCGGCCGTGCCGTCGAGTGGAGGGAACAACTCATGAGGCTGCTGCTGACGAGCGACAACCGCATCGCGGTCGAGCAGGACGGGGGCGTCTACGACGTCTCATCGGTGTTCGACGACATCCGCTACCGCACCTCGGCCGACCGCATGCCGCGCGTGCTGGGCGTCTTCCTGGATCGCCGCGAGCAGATCGAGCAGGCGGTCGCCTCCGGCGAGCCGATCCAGGTCTCCGGTCTCCAGGCGCCGGTACCGCGCCCGCCCAAGCTGATCGCCGCGTTCGGCAACTATCGCGAGGGCACCGACCGGGAGCGCCAGGAGCAGGACATGTTCCTTTTGAGCCCCGATTCGGTCCTCGGCCCGGGCGGCACGGTGGTGTTGCCGAATCACCCGGCGACGATCTTCCACCACGAGGCGGAGCTGGCGCTGGTCATTGGGCGGCGCTGCAAGGATCTGCCGGCCGACGAGCGCGCGCTGGACGCGCTGGCCGGCTACACCTGCGGCATCGACGTCTCCGGCCGGGGCCTGGGCCGGCGCGGGCCGAGCCGCATCGGCAAGTCCTTCGACACCTTCACGCCGCTCGGGCCGGCGATCGTGACGACCGACGAGATCGCCGATCCGAATAACCTGCGGGTCACACTCTCGGTCAATGACGAACTGCGGCAGGACTTCAACACCAGCGACATGGAGTACAACGTGCCGGAGGTGCTGTCCTTCCTGACCGGCTACATGACGCTGGTGCCGGGCGACGTGATCCTGACCGGCACGAACCACCAGGGGCTTGGGGCGCTCCAGGATGGTGACCACGTGCGCATGGAGATCGAGAACGTCGGCGTGCTGGAGGTCGATGTTCGCGATCCGCAGAAGCGTGAATGGCCGCGCGGCGTTGATCAGGAGTTTGCGAATCGCGTGCGCGGGAGTGTGAGGGCCTAGCCCGGCGCGCCGGCTAGTTGAATGTGTGCCCGGCGCATCGTTGTCCCTGACGCCGTATGGAGGAGGAACCATGGCGACCAACCGAAAACCTGAGACGCTGCTGACGCAGATCGTAGAGATGACTGTCAACCGCCGAGGCTTTCTCAAGCGGGTGGCCGGCGGCGTCGGCTTGATGACGCTGCCGGGGTTGCTCGCTGCTTGCGGCGACGATGACGACGATGATGACGATGATACGGGCGGCGACGAGCCGACGGCGACCACCGACGCCGGCGGTGATGAGCCAACCGAAGCCGACGGCGACGAGGCGACCGAGGCTGACGGCGGCGACGAAGCGACCGAAGCCGACGGCGAAGACGAAGAGGCGACCGAAGCCCCAGCCGACGAGCCGACCGAAGAAGAGGACGAGGGCGCTGGTGGCGACGATGCTGGCGAGGGCCGGCGTGGCGGGCGCCTCGTCATCGCGAACGCCGGCCAGCCGACCTCGCTCGACATTCACCAGCCGGCTGGCGGCCGCACGCCGCAGCTGATCGGCTGGCACATGTTCGAAACGCTGTTCACCTGGGACGCCGAGTATGCCCTGGCGCCTCAGCTGGCGGCATCCTACGAAGCCAACGATGAGGCGACCGTCCATACGATCAAGATCCGCCAGGGCGTGCCCTTCCACAACGGGGAAGAGCTGGTGGCGGCAGATGTCGTCGCTTCGCTGAATCGCTGGGCGGAGCTGAGCCCGCTGGGCGAGCTGCTGTACGCGTCGCTCGAAGAGCTCGTCGAGATTGACGACTACACGATCGAGTTCCGGATGTCGAGCCCGATCGGCACGGTTCCGCAGTTGCTGGCGCGCGGCGGCCAGGGCGCGGCGATCTACCCGGCCAGCGTGGTCGAAGCGTCGGGGACCGACTTCATCGGGGAGTACATCGGCACCGGCCCCTACCAGTTCACCGAGTTCCAGGCGGACCGCTACACGCTGCTGACGCGCTTCGAGGACTATGTCGGCCCCGAGGGCGAGCCGAGCGGCTATGCCGGCAAGCGCAACGCCTACCTCGATGAGCTCGAATTCCGGCCGGTGCCGGATGAGGCGGCGCGCGTGGCCGGCTTCCAGGCCGGGGACTACCACTACCTGGAGGAACTGATCGCCGACCAGATCGACCAGATGCGCCAGGACGAGAACCTGCGGGTCGACATCCTGCCGCCGCGCAGCTACGGCTACATCGGCCTGAACCACGCGCAGGGGCTGATGAGCGACATTCGCATTCGCAAGGCTGTCCAGGCGTGCATGAACATCGAGCCGCAGGGACTGGCCTCGCACGGCGAGGGCTACTTCGAACTGGGCCCCGGCATCATGCTGCCAGTCACGGTCTGGGATTCCGACGCCGGCTCGGAGTACTACAACATGAACGACCCCGAGCTAGCTCGCCAGCTGTTGGAGGAGGCCGGATACGACGGCACCCCGGTTCGCTGGCTGACGACGCAGGACGACCTGGGCGACTACAACTCCGCCGAGGTCTGCCGCCAGCAGCTCGAAGAGGCCGGCTTCAACGTCGAGTTGATCGTGCTCGACGAGGCCACGCTTGCGACGACGCGCAACAACAAGGAAGGCTGGGATGCCTGGAACGGCGCGTTCATCTTGCGCACCGACCCGACGCTCTTGCCCTTCCTCTCCTCGTGTGACTACTCCGGCTGGTGGTGCTCGCCCGAGAAGGAGGCCGCGTTCGAGCGGCTGCTGACCGAAATCGACTTCGACGCGCGCTTTGAAGCGTTCGAGGAGCTGCAGCGCCTCTTCTATGAAGAGGTAGGCGGCATCAAGCAGCAGGACAACTACGGCATCATGGCCGTGCGGGCCGAGGTGCAGAACTTCGGGCCGGACACGACGCTCTTCGAGCTCGAACCTGAGTTCACCAACTGCTGGCTCGAAGGCTAGAAAGGCCGCTGAGGAGCGGGGCCCGCCCCGCTCCTCATCCCCTTATGCAACACAAAATCGTGTAAGTTACTAGTACGGACCAAACGGTGAAACAGAACCCGCATCTGCGGTGCAAGCTCATGCTACGCGGAGACGGTAGGGACCACCTATGACCGCCTATATCATTCGCCGCTTGTTGCTGATGATCCCGGTGCTGGTGATCGTTGCGATCATCATTTTCTCTTTGATCCACATCACCCCGGGTGACCCGGCGGCCGTCATGGCCGGAGAAGAGGCCACCGCCGAGCAGGTCGAGGAAATGCGCGAGCGGCTGGGCTTGAATGAGCCGATCCATATCCAGTTCATCAACTGGACCGTCGATGCCATCCGCCTCGACCTGGGCGATTCGCTCTTCCTGCGCGAGCCGGTCACCAAGTCGATGCTGGATCGCGTCCAGCCGACTTTCTTGCTGACGGTCTACTCGCTGACGATCTCGGTGCTGATTGCCGTGCCTACCGGCGTGATCGCCGCGGTCAAGCGCAATTCGTTCATTGACCGCCTCTTCATGGTGATGGCGATTAGCGGAGCGGCGATCCCTAACTTCTTCTTTGGGATCCTGCTCATCCTGCTGTTCGCGGTCGTGCTGGGCTGGTTACCCGCCGGCGGATACATCGACATTCAG
>Ga0079224_100015226_pt1 | contig 10766 bp, 12 predicted proteins | sample Stecom2015_FD_80414 | JGI IMG/M metagenome (GOLD analysis project Ga0079224, IMG submission 80414) | Agricultural soil microbial communities from Utah to study Nitrogen management - Steer compost 2015 | ecosystem: Environmental > Terrestrial > Soil > Agricultural land | place: USA: Utah...
GTAGATAACAATTATGCTCGAATTTACTTAAGCTATTCACAAGGGTTAAAAGGTGTTTTTGACAGTGATTTTGATTACGAAAAAATCCAACTGTATTACAAACAGCCTATCGTTATCGGACTTCTCGGACGATTATTTGTAACAACCGAAATCGGGAAAACTTTCGGAACAATCCCTCTCGGGCTTATGTCTGTTATTCCCGGGAATCAATCATATTTTATAATTCAGAATAACTTTAACTTGCTGAATTACTACGAATTTGTCACTGACCAATACGCTACCTTACAATTAGAACATCACTTCAACGGAAAATTATTTTCGAGAATTCCGTATTTCAGAGATTTAAACCTTCGTGAAATCATTGGAATAAAAGGAGTTGTCGGTAGTGTTTCTGATGAAAACAGAGCTATTAATGCCTCAGGGCTTAATTACCTTGCTCCGGAAAAACCTTATTGGGAATATCATGCCGGAATAGGGAATATCTTTAAAGTAATGCGTATTGACTTCTCTTGGAGAGGTAATTACCGAAACCTTCCCGATACAAATAATTGGGGAGTAAAAGTAGAGTTTGGATTATATTTTTAACCGCATCTATACAACACTATACCTCAATAGTTCTTCCGTTAGAGGTTGTTTTATCCGATTCAAAATAAAAATCAATTCTTCCAAGGTTGATACCAAAACAACCTACCTGATTAATTATTACGGATTTTCCCTCTATATTTCTAGTTATAGTAGGTTTATCTAAAAAAGTATGAGTATGTCCTCCAATAATCAAATCTATGTCTTTAGTCTTTGAAGCTAAGACCATATCCGAAATTTTATCCATATTATACCTATATCCCAAATGCGAAAGACAAATAATCAAATCACACTTTTTCTCACTTTTTAAGAAGCGAGTCATATCCTGAGTAATTTCAATGGGATCTAAATATTTGGTTTCTTTATAATTGGCTTTGCTTACCAAACCCGCAAGTTCTACACCTAATCCGAAAATTCCGATTTTAATTCCATCCACCTCAAAAATTTTATATTTTTTGATATATCCGTCTAAAATGGTATTCGAAAAATCATAATTAGAATTGATAAAATCAAAATTAGCGTGCGGAAGAGGGGCTAAAAAACCTTCTAATCCATTATCAAATTCGTGATTTCCGAGCGTGGAAGCATCATACTTCATCATGCTCATCAGCTTAAGCTCTAATTCACCTCCGTAGTAATTAAAATAAGGAGTTCCCTGAAAAATATCCCCTGCATCTAAAAGTAATGTATTTGGATTCTCTCTCCTGATTTGTTCTACCAATGCTGCCCTTCGGGCTACTCCTCCCATATTCGGATTTTTCGGGTGGGTGGACTCAAAGGGATCTATATGACTGTGAGTATCATTAGTATGAAGAATAGTGATATGTTTTGTTTTTTTTGTGCTGAAACTCATCAAAGGTAATGTAGCAACTCCTGCCATTACGGAAGTTAAAGCTGTTTTTTGTATAAATTCTCTACGTTTCATTACTCTTGTTTTTCTGTTTACTTCTCTCCGCTTATTACAATTCTGTCATCTAAAACTATCGGGAGGGTATCATTTTCTTTAAAATAATCAATAATCAGATTTCGGAGCTTATAGTTCATATCATATAAGGCAAGAGCTTTTTCAAAAAAAAGCATATTGTCTCCCCCTGTTATCAAATAATCGGAAGTTGCTACGGTGTATATTTTATTTGTTTCTAAAGGCTGTCCTTGAATTTTGATGTTTTTATATGATTTTTCATCTTCAGAAAGTTCCATTTGAACTCCCGAAATCGGATGAGCCTTTTTACCCTGAATAAAGTATTCAACCATTTCTTGAATCTGCTCTCCTTTAAGTTCTGCAATTACAAGACTATTTTCAAAGGGCATAACCTGATAAGCAGTTCGGGCAGTCACGTTTCCTTTGGCAATCGGGGCACGGATTCCTCCGTGATTTAACAAACAAATATCTACTTTTCGGTGATGTGTTTTTTCAAAAAGTAAATTAGCTTTTTCAAGTGTTATGTCAGCCAAAAAATTCCCGATAGTAGTTTGCCACTTCCCTTTTGATTTATCCATGTCTTCGGGAGCATAACTCAAAACATTATCTAAATCTTGATTGATATGAGTGCGATAAGGTGCTATAATTTTCTCATATTCCGTATCTGATTGAATACTCTCGTTTATCGGAATTTGCTTTCCTTTGATTTTAGTAACTGTTTGTTTGTGAGGAGTGCAACTGACAAAAAAAGAGAATGTTAATAATACAATAAAAAAAAGAAATTTAGAATGGTTGTTTATTAGCTTTGTCATCTTAGAGGTAAATCTTATTTTTATTACATTTGTAAGATTAGTAAAAGTACTATGTTTTTAAGTTTAATAAAAAAACTTTCGTTAAAAAAAATTGTTAAGAATAAATTAACCGGATTAAACGCTCCACTCGAAGGACAAATAAAACAGATAGGACTTTTGATAGACGGAGTAAATTTCAGCAAAACCGAACAACTGATAAAAGAGTTTACACAATACGGCATTAGCCAAAATCAAATCAAAGCTTTAGTTTATACTAAAAACAAAGCTTTTGAGAATACAGAAAATATCATTTATTTTCGACCAAACAACATCACTGTTTCAGGAAATATTGTTGATGAAACTATTAAAAAATTTGCCGATTATCCGTTTGATTTGCTGGTAAATTATTATGACACGGAACAGATAAATTTGGATTATATCAACGTAAAGTCCAAAGCCGGTTTTAAGGCAGGATTTATGTTAAACGAACAACGTTTGAATCATTTTATGATTGATGTTCCGATTTCGGAATATAGATTGTTTACAGAAGAATTGTTTAAATATTTAAAAGTTTTGAATAAAATATGAAATCGCTCATCGGGACGGGAGTTGCTTTAGTTACACCTTTTAAAAAAGATTTTTCCGTAGATACGGAAGCTCTGAAAAGAATTGTTCGATATAACATTGACGGAGGAGTAGATTATTTGGTAGTGTTGGGTACAACTGCCGAAGCAGCAACACTGTCTAAAGACGAAAAAGAATTGGTTATTCGAACCGTTATAGAAGAAAACGCAGGTAACTTACCTTTGGTTTTAGGTGTAGGCGGAAACAATACTCAAGAAGTGGTAAACGAATTGAAAACCGGAGATTTTTCTGCCTTTTCAGCCATTTTATCCGTTTCTCCTTATTACAACAAACCTACACAAGAAGGAATTTATCAGCATTTTAAGATGATTGCTCAAAACAGTCCTGTCCCTGTAATTCTATATAACGTACCGGGAAGAACCGCAAGTAATATGCTTCCTCAAACTGTTTTGCGTTTAGCAAACGATTTCAAAAACATCATAGGAATCAAAGAAGCAGCCGGAGATATTGTGCAAGCAATGAGACTTATTCAGAATAAACCCGAAGATTTTTTGGTGATTTCGGGTGATGATATGATTACATTACCTATGATATTGGCAGGAGGAAGTGGAGTAATTTCAGTTATCGGAGAAGGTTTTCCTAAAGAGTTTTCAGAGATGGTTCGCTTAGGATTACAAGGGAAAGTAAAAGAGGCTTATGCTTTGCATTACAAATTAGCTGATTGCATTGACATGATTTTTGAGCAAGGAAACCCGGCAGGGATAAAAGAAGTTTTCAAACATTTGGGTATTTCCGAAAATACGGTTCGCTTGCCTTTGGTAAACGTAAACCAAAACTTATCTGACCGGATTAAAACCTTTATCTCAGGAATGAATTCATTGTAATTCATTCATTACTTAATTCAAAACTGTTTAATTTTTAGACTATACGCTTATGCTAACCAAGACATTAGAAACAGCACTAAACAATCAGGTAAAATTAGAAGGAAATTCTTCTCAAATCTATTTAGCAATGGCTTCTTGGGCTGAAATTCAAGGATTTGAAGGAATTGCAGCTTTTATGTACAACCAATCTGACGAAGAACGTATGCATATGCTAAAACTGGTAAAATATATCAATCAGAGAGGTGGTGAAGCTAAAATTCCACAAATTGAAGAACCTCATTTAGATCACACTTCATTCAAAACTTTGTTTACTCAACTATTTGAACACGAAGTCATGGTTTCAAACAGTATCAATGAGTTGGTTCATATCTCATTGCAAGAAAAAGATTATGCCACTCATAACTTCTTACAATGGTATGTTGCTGAACAAATTGAAGAAGAAGCTACAGCTCGTACGATTCTGGATAAAATAAACCTTATCGGAGACGATAAAGGAGGACTCTATTTGTTTGATACCGATATGAAAAACTTTACGGGGCAACCTCCTGTTTAGTTTTTGATTTGAAGTTGCTCATTACAACAACTTTATCCTGAAACTTGAAACAAACTTATTGATTATAAGAAAATAATAACTAACTTTGCAAACATTTTTTGTTGCGAGAAAATTTAAATTGAGAGAATGAAAAAAGTGCTTTTACTTTTACTGGCTATCGTAACTTTGGTTTCTTGTTCGGAGTATCAAAAGGCTCTGAATAGAGAAGACATAGCTCAAAAGTATCATGTAGCTGAAAAAATGTACGATGCCGGAAAGTACAACAAAGCTCTTAGACTTTTTGACCAAATAGCTCCGAGTTATAGAGGAAAACCTCAGGCAGAAAAGTTGTTTTATATGCAAGCTAAAGCTTCTTATGAAATGAAGCAATACGGAATGTCTGCCTATTTATTCGAAAGATTCATAGCTAACTATCCTCGTTCTGAAAAAGTAGGAGAAGCCTGGTTACTTTGTGGTAAAAGTTATGCGAATGAGTCTCCGAAATATTCAAAAGACCAAGAAGATACTTATAAAGCAATTGACAAACTTCAGGAATTCTTAAACCTTTATCCCGATTCTCAATATGCTGATGAAGCCAATAAAATAATTATTGAACTGAATCAAAAAATAGAGAAAAAATACTTTGAAATCGCCAAACAGTATAACACCATAGCCGGATATACCCGAGATTATAAGGCTGCCATTGTAGCTTTAGATAATTTTCTGATAGACTATCCGGGAACAATTTATACAGAAGACGCTTTGTATTACAAATTTGATTCGTTATATCATTTGGCTATAAACAGTGTTGAAGAGAAAAAAAGAGAGCGTTTGGAACAAGCCAAATCTGCCTATGAAGCACTTGTCAGGCATAATGGCCAAACAAAATACAAAAATCAGGCAGATAAACTTTACGAAGAAATAAAACAAGAATTACAAAAAAGTTAATATTTACATTTGATATGGATTTAAAGAAAACAAAAGCACCTGTAAACACGGTAACGTATGACAGAGATGTTATCGAGCAACCAACGGGAAACATCTACAAAGCAATTACCATAATTGCTAAAAGAGCAAGTCAGATAAATTCTGAAGTAAAAAAAGAATTGTCTGAAAAGTTAGATGAATTTGCCACTTATAGCGATTCTTTGGAAGAAGTTTTCGAAAACAAAGAGCAAATCGAGGTTTCTAAATTTTACGAAAGACTTCCAAAACCTCATGCTATTGCAATCGAGGAATGGATGGAAGGAAAGATTTATTTCAGAAACACAAAATAATTTGACCAATGTCTGTTTTACGAGGTAAAAAAATCCTGCTTGGAGTATCAGGAGGAATTGCTGCCTATAAAACAGCTAATTTGGTAAGGCTTTTTATAAAATCAGGAGCAGAGGTACAAGTCGTAATGACACCCGCTGCCAAAGATTTTGTAACTCCACTTACACTCGGAACACTTTCCAAAAGGGAAGTGTTTTCTGCTTTTTATGAGCCTGATGACGAAAATGCCAAATGGAATAATCATGTAGAGTTAGCTCTTTGGGCTGACCTTATGTTGATTGCTCCGGCAACAGCTAATACCATATCCAAAATGGCAAACGGAGCCTGTGATAACCTGCTTATGGCTACCTATTTATCGGCCAAATGCAAAGTATATTTTGCTCCTGCTATGGATTTGGATATGTATAAACACGAGTCAACTCACGAAAATTTCCGAAAACTGCAATCATTTGGTAATGTGATGATTCCTGCCGAATCAGGAGAATTAGCAAGCGGACTTTCAGGAGAGGGACGAATGGCAGAACCTGAAAATATTGTCCGATTTATTGAAGAAGATCTCATCAAAAACCTTCCGTTAAGAGGAAAAAAAGCTTTGGTTACGGCAGGACCTACCTACGAACCCATTGACCCTGTCCGATTTATCGGAAATCATTCTTCCGGAAAGATGGGTTTCGACATTGCTAAAACTTTAGCAGATTTGGGAGCAGAAGTTACACTTGTTTCAGGTCCTACACATCTTACTGTGCAACATTCCGATATAAATCTCGTTAGAGTAGTATCTGCCCAAAATATGTACGATACCTGTCATCAAGTTTTTAAAGACACGGACATTGTGGTAGCAGCAGCAGCAGTAGCAGATTACAGACCTAAGTACGTTGCAGATCAAAAAATCAAAAAGTCCGAAGATAATCTGGTTTTGGAATTAGAAAAAAACAAAGATATTTTGGCTTCGTTAGGAGCAACCAAAACAAAACAATTTTTAGTAGGGTTTGCTTTAGAAACTGAAAATGAGATTGAAAATGCAAAGCTAAAAATTCAGAAAAAAAACTTAGATTTGATTGTTCTTAACTCCCTAAACGATAAAGGAGCAGGATTCGGGGGTGATACCAACAAAGTGACCTTTATAGACAAAAATTTTAATATTGAGCAGTTTCCGCTGAAAACAAAAGAAGAAGTCGCTCAAGATATTGTAAATAAAATTGTAGAACATTATGCGTAAAATATTTGGGATATTATTTTTCTTGGTCTCTGTATATTCTGTCAATTCTCAAGAGCTTAATTGTAAAGTAACCGTAGGGCATGACAGGGTAAATGTTACCAATACGCAAATATTCAGAACTCTTGAAAAATCACTAAATGATTTTATGAACAACACTCGTTGGTCAAATCAAGTGTTTAACCAAAATGAAAAAATCAGTTGCGATATGTTTATTAACGTAACTGCTTTGAGCGGAGGGACTTTTTCAGCTACTTTACAAATTCAATCTTCTCGTCCGGTTTACGGGGCTAACTATTCTACTCCGATTTTTAACTACTTAGATAAAGATTTTACTTTTAACTATATTGAGTTTGAAAATTTGTTTTTCAACCCAAACAGTTTTGACTCAAACTTAACGGCTGTTTTGGCTTTTTATGCCAATATTATTTTAGGATTAGATGCTGACAGTTTCCAACTAAAAGGCGGCACGCCTTATTTTGAAGCAGCAAATGCTATTGTAAACTTGGCTCAATCAAGCCGATACAAAGGCTGGACACAATCAGAGGGCGGTAACCAAAATCGCTTTTTCTTAGCTCAGGACTTGCTTTCTAACACTTACGAATCTTTCAGAAAAACTTTATATGAATACCATATTAAAGGTTTAGATTTGATGAGTGAAAATGTAAAAGCAGGGAAAGAAGGTGTAAAAAAGGCTATTATAACTTTAGCTGAAGTTCACAAAAATCGCCCGAATGCGTTTTTAACTCGCATTTTTTTTGATGCAAAATCCGATGAGTTAGTGCAAATTTTTTCGGGAGGTCCACAAATTCCTATTGCAGATTTGGTTGAAAATCTGAACAAAATTTCTCCGCTTAATTCCTCCAAATGGGGAGCTATGAAAATGTAAAGCACGAGGGAAAAAGGTTCTATAATGACACCATATTACATCAAAAGTGAAATTTATCTCAAAAAATTTGTTTGTTATTTTAACTACTTTGACAATATTAAACTGTAGTTACCAAAAAAACGAACTCTTTGAACCTCAAATAGTTTACAAATCTGAAAATCTTATAATAACCCAAATTTCCAAAAACTCATTTGAACACACATCGTTTTTACCAACTCAAAGTTTTGGAAATGTTCCTTGTAATGGACTAATTGTCAGTAACGACAATGAAGCTGTTGTTTTTGATACCCCCACAAATGATAGTACTTCAGAAGAACTAATTAAATGGATAACCGAAAAACTTCAAGCAAAAATCAATGCCGTAATTCCAACGCATTTTCATGATGATTGTTTAGGTGGTCTGCAAGTTTTTCATAATCAACACATATCGTCTTATTCTTATCATAAAACTATAAAGTTTGCACAAAAAAACAATTATGTAATTCCTCAGAATAGCTTTAATGATTCTTTAATTTTGAATGTGGGTGACGAAATTTGCATCGTAAAATTCTTCGGAGAAGGACATACAAAAGATAATGTTATTGGCTACTTTCCAAGTGAAGACATTATGTTTGGAGGATGTCTGATTAAAGAATTAAATGCAACTAAAGGATACTTAGAAGATGCAAACATCGAAGTTTGGTCAAATACCGTAGAAAAAATAAAAAAGCACTACCCGGATGTAAAAATAGTTATCCCCGGACACGGAAAATTTGGAGGTAAAGAACTACTTGATTACACAATAGACTTATTTAAGACCAAATAAAACAAAGCCGTTTCAAACATTCTATCTTTAGTAAAGTGAAATTTTAAAAACAAATGCAATGCGAAACTAAAAAATACACCTAAAAATGGTAACTTTACAATAAGATAAATCACACAAAGCTTATGTCTCAACCAAAATTTCAGAAAATAATAATTTTGTTTTTTCTGACATTGTACAAAATGAAGAAATGAGAGATGTATAGTTTTGTGCGAATAAAAATTTTAAATTATGAAAAAAGCTTTTGAATTTCTGACACAGATAAAAAAAAACAACAATCGGGAATGGTTTGCAAAACACAAATCAGGGTACGATACAATTGTCAAAGGAAATAAAACTTTTTTCAATCAAATCTACTCCGAATTTCAAAAACATGACAGTTTAGAAGGCATCCATATTTTCAGAATTTATAAGGATATTCGCTTCTCTAAAGATAAATCTCCATATAAAACCAATTTCGGGGCAAGTTTTTCCAGAACTAAGCCTATGCTTAGGGGTGGATATTATGTACATTTAGAACCCGGTAATAGCTTTGTAGGAGGAGGTTTTTGGGCTCCGAATAACGAAGACTTATTCCGAATTCGCAAAGAATTTGAAATGGATACTACCGAAATCAAAAAAATTATTTCAGATGAAACCTTTGTAAAGTATTTCGGAGAGCTCAAAGGAGAAGACGGAGTAAAAACAGCTCCAAAGGGGTTTGATAAAAATCACCCTGATATTGACTTAATTAAAAAAAAACAATACGTAGTGATGCGAAAATTTACAGACAATCAGGTATTTGCTGCTGATTTCCCAAAAGAAATAATTGCTACGTTTTTAGCAATGCGTCCGTTTTTCGATTATATGAGTGAAGTACTTACTACTGACCTCAACGGAGAACCTTTGTTTTAATCATTTTTCATAAATCTTGACTATCCAAAATGAATCAGCCTTTAGCCGAACGTGTTCGCCCAAAAAAATTATCAGAATATATCAGCCAATCTCATTTAGTGGGAAAAGGAGGTTCGTTAGTACACCAAATTGAAAAGGGGATAATCCCCTCACTTATTTTGTGGGGGCCTCCGGGAACCGGAAAAACAACACTGGCTCACATTATGGCAGAACAGAGCGGGCGACCATTCTACGAACTGTCAGCTATTCATTCGGGAGTGAAAGATGTTCGCGATGTGATTGAAAAAGCCAAGCAAAGCGGAGGTTTATTCACTACTAAAAACCCTATTTTGTTCATTGACGAGATTCATCGTTTTAATAAATCACAGCAAGATTCGTTGCTCGGAGCAGTTGAAAAAGGATGGATCACTCTTATAGGAGCTACTACCGAAAATCCGAGTTTTGAAGTGATTCCTGCTCTTTTATCCAGATGTCAAGTTTATGTATTGAATCCTTTTTCGCGAGAAGATTTAGAAGCTTTACTAAAGCGAGCTTTAGAAGTTGATGAATTTCTGAAATCCAAAAATATCAAACTTCAAGAAACTGAAGCTCTGTTAAGACTTTCGGGAGGAGATGGTCGAAAACTTTTGAATATTTTTGAACTGATTGTCAATGCCTCTCCTGAAAATGAAATTGTCATTACTAACGAAAAAGTAATGCAATTGGTTCAGAAAAACACGGTAATGTATGATAAGGCGGGAGAACAGCATTACGACATTATTTCTGCCTTTATAAAATCCATTCGAGGAAGTGACCCTAATGCAGCCGTTTATTGGCTTGCCCGAATGATTGAAGGCGGAGAAGATTTAAAATTTATTGCCCGAAGGCTTCTGATTTTAGCCAGTGAAGACATCGGAAATGCCAATCCAACTGCATTAGTTATTGCTAATAATTGTTTTCAGGCTGTCTCTACTATTGGTTATCCGGAAAGCAGAATCATTTTAAGTCAATGCGCTGTCTATTTGGCTACTTCGCCTAAGAGTAATTCCACTTATTTAGCAATCGGAAAGGCACAACAAATCGTGCGTCAGACAGGTGATTTACCTGTCCCGTTACACCTTCGGAATGCTCCAACCAAACTGATGAAAGAATTAGGCTACGGAGAAGACTACAAATATGCTCACGATTATGAGAACAACTTTGTAGAACAAGAATTCCTACCGGAAGAAATTAAAAACACCACGTTCTACGAACCTCAAAACAATTCACGAGAAAATCAAACCAAAGAATTTTTAAAAAATCGTTGGAAAGGAAAATACGGATATTAATTACCTGTAAGCTCCATTATTTGTGAGAAAAAAATTTCCATTCCCTTTCCTGCTGATTCTTCAATAGCTATGAAATCTTTTCCGTGA
>Ga0079224_100015227_pt1 | contig 10766 bp, 6 predicted proteins | sample Stecom2015_FD_80414 | JGI IMG/M metagenome (GOLD analysis project Ga0079224, IMG submission 80414) | Agricultural soil microbial communities from Utah to study Nitrogen management - Steer compost 2015 | ecosystem: Environmental > Terrestrial > Soil > Agricultural land | place: USA: Utah...
GCCCCGATCGGCGTTTATATCGCGTTGGGCGACTCCATCCCGGCCGGCATCGGCTCCAGCCTGCCCCGCGAGCGCTCCTATCCCGCGCTTGTCCTCGGTTACATGGAGTCCCATCTGGGCGGCCAGGTCATCATCGAGAATCTCGCCGAGCCGGGCGCGACCGCACAGTCATTCCTCGACGGTGGCCAGCTCGCCCGCTACCAGGAGCTGGTGACCGAGATGACCGACTCCGGCATGCCGGTCCTGGCCGTCACTGTGACGCTGGGCGGCAACGAAGTCCTCGACCTCATCGATGCAACCAATCCGCAACGACAGGTCGCGCTCGATGCATTTCGTGTCTCACTCGGCCAGGCGCTGGCTCAGATCCGCGCTGCTGCTGGGCCGGAAACGCCGATCGCGATCACGACGATCTACGACCCGACCGGCACCCCGGCCAGCATCCAGTTCACCGACGCCTGGTGGATCGCGCGCTTCAATGACGTCATCCGCGAGCTGGCACAAGTCAACGGTGTGGCCGTCGCTGACGTTGCTGAGGCATTCGCACAAGCGACCGGCGAACTGACGCGTTTTCCGGTTGACCCACACCCAACAAATGCTGGTCACAGGAAGATCGCCCAGGTGACCTGGGGCGCGCTGGGTTACGACGACACAGGGCCTGAGATCGAGGTGCTGTCGCCGCTGGCCTCGGTCCGTCTGACGCCCACGCTGCGCTTCACGACCTCAGAGCCGGTCGTGCCCGAGAGCATGCGCCTGGCAACTGACGCAGACCTGACGCTTTACCCGCTGATCCAGCTGAGCGACACCGAGTTCGTCGCGCTGCTGGAATTGAACACCCTCGCGCCGGGGACAGTGACTATCACGATCTCCGTCACCGATAACGCCGGGAACCAGGGGGAAGTCGAGCACAGCTTCATCTTCGCTCCGGAGTCGTAGCGCCCGGCAGCTTCTCGTGTTCCACGGCCAGCGCGGCAATCGGACATTCGAAGCAGCGCAGCTCGCGGCAGCGCTCGCGGGCGATGCGATGTAACCCCTGCTCTTCCAGCGCCAGCTTGACCGGGAACCGGGCGTCACCCACGATCTGCCGCCGAGCCGCGCGCGTCACCTGATCGTCGACCGCGCCAGGCAGGTCCTCCCAGAGATCGGCGACCTCCTCAGCCAGATCGTCGTCGCGCATCACGTCCGCGTAGGCAGCCAGGAACGGGGCGAAGACATTGACGATGATCTGCCGCCGGCGGCTTGCGCCGATCGGCGGTTCGGCGCCGGCCAGCCACTTGTCCCAGCTCCGGCCAGCGTCGAGAGGCAGGCCGAGGAATGTGGACAGCAATCCATCTGGCGCGCTGCGCTGGACAAGCCAGGCGAGGGATGCCAGCCGAGCCGCGGGATGATTCCGGGGCCGAACCCGGTTGAGCGTCCAGATGGCGGGCGAAAGTGGCTCCAGTGCGTAGCACTCGGACAGCGCTGCGTAATCCCGTTCCAGCTGCCGCGCCAGGTCCGGTCCAATGCCACACGGCTCGGCAAGCGCCGGGCTCAGCGGCAGAAAACCGGCAACGCCGAGGAGCAACGCCGGGGCAGCGTTCGGCTTACCGTTCTCGATCAGCGTCTCCAAGAGCGTCAGGGGCACCGCTGCTGCCAGGGCCGCCATGCCATCGCGGTTGGCGGAATACCCCAGCGCATCGAGCAGGCCACCATACAGCGTCTCCGAGGCGGTCGAGCAGGTCAGTGACTGGGAGAAGCGTAGCTGCTTGTCAACGAGCCGCGCCCACCCCTCGGCCCGCAACACCTGCCGCACCATATTCGGATACGTCGTGCCGAGCGTCGGCAGGCAGGGGCTGTTACCGAGGCGCGCGAAGATCGCCGGCAGCTCGTCGACGACGGCCCCGTCGAGCTGCGGGACATACCCGTCGAGCACCAGCGTCGGCAGCGGCGACCCGTCGCCCCGCCGCGCCTCCTCATTCAGGTCATTGACCCTGACGACATGGAGCACGACGCCATCGTAGGCTGGATTCTCGGTATGACCGTGACGCACCCAATCGCTGGCGCGTTGATGAATCTCGACGTGCCCGCGCACCAGCCGGCCATCCAGATCGATCAGGGCGTCCAGGAAATCAGGGCCGTTCGAGTTGGACCAGACGCCCGGGTAGACAACCTGCACCCGCCGGCCGTCAGTGAGCCGCAGGTGCGCCGGCAAGCGGGCGTCGGCCCAGAACTTGCTCAGCGCCAGTTCGCTCAGTGTGACTTGCTGTGGCACGAACCCGGGCGACCGATCCCTCACGACGTTGGTTTGCGCATCTGTGGCAGTCTATCATCGGTGATCGCGCGAGCGCGCGGCGCACGAGAGGGACGGGTTGACATGGCAGCTTCAGGTTCAAAGAGGACGGCACTCATCACCGGCGTGACCGGCCAGGACGGTTCGTACCTCGCCGAGTTCCTGCTGTCGCAGGGCTACCGCGTGGTCGGCATGGTCCGCAGAACCAGCACCGAGACGGTCGGACGCATCGCTCACCTGCTGGATGACATCGAGCTGGTCCACGGTGATCTCCTGGATCAGAACTCGCTGATCGACATCGTTCAACGCTTCCAACCCGACGAGGTCTACAACCTCGCCGCCCAGTCATTCGTCCCCACGTCCTGGCAGCAGCCCGTCTTGACCGGCGAATTTACCGCGCTCGGCGTCACCCGCATGCTCGAAGCGCTGCGCATCGCCAAGCCGGACGCGCGCTTCTACCAGGCCTCGTCATCGGAGATGTTCGGGAAAGTCGTCGAAGTACCGCAAACCGAGACGACGCCCTTCTACCCGCGATCGCCGTACGGCGTCTCGAAGGTCTACGGCCACTGGATCACGATCAACTACCGCGAGTCGTATGACATCTTCGCCGTCTCGGGCATCCTCTTCAACCACGAGTCGCCGCGCCGCGGACTTGAGTTCGTCACTCGCAAGGTCACATATGGCGTCGCGCGCATCAAGGAGGGGCTGACAGACCGCCTGCTGCTCGGCAACCTGGATGCGCGCCGCGACTGGGGCTACGCCGGTGACTACGTGCGCGCCATGTGGATGATGCTCCAGCACGACGAGCCGACCGAGTTTGTCATCGCGACCGGCGTCACGCGCTCGGTCGAAGAGCTTTGCGACGTGGCCTTTAGCGCCGTCGATCTCAACTGGCAGAACTACGTCGAAGTCGATCCCCGCCTGCTGCGGCCCGCCGAGGTCGACCTGCTGGTGGGCGACGCGACCAAGGCGCGCACCGTCCTCGGCTGGCAACCTGAGGTCAGCTTCGAGCAGATGATCGAGGAAATGGTGCAGTCGGATCTCGCGCTGGTCCGCGAGCAGCCCCACAAGATCTGGGCCGTGCTCACCTAATCAGACTGCTGCGCCGGAGCGCTCGGCTCGCCGGGCAGTTCCAGGCCGGCTGGCTCGCGATCAAAAGCGAATCGCCGCTTACGACTGCCGTTCGCGCCGCGCGCCAGCAGCGCCTCGACCGTGCCGACTTCGTCGGACATGCGCGCCTCGGTCACGACCCGCAGCCCGGCCGCCGTCGCGATGCTGGCTGCGAAGCGGTCTGGCGTCACCACCTTGAGCGAGACGTCGTTTGAGACGGCGACCAGCGCCAGCTCTTGCATCGTGCCCAGCTCGTCCCAGCCAATCGCACCCTCGCCCAACAACATCACGAGCTGTCCCTCGATGCCGTCGCCCAGCATCGACCGCACGGTCTCGAGGTCCTCGGCCTGCTGAACTGGCACGACGACCCGCGCCGGCGGATTGCCAAGCTCGTAATAGATGGCTTGCGCCACGATCTTCAGCGTCGCCAGCGTCGGCACGGCCAGGAGCAGGCCGAGGATCCCGAAAGAGCTGGCGCCCGCCAGAATCGCGAAGATTACCAGCACGGGATGTACCCGCACGATGCGGCCGATCAGCTGCGGAATCACGAAGTGGTCTTCGAGCATGCGCAGTACGAAATAGGTCAGCGCCACGGCCACGCCCAGCTCGACCTGGCTCCAACCGAACGGCGCGTGCCCCTGTGAGACCGCGACCGTCACGGCAGCCGCCCCCGCGGTCCAGGGTCCGATGATCGGGATCAGCTCCAGCGCTCCGGTTGCGATCGCCAGCGCGAGCGCGTAGTCAACGTCGTAGATCGTCAGGGCAATGTAGGTGGCAACCGACATCAGCGCAAACAGGATCACCTGGCCGCGAATGTAGGCGCCCAACGTGGCGTTGACTTGGCGGCCAACCCGGTCGATCGTGCCTCGATGCCGGCGCGGCGTCAGCGAGCGCGCCTGGCGCAGGATCTCATCACCATGTAACAGGAAGTAGAACGTCACCAGGAAGTAGACGAGCACATGGATGGCGATCTCGACCGTATGGATCACCAGTGGCACCGCTCTGGCGCTCAGCTCATCCACGACATCCTCGATGGCCCGGTCGATCCGATCGTTGATGTGGACCGCGTCGATCTCTACCGAGCCGATTCGGACGGTCGGGTCCTCCAGCAGCTCGGTGCGCGCGTCGTCGACCGTCTGCGGGAGCGTTGCCAACAAGTCCTCCCCCTGGTCGACGGCGACCGGCGCCAGGTAGATGCCGAGAAGCACAAGCACACCGACGAAGACGACGTACAGGCCGCTCACCACCAGGATGCGCGGGAGCTTCAGCTTGCGTTCGAGGAAGCGTACGACCGGAAAGAGCACGTAGGCCGTGACGAGCGCCCAGAGAAAGGGCGCCAGGATCCCTGAGACTTCGTAGAGGAACCAGACGCTGGCGACCGCACCCAGGAGAACGAACACCGGCAGCAGGCGCGTCTCCCGGAGCCGGTCAATAGGGTGCATTCGATGTGCTCCGATCGGCGTCAGCCCGCACCTGACGCCCGCGCTTTACAGCTTGCTTCGCAACCGGACCATTCTAGCAAAGCAGCGAGGATTCCCGAGACGGGACTTAGAGACGGGGCTTGACAGACTGGAACACCTGTTCTAGGATGTACGTACATACGAACAGGTGTTCGGCTCAAGTGTTCTAGAACGGTCCGGCAGGGCGCCGGGAAACAGCCAGGAAAGAAGGTCGACGATGACCCAAAAGCTCGCTCTTCAGATCGCGCTGATGATGCTCGTCTCCAGCTGCATCGTGCTGGTATTGCTGGCAGTCAACAACGGTCTCGGTAACCCGGTAGCCCCCGATCTGGGACAGATCATCCCGCTCGCTATCACCTGCGCGGCGGCTCTCCTGGTGATTGTCGCCAATCCCTTCGACGAGTCGCGCGCCTAACACACCTCCCCCAACGTAGCGCCCCGCTCGGCATCGAGCGGGGCGCTACTCATGTGGCCGGCCCGCGAAGTACGATGTCGCCATGAAGCTGTCTGCCGCCAGCCCGCAGCCCGCACGTGAGGCGCTCGTTCAACAGGAGCGAGCCGCCGACTCGATGCTCGAGATCCTGAAGGTATATCCAGACTTCCGCCTGCTCGCGCTAGGCACGGTGGGCAGCCAGGCCGGCCAGTGGATCCTCAATGTGACGCTCGGCTGGCTGATGCTGGTGTTGACCGACTCGGCGCTCTGGGTCGGGTTGGTAGGCTTCGCCGCCGGTGTGCCGATGATCCTGGCTTCGGTTCCGGCCGGGGTCTTGCTCGACCGCGTCGACCGCAGGCGCGTGCTGGTCGCCTGCCAGGTCGGCATGCTGATCGTGGCCGTGGTGCTCGCCGGAATCGTGATCGCGGGGCTCGAGAACCGCTGGCTGGTGCTGGCAGCGACCTTCCTGTATGGCGCGCTGATGGCGATCAACAACGCCGGCCGCCAGACGATTGTGCCGGCTACCGTTGCCCAGCCGGCGCTGCCGGCCGCCTTTGGGCTCACCTCGGCGGCCAACCACACGTCGCGGATCGTCGGTCCCTCGCTGTCCGGCGTTCTGATCGGTGCGTTCGGAGTGGCCGCCGCGCTGGCGTTCATGGTCGTCGTGCTGATATTTACTTTGCTTGCATCGCTGCGCCTCTCGCCGGCCGCAGCGGGCACCGCCGCGCTCAGCACGAGTTCCCGCAACATGCTCGCCGGATTCGCCTATGTCCGCCGGCACCCGCTGGCCCTGCACCTGACGCTGCTGGCGGCCATACCGATGCTCTTCGCGTTCCCCTATCTCCAGCTCCTGCCGGTCTTTGCCCGCGACATTCTCGACGTCGGCGCGTCGGGCCTGGGTCTGATGATGGCGATGAGCGGCGTTGGGGCAATCGCCGGCGGCTTGTTGACCGGCAAGGCATCGCAAATCGGACCCTTGGGCCTGTTCGTGTTGCTGGCCACAATCGCCTATGGCGGCATCGTCCTGGTGATCGCCTTCTCGTCTTCGATATACCTGACGATCCCGGCGATCATGGTCGGCAGTATGAGCGGTTCGACCTTCCAGTCACTGAACAACACCCTTTTTCAGCTCCAGGTCACCGACGAGGTGCGCGGCCGCGCCACCGGGGTGTACATGCTCGCCTTCGGTGGGTATGCCCTGGGCGGCTTGCCACTTGGTGTGTTCGCCGACATCTTCAGCCCGCAGTGGGCCGTCGCTATCGGCGCGCTCATCTCCTCCAGCTTCGCGGCCGCCTTGCTGCTCTACTCTAAAGAAATCCGAAACCTACGCAAACCTACCGATTGATCGCGGTAACCCTTTCTGATAACCTGCGATAAGTCCATGAGCTTGAGTGGAACGTATATCTTGGTGCATCCCATACCGTCGGGGGGCGGTGTGTAAGCCCCAAGGAGTCCGGTCCTAGTGAGGAGAGACCGCCACATGAGTGATTTTCAGGATCTCCGTGACCAAGTCCTGAACCGCACCATCGGGCGCCGCGACGTGCTCAGGCGCTCGCTGGCGCTCGGCCTGAGCGCACCCGTCATCGCCTCATTGCTGGCGGCCTGCGGCGATGACGATGACGACGACGACAGCGACGCGGACGCCGGCGAACCTACCGTAGCGGAGAGCGGCGGGGGTGACGAGGAGCCCACGCCGACAGAAGCCGCCGAAGAGGAGGAAGAGGCGACCGAGGCGGAGGACGAGGACACCGAAGCCGAACCAACCGAGGAGCCCGAGGAAGAGGAGGAAGAGCCCACCGAGGAAGAGTCCGGCGGCACCGAGAGCGGGGGCATGGGCCGCGGCGGCGGCGACCTCGTGCGTATCCTCTACTGGCAGGCGCCGACCATCCTCAACCCGCACTTCGCGCAGGGTGACAAGGACTCCAGCGCTGCCAGCCTGGTCCTCGAGCCGTTGATCCACTTCGACGCTGCTGGCGAACCCGTCCTCGCCCTCGCTGCCGAGCTCCCCAGTCTCGAGAACGGCGGCGTCGCCCAGGACGGCATGAGCGTCACCTGGAAACTGCGCGACGACGTCGTCTGGTCGGACGGCACGCCGTTCACCGCCGAGGACGTGCGCTTCACCTGGGAATACGTCACGCACCCCGAATCCAGCACGACGACCATCGCCACCTACCAGGTCATCGAGGATGTCGAGATCGTCGACGATCACACCGTGACTTTCCATTTCGCCAACCCGAACCCGGCCTGGATGGTGCCCTTCGCTACTGGTTACGGCGGCCAGATCCTGCCGAAGCACATCCTCGAGGGTGCCATCGGCGCGGCCGCCCGCGACCACGAGTTCAACATGGCGCCCATCGGCACCGGGCCGTACAAGGTCACCGAGTTCAAGCCCGGCGACGTTGTCACCTACGAGATCAACGAAAATTATCGCTTCAGCGATAAGCCCTGGTTCCAGCGCGTCGAGCTGAAAGGCGGCGGCGACGCGACCTCGGCGGCGCGCGGCGCGATGCAGACCGGCGACGTTGACTATGCCTGGAATCTCCAGGTCGAGGCTGACATCCTCAACCAGATGGAGGACACCGCCGAGACCGGCACGCTGCTGGTCGTCCCCGGCGTCAGCGTCGAGCGCATTCTCGTCAACCTCTCCGACCCCAACACCGAGGTCGACGGCGAGCGCTCGAAGCTCGGCACCGACCACCCGTACCTGTCTGACGTCGCCGTGCGCCAGGCGCTGGCCAAGGCCTGTGACCGCGACACCATTGCTACGCAGCTCTACGGCCCGACCGGCCAGCCGACCGCCAACACGCTCGTTGCGCCGGACCGCTTCGTCTCACCGAACACCTCCTACGTGTTCGATCTCGAGGCGGCCGCCGCAGAGCTCGAGGCCGCCGGGTGGACCTGGGACGGCAGCGGCGTGCGCTCCAAGGACGGCGTCGAGATGAACATGCTCTACCAGACGTCGACCAACCCGGTTCGCCAGAAGACCCAGGAGATCATCAAGCAGGCGCTGGAGGAGATCGGCCTGTCGGTCGAAATCAAGGCCATCGACGCTGGCGTCTACTTCTCCTCCGATGCAGGTAACCCGGATACCTGGGCGCACTTCTACGCCGACTGGGAGATGTTCACCAACGGCCCGGCCACGCCGTATCCGATCAGCTATATGGCGAACTACAAGTCCGACGAGCCGGAGACGGATATCGCCCAGAAGGCCAACGACTGGTCCGGCCCGAACGCCTACCGCTGGATCAACGAGGAGTACAACGAACTCTATCGCCAGGCGACGGTCGAACTCGACGAGAGCGTCCAGCCGGAACTGTTCATTCGCATGAATGACCTGATCTGCATGGTGGACGTGGTTGAGATTCCGCTGGTGCACCGCTCGCTGGTCTCGGCCATCAGCAACCGGCTCCAGGGCGTCGCGGCATCGCCCTGGACTCCTGAGACCTGGAACGTCGAAGACTGGTACTTCGAGGAATAGTACCGGCAGCGATACGACTGTCGGACGCTCACGGGGCGCGGCTCGTTGCCGCGCCCCGTTCAACTTCGCCCCAGGCCAGTATTCACCGTGCCAATTCGATGATAGTATCTAACTCCATGCAAGTAGCCTCGATCCCTGCCGACGACGACGGATGACTTCCGCCGCCGTGGGTCGCTCGATCCTCGCCCACCGGAGGCGTCACCGGCATTTCGGGCCCGGGCTATCTCCCTGGCAAGCACGGGCATCGAGCAGTTGCGCAGGACGGCCACAAGGGAGGAGCGCCGGCCATACAGCTTCGCCGAAGGGGCTCTCGAATGCCCCGTGGATAGCCGGAACGCGATCTGGTGGCCCGAAGCAATCGCGTTGACCGAGGGAGTGGTATGTCATGACGAGCACTCTTGATGCCGAGATCGCTGCTCTGCGTCAGGCAATTGCTGCTGGTAACCTGAGCCGCCGCGCCGTCCTCCGGAAATCACTTGCGCTGGGTCTCTCCGCTCCAATCGTCGCCGGCCTGCTGTCGGCCTGTGGCGGCGACGATGATGACGACGACTCGTCGCCCGCCGACGGAGCGGGGATGCCAATGGGCGCCCCCGCCCCGACTGTCGAGCAGACGCCAACCGAAGAAGACTCGGCCGCAGATGACGCTACGGCCACCGACGAGGCGCCTGCGGCGTCCGCCGTCGCGGACGCATCGGTCGAGCCGACCGCAACCGAAGGCGGCACGGACGATCAGAAGGGTGGCAGCGGCCGGCTGACCACCCTGAACTGGCAAGCCGCGACGATCCTGAACCCACACCTCGCCCAGGGCGGCAAGGACTTCACCGCCGCCAGCATCTGCTTGCTTCCCCTGGCCGACTTCGACAACGACGGCAATCTCGTCCCGGTCCTGGCTGCCGAGATCCCCTCGCTGGAGAACGGCCAACTCGCCGAAGACGGCACGAGCGTTACCTGGAGCCTGCGCGACGACGTCGTCTGGCACGACGGCACACCCTTCGCCGCCCGCGACGTGGTCTTTACCTGGGAGTACGTCGTCGACCCGGACGCCGCGGCAGTGACCACCAAATCCAACTTCGATGCCGTCGAGAGCGTCGAGGCGATCGACGATTTCACCGTCCAGATCACTTTCAGCGGCCCGGCACCGGCATGGTTCGAGCCGTTCACCACCACGCAGAGCCTGATCGTCCCCGAGCACATCCTGCGCGACTACACCGGCTCCAACGTCGGCGACGCTCCGTTCAATCTCATGCCGATCGGCACCGGCCCGTACAAGGTGGTCGAGTTCCGGCCCGGCGATACGGTGCTCTTCGCGCTCAACCCGGACTACTGGGAGCCGGGCAAGCCTCACTTTGACGAGGTGGAGCTGAAAGGCGGAGGCGATGCCACCAGCGCGGCCCGCGCCGTGCTTCAGACGGGCGAGGTCGACTACGCCCTCAATCTACAGGTCGAGGCGGAGATCCTGCGTGAGCTCGAAGACGGGGCCGTCGGTACGCTGCTAACGCCGGAGAGCCCGGCGCTCGAGCGCGTCATGATCAACTTCACCGACCCAAATGTCGAGGTCGACGGCGAGCGATCGCACATCTCGGTGCCGCACCCGGCCAACTCCGAACTGGCATTCCGCCAGGCCCTGGCGCTGCTCTGCGACCGCGACACGATCGCCACGCAGCTGTATGGCCCCACCGGAAACCCGACATCGAACGTGCTGACCCAGCCGCCGCGCTTCGCTTCACCAAACACCAGCTACGAGTTCAACATCGAAAAGGCGCGCCAACTTCTGGCCGACAACGGCTGGGAGATACGCGACGATGTGCTCTCCAAGGACGACTACAGCTGCAACTTCATCTTCCAGACTTCGACCAACTCGGTGCGCCAGAAAACACAGGAGGTCATCAAGCAAGCGCTGGAAGAGGTCGGCATTCGAACTGAGATCAAGGCCATCGATGCCGGCGTGTATTTCTCCTCCGACCCCGGCAATCCCGACACCTACGCCCATTTCTATGCCGACCTGGAGATGTTCACCAA
>Ga0079224_100015228_pt1 | contig 10766 bp, 6 predicted proteins | sample Stecom2015_FD_80414 | JGI IMG/M metagenome (GOLD analysis project Ga0079224, IMG submission 80414) | Agricultural soil microbial communities from Utah to study Nitrogen management - Steer compost 2015 | ecosystem: Environmental > Terrestrial > Soil > Agricultural land | place: USA: Utah...
CCGGCGGCCAGCGCGATAAGAACGGGCTCGATGCGTAGCGCGTAGCCGAGATCTCGGGCCACCTCGCCGGCCTTGAGGATCAACGGCGGGTCCCAGGCATCCGGACCGCCGCGCAGGTTCTCCACGACCAGGTCGAGCTCGTACGTGTCCTCCGGGAGAGGCACGACGTCATCGCTCTCCAGCCTCTTGACGAGGTCTGGCCAGGAGTCCAGCTGGTCGAGGTCGTTCTCCTCACCGGACCGGACGAAGTCCACGAGCTTCTGCTTGTCCCGGAAGAGCAGAACCCGGCCGTTGCGGGCGAGGAAGAGCGGGATCTCCTCGTCCGCCCCTGCCTCCTCGTCCTGGTCTTCCTGGTCTTCCTCGTCCTCCTCGTGGGCGAAGTCCTCCTCGGTGAACTCCGCCTCGTCCTGGTCGACGTCCTCTGGCTCGTTCTCGTCCTCGTCGGCGACGCGCCGACGGCTCGCCACCGCGGCGGCGGCTGCCTCGAACTCGTCGAGATCCTCGGGCCGATTGGCCGCAGGAGTCTTGGTGACCTCGGAGCGGAGCCGGTACGCCCGCAGCGTGTAACCGACGCCGCCGGGAAGCGCGATCTCGACGGGATCGATCCGTACGTCCGACCAGAGCTTGGTGGCCCGCGCCGGGCGAGGGCTCGATGTCTCCTCGGTCGGCTCGTCTGCCGCCACGTCGACCTCCGTCATGGCTAAAGGAGTGCTGCCCGGGAGCCGTCCCGACGCGTATCGTATCGGCCACCCAGCGCACACCCTAGCCGGCCCGGGCACCCGTGTTGCCACCCACCGCCCGTCTTCGCGGCGTCGCACCTCGGCGAAGGTTGCTATACGCCCTTGGGGTGCCAGACCGTTTTCGCCTCCAGGAAGGCCAGCATCCGGTCCAACCCGGGCTCGGCCCACCAGTCCTCCTCGCGCGGGCGCAGCACTCGCTTCAGGTTCTCCGCCGCGGCCACCTCGAGTTCGACCGCGAGCTCGGGTTCGGCGCCGGTGAGGTCGATGCCGTTGACGTCCATGTGGCTCGCGAGCCACGGCGCGGTCTCCGCCACACGGCCGGTGATCACATTGATCACTCCGGCCGGCAGGTCGGAGGTGGCGAGCACCTCGGCGAGGGTGATGGCCGGAAGTGGCCGGTCGACGCTTGGCAGGACGACGGCGGTGTTGCCGGTGACGACGACCGGAGCGACCACACTCACCAGACCGAGCAGCGAGGAGTCGTTCGGGGCCACGATGCCGACGACGCCGGTCGGTTCAGGCGTCGTGAGGTTGAAGTAGGGGCCCGCCACCGGGTTGGCGTTGCCGTAGACCTGGGCGATCTTGTCAGACCAGCCGGCGTACCACACCCACCGGTCGATGGCGGCATCGACGACGCGTTCGGCAGCGGCGCGATCCAGCCCTTCTCCGGCCCGCACCTCGGCGACGAACTGATCCCGCCGGCCCTCGAGCATCTCCGCGATGCGGTACAGGACCTGGCCACGGTTGTACGCCGTCGCCCCTGACCACCCGGCCACCGCCGCCCGCGCCGCCCGCACGGCGTCGCGTACGTCCTTGCGGGAGCCGAGGGCGGCGTTGGCGAGAAAGTCTCCGGTCGCGGAAGTGACCACATAGGAGCGACCGGACTCGCTGCGCGGGAAGGCGCCACCGATGAAGAGCTTGTAGGTCTTTCGTACGGCGAGCCGCGGTGCGGCCGGTTCGGTCGCCACCGCCGTGCCGGCCGAGCGACTGCGAGTCTTCGTCGAGTCCTTTGCGGACGCCGCCTTCCGGATCTGCTCGGTATCAGGCAAGGTAAGCCTCCAGGCCGTGCCGGCCACCCTCCCGGCCGTAGCCGGACTCCTTGTACCCACCGAACGGGCTCGTCGGGTCGAACCGGTTGAACGTGTTGGCCCACACCACGCCGGCGCGCAGCTTGTCGGCGATGGCGAGGATGCGCGAGCCCTTCTCGGTCCAGATTCCGGCCGAGAGACCGTACGGGGTGTTGTTCGCCTTCTCAACCGCCTCGGCCGGCGTGCGGAAGGTCAGCACCGACAGGACCGGCCCGAAGATCTCCTCGCGGGCGATCCGGTGCGCTTGCGAGACGCCGGTGAAGATCGTCGGCGCGAACCAGAATCCCCGCGCCGGCAGCTCGCACGGCGGAGACCACCGCTGCGCGCCCTCCTGCTCTCCGGCCGCGGAAAGCTCACGGATCTTCTCCAGCTGGGCCGCGGAGTTGATCGCCCCGATATCGGTGTTCTTGTCCAGCGGGTCGCCGACCCGCAAGGTCGCCATCCGTCGCTTCAAGCTGGCGAGCAACTCGTCGGCGATGGACTCCTGCACGAGCAGCCGCGACCCGGCGCAGCAGACATGTCCCTGGTTGAAGAAGATTCCATTGACGATGCCCTCGACCGCCTGGTCGATCGGCGCGTCGTCGAAGACGATGTTCGCCGCCTTGCCACCGAGCTCGAGCGTGAGCCGCTTCCGCGTGCCGGCGACGGCACGGGCGATGGCCCGCCCCACCTCCGTAGACCCGGTGAACGCCACCTTGTCCACACCCGGGTGCTCCACGAGCATCCGCCCGGTCTCGCCGCCGCCGGTGACGATGTTCACCACGCCGGGCGGGAGTTCGGCCTGCTGGCAGATCTCGGCGAACGCGAGCGCGGTCAGTGGCGTCGTCTCGGCTGGTTTCAAGACCACCGTGTTGCCGGTCGCCAACGCCGGCGCGATCTTCCACGCGAGCATGAGCATTGGGAAGTTCCACGGAATGATCTGGCCGGCGACGCCGATCGGTCGCGGTGTCGTACCGCTGGGCTGCGGCCCCCGGCCGAGGCCGGCGTAGGCCAGCTTGTCTGCCCACCCCGCGTAGTAGAAGAAGTGCGCCGCCACGAGTGGGATGTCGACATCCCGCGACTCCCGGATGGGCTTTCCGTTGTCGATGGACTCGAGCACGGCGAGTTCGCGGGAGCGCTCCTGGATGATGCGCGCCAACCGGTAGAGGTACTTCGCCCGGTTGGCCCCGCTCATGCGGCCCCACACCCCCTCGAAGGCCGCTCGGGCGGCCCGCACTGCCGCGTCGATGTCGGCCGGGCCGGCCTCGGCGACCTCGGCGAGCACCTCCTCGGTGGCCGGGTTGATGCTCTTGCGAGAACCGCCATCCTGGCTGTCCACAAAGGAGCCGTTAATGAACAGCCCGTACGACGACCTGATGTCCACGATGGACCGGGACTCGGGGGCCGGGGCGTACTCGAAGGCAGGCATGGCAATCCAGGTCTCTTAGTCCAGGGTCACATAATCGGGGCCCGCGTAGCGGCCGGTGATCATGCGCATCCGCTGCATCAGCAGGTCGTTGAGGAGCGTCGAGGCACCAAACCGGAACCAGTCGGGGTCGAGCCAGTCCTCGCCGGCGGTCTCGTTGACCACCACCAAGTAGCGGATGGCGTCCTTGCTGGCCCGGATCCCACCGGCCGGCTTCACGCCGACCTGGCGGCCGGTGGCGGCCCGGTAGTCGCGAACCGCCTCAAGCATGACGAGCGTCACGGGCAGAGTGGCGGCCGGGCTGACCTTGCCGGTGGAGGTCTTGATGAAGTCGGCGCCGGCGAGCATGGCGAGCCAGCTGGCGCGCCGCACATTGTCGTAGGTGGCGAGCTCGCCGGTCTCCAGGATCACCTTGAGGTGCGCAGTGCCGCAGGCCTCCTTGACCGCCACGATCTCCTCGAGGACCTGGAGGTAGCGCCCGGCGAGGAACGCACCCCGGTTGATGACCATGTCCACCTCGTCGGCGCCGGCTGCCACCGCCGCACGCGTGTCGGCGAGCTTGACATCGAGCGGCGCCTGGCCGGATGGGAACGCGGTGGCGACGCTCGCCACGTGGATCCCGCTGCCGCGCAGCTCCTCAACGGCGACCGGAACCATGGATGGGTAGACGCACACCGCCGCCACCGGCGGGCAGGTCGGATCGGTGGGATCCGGCTGGCGTGCCTTGGCACACAGGGCCCGCACCTTCCCCGGCGTGTCGGCACCCTCCAGCGTGGTGAGGTCGACCATCCGGATTGCGAGGTCGATCGCCCACTGCTTCGCCGTGGTCTTGATCGAGCGGGTCGCGAGCATGGCCGCGCGGGCCTCCGCGCCGACCTGGTCCACGCCGGGCAGGCCGTGCAGGAAGGTACGCAGGGCCGAGTCTGAGCGGGTGAGGTCAGCCAGGTCGGCGCCGCCAACCCGTTCCGTGGCGGTGGTGGACCTCGCTGTCACCGTCATGACCGCAAGTCTACGCCGGAGCGCGGGTGTTGATCTTGCTGAAGTCGCCGGCCGCGGTTCGGCGATACGGGCCGGCGTACCGGTAGGTTGGCGACCGTGGACGTTCTCGTCGTTGATCATCCGTTGGCACGGACCCGGCTGACCGCACTGCGCGACGAACGCACCGACTCCGGGGCGTTTCGGGCTGCACTACACGAACTCACCACGATGCTGGTGTACGAGGCGACCCGCGACGTACGGGTGGAGTCGTACCCGATCACGACGCCGGTGGCTGCCACCAACGGTTACCGGGTGGCCGACCCGCCGCTGCTGGTGCCGGTGCTGCGGGCCGGCCTCGGCATGTCCGACGCCGCCCTGGCGCTGCTGCCCGAGTCCACCATGGGCTTTGTCGGCCTGGCCCGCGACGAGGAGACCTTCGCACCCCGCGCCTACCTGGAGTCGCTGCCGACCGACCTGACCGGCATCTCAGTCATCGTTCTGGACCCCATGGTCGCCACCGGCGGCTCACTGGAGCACTGCGTACGGCTGATCGCGCAACGCGGTTGCACGGACATCACGGTGATCTGCGTCCTCGCCGCCCCGGAGGGCATCGCCCGCCTCGACTCCTCCGGCCTGCCGATGCGCCTGGTGACCGCCGCGATCGACCAGCGCCTCAACGAGCGGGCGTTCATCGTCCCCGGTCTGGGAGACGCCGGCGATCGCCAGTTCGGCGGTATGCCGCGCTTCTGAGCCCTGCGGCTGTCCGGGGTGGCCCACCACCCTCGGGTCGTGCCGCTATCGGCGGTCATTGCCGGATGATGAGCACCACGCCGGCCGGCATGGGCACGACCCGCCACTGTGGTGAGTCGAACTGCTCGGGGGTGAACCGGACGGTGCTGAAGTACCAGCCGGGACCGGCTGACGCCTCCGGGCGGTCCCAAAGGACGAACGCGTCGATTGGCCCGAACCGGGAGTTGGTCACCGCGTCGGCGAACTGTTCCGGGTCCTTGATCGTGCTGAGCCGGTGCACCTCGGCCACCCGCTGCGGCCGGTGGGAGAGCGAGTTCGCCGAGAACCAGCCGACGCTGACGTAGCCGTGCCACGGGACGAACGGATAGATCTTCTCCGTCGCGGAGAGCAGCACCTTCTCGCTAGTCTCGCCCCACTCCCGCTCGAGCTCCGCTGCGACCGGCTCGATCGGGAACCAGGGCACCCGCCCCTCCTCCGGTGCGAAGGGGACGTATTCCCCATTGGGCAGTGGTTCCAGGAACGACTTCGCCGTGACGCTCTCCCCGCGGGGCGCCCAGGCACGGTTGAGCTCGTATCCGGTCCAGGCGAGCACGAGGGCGATGCCGACCGCGACGATTGGACGCGGATCGCGCTGCCGCAGCCAGGCCGGTCCCGCACCCTCGCGCAGGGCGGCGAGGCCGTGCGCGACGGTCAGCACGCCGGCGATGGCGAGCAGGACGGTGTAGGCGCGAGGCGTGTAGAAGAGCAGCAGCGACTTCCCGGTGAAGACGTACCGGGCGGTGGCGAGCACCCGGAACAGGAAGACGCCGGCGGTGAGCATCAGCATCGGTCTTGCCCACCACGTCGACCGCCGGAGCAGCACCATGCCGACCAGGCCGACCAGCTGCAACACGCCGAGCGGCGTGGGGTCGAAGACCGGGAAGAGATCGGCGACCATGCCGGCCGACGGCTCCCACAGGTCGGCGACGGGCGTGACGCCGAGGCGGGCGACGCCGGCGAGCAACGGGACGGTGTACCAGCTCGAGACCACGGCCGCTACCGCTGCTACGGCGAGGACATGCCGCAGGTAGGCCCGCCGGTCGGTGCTGGTCCGCCACGCCCAGACCACGAGGGCGATGAGGCCGAGGCCGCACAGCAGGAACCATCCCCAGTAGACCAACACCAGCCCGCCGGCGACCAAGCCGGAGAACAGCCAGGGCAGCCGCCGCCGCGGCGGGTGGGCAAGGGTGTCCAGTGCCCACGGTACGAAGACGACGAGGGCGAGCAGCTCGTATGCCTTGTCCAATCTGGAGAAACAGAGGACGCTCGTGCCGGCGATCACGAGAGCGGACCAGCCGGAGAACCAGCGCCGCCACAGCAAGAAGCCAGCGAGCGTCGCCAGCGCGACGGCGAGGATCTGGGCATTGTCGAGCAGCCGCCAGGCCGGCGTACCGGTGATGGCCGAGGCCCGTCCGATCAGCCACGGGTACAGCGGCGGGTATTCGCTGGGTAGTCCCGGGTGCCAGGCGTCGACGCTCGCCATCGTGAGCGAGAACCGGTTCGCCATCGCGGCCATGCGGTTCGCATCACCCTCCAGCCCGAGGGCGCCGTACGGCGTGCCGTGCAGCGCCGTCCTCGTGCTGAGCACCATCCAGGCGGCGAGGAGTCCGGCCGCGGCGCCCGCGACGCGTTCGCCGGAGCGCCACCGGCTCGCCACGAGGACGGCCGTGGCGATCACGAGGATGCCTGCGACGCCGATGGTCTGTCCCCGGGCGGAGAACGGATCCACGTTCAGTCGCCCCGGCACGGCGTAACAGATCGGCGCGGCGACGGCGGCGGTCAGCACCGCGATCAAAGCCGGCTGGGTCAGCGAAGCGATGGCAGCGCGCCGGCGCCCCGGCTCCGGTGGCGGTGGCTCGGCACCAGGTTCGTGCTGGCGGGCTTCGTCGTGGGCCGGAGCGATCACTCGATGAACACCCTCCGCACGACCCGTTCGGCGGCGCCCCCGTCATCGAGGTAGCAGAACCTGGCCCGAAACTGCGCTCGCGCCTTGGTCGCCGTGTCGTCGAACACGGCCCCGGTGTGGAAGGCGTCGACGAGGTCGCGCAGGTTGGTGGTGACGATGCCTGGTGGCTCGGCGAGCAGGTCGAAGGTGACCCCACGCGTACGCCGGTAGGTATCCCAGTCCGTCGCGTAGACGACGATCGGGCGATCGAGGACGGCGAAGTCGAACATCACCGATGAGTAGTCGGTGACCAGCACGTCCGTGGCGAGCAGCAGCTCCTCGATCTCCGGGTGGTCCGAGACATCCCGCAGCCACGGCAGGTCACTCGTGGTCCGGTCGTCGTAGAAGTAGTGGCTGCGAGACAAAACCACGTACTCGGGGCCGAGGCGCGCCGCGAATTCGTCCACATCGAGCAGTGCCGGCAGTGGACTGGTGTACTCGCGGTGGGTCGGCGCATAGAGTACGACGGTCTGCGATTCGTCGATACCGAGTCGTTTCCGAGCGGCGGCGACCTCGGCCGGTCCGGCGAGGGCGAGGCGGTCGTTGCGGGGGTAGCCGACCTCCAGCGTCTCGTACCGGCACGGGTAGGCGCGCGCCCAGCACTCCGTGCTGTGGGCGTTGGCGGAGATGCTGTAGTCCCACCGGTCGCACCGGCGAAGCAGCGCCGGAATGTCGGTGCCCTTGGCGCCCACCGGGTACCGCGCCTGGTCGGCGCCCATCGTCTTGACTGGAGTGCCGTGATGGGTCTGGACGTGGATCGAGCCCGGTCGCTTCACCATGAAGTTCGGGAAGTTGACGTTGTTGATGAGCCAGCGGGCGCGGGCCAGGGTGAGGTAGTACCGCATGGTCCGGGAGACCACGTACGGCACACCGTCCGGCATCGCATGGCGGTGCCGGCGGTCGACGATCCAGACGCCGCGCACCGAGGGGACCAGCTCCTGCGCCTTCCGGTAGATGGCCGCCGGGTTGCAGGCGAACCCCCGGTACCAGTACGCGGCGTACACGGCGAGGCGCCGATCGATCGGGACCATAAACCGCGCCGCGTGGTAAAGGGCAACGCCCACCGCCGCCCGGGCCACACCCGCGACATGACGCGCCTGACGCAGCATCGCGCGGCCCTGCTGACGAGCGGCTCGTACGCCCTGCCGGAGCATCCGCAACAGGCGGTAGGCGGCGTATCGGTCGCGGGCGATGAGCCAATGACGCAGCCAGTCGTACCGTCCGCGCGGCACGGCCTCCCGCGGCCGGTACGCGTGGTAGTGCTCGGACATCCGGTGGAAGAACTCCCGGCGTCGCTCGGGCGGCAGGCGATCGGGTAGGAAGGCCACCACCACCAGGTGCCACAGCATCCGCGCGAAGATCTCGGCCCGGAGCGTCCCGGTGGCACCGGTGCCGGCGAGGTGCCGCCACGCGGCGGACCATTGGTCCAGCACCTCGAAGTGCCGATCGCTGTTGGAGTGGGTTATGGCCCCGTCCCGGCGCTGGCGGTAGTGGTAGCAGACACGGCCGAGCGTTGCGATGCGTCGCGCCCGGGCGAGCAGCGGGTACGTGAACGGGACGTCCTCGTACCAGCCAGGGTGGAACCGCAGGCCGGTCTTGAGCAACCAGTCGCGGCGAACCACCTTGTTCCACGCCACGTGCAGCACGCCCAGCAGGCCGGGCTGCTCAGCCAGGGTCACCACACCTTGCACGGAGCCGAGCAACTCCCGACCGGCACTGCCTGACTCGCGCCCGAGCCAGTTGACCCGGGAGTGGTCGACGATCAGGACGTCTGGTCGGGTCGCGCGGAGGCGGCGCGCCACCGCGTTGAGGGCGCCCTGGGCGAGCCAGTCGTCGCTGTCGACGAACCACACGTACTCCCCGCACGCGCGGTCCAGGCCGATGTTTCGGGCCGGTCCGAGACCGACGTTGGTGTCCAGGTGGAGGACGCGGACCCGGGCATCCCGCTCGGCGTACTCATCCAGGATCTCCGGGCAGTGATCGGGTGAGGCGTCATCGACGGCGATAAGTTCCAGGTCCGTAAACGATTGGTTGAGAATCGAGTCCAAGCACTCCCGCAGGAACCCCTCGACCCTGTGGACCGGCACGACGACCGTCAACAGCGGCATAGGCCCTCCCCCGCGTCCCTGCCCCCGTACCCGTACCGGCCCGTTCGTGAGCCGACGTACGGCAGGGCCTGCCACCGCCGCGTGCTACCGCCCGAGAGCCGCTGTCACCTCCGTCCGCAACGCCGCCAGCTCGGCTGCCGCCCGTTCCCGGGCGGCCGGAACGTCGTCGACCGTGGGCCCCGTGCTTGGGTCGCCGGCGGTGACCGGCTCCACGACCTCAAGATATGCCTTGAGCTTGGGTTCCGTGCCGGAAGGACGAACCACCACCCGGGCGGAGGAGCTGCGCACGATGACCACGTCCGCGCCTGGGGCGAGGTCCGCCACCTCGCTGACCGGCTCATCCAGCAGCAGGGTCGGCGGCTTGGCCCGCAGGGCCGCCATGATCTCGGTTATCTCACGGAGTTCCCGAACCCGGATCGCAACCTGGTCGGTCGCGTACACCCCGAACTCGAGGGCGAGCTCGTCGAGCCGATCGGTCAGGGATCGCAGCTCCGTCTTGAGCCCAGCCGCGAGCTCGGCGACGAGCAGTGCCGCCGTGATGCCGTCCTTGTCGCGCACGTGGTTGGGTGCGACGCAGTACCCAAGTGCCTCCTCGTATCCGAACACGAGCCCGTCCGGGTCCGATCCGGCCGACGCTGCGGAGCCCGCTGCCCCACCGTCGCAGGCCGCGCGAACGATCCACTTGAACCCGGTGAGCGTCTCGGCGTACCGCTGGCCGCGCGCCGCGCAGAGGGCGCGCAGCATCGTCGAGGAAACGATCGTGGTGGCGTAGCAGCCGGTCACCCCGCGCCGCATCAGGTGGTCGGCGAGGAGGACGCCCACCTCGTCGCCGCGGAGGATCCGCCAGCCGGCTGGACCGGTGCCGGGCCGGACCGGCACGGCCACGGCACACCGGTCGGCGTCCGGGTCGTTGGCGATAGCGAGGTCCGCCCCCACCCTGTCGGCGAGGGCGATGACGAGATCCATCGCCCCGGGCTCCTCCGGGTTCGGGAACGCGACGGTCGGGAAGGTCGGGTCTGGATCGGCCTGTTCGCGCACCACGGACGGCCGGGCGAAGCCGGCCCGCTCGAAGGCAGCCAGGAAGATCTCCGCGCCCACGCCGTGCATCGGGGTGTAGGCGATGGCGAGATCCTCGCGTTCCGCCAGCTCCACGACGAGTGGGTCGGTCACCGCGACGGCACCGTCCAGATAGGACTGGATGACCTCCTCGCCCACCAGCTCGCCGCCGGAGCCGAGCGGCACTCGGCTCAGTGGCCCGACCGCGCGGATCGCGGCCTCGATCTCGGTGTCCGCGGGCGGGACGATCTGGGCGCCATCGCCGCCGGGTCCGCCGAGGCCGGCGCCGAGGTAGACCTTGTAACCGTTGTCCTGCGGTGGGTTGTGGCTCGCGGTGACCATCACGCCGGCACAGGCGTCCAGCGCGCGCACGGCGTGCGCCAGCACCGGCGTGGGCAGGGCACGCGGTAGCAGCAGCGCTCGCCGGCCAACGCCTGCCGCGACCCGGGCGGTCTCCTCGGCGAACTGGCGGGAACCATGCCTGGCGTCGTACCCAATCACCACGGGACGCTGCGCGTCCCGCTCGGCGAGCCAGGCCATGAGGCCGGCCGCGGCCTGGCGCACGACGGCGAGGTTCATGCCGTTCGGCCCGGCGCGCATGGGCCCGCGGAGGCCGGCGGTGCCGAACGTCAGCGGGCCGGCGAACCGGTCGGCGAG
>Ga0079224_100015229_pt1 | contig 10766 bp, 9 predicted proteins | sample Stecom2015_FD_80414 | JGI IMG/M metagenome (GOLD analysis project Ga0079224, IMG submission 80414) | Agricultural soil microbial communities from Utah to study Nitrogen management - Steer compost 2015 | ecosystem: Environmental > Terrestrial > Soil > Agricultural land | place: USA: Utah...
CGACGAACTGCATCGCGGCGCTGCCGCGCTCGAAGTCGGTGAACAGCGGCAGCGTCACCGCCAGGCCGAGCAGCGCGCCGACGAGCGCGATGCTGCGCAACAGCCACGGGCTGCGCCCGCTGCCGAGCAGCAGCAGGATCACGCCGAAGACGATGGGAATCCAGATCGCGGCGCTGAGGGTCGGAAAGGAGCTCATGTAGGGCAAGTCGAATTCTTCGCGTTCTTCACTGCCGCACGAGCGGCATCACGACGAACAGCAGCAACAGCGCGACACCGACGATCATCGTGATCGCGTAGCTGTTCAGTCGGCCGGTCTGGAACAGGCGCAGCACGCCGGAGAACCACCCGACCAGGCGGGCACTTCCGCCGACGGCGACACCGTCGATCAGCGCCTGGTCGCCGCCGCGCCACAGCCCGCGGCCGATCGCACGCGCGCCGCCGGCGAAGACGACCTCGTTGATGCGGTCGAGGTAGTACTTGTTGTCGAGCAGCCGGTAGATCGGCCCGAAGCCGCGCCGCACGGCCGCCGGCAGGCGCGGGTCGACCAGGTACGCGTACCAGGCGACGACGACGCCGGCCAGCGCGAGCCAGAACGCGGGCGTGGCGACCGCGTGCAGGCCCATCTGCAGCCAGCCGTGGAAATGCGACGCGAGCTCGGCCATCGCCGGGTGCCGGCCGTCGACGACGATCGAGTCGTCGAAGAAGCCGCGGAAGAGCATCGGCTCGACGGTGAAGATGCCGATGAGCGCCGAGGGGATCGCGAGCAGGATCAGCGGCACGGTGACGACCCACGGCGACTCGTGCGGCTTCTGGCCGGGCGCGAGCCCATGGTGCTCGCCGTGCGCGGCGGCCTCGTCCGCATGCCCGTGTCCGGCGTGCCCCGTGCGCCCCCAGCGCGGTTCGCCGTGGAACACCAGGAAATACAGCCGGAACGTGTAGAGCGAGGTGACGAAGACGCCCGCGAGCACCGCGAAGTACGCGAAACGCGCGCCCCAGACGTTGGCGAATCCCGCCGCCTCGATGATGAGGTCCTTCGAGTAGAACCCGGAGAAGAACGGCGCGGCGACGAGCGCGAGCGAACCCACGAGGAAGGTGATCCAGGTGATCGGCATGTAGCGGCGCAGTCCGCCCATGTTGCGGATGTCCTGGTCGTGGTGCAGCGCGATGATCACCGAGCCCGCCCCGAGGAAGAGCAGCGCCTTGAAGAACGCGTGCGTCATCAGGTGGAAGATGCCGACGCTGTAGGCCGAGGCGCCGAGCGCGACCGTCATGTAGCCGAGCTGCGAGATCGTCGAGTAGGCGACGACGCGCTTGATGTCGTTCTGCACGACGCCGAGCAGCCCCATGAAGAACGCGGTGATCGCACCGATCGTGATGACGACGGCGAGCGCGGTGTCGGACAGCTCGTACAGCGGCGACATGCGCGCGACCATGAAGATGCCCGCCGTGACCATCGTCGCCGCGTGGATCAGCGCCGAGATGGGCGTGGGGCCTTCCATCGAGTCGGGCAGCCAGACGTGCAGCGGGAACTGCGCCGACTTGCCCATCGCGCCGACGAACAGGAAGATGCAGATCGCGGTGATCACCGACCACGGCGTGCCGGGCCAGAACTCGTAGGTGCGCTGCGCGAGCTCGGGCGCCGCGGCGAAGGTCTCGCCGTAGTCGAGCGTGCCGAAGAAGGCGAGCACCAGGCCGATGCCGACCAGGAAGCCGAAGTCGCCGACGCGGTTCACCAGGAAGGCCTTCAGGTTCGCGTGGATGGCGCTCGGGCGTGTGTACCAGAAGCCGATCAGCAGGTACGAGACGAGGCCCACCGCCTCCCAGCCGAAGAACAGCTGCATGAAGTTGTTCGCCATCACGAGCATCATCATCGAGAAGGTGAACAACGAGATGTACGAGAAGAAGCGCTGGTAGCCCGGGTCGTCGGCCATGTAGCCGATCGTGTACACGTGCACCATCAGCGACACGAAGGTGACGACGCACATCATCGTGGCGCTCAACGTGTCGATCAGGAAGCCGACCTCGACGTTCAGCCCGCCGATGTTCGCCCACGTGTAGAGGACTCCGTCGAAGGTGTTTCCGGCGAGCACGTCGAGCAGCGTCCAAACCGACGCGGCGAAGGAGATCGCCACGCCGAGGATGGTGACCCGGTGCGAGTTCGCGCGGCCGATGCGCCGGCCGAACAGACCCGCGACGAGGGCGCCGGCCAGCGGAGCGAAGGCGGCGAGCAGGTAGGCGGTTTTCATGGAGGCGGCAGGAAATCGCTTCTCGTTCGGGGGCGCAGGGGGGCGCCGTCAGCCCTTCAGCGCGTCGAGGTCCTTCACGTCGATCGATTCGATGGTCCGGAAGAGCACGACGAGGATCGCCAGACCGATCGCCGCCTCGGCGGCCGCGACGGTCATGATGAAGAACACGAATATCTGCCCGGCCGCGTCGCCGAGGAAATGCGAGAACGCGATGAAGTTCAAGTTCACCGCGAGCAGCATCAGCTCGATCGCCATCAGCACGATGATGACGTTGCGACGGTTCAGGAAGATGCCGGTGATGCTGATCGCGAACAGGATCGCGCCGAGCACCAGGTAGTGGGCGAGCGTCAGGGTCATGAGGGTTCCGCGTCGCGCGGCCGCGCGGGGATTCGGACGATGCGCAGCCGGTCGGCCGCACGCGTGCGCACGGCGACGCTCGCGTCGCTGTAGCGCGCATCCTTGCGCCGGCGCAGCGTCAGCCCGATGGCGGACACCATCGCCAGCAGCAGCACGACCGAAGCGGTCTCGAACGCGAAGACGTAGTCGGTGTAGAGCAGCTGGCCGAGCGCCTTCGTGTTGCTGTAGTCGGCCGGCAGCGGCGGTACGTTGCTCTGCGGGTCGTTGAAGGAGGTCATCAGCACCAGCGCGAGCTCGATCACCATGACGACGGCGACGAACAGCGCCACCGGCAGGTTGCGCCAGAAGCCCTGCCGCACGCGATCGAGGTTGATGTCGAGCATCATCACGACGAACAGGAACAGCACCATCACGGCGCCGACGTAGACGAGCACGAGCGTGATCGCGAGGAACTCGGCGCCCAGCAGCAGCCAGATGCAGGCCACCGTGGCGAAGGTGAGCACCAGGAAGAGCACCGAGTGCACCGGGTTGCGCGCGGTGATCACGCGCACCGCCGAGAAGACGGCGATCGCGGCGAACAGGTAGAAGAGCAGCGTCGGGGCAGTCATGTTCGCGGGTCAGCGGTAGCGCGCGTCGGCGGCGCGGTCTGCGGCGATCTGCTGCTCGTAGCGGTCGCCGACGGCGAGCAGCATCTCCTTGGTGAAATAGAGGTCGCCGCGCTTCTCGCCGTGGTACTCGAGGATGTTCGTCTCGACGATCGAGTCGACCGGGCAGCTCTCCTCGCAGAAGCCGCAGAAGATGCACTTCGTCAGATCGATGTCGTAGCGCGTCGTGCGGCGGGTGCCGTCCTCGCGCTCGGCCGACTCGATGGTGATCGCCAGCGCCGGGCACACCGCCTCGCACAGCTTGCACGCGATGCAGCGCTCCTCGCCGTTCGGGTAGCGGCGCAGCGCGTGCAGCCCGCGGAAGCGCGGCGACTGCGGCGTCTTCTCCTCGGGATACTGGATGGTGATCTTGCGCGAGAACAGGTACTTGCCCGTGAGCCGCAGCCCGTCGAGCATTTCGCGCAGCATGAAGCTGGAGAGGAAGTCCTTTACGGCAGCCATCTGATTCGAGCTCCTGCGCCGGTCAGTTCCAGATGTTCCAGGGCGTCTGCATCCACACGGCGACGACGACCAGCCAGAACAGCGTGACCGGAATGAAGATCTTCCAACCGAGCCGCATGATCTGGTCGTAGCGGTAGCGCGGGAAGGTCGCGCGGAACCAGATGTACAGCGACACGACGAAGAAGGTCTTGATCCCGAGCCAGATCCAGCCCGGAATCCAGTTGAAGACGACCGAGTCGATCGGCGGCAGCCAGCCGCCCAGGAACATGATCGACGCCACCGCCGACAGCAGGATCATGTTCGCGTACTCGGCGAGGAAGAAGACCGCGAAGCCCATCCCCGAGTACTCGACCATGTGCCCGGCGACGATCTCCGACTCGCCCTCGACGACGTCGAACGGGTGGCGGTTCGTCTCGGCCACCGACGAGATGACGTAGACGACGAAGATCGGCAGCAGCGGCAGCCAGTTCCACGACAGGAAATTGATGCCGCGATCGGCAAAGAAGCCGCGGTCCTGGCCGAGCACGATGTCGGTGAGGTTCAGGCTGCCCGAGACCATCAACACGATGACGAGCGCGAAGCCGATGCCGAGCTCGTAGGAGAGCATCTGCGCGGCGGCGCGCATCGCCCCGAGGAACGCGTATTTCGAGTTCGACGCCCAGCCGGCGATGATGACGCCGTAGACCTCGAGCGAGGTGATGGCCAGCAGCAGCAGCAGGCCGGCGTTGACGTTGGCCAGCGCCATCTCGGGCCCGAAGGGAATGACCGCCCAGGCAGCCATCGCCGGCATGATCGTCATCACCGGGCCGAGCAGGTACAGCCCGCGGCTCGCCTGCGCCGGCAGGATGATCTCCTTGAAGATCAGCTTGAACGCGTCGGCGATCGGCTGCAGCAGTCCACCCGGCCCGACGCGGTTCGGCCCGAGGCGCAGGTGCATGAAGCCGATCAGCTTGCGCTCCCACAGCGTGAGGTAGGCGACCGCGCCGAGCAGCGGCAGCACGAGCAGGATGATCTTCGTCAGGTTCCAGACGACGGGCCAGGCGCCTCCCAGCGTGTCCTCGCCCCAGTTCGTCAGGCCGTTCAGCAGGTTTTCCATGGACGTTCGTTCTTCGTGCTCAACGCGGCCCGCCGGCGGCGAAGCGCTCGACGTGGATCGGCCCGAAGCTCTCGGGCAGCGACGCGGTTTCCGGAAGCGCCGCCGGCACGCGCACGACGCCGTCGGCGAGCGTGTCGTCGGCGACGAGCTCGAGCACGGCCTCGCCGCTGCGCTCGCCGCGCGTCTGGCGCAGCAGCACCTGCTCGCCCGCCTGCAGGCCGAGCCGCGCGATGGTCGCGGCGTTCATCCGCGCACGCGGCGCGAGCAGCGCGTCGTTCGTCTGCTGCAGGCTGGGAGCGCGGCGCACGACCGGGTCGGCCGCATAGATCGGCACTTCGGCGAGGCGCTCGAGCGCGCCGTTCGCCGCGCCGGCGGCGTCGGCTCCCTTCGACGTTGCAGCCTCGGCGTCGGGCGATTCGCGCAGGGCGTTGTCGAGCCGCGCGGCGACCTCGGTGGCCAGCGCCGCCTCGCGCACCTGCTCGGGGCTGTCGGCGTCGAAGCCGTCGAGCTCGAGCAGGTTGCCCAGCACGCGCAGCACCTTCCAGGCGGGGCGCGCGTCGCCCAGCGGCGGCACGACGCCGTTGAAAGACTGCACGCGTCCCTCGGCGTTGACGAAGGTCCCCGAGGTCTCGGTGAACGGCGTGATCGGCAGCAGGCAGTCGGCCAGCTCCATCAACTCCGGCGAGCGATACGCCGAGAGCGCGATCACCGACTCGGCCTTCGCCAGCGCGTCGGTGGCGATCGCCGGACGCGAGACGTCGAGCGCCGGCTCGACGTTCATCAGCAGATACAGCTTGCGCGGCTGCTCGAACATCGCCGCCGCGTTCAGGCCGCCGTTGCCGGGCACCGCGCCGGCGAGATAGCCGCCGACGGCGTTCGCCGAGTCGCCGATCACGCCAAAGCGCGCCGAGGCCGCTTCGGCGATCGCGCCCGCGAGCGACAAGATGCGCGTGTATTCGGGGTGGTGCACCGCCTCGTCGCCGACGAGGACGGCGCGCTTCTCGCCGCTGCGCAGCGACGCGGCGATCGCGCGAGCGGCATCGGACACCGCCCCGCCCGGTTGGCCGTCGGCGCCTGCGGGGGAATCCGTCTCGCGCAGCGCGGCGAGCACCTCGCCCAGCGCCTGCGTCCAGCGCGACGGCGCGACGACGAGCCGGCTCGCGACCGGCATCAGCAGGTCGTCGTCCGCGGCGTGCAGCACCGAGACCTGCGCGCCCTCCTTGGCCGCCTTGCGCACGCGCGCGGCGAACAGCGGATGGTCCTTGCGCAGCGTCGAGCCGACGAGCAGCACCCGGTCGAGCGACTCGACGTCGGCCACCGGCATGCCGAGCCACGGCACGCCGGCGCGCCGTGCGTCGGCGGCGAAATCGACCTGACGGGTGCGGAAATCGACGTTCTCGCTACCCAGGCCGCGCGCGAGCCGCGCCAGCAGATGCAGCTCCTCGACGGTGCACTGGCCGGAGCCGAGCGCCGCGATCGACTGCGCGCCGTGCTCGCCGCGCACCACCCGAATGGCGTGCGCCGCATACTCGAGCGCCGTCGGCCAGTCGACGACGCGCCATTCGCCTTCCTGGCGGATCATCGGCTCGCCGAGCCGCTCGTCGCTCGCGAGCGCCTCGTAGGAGAAGCGGTCGCGGTCGGACAGCCAGCACTCGTTGACCGCCTCGTTCTCCAGCGGCAGCACGCGCATGACGCGGTTGCCGCGCACCTGCACGATGAGGTTCGAGCCGAGCGAGTCGTGCGGCGAGACCGACTTGCGCCGCGCCAGCTCCCAGTTGCGCGCGGTGAAGCGGAACGGCTTGCTCAGCAGCGCGCCGACCGGGCAGACGTCGATCATGTTGCCCGACAGCTCGGAGTCGACCGCGCTCCCGACGAAGGAGAGGATCTCGGAGTGCTCGCCCCGGTTGGCCATGCCGAGCTCCTGCACGCCGCCGATCTCGATGCCGAAGCGCACGCAGCGGGTGCAGTGGATGCAGCGCGACATCTCCTGGGCCGAGATCAGCGGGCCCATCGGCTTGGGCGTGACGACGCGCTTGCGCTCCTTGAACTGCGAGGCCGAGTACCCGTAGCCGACGGAGAGGTCCTGCAGCTGGCACTCGCCGCCCTTGTCGCACACCGGGCAGTCGAGCGGATGGTTGATCAGCAGGAACTCGAGCACGCTCTTCTGCGCGCGCAGCGCCATGTCCGAGCGCGTGAGCACCTTCATGCCGTTGGTCACCGGCGTCGCGCACGCGGGCAGCGGCTTGGGCGCCTTCTCGACCTCGACCAGGCACATGCGGCAGTTCGCCGCGATCGACAGCTTCTTGTGATAGCAGAAGTGCGGGATGTAGATGTCGAGCTCGTTCGCAGCATGCATCACCATGCTGCCCTCGGGCACCTCGACCTCGCGGCCGTCGATCTCCAGCTTGACCATCTCGATTCCGGTTCGTTGCGCCGCTTCGCGCCTCAGATGTACGTGGGCACCACGCAGCTCTTGTGCTCGACGTGGTGTGCGAACTCGTCGCGGTAGTGCTTGAGGAACGCGCGCACCGGCATCGCCGCCGCATCGCCGAGCGCGCAGATCGTGCGGCCCTGGATGTTGTAGGCGATGCGGTCGAGCTCGTCGAGGTCCTCCATCGTGCCCTCGCCGTGCTCGATGCGGTGCACGATGCGCCACAGCCAGCCGGTCCCCTCGCGGCACGGCGTGCACTGGCCGCACGACTCCTCGTAGTAGAAATACGAAAGGCGCAGCAGCGACTTCACCGCGCAGCGCGTCTCGTCCATCACGATGACCGCCCCCGAGCCCAGCATCGACCCGGCCTTCACGATCGAGTCGTAGTCCATGTCGGTGGCCATCATCACGTCGCCCGGCAGCACGGGCATCGACGAGCCGCCGGGGATCACCATCTTGAGCTTGCGACCGCCGCGCATGCCCCCGGCGAGCTCGAGCAGCTTCGCGAACGGGGTTCCCATCGGCACCTCGTAGTTGCCCGGGTGCTCGACGTCGCCCGACATCGAGAAGATCTTCGTGCCGCCGTTGTTCGGGCGGCCGACCTCGAGGTATTTCTGGCCGCCGTGGCGGATGATCCACGGCACCGCCGCGAGCGTCTCGGTGTTGTTGATCGTCGTCGGCTTGCCGTACAGGCCGTGGCTCGCCGGGAACGGCGGCTTGAAGCGCGGCCAGCCCTTCTTGCCCTCGAGCGACTCGAGCAGCGCGGTTTCCTCGCCGCAGATGTAGGCGCCGTAGCCGTGGACCGCGTACAGCTGGAAGGAGAAGTCGCTGCCGAGGATGCGCTCGCCGAGGTAGCCGGCGGCACGCGCTTCCTCCAGCGCCTGCTCGAAACGCTCGTAGGTGTCCCAGATCTCGCCGTGGATGTAGTTGTAGCCGACGGCGATGCCCATCGCGTAGGCCGCGATCGCCATCCCCTCGATGACGATGTGCGGGTTGTAGCGGAGGATGTCGCGGTCCTTGAAGGTGCCCGGCTCGCCCTCGTCGGAGTTGCACACGAGGTATTTCGGACCGGGATGCTGGCGCGGCATGAAGCTCCACTTCAGCCCGGTCGGGAAGCCCGCCCCGCCGCGCCCGCGCAGCCCCGAGGCCTTCACCTCGGCGATCACCTGCTCCGGGGTCATCCCTTCACGCAGGATCTTGCGCAACGCCTGGTAGCCGTCGCGCGCCTCGTAGTCCTTCAGCCGCCAGCCGTCGGGCGAGACGAGCCCGGCGTAGATCTGCGGCTCGATGTGGCGCCCATGAAAGCAGGTGGAGACCGCGCGGGTGTCGATCAGCAGATCCTTAGCGCCCATCGCCGCCTCCCTGCGCAGCGCCCGCCGGCGAAGCGCCGGCGCCGGCCGCCTGCGCGCGCAGCTCGTCGAGCAGCGCGTCGAGCTCGGCATTGCCCATGAAGCTGCACATGCGCTTGTTGTTCACCAGCAGCACCGGTGCGTCGCCGCACGAGCCCAGGCACTCGCTCTCCATCAGCGTGAACAGGCCGTCCGCCGTCGTCTCGCCGAAGTCGATGCCGAGACGCTGCTTCAGGTACTCCGCGGCCTTGGTGCCGTCGCGCAGCGCGCACGGCAGGTTCGTGCAGACCGACAGCTTGTAGCGGCCGACCGGCTTCGTGTTGAACAGCGTGTAGAAGCTCGCCACCTCGTAGATCGCGATCGGCGGCAGGCCGAGGTAGCGTGCGACGTCCTCGATCGCCTCCCGCGGTACCCAGCCGATCTCGTCCTGCGCGATCGCGAGCGCCGCGATCGCCGCCGAGCGCTTGTGCTCGGGCGGATATTTCGTGAGCTCGCGATCGATGCGCGCGTAGGCCTCGTCGCTGAGCAGTCGTCTGGCTTGGGAAACGGCGTTCATGTTCGTGGAGGACCGGTGAGTGCTCGGGCGGGTCAGCGGTCGATCTCGCCGAAGACGATGTCGAGCGTGCCCATCATCGTGGTGACGTCGCTGAGCATGTGGCCGCGCACCAGCTCGTCCATCGCGGCCAGGTGCGCGAAGCCCGCGGCGCGAATCTTCATCCGGTACGGCTTGTTCGCCCCGTCGGAGATCAAATAGATGCCGAACTCGCCCTTCGGGTGCTCGACGGCGGCATAGGCCTCGCCTTCGGGCACGTGCATGCCTTCGGTGAAGAGCTTGAAGTGGTGGATCAGCTCCTCCATGCCGCTCTTCATCGCCACCCGCGGCGGCGGAGCGACCTTGTAGTTGTCGACGATGACCGGGCCGGGATTGTTGCGCAGCCACTCGATGCACTGGCGGATGATGCGGTTGCTCTCGCGCATCTCCTGCACGCGCACCAGGTAGCGGTCGTAGCAGTCGCCGTTGGTGCCGATGGGAATGTCGAAGTCGACGAGGTCGTACACCTCGTACGGCTGCATCTTGCGCAGGTCCCAGGCGACGCCCGACCCGCGCAGCATCGGCCCGGTGAAGCCGAGCGCCTTCGCGCGGTCGGGATCGACGACCCCGACGCCGACCAGGCGCTGCTTCCAGATCCAGTTGTCGGTGAGCAGCGTTTCGTACTCGTCGACGTAGCCCGGGAAGCGGTTGGTGAAGGCCTCGATGAAATCGAGCACCGAGCCCTCGCGGTCGCGGTTCAGCTCGCGCACCGCGGCTTCGTTGCGGAATTTCGTCGGCCGGTACTTCGGCATCGTGTCGGGCAGGTCGCGGTAGACGCCGCCCGGGCGGTAGTACGCGGCGTGCATGCGGGCGCCCGACACCGCCTCGTAGACGTCCATCAGGTCTTCGCGCTCGCGGAACGCGTACAGGAACACCGCCATCGCGCCGACGTCGAGCGCGTGCGCGCCGATCCACAGCAGGTGGTTCAGGATGCGCGTGATCTCGTCGAACATCACGCGGATGAACTGCGCGCGCAGCGGCACCTCGATGCCCAGCAGCTTCTCGACCGCCATCACGTACGCGTGCTCGTTGCACATCATCGACACGTAGTCGAGTCGATCCATGTACGGGACGTTCTGCAGGTACGTGCGCGTCTCGGCGAGCTTCTCGGTGGCCCGGTGCAGCAGTCCGATGTGCGGATCGGCCCGCTGCACGATCTCGCCGTCGAGCTCGAGCACCAGCCGCAGCACCCCGTGCGCCGCCGGATGCTGCGGTCCGAAATTGAGCGTGTAATTCTTGATGTCCGCCACGACGCCTACTCCACCACCGAAGCCGGTTCACGGCTCGCTACACGCTCGATTTCGACGAAGGCTGACGTCCGCGCAGCGGACGTCAAGGCGGGCGAGGCCCGCCGGCCGAAGCCAGAATTCAGCACGCGCACGGAGACGTCACCCACGGCCCCGCCCTTCGTACGCCGGCCCGTACCCCTCCTCGCGGATCACCCGCTGCACCAGCTCGCGCGGCGGGATCGTGACCGGCTGGTAGATCACGCGCTGCTGCTCGGGGTCGTAGCGCATCTCCACGTAGCCGCTGACCGGGAAGTCCTTGCGGAACGGATGCCCGACGAAACCGTAGTCGGTGAGGATGCG
>Ga0079224_100015230_pt1 | contig 10766 bp, 10 predicted proteins | sample Stecom2015_FD_80414 | JGI IMG/M metagenome (GOLD analysis project Ga0079224, IMG submission 80414) | Agricultural soil microbial communities from Utah to study Nitrogen management - Steer compost 2015 | ecosystem: Environmental > Terrestrial > Soil > Agricultural land | place: USA: Utah...
CCGTGAGCCCGATCGAGCCGAAAGGCACGAGCCCGAGCTCCACCTTGTGCCCAGAGAGCCGCTCGCAGAGAAGCGAGCCCACGCCGACGCCCACCGAGAACGTGACGAGGAGCAGCGTCACCACGGCTTCGCCGCCGCCCAGCACGTTCTTCGACAGGTTCGGGAACTGCGTGACGAGCATCGCGCCGTAGAACCAGAACCACGAGACGCCGAGGATCGACAGGAACACGGTGCGATTGCGCGCCGTGAAGCGGAGGTTGCGGATCGTCTCCGTGACGGGATTCCAGGTGATGCGAAGCTGCGGGTCGGGCGCGGGCGCCTGGGGAATGAGGCGCGAGAGCGCGATGCCGGCGAGCGCGAGCGCGCAGGTGGCGATCGCCGCGCCGGCGATGCCCCAGCCCGGCTGCACGACGAGCCAGCCGCCGAGCACCATGCCGAGGAGGATCGCGACCGAGGTGCCCATCTCCACGAGGCCGTTGCCGCCGACGAGCTCGTGCTCCCGGAGGTGCTGCGGCAGGATGGCGTACTTGACCGGCCCGAAGAGCGTGGACTGGAGCCCGCCCAGGAAGAGCGCGGCGAGCAGCACCGGCAGGCTTTTCAGGAAGAAGCCCGCCGCGCCGAGCATCATGATGAGGAGCTCGAGCGTCACGGTGAGCGTGATGAGCCTGCTTTTCTCGTACTTGTCCGCGATCTGGCCGGCGGTGGCCGAGAAGAGGAAGAACGGCAGGATGAAGAGCGCCTGCGCGAGGTTCTGCAGCGTGTCCGAGGACATCGAGGTGAACGCGGCGGTGTTGTAGGCAAGCAGGATCACGAGCGCCTGCTTGAACACGTTGTCGTTCATGGCGCCGAGGAACTGCACGCCGAAAAACGGCCCGAAGCGCCGCTCGAGCAGCAGTCGAAACTGGCTCTTCTCCCTCACGCATCCCCCGGAACGTGTCCCCGGCGGGATGCTACCTCAGGCCGACTGGCTCGCCAGGTAGTCCTCGTAGCCGCCGCGGTAGTCGACGATGGTGGCCGGCTTTCCCGGGCCGCCGGGCTTGAGCTCGATCACGCGCGTGGCGAGCGAGGAGACGAACTCGCGGTCGTGCGATACGAAAAGTAGCGTTCCGGGGTATTTCTCGAGCGCCGTGTTGAGCGATTCGATCGACTCCATGTCGAGGTGGTTGGTCGGCTCGTCGAGCAGCATGACGTTGGGCATCTGCAGCACCAGGCGCCCGATCAGCATGCGCTGCGCCTCGCCGCCGGAAATGACCTTCACCGACTTCCTCTGCTCGTCGCCGGAGAAGAGGAGCTGGCCGAGCGTCGCGCGCACGATGAGGTCGTCGTCGCCGCGGTCGGGCCTGCGCCAGCGAGCCAGCCATTCGGGGAGCAGCTCGTCCTCGGCGAAGTCGGCCGCCGAGTCCTGGGGCCAGTAGCCCACCCGCGCCTTGTTGGTCCAGCGCAGCGCTCCACGGAGCGCTCCGCCCGTCCCGGCGTCCGGGGACAGCCGGCCGGGATGTCCCTCCGGCAGCAGCGCCCGCAGCAGGGTCGTCTTGCCCACGCCGTTCGGCCCGATGATGGCGATCTTCTCGCCCGCCTCCACGATGAGGTCGAAGCCCTCGATGAGCGGCGTGGACGAGTAGCCGGCCGTCAGGCCCTCGGCCTCGACGACGACGCGGTGGAGCTTCTCCTTGTCGTCGACGAGAAAGCGGATGAAGGGGTACTGGCGGCTCGAGGGCTTCACGTCCTCGACCTTCAGCTTCTCGATCTGCTTCATGCGCGAGGTGGCCTGGCGGGCCTTGGCCTTGTGCGCGCGGAAGCGGCGCACGAACTCCTCGAGGTCGGCGATGCGCTCCTTGGCGCGCGCGTTGGCGTTCAGCTGCTGCTGGCGCGCGAGCGTGGAGGCCTCCATGTAGTCGTCGTAGTTGCCCGGGTAGATGCGGATGTTGCCGTAGTCGACGTCGGCCATGTGCGTGCAGACGCTCGAGAGGAAGTGCCGGTCGTGCGAGATGATTACCATCGTGCTCGTGCGCGCGTTCAGCACGCCCTCGAGCCAGCGGATGCTGTTGATGTCGAGGTTGTTGGTCGGCTCGTCGAGGAGCAGGATGTCCGGGTCGCCGAAGAGCGCCTGCGCGAGGAGCACGCGCAGCTTCCAGCCCGGCGCGACGGCGCTCATCGGCCCGTCGTGCTGCCCGGTCGGCACGCCCAGGCCGAGGAGCAGCTCCCCGGCCCGAGCCTCCGCGGTGTAGCCGCCGTACTCGGCGTACTTCGCCTCGAGCTCCGCCGCGCGCATGTACTCCTCTTCGGTCGCGTCGGGCTTGGCGTAGATGGCGTCGCGCGCCTTCATGGCCGCCCACATCTCGGCGTGGCCCATGAGCACGACGTCGAGCACGCGCTCGTTCTCGTAGGCGAACTGGTCCTGGCGGAGCTTGCCGAGCCGCTCGCCCGCGTCGATCGCCACGCTGCCGGCGGTAGGCTCGAGGTCGCCGCCGAGGATCTTCATGAACGTCGACTTGCCGGAGCCGTTCGCGCCGATCAGGCCATAGCGGTTGCCGCCGCCGAACTTCACGGAGACGTTCTCGAACAGGGGCTTCGCCCCGAACTGCATGGTGATGCCGGAGGTGACGATCAAAATGAAAAAGCCGGCGCAGCCGGCTCGGGAAGGCAGCAACTTGGGAAGGCGCGATTGTACGCCAATGCATGCCGCCGGGTCCCGAGGCGATGCTGCCGGGTCCCGAGCGGCGGCCGGCCGCGCCTTTCCTCAGGCGGCGAGCAGCTCGCGACCGGCGAGCAGGGGAATCCGCCCCCGCGCCTGCACCAGCGCGCGCTCGCGCGTCTCGGCGTCGATCGCGAGGCCCTCGGCGTAGACGAACTCGATGTCCGTGATGCCGAGGAAGGCGAGAAAGCTGCGCACGTAGGGCGTCTGCGTATCGGCCGCCGTCCCGGCGTACACGCCGCCGCGGGCGGCGAGCACGTAGGCCTTCTTTCCGGTCAGCAGTCCCACCGAGCCCTTGTCGGTGTACTTGAACGTCACGCCCGCGCGCGCGAGGTGGTCGAACCAGGCCTTGAGCTGCGAGGGAATGCCGAAGTTGTACATGGGCAGGCCGAGCACGAGCACGTCCGCGCGGCGCAGCTCTTCGATCAGCGCGTCGGAATAGGCCACGGCCGCCTGCTGCTCGGGCGTGCGCTCCGCCGGCTTCGCGAGGAAGGCGCCGAAGCGCGCGGCGTCGAGGTGGGGAACCGGATCGCGTGCGAGGTCGCGCACGACGAGCTCCGCGGCCGGGTCCTGGCCGCGAAGCGCGTCGACGAGCTGGCTCGCGAGGCGGGTGGACTGGCCCTCGCCCGAAAACAGGCTGGCGTTGACTTGCAGGATTCTCATGGGGCACCTCCGTTGGATGATCTGGAGGTCATTAAACGATTGATGAGATCGATATAAAAGCGCATTATTTCGACAACACCAATCTATTGCTTCTATCAATTATTCACCCCATGCAAACACCCAGGATCGGCCTCGACCAATGGACCGCGCTGGTTACCGTCGTCGAATCAGGGGGTTACGCGAAAGCCGGCGAGCGCCTGCACAAAAGTCAGTCCACGCTCACTTACGCGATCAAGCAGATGGAGGAGCGCCTCGGCCTCAAGGTCTTCGAGCTGAAGGGCCGCAAGGCGGTGCTCACGCCGGCTGGCGAAGTGCTCTACCGCCGCGGCAAGGGGCTGCTCGACGAGGCGGCGCGCCTCGAGCACGCGGCGGGCGAGCTGGCCCGCGGCTGGGAGCCGGAGATCCGCATCGCCGCGGAGATCATCTTCCCGACCTGGCTCCTCCTCGAGGCCTTCGCCCGCTTCGCCGAGGAGCGCCCCGAGACGCGCATCGAGCTCATCGAGTCCGTGCTCGGCGGCACCGACGAAGCGCTCGCGGCGCGCCAGGTCGACCTCGCCATCGCCTCCGGCGTGCCGCCCGGCTTCGCCGGCGAGGCGCTCATGCAGGTGCGCTCGGTCTGCGCCGCGGCGCCCGGGCACCCGCTCCACCGCCTGGGGCGCACGCTCACGCTCGAGGACCTGCGCCGCCACCGCCACCTCGTCATCCGCGACACGGGCCTGCAGCGCACGCGCTCGGCCGGCTGGCTGAACGAGAACCGCTGGACGGTCTCGAACAAGGCCACCTCCATCCGCGCCGCGGTCATGGGCCTCGGCTATGCCTGGTACGCGGAGGAGTCGATCCGCGAGGAGCTCGATCGCGGCACGCTGAAGCTGCTGCCGCTGCGCGAAGGCGCGGAGAGGTTCGGCACGCTGTTTCTCGTCTTCGCCGACCGCGACACCGCCGGCCCGGGCGCCCAGCGGCTCGCGGCCATCCTGCGCGAGCACACGCAGCATGCCTGCCGCGCCGCCGGCGCATGATCATTTCCGCCAGCGGCTGAAGACGTAGTCGTGGTCTTTCCGGGAAGTGTGGCACTGGAAGCAGGCGGTCGCGGCTTTCGCGCCGACGGCGCGCTCGGTCTTCGAGTCGCCCTTGAAGGCCTCGAAGCCCCAGCCCTGCGTCGCGCTCCAGCGCTTCGCGTCCCGGTGCATCACGCCCAGCACCTTGCGCGCGCCTTCCTGGACGGCGTTGCCGCCCGGGTTCGCTTCGAGCAGGTCGAAGACGATCACCGAGCCGTCCGGAAACTTGCCGCTGCGGTAGCCCTTCAGGGCCGCTTCGTTGGCGTAGAGGTGGTGGATGCCGCCGAACGCCTCGTAGAGCGGATGGCCCGGCTCGATGACCATGCTCTTCACGTGCGTCCAGTCGCGGTAGCCTTCCGGATACGGCACCGGCGCAGGGTCGGCGGCGTAGGCCACGCCAGGTGACACGAGCATGGCGAGCCATGCGAAAAACGAAATCTTCACGGCGTCTCCTTGCAGAATGAGGAGACGCCACAGTATTGTGGGTCGCGTCACCTGAACAGCGGGCACCAGGCGGTGCCCTGGGCACTTTCCGGTCTAACTTGGCTCAGGCAAAGACAAAAGAAATTTCTCCGCCCACCGTCGGGCGCATGGTCGAAGACGTGGTCGGCTGCAAGTGGTCGATGGCCGTGCTGGGACTCGTCAAGCGCGGCGTCGCGCGGCCCGGCGCCATGGAGCAGGCGACGCCCGGACTCTCCAAGAAAGTCCTCAACGAGCGCCTGCGCAAGCTCGTGCGCTACGGGATCCTGGAGAAGCGGAGCTATCCGGAGCTTCCTCCGCGCGTCGAATACCGCCTCACGCCGTTCGGCGAGAAGTTCTCGAGGCTGGTTTCGGAAATCGAGCGGCTGGAGGCGGAGCTGCGCCCGCACCTTCACCGTTAACATCGCGGATTACCCATCCTCGTGGAGAGACGAATGAAGCTGCTCGCCAGCCTGAGATTTTTTGCCGCCGCCGTCGCCGCGCTCTTTGCGGGCGCCGGCTTTGCCCAGACCTTTCCTGCGAAGCCGGTCACGGTCGTCGTCGGCACGCCGCCCGCCGGCGCCGTGGATGCGTATGCGCGCGCCGTCGGCGAGCACATGTCGCGCACGCTCGGCCAGCAGGTCGTGGTCGAGAACAAGCCCGGCGCGAACGGCAACATCTCGGTCGAGCAGGTGCTGCGCGCGCCGGCCGACGGCTACACGATCTGGGTCGGCACGCAGTCGATGACGGAGATCAACCCGAGCGTGTTCCCCAACCTGCGCTGGAGCCCGGACGACTTCGTCGGCGTGGTGAAGGGCGTCGAGGCGCCGCTCGTCCTCGTCACGCACGCGAGCGTGCAGGCGAAGACGCTCGAGGCGCTGAAGAGCTGGCTCAAGCAGAACCCGGACAAGACTTCCTACGCCTCGTTCAGCCCCGGGACGCCGTCGCACTTCCTCGGCCACCAGCTCGGCGAGCGCCTCGGCGTGCCGCTTACGCACATTCCCTACAAGGGCTCGGCGCCGCAGACGCAGGATCTCGTCGGCGGCCACGTGCTGATCGGCTTCTCGCAGATCCAGACCACGCTGCCCCACATCAAGGACGGGCGGCTGCGCGCCATCGCCGTCACCGGCGAGAAGCGCTGGCGCCAGCTTCCCGACGTGCCGACGATGGCCGAGCTCGGCTACGGCGAGCTGAGCGCGACCATCTGGTTCGGCATGTTCGTGCGCAAGGGCACGCCCGCCGAAGTGCAGGCGAAGATCGTCGATGCCGCCCGGCAGGCGCACGCCGATGCCGCCGTGCGCGCGCGCCTGCAGGGCATGGGCTTCGACGTGCCGGCGACCACCGATCCGGAGTTCTCCGCCGCCATCCGCACCGGCGCAGCGCGGTGGGCGAAGATCGTCCAGGCGACCGGATTCAAGGCGTCGAAATAGACACCGGGCGCTGACCGCGCCCGCGCTGCGCCCGGGCAACGATCGCGGCGTCGATGAGGCGCACGAGCCGATCAGGCGGCACGGGCTTGGTGACGTACTCGTCGAAGCCCGCCTCGCGCGCGCGGCGCACGGTCTCGGGCCGCTCGAGCGCCGTCATGGCGATCAGCACCATGTCGCCGCGCTCCGGGCTCTCGCGCAGCGCCGTGGCCATCTCGAAGCCTTCGGGCCGCGAAAGGCCGACGTCCACGATGGCCACGTCGGGCCGCACGCTCTCGACCGCCCGGATGCCGTCTCGCACGTCGGCCGCCTCGTAGACCCGGTGTCCCTGCAGCTCGAGCGCGGCGAACATGCTGCCGCGCGCGTCGTCGTTCCCGTCCACGAGCAGGATGCGGTGCGGCGACTGCGCCGGCGCGGTGACGACCGCGCCCGCCTGCGCCTGCGGCTGCGCCTCGATGGCGGGAAGCGTCACGGTGAACACCGAGCCCTGGCCCGTTCCGCTGCTCGCCGCGAACGCCTTGCCGCCGTGGAGCTCCGCCAGGTGCTTCACGAGCGCAAGCCCGATGCCGAGCCCGCCGCCGCCGCGGCGGCGCGAGGCCTCGCCCTGCACGAAGAGGTCGAAGACCCGCGCTGCGAGCTCCGGCGGCATGCCCACGCCGCTATCCTGCACGCGCAGGATGGCCTCGTCGCGATCCCGGCGCACCGTGACGGCGATGCGGCCGCCGGCCGGCGTGTACTTCACGGCGTTGCCGACCAGGTTGGTGATGAGCTGCTGCAGGCGCGCCTCGTCGGCGCGCACCCAGGCCTCCGCGACCTCCAGGCTGAGCTCGTGCTCGTCGAGCCGGCCGGCGAGGCGCAGCTCGCTCACCGCCTTCTCCACCGCGCGCGCGAGGTCGAGCGGCTGGCGGCTCAGGCTCACCTTGCCGCGCGTGATGCGCGCGACGTCGAGAAGGTCCTCGATCAGCCGGTTCATCTGCTGCACCTGCCGATCGATGACCGCGGCCGGCTGCGCCGAGGCGCCGTCCCGGGCGGTCTTGCGAAGGAGGTAGGCGGCCGCCGACATCGCCGAAAGCGGATTGCGCAGCTCGTGCGCGAGCATCGCGAGGAACTCGTCCTTGACGCGGTCGGCGCTGCGAAGCGCGAACTCGCGGCCGCGCACGACGTTGGCGGCGTGCACGAGCTTCTCCGCGACGAGCGCGAGCTCGAGCGGCTCGCTCGCCTCGGGCAGCTTCGCCTCCTGGCCGCTCACCATGGACTTCGCCACCGACTCGAGCGACGCGATGGCGTCGGCGAGCTCCTTCGCGCGCGCCTGCACATGGAGGAACGGAAGCGCGACCGCGCACACGAGGCAGAACGCGATCGCCCAGGCGGCGGGCGCCTCGGCCGAGTACTCGGGTTGCGAAAGGGCGATCCACGCGGCTGCCGCCACCGGAAAGGCGAAGAGGAAAAGGCTTCCCGCAACGATGCGTTGCAGGCAAGTGCGGAGGTCGATCGGCCGCATGCTTGGCTCCTTCCGCGGCGAGCCCCCGCACGCCGCCAGATTGCTACACCGGTCGCAGCCATTCTACGTCGAGACCTGACGCGCCTGTATGTCCGTTCCGTGACAGCTTCGCAACCGCGCGGCAATTTGCCGCACTTCGTCGCCGCTCAGCGACGCCAAGCAATCGCTCTTTGCGCCTGATGGAATACGAACCCGTCATGGCGTGTGCAGCCCGCTGCTCTTTTACTTCTTCGTCTTCCTAGCAGGCATCGGTGGGACTCGAAGTCCCGCCGGGGCGTTTCGCCGGGACGGGTGATGTCGGGGCTGCGGATCGGAGCGCGGCTGCTGCCGATGGAAGCATCGCCCTCCGGCGGAGTGCGCATGCCGGGCCAGGTGCTGAGGCCCGGCGATCGCCATGCGTTGCGCCGCAAGCGGCATGCCACGCCCAGATCGGTAGCGGCTTCCCGCCTGCGGCGATGCCGGCGCTAGCGCACGCCGAACGCCTCGATCTCCACCCGGCGGTCGGGCTGCAGGCAGCTCACCAGCTTGACGTTCGCCCGGCGCTCGGGACCCATGGCGTCGCAGCGGCCGGCGGTGACGGGCTCGTGCTCGCCGCGGGCATCGACCTGCACGAGCTTCTCCGGCACGCCCTGGCCGACGAGGTAGGTGCGGATCGCCTCCGCGCGCCGCAACGCGAGCCGCTCGTTGTAGGCGTCGTCGCCCACGCGGTCGGCGTGCGCCGTGGCAGCGACGCGCTGCAGCTCGCTCGCGAGCAGGCGCTGCGCGAGGTCGTCGAGGACCTTGCGTCCCTCGTCGCGCACCGTGGCGTCGCCGAAGTCGAAGAGCACCTGGGTCGTGAAGCTGAAGCTTTGCGGCTCGCGGATCTCCCGAATCCCGCTGGTGGACCCGGACGCCGCGACCATCGGCGCCGGTTCCTCGACCTTCGGAAGCTCCTTGACCGGCGCGGGGGCGATGACGAGGCGCTCGGGCGCAGCGGCGAGGAGCGGGTCGCAGGCGCGCGTCGCTTCCGAGGCCGTCCAGGCGCCGGTGCGCCAGCAGTCCCCGGCGCCGCTTCGCACCGGCTCGCCTCCGGCCGAGAGGTACGGGCCACTCGCGTGGGCTGCGCCGGCCGCGAGCGCGGCGGCGACGGCGGCATAGACGCATAGCTTCGGCGTGCGGAGCTGCTTCCTGGCGGACTTGAGGGTCTGATTTCCGGACATCATGGGCGTTCTCCCGTGTGGTTGTTCGTCGTGTGCTCGACGGGAGCATCGTCGCGGCCCGCGATGGCGCCGCGCGGAGCAGCCGGTGCAGGACCGCGGGCAAAACATGGCGAACCGATGGCAGCCGCGCCGGTTTGCCGCCGCTAGAATCCCGCGCCATGAACACGGCCACCTATCCCACGCTGCTGAATGCGCTTTCTCCCCGGCTCGAAGGCAACGCCCTCGCGAGCCGCAACGTGCTGCTCGCGCTCGCCGGCTCGCTGGCGCTCACGCTCTCCGCGAAGCTGCAGATCCCCTTCTGGCCGGTGCCGATGACGCTGCAGACGTTCGTCGTGCTCGTGATCGGGATGGCGTTCGGCTGGCGCCTGGGCGCGCTCACCGTGGCGCTCTACCTTGCCGAAGGGGCGCTCGGCCTTCCCGTCTTCGCCGGCACGCCGGAGCGCGGCATCGGGCTCGCCTACATGGCCGGGCCGACCGGCGGCTACCTCGTCGGCTTCGTCGCCGGGGCGGCGCTCTGCGGCTTCCTCGCCGAGCGCGGCTGGGACCGCAGCGTCTGGCGCACGGCCGCGGCGATGGCGGCCGGCCACGTGCTCATTCTCGCGCTCGGCTGGGCGTGGCTTTCGGTGCTCATCGGTCCGGCGAAGGCGTACGCGCTCGGCGTCGTGCCCTTCTACGCCGCGACGGTGGCGAAGACGCTCCTCGCCATGGCGGCACTGCCGCTCGCGTGGAAGCTCGCCGGCCAGCGGGCCGGCTGAGCTCCGGGCCCTGACGCCCTAGGACTCGCGCTTCTTCCCGGGCGGCTCGAGGAGCTGGCCGAGGCGGAAGCTCGCGCGCACGAGCGCGCCCTCGAGGGCCCCGAGCACGGCTTCGTGGTAGCGCTGGCCCGCGGGCGAAGTGAGGAACGTGTTGTAGGCCGCCATGTCCTGGTCCGAGACGTCGCGGTACGTGTAGGCGTAGAGGAGCGGAATCGCCTTCTGCATCGAGGCGCGGAGCTCGGCCGTCGGCATGGCCTTCTGCAGCTCGGCGCGCAGCCGCTTCGCGCCGATGCGCTTCTGCGCGGGCTGCAGACTGTCCATGCCTATCGCGACGCCGAGCGCGGTCGACTCGTAGATCTGCACCGCGCTCTCCACGCCGTACGAAGCCTCGAGCGTCACCGCGAGGAGCTTGAGGCGCCGGCCGCTCGGCGGGCTCGATCGCAGCGACTCGCCGAACGCGCGCAGGCTCGCCTCGTCCATCGTCGTGGCGGCGAGCTCCTCGGCGCGGGTCACGCGCCGGCCCGCGTCGGTCTCGAGCCAGCGCAGCGCAAGCTCCATGTCCTCGCGCGGCATGTTCGCCGCGAGCGTCTTCACTACGTCCGCCTGGAGCGCTTCGGGCCGGAACGCCTCCTTGACGGCCGCGGCGAACGAAGCCGCGGCGTGCCGGGGAATGCCGGCCTGCCGCGACGCGGCCTGGTCGAGGACCTGCTTTCCGATATTGCGGATCTGCACCGCGAGCCCCGAGCGCAGCACCAGGCGCTCGGAGAGCGCAGTCGCTGTCTCAGCCTGGGCCGCGGCGTGCTGCTGGACGGCGAGCGCCGCAAGAAGGACGACGAGGCTCGCGACGACGCGCTTTTGTTTCATGGCTCCCCCTGCCGTTCGAGTGCTTGGGCCCATCGTCGGAGGTCCACCCCGCGGCGTCGAGGTACTTGTGCACAGCGCGGCCGGACGGCGACTCCCTGTGGGGCATCGCGCCACACCAAATAAAGCCGTACGGCCCTGCCGATAACGC
>Ga0079224_100015231_pt1 | contig 10764 bp, 9 predicted proteins | sample Stecom2015_FD_80414 | JGI IMG/M metagenome (GOLD analysis project Ga0079224, IMG submission 80414) | Agricultural soil microbial communities from Utah to study Nitrogen management - Steer compost 2015 | ecosystem: Environmental > Terrestrial > Soil > Agricultural land | place: USA: Utah...
AGACCGGCCGGACCGGCGCCCCTCTGCGGAGGCGCCGATCCCGCGGGACCTCAGTCGCGCCCGAGTCCCAGAACGTCGCCCAGGCCATGCATCCCCGGAGGCCGTCCGGAGAGCCAACGCGCGGCGCGAAGCGCCCCATTGGCAAAGGTGTCCCGGCTGGTGGCGCGATGGGTGAGTTCCACCCGCTCGCCATCGCCGAAGAGGAACACCGTGTGCTCGCCCACCACATCGCCGCCGCGCAGGGTCTGCAGCCCCAGCTCGCCGCGGGGACGCGCTCCGATGAGCCCGTCCCGGGTCGTGCGGTAGACCTCCCTCCCCACGCCTCGCGCTTCGGTCACGGCTTCGGCGAGGCGCAGCGCCGTCCCGCTGGGCGCATCCCGCTTCATCCGGTGGTGGATCTCCAGGACCTCGGCATCGAAGTCCGGCCCCAACAGGCGGGTGGCTTCGGTGGCGAGGCGCGCGAGCACGTACACGCCCACCGAGAAGTTGGGGGCGGCGACGATCGGGATACGGGCAGCAGCCGCGTCCAGCGCCGCGCGTCCGGCGTCATCCAGTCCGGTCGTTCCCAGCACCAGGCCCACACCCGCCTCGGCGCAGGCGCGCGCGTGCTCCGCCGCCGCCTCGGCCACGGTGAAGTCGATGACCACGTCCACCTTCTCGGCCGCCAGCAGCTCGGAGAGCGTGGGCTTCACCGTCACGCCCGACGGCAGCCCCGGGAGGTCCAGGTCCTCCCGCCGCTCCGTTCCGCCCACCAGGGTCAGACCTTCCTGATGCGTGGAGCAGCGCACCAGCGCCTGCCCCATCCGTCCGCCGAGCCCGGCAATGGCAAGGCGGGCGCCTCCACTCACGAGAGGAGCCCCAGCTTGGAGAGCTCCGCCTCCAGTGCGGCGTGGTGGGTCTCCGCGAGCGGGGTGAGCGGGAGCCGGAGTTCCCCCCCCATCAGGCCCATGCGGGCGAGCGCCCACTTCAGCGGGATGGGGTTGGATTCCAGGAAGAGCGCGCGGTGCAGCGGCTGCAGGCGCAGCTGGATGTCCAGCGCCTCCTTGAACTTCCCCTCAAGCGCGGCCTGCACCAGGTCCGACATCAGCTTCGGCACCACGTTCGAGGACACCGAGATGATGCCGACCCCGCCGGACGCCAGGAAGGGCAGCACCGTGAAGTCGTCGCCGGAGAGCAGCGCGATGCGATCGCCACACAGCTCCCGGATCGCCAGCGCGCGTACGAGGTTGCCGGTGGCCTCCTTGATCGCCACCACCTCGGAGAGGTCGCACAGGCGGCGCACCGTCTCGGGAAGCGTGTCGCCCGAGGTCCGGCCCGGCACGTTGTAGGCCACGAGCGGGAAGCCCGGGTGCGCCTTGGCGATGGCCTGGAAGTGCGCGAAGAGCCCGGCCTGGCTGGGCTTGTTGTAGTAGGGCGTGACCACGAGCCCGGCGTCCGCGCCGGCCTCCCGCGCCCAGGCGATGTTGTCGATTGTTTTGCGGGTGTCGTTGCTGCCCACGCCGGCGATCACCGGCACCGCGCCCTTGGCCTCCTCGACCGCGATGCGCGTGAGTCTTGCGCACTCGTCGCTGCTCAGGGTCACCGCTTCGCCGGTCGTCCCCACCGGCACCAGCCCGTTCACGCCGCCACCGAGCTGCGTGCGGATCAGCTCCCGGTAGGCGCTTTCATCCAGCTGACCGTCCTTGAAGGGAGTGGCCAGGGCCGTCATCGTTCCTTTGAGCGTCTTCATAGCGCCACGCGTTATAGGGGGCGCATCTGTCGCTGGCCACCCCCCCTCCCCCAAACAGCTTGGGTGCCGGGGGCACAGCTGGCACCTTCGCTCTCCCTCCACTCCGCTTCCGAAGGACTCTCATGCGCGCAATCGTGATGACCGAAACCGGTGGCCCCGAGGTGCTTCAGCTCCGTGATGACGTCGAGCTGGGCGAGCCCGGCCGGGGGCAGCTGAAGGTGAAGGTGGATGCGGCGGGCGTGAACTTCATCGACACCTACCAGCGCAGCGGGCTCTACCCGGTGAAGCTCCCCTACACCCCCGGGCTCGAAGGCGCCGGACGGGTGCTCGCGGTGGGCGAGGGTGTCACCGACGTGTTGGTGGGAGAGCGGGTGGCCTGGGCGATGGCGCCCGGCTCCTATGCGGAGGAGATCCTGCTCGACGCCGAGAAGGCGGTGCCCATCCCGGGCGTGCTCAGCCCCTCCGTCGCGGCTGCCGCGATGTTGCAGGGCATGACCGCGCACTTCCTGTGTCATGACACCTGGCAGGTGAAGCATGGCGACACGGTGCTGATCCACGCCGGCGCCGGTGGCGTGGGCCTGCTGCTCATCCAGATGTGCTTCCGTTTGGGCGCGCGCGTCTTCACCACCGTGTCCACCGAGGAGAAGGCGGTGCTCGCGCGACGCGCCGGCGCGACCGAGGCGATCCTCTACACCGAGACCGACTTCGCCGAGGAGATCCGCCGCCTCACCGAAGGGCGCGGCGTGGACGTGGTCTACGACTCGGTGGGCAAGACCACCTTCGAGAAGAGCCTCGACTGTCTGCGCCGCCGCGGGATGCTGGTGGTCTTCGGCGGCGCCAGTGGTCCGGTGCCTCCCTTCGACATCCAGGAACTCAACCGCAAGGGAAGCCTCTTCCTCACCCGCCCCACCCTCGCCGATCACATCGCTGACCGCGCCTCACTGCTCAGGCGCGCGGGCGATGTGCTCATGCAGGTCTCGCGGGGAGATCTCGACGTCCGGGTGGGGGCGACCTACCCGCTGGGCGACGTCGCCGAAGCGCACCGTGCGCTCGAGGGACGCGCCACCACCGGAAAGGTGTTGCTCGCCCCCAACCGCTGAACGGGGCGCGTCCTCCTTCATGAGGTGCGCCGTCCCCGGGGCGGCAGCACCCCGGGGGCGAGCTGCCCTCAGGCGTGTTCACCCCGCCAGAGGTCCTCGGGCTTCTCCCGTTCGCGGATGACCCGCGCCGCGCCGCCCCGGACCAGCACCTCGGCCGGTCGCGGCCGCGCATTGTAGTTGGACGCCATGCTCATCCCGTAGGCGCCGGCGTCCATCACCGCGAGCAGGTCCTCCTGCTTGGGCAGGACCATCCTGCGGTTGGAAGCGAGCACGTCGCTCGACTCGCAGACCGGCCCCACCACGTCGACCGCCACCTCGGTCCCGCGACGGACCTTCACCGGGCGCACCTCGTGGTGGGCCTCGTACAGGGAGGGCCGCAGCAGGTCGTTCATCCCGGCATCGACGATGACGAAGGTCCGCTTCGCCCCCTCCTTGCGGTAGAGCACCCGCGTGAGCAGCACCCCGGCGCTTCCCACCAGGGATCGTCCCGGCTCCAGCACCAGCTCCGCCCCGGTGTCCCTGGCGATGCGCGCGAGCATGCGCCCATAGCGCTCCACGTCCGCACCCGGTCCGCCCTCGTAGCCGATGCCCAGGCCGCCACCGACGTCGAGGATGCGCAGCGGCAGCCGGTCCTCGTCGCGCAGCAGGGTGTAGAGCCCACCGACCTTCTCCAGCGCGGCCTTCAGGGGGCGGAGATCCAGCAGCTGGCTGCCGATGTGACAGTCGACGCCCACCGCCACCAACCCCTTACGACGCCGGGCCAGCCGATAGAGCTCCCGGGCCTCGTCGAAGGCCACGCCGAACTTGGAGGTCTTCAGTCCGGTGCTGATGTAGCGGTGCGTGCGGGCGTCGACGTCCGGATTCACGCGCAACGCGAAGGGTGCAGGGCGCCCGAGTTCCCTGCCGACGGCGTCCAGCATCCAGAGCTCCTCGGCGCTCTCGACGTTGAACATGCCGAGACCGGCCGCGTGGGCCGCGAGCAGCTCCTCCCGCGTCTTCCCCACGCCGCTGAACACGGTGTCTGCCGCGCGTCCGCCTGCCTTGCGCACGCGGGCGAGCTCGCCGACGGAGACGACGTCGAAGCCGGAGCCCCAACTGGTGAAGAGGCGCAGGAGCGCGAGGTTGCCGTTGGCCTTCACCGAGTAGCAGACCCGGTGGGGCACACCCTCGAGCGCGTCGGCGAGGCGGCGCCAGGCGCCTTCGAGGGCTGCGGTGGAGTAGACGTAGGTCGGCGTACCGAACTGCGCCGCGAGCGCTGCGAGGGGCACGTCTTCGACGTACAGGCTCCCGCGGCGCAGGGTGAAGCTGAGATCCTTCACGAAGTGTCCTCTTCCTCCATGTCGGTCGCCTGCGGAGTCGGGGCGGGCGACGGGTTGAGGGGCCCCTCCAGTCCGGGGGGCCCGGCCTCCGCCTCGCGCACGTCAATCACCGTGGGCGCCGCCGCCTCATCCCTTGAAGGGGCGACGGCGTCCGGGCCACCGCGCTCCGGAAGAGGAGGACGGGGCGCCCCCTTGATCCCGCAGGCGCTCAGACCGATCCCCACCCAACACAGGAGGATCGGCCTTCGCAGCTGGAGAGGAAGCGAACGGCTCAGAAGCGGATCCCGAAGGTGCCACGGATACCGTGGGCGATCGAGGGCGACTCGAGGTTCTCCTGGAAGTTCTTGAGACCTGCCAGCGGGAAGAGCGCTCCGTAGCGGAGGTTGGCGATGAAGCCGTCATCGGTCTCGAACTGCGCCCCCGCACTCAGCTCGATCCCCAGATCCGCGGAGCCCGGGGTTCCATCCGCCCGCCATCCCGGCGCCGACTCGGCGAAGACCGCGCGCGAATAGGTGGCGGAGGCGAAGACCTCGAGCCCCGGCGTCACCTCGAAGATGCCCGAGGGACGCACGTAGATCGCGTCGGTCACGCTGCCGATCATCTGCCGCCAGAACAGCATGTCCACGTGGTAGTCGCGGTCGTAGACGAAGTTGTTGATCGAGGCGTCGCTGCAGCCCCCGGTCGTCTGGCAGGCGAACTGCGGACCGTCGATATCACCGGGCTCGGTGTTGCCGTCCACGCGGCTGGAGGGGACCGGACGACCCGGGCGGGCACCGAAGCCGGGCGCGCGATCGCCCGAGGCAAAGCCGAGCTCCAGGCCCAAGCGGAACTTCTCCTGCTCGAGGAAGCGGACCTCGGTCTGAAGCACCGCACCGAACTGGAGCACGTTGAGCGACTGGTTCTGCGTGGCGTCACCCGCGTCCGCCGAGCTGAGCGCGCGGTTGCCGAGGTTGCCGATCACGCCTGCCGCCTCGAACTCCACGCGGAAGCGCTTGCGCTCATAGCGGGCCCACACGTTGGGCATGTAGAGGTTGCCCTGACGGAGGACGCGCCCGGTGGGGTCCGGCTGGAAGTCGTCGCCCAGCGAAGGATCGATGGGCACCTGGGCGTAGGCGTCGGTCGAGGCGAAGCTCTGGTAGCGGTAGCTGAAGAGCAGCCCGTAGTTGAATACCGCCTGATCGTTGTCGAGCTTGGCCCGCGCCTGCTGCGGCGTGTCCCGCTTGGCGATCGCCAGGTTGTAGCTGTGGCTGTCGTCCAGGTTCGAGAGATCGGTGTCCGCGCCGATGCCGGTGCGGCTCGAGGCGAGCAGTCCCTCGACGTTGAAGTCGAGCATGGGCGCCACGTAGATGCCGTCGAAGATCTCGGTCACGAACATGAGGCGATCGACCGTGTCGCCGTAGTCGCAGTCGAGGCAGTTGCCGTCGTTCCACTGCATGCCCGTCCCCCAGTGGGCGCCCATCCGGCCGAAGCGGAAGATGCCCAGGGGGGTGCTGACCTCACCGTAGGCACGCTTGACGGCGATGGAATCCTTGAACCCGTTGAGGCCCGCGCGCGGCGAAATCTGGGTCTCGTTGAAGATGTCGTACTGGTAGCGCTGCGCGGCGGTGAAGCCGGACTCCGGGGTCGATCCGAACACGAGGTTGTCGAAGACATCCATCTGCATCCGGATGGCGACCTCCTCGGAGACGTTCAACGTGGGCTCGAGACGCAGGCGCATGTCCGCCCAGGCCTGGGAGTTCTCCCGGCTGGCGAAGGGCGTGCGCGCGAGGCCGTAGCCCGAGGGGTCCTCGCCGCGATCGAGGTCCAGGTTGTGGAAGAACATGGGCCGGACCCGGTAGTAGCCGTCGAGCGTGAGCAGCTCGAGCCGGGTCTTGCGCGCGCTCCACTCCTGATCGAACTCAGCGGTCGCCTTCTGGGCTGCGAGCTCGGCCTTCAGATCCCGGCGCAGCTCCTCCTTGGCGTCCGCGAGTTCGTCCTCCACGACCCGCTTCACGTCCGCATCACGCGTGGACGCGGACGGCTCGGCCGACTCCGGCGTAGCGGACTCGGGGACGTCGGCTTCGGTTTCCTGCCGTTCGGCGCCGGTGGGCGGCGTGGCGGGAGGAACCTCGGCGGGGCTCTGGGCGAGCGCCGAGGCCGAGAAGAGGACCAGGGCGGCCAGCGCGACATGGGACATGGTTGGGACTCTCAGGGTGAAGACGGACTGCGGTGAAACCAAAAGGCGCGGCATCCAACCGGCCCCCCGCGGGGGTGTCAACGCGAAAGGTCCACCGAAGCCGGGTCAGCGGCCCGGTGAACGCGGCTGGCATCGGGGGCAGTAGCACGTCGTGCGCTGCGCCTGTCGGATGGATTCGATGGGCGTCCCGCATCGCCGGCAGGGCGCTCCGGCGCGGCCATAGACCTGGAAGGGGTTGTCGGTTCCCGGCTCCTCCAGATACGCCGGCTCCTCTCCCTCCTGTTCGGCGAGGCCGAAGTCCAGGGTTTCGGCGATTCCCCGCACCAGGCGTCGCAGCTCCGCGTCGGAGACCTCTGCCCCCGGGCGTTCGGGGTGGATGCCAGCCCGGAAGAGCGCCTCGGCCGCGTGGATGTTGCCGAGCCCGGCGACGCGGGCCTGGTCCATGAGCGCGACCTTGATGGCCCGCCTCCCCTTCCCCAGCGCCTCCCGGAGCGCCTTCACCGTCACCTCGTCGGCCAGCGGATCGAGCCCGAGCGCAGAGAAGCGGGCCTCGACGTCGCTGCGGCTGAGCGGCTCGAGCCGGCCGAACAACCGGGGATCGGTGTAGTGGAGGACCGAACCATCATCGAGCACCAGGCGTGCGCGACTGAAGCGCACCTCTCCGGGCCCTTCCCGTCTCACCCACTTGCCGGTCATCCCCAGGTGCGAGGCCAGCGAGCCGGTCTCGAAGCCCAACCACATCAGCTTTCCCCGGCGCAGGCTGTCCCGGAGCGCTCCCCGGATCCGGAGGAGTGCGCTCCGTCCTTCGGGGGGCGCGATGCGGGTGTCGTCGACCTCGACCCCGACGACCTCGCGTCCATCCAGCCAGCGCACCAGGCGCCGGCGGGCCATCTCGACTTCAGGGAGCTCGGGCATGAAGCGGATGTACCGCTTCCGCACGGGTTTCGGGGGACGGATGTGCTGCAGTCCCTGCAGTCCGGCCACGGCCCACCCCAGAGCCTTGTCAGCCGAGCGGCCGAGCACCTAGAAGCAGACGCTCGGACGGGACGGATGGGCCCGCGGGAGGAGACAGGGATGAAGGAGTGGGTGCAGCGCAGTGCGTGGATGCTGGCCGCGATGGTGGTGGTGGGGGGGTGTTCGGCGGCGCAGCGGGCGGGAGCCTCCAAGGGGGTGGCCTCCGTGCTGATCTCCGATGAGCAGGAGATCCAGATCGGCAAGCAGGTGAAGGCCGAGCTCGAGAAGGATCCCAACTTCCGCTACGTCGAGGACCCGGCGGTCGTCGATTACGTCACCAGGTTGGCGACCCCCATCCTGCAGTCGGCCAACGAGGTGCGCCGCGCGCCGTGGAAGCTGCACGTGGTGGACGACGACAAGGTGGTGAACGCCTTCGCCACCCCCGGCGGCTTCCTCTACATCTACACCGGCCTCATCCTGGCGGCGGACAACGAGGCGGAGCTCGCCGGCGTCCTCGGCCACGAGGCGGCGCACGTCACCGAGCGCCACTCGGCGCGCGCCCTCGTGAATCAGTACGGCATCCAGGCGGTGACCGCGCTGGCGCTGGGCGAGAACGCCAACCTCCTGGGGCAGATCACCTCCACCATCGCCGGGCAGGGACTCATGCTCGCCAACAGCCGGAGCGCGGAGAACGAGGCGGATCGCGCGGGCGCGCACTTCAGCAACGGCGGTGGCTACGATCCCCGTGGGCTTGCGACCTTCTTCGAGAAGCTCAAGGCCGAGCAGGGCTCCACCCCCGGCATCCTGGCCTTCCTCTCCACCCATCCCGACCCGGGCGATCGCGTGCAGAACGTGAACCGCATCATCCAGGAGGACAACCTCAAGGCGACCGGTGGCCGCTCGCCCGGCCGGCTCGAGGAGATCAAGGCCCGCATCCGCAACAACTAGCGGACCGGAAGGGAAGGCCGGTCATGCTTTCCCCATCTGGTTGAGGCTGCAACGACCGGAGGCGCGTGAACCTCGCGCAGCGTGCAGTGCGGACCAGGCCAGCACCGCGGTGCCAAGGATCGGCGCCGCGGTGGCCAGGCTCCTCAGGACCCAGGCGATCGGCGAGATCCCGAAGCCGTGCGTGACCAGGTGGTTGACCGACAGCAGCGCGTCGATCCCAGCGGCCGCCGCCAGCGCGGAGAGCCATCGCCGACGGGGGGCCAGCGCGGTGCAGAAGAGCGCCACGGCGAGGACCGCGTCGAAGACGATCCAGCCCAGCAGTTCCCAGGGCCCGAAGCCCATCCAGCGGGCACGCCCCGCTGCGAGGACCCCGGCCAGCACCAGGGTCCAGGGCACCAGGGGAAGGGAGAGGAGCCAGGGGAAGCCCGCCGGGTGACGGAGGAGCGAGCGGCCCAGAAAGCGGAAGGGACGGCCGGCGGCGAAGGCAGACAGCGCATCCCAGATGGCGAGGATGGCGCCCTGTCTCCGGGGACGGACCAGCCACACCCGCCGCCAACCGGAGGGACGCAGCCGCGCCTTGAAGGCGCGCAGGCCGCGGAAATCGTAGAGGGGCCGGCCCAGCGCCCTCGCCAGCACGGTCCAACGGGCCATGCCCGCGCCCGACAGGGGCGCGAGGCCCAGCGTCACCCGGACGTCGGGAGCCACGCTGCGCATGAGGGCATCGAGGAGGAGCTCGGTGGTGCCATTGGGCGCGCTGCGTCCGCGGAGCAGATCCTCCACGAGAAAACCACCCTCCCGGGGAATGGGCACCGCGGAGAGGAAACCGACCGTCACCCCCTCCCGCTCGGCGACGAGGTAGCGGTGCTCCGAGGGATTCCAGAACGGCTCGAGGGCCACCAGAAAGCCCATGGGCTCGAGGTTCCGCCCACGCAGCCACGCCTCCGCCAGGTCCTCCACCTCCCCGCGCAGGGCGCTGCCTTCCACGAGCTCCTCGGGACGCACCTCGCGCACCCGGACGCCCTTCGCGCGTGCACGGCGCAACTGCTCGCGCAGGCTGCGGTGTCCGGTCAGCGTCCGGAGCCACTCCGCGGGGGTGAACTCCGGCTGCTCTCCCAGGGACAGGCAGCGCAGCCCGTCATCGACCCACCCGGTCCGCTCGACCCCGAAGAAGATCGCGCGACGCCCCGCCGCGGCCGCCGCCCGGATGAACCCCCGGGCGAGGTCCGCACGTGTGTCCTCACTGCCCAGCGGCGAGCCCACGGCGACCCACGCCGCCCCCGTGTCCACGTAGGCCACGGCCCCCTCCCCGCTCCCGTCCGGAAACCAGCCGCGGATGGCCGATTCGGTGGCCTGGAAGGCGACCGCCTCGTCACCGTGTCGCAGCACCTGGTCGAAGAGGCGCGCACGTTCCGCGGGCGGGGCGAGAGGCGGCGGCGCCAAGGGGGAGCCGCCACCGGTCACGGCGCGCTGAACTCCGGGAGGTAGCGCACCACGCCCAGAGGGCCCGAGAGGAAGTCCTTCTCCATCTCCAGCCCCATGAAGACCTCGCGGTCGGCGGGATGCTCCCAGCGCAGTCCCCACTCGAAGGCCGGCTTGAAACCGAACTTCTGGTAGAAGTCCGGCCACCCCAGCACGAACACCGCGGGCGTCTCCTGATGGCCCAGCTCACTGAGCGCCGCCCACAGAAGTTCGAAGCCCACGCGCTTGCGCTGATGGTCCGGATGGACCGCCATGGGCCCCAGGCCCAACGCGCCTTCCACCTTGCCGACCTCCTCGCGCTCGATCTCCACCGGCGTGAAGAGCACGTGGCCGACGATGGCCCCCTCCAGCTCGGCGACCATGGACAGCCGGTCGGTCCCCGACTGCACCACCTTCTCGACGAGCTCGGCCTCGGTGTTTCCCTTGAACGCGGCGGCGTGCAGCGCCTTCAGGGCCGGGATGTCGTCGGCGGTCGTGGTTCGGAAGGTCACCTTGGAGAGATCGGTCATGCTCCAGCCCTCGCTACGTGAAGTGCGTTCTGTGGCGCTCGGGACACACCGTAGCGTCGGCGGCTCCGACGGGGAACCGGGGAATCAGGGGGGCCGGTGAACCCGCCCGGGTCCCATCCGCTCCGGTCGGCCGTGGATTGCGCTAGGCTGACCGACCCATGTCGCGCATCGGCCTCCTGCTCCCATTCCTGCTTCTGGCGGGCCCTGCTGCCGCAGCTCCGGAAGGGGGACCGGCGGCGGCTGCCTGCGATGACCAACACCGCGCCTGCCAGTCCGGCTGCGCCCTGGACTGGGGCGCAAGTGTGCGGACCCGCGATCGTCTGGGGCGCTGCCTCGCCCAGTGCGAGCGCGTCAGCGCTCAATGCCTGGACCGCGCGTTCGGTCGTGCGCGTGGTGAGGACGTGAAGCCGGTCGAGCAGCCGCGCCACGTCCAGCCGCGCAAGGCGCCCAGCCGCTACGTCGATCGGGCGCCCGCCCAGCGCACCGGCGGCGGAAGCACGCCGAACAAGGGGCCGGCCCCACCAATGAACGTGGGTGCACCGGATTGGCT
>Ga0079224_100015232_pt1 | contig 10764 bp, 11 predicted proteins | sample Stecom2015_FD_80414 | JGI IMG/M metagenome (GOLD analysis project Ga0079224, IMG submission 80414) | Agricultural soil microbial communities from Utah to study Nitrogen management - Steer compost 2015 | ecosystem: Environmental > Terrestrial > Soil > Agricultural land | place: USA: Utah...
AGAAAAACCGATGACGCAAAATATAAAGGAAGCTGAAGAATTAATAAAAATTGTTACCACAACAGGAATTAAATGCCAAATAGGGCATGTAGAAAGGTACAATCCAGCTATATTAGCACTTAAAGACATGCAAATCAGCCCACTTTTTATCGAAAGTCATCGTTTATCTCCTTTTAATCCTAGAGGAACAGATGTTTCTGTGATAATGGATTTAATGATTCACGATATTGATATATTGTTACATTTGGTAAAATCACCCATTCAAAATATTGCAGCAAATGGCGTTGCAGTTTTAAGTAACTCTCCTGATATAGCTAATGCTAGAATTACTTTTGAAAATGGTTGCGTTGCAAATTTAACAAGCAGTAGAATCTCATTAAAGAAAATGCGAAAAATGCGTATTTTCCAAAAAGATGCTTATATAGGTATTGATTTTCTAAAAAAAGAAAGCGAGATTATACAATTAAAAGAAGGTAAGCACTCTTCCAATCCTAATGATTTCCAGATTGATTTAACTGACGGAACATCAAGAACAATCGCCGTAAAACAAGCTAAAGTTGAGTACACAAATGCAATCCAACAGGAATTAGCAGATTTCACTTTAGCAATCTTAGCTAATAAAAAGGTGAGTGTAGACGTTTATGATGGATATCATGCAGTAAAAACCGCTTATAAAGTGCTAAGAGAAATTGAAAATAATTTAAAAGAAATTCATGAAAACGAATCAATAGAAGATACTTTTAAATAAGGAAAATAAATTATGGCGCAATCAAGAAAAAAATCAAATGCTCTAAGACGAAATATGATTTATCTCTATGCAATAGGAGATTATATTAGCGCTATTGTAGCTTGGTTGATTTTTTGGTTTTATAGACAATCTGTATTACATGATATAAATCCTGAAATTTACGATGCTAATAGAGCTTTCTATTATAGAGATTACCTTTTAGCATTTATAGCTGTCCCTTGTATTTGGTTCGTTTTGTATTTACTTTCAGGAAGTTACTTTGATTTATATAAGAAATCGAGATTACATGAAAGTTATAGAACAATTTTTATAACAATTATAGGATGTTTATTTATTGGTATGATTGCTTTCGCAAATGATACCGACAGTTTTCTATATTTTTTTAAAATTACTTCCTGGTACTTTCTTGCGCATATTAGTTTTACTTTATTTACTCGGCTAATTTTACTGCAAATAAGCAAAAAACATATTGCATCTGGTAGAATTAAGTATCCCACACTCATTGTTGGTACAAATGGACAAATTGTTAAATTATATAATGATATAAAAAAACATATTTCAAAAGATGGCACTGATTTAATAGGATATATTAATATAGAAAATAAAGCTCTAGAAGAAAGAGAATTGCCAATTGATTTTCTTGGAAATATCTCTAGTTTAGAAACACTTATTGACAAGTATGAAATTGATACTGTCCTATTAGCTATACCTTCTAATGCACATAATCTCTTAGAGGAAATAATGATTCGATTGAGTTATTCGGGAGTTGCAGTAAAAGCCATGCCCGATTTGTATGATTTAATTTCAGGTTCCGTACGAATGAATAATATTTTAGCTCCTCTATTAATTACTATCAATCCTGAATTACTCCCTGATTGGCAAAAAGTTTGTAAAAGAGCTTTAGATATTATAGCAAGCTCTATCGCTATAATTATTCTTAGCCCATTATATGCTTTTGCTGCTATAAAAGTAAAATTATCCTCTCCAGGTCCCATATTATATAAACAAGAACGAATAGGATTGCATGGAAAACCATTCCATATATATAAATTCAGATCTATGTTTATAGATGCAGAGAAAAATGGACCTTTATTGAGTTCTGACTTCGATCCAAGGATTACAAAATGGGGAAAGATAATGCGTAAATGGCGTATCGATGAAATTCCTCAATTTTTCAATATACTTTGGGGTGATATGTCCTTAGTAGGACCTCGACCTGAAAGAAAATACTTTATAGATGCAATTATAAAAACACATCCTCATTATAAACTATTACATCAAGTAAAACCAGGATTAAGCTCTTGGGGAATGGTACAATATGGCTATGCTGAAAATGTGGAGCAAATGACAGAGAGAATGCGTTATGATTTACTATATATTGAGAATTGCTCTTTACTAATGGATGTAAAAATTATGATTTATACCATTAAGGTTATTCTGCAAGGGAGAGGAAAATAATTTCAATAATTACATGCAACAAGAAAAAAAGCATGAACTCTTTAAGTAGCATATATTAAGGTGGCAAGAATATAGTAATAAAAAAAGCGTATTACAAACAAGTAATACGCTTCAGTAGTTCCACTAGGATTCGAACCTAGACAAACAGAATCAAAATCTGTTGTGCTACCCTTACACCATGGAACTATCCCTTATTACAGGTAGCCTTTTTTATTGGCGTGGTGCAAATTTAATACACTTTTTTCATTCCACCAAATCTTTGACCTATTTTTTTTGTATTATTTAATTACTATTGTAACACCCATTTGTACATTAGAACCAATATCAAATAAAAGAAAGAAGCTAAAATTATCCCTTTCACAGTTTCGTATCTTTTTTTATTTAAAAACCAATAAAATGGTGCTAAGTTTAATATCATTCCTAAAGATACAATCTTAGATATTTCGTTTAATACGCGCGGATTCTCAAAAGCAACAAACCAACGCAAAATGTATTTTAAAGCTATATCTGAAAACATTAAAACCCAAACCAAAAGCATCCCAAGTATTGGAGTTATCATACCTAAAATCAAACCTAAGATAAATTTATCATTTTTATCTCTTTTGGGTTTAGAGTGTATACTTCTATGTATTCTTTCGTGTTGAAATGGTTTTTTAATATTTTTCATGAATTAAATATATTGTATTTCTTTGTTGTTTTTAAATATTCCTTTCGAAAGTACTTATAAAACTCATTTTCAAAAAGTAAACTTAAGATAATTTTAGGAAAGCCTTATTTATTTTTCTATAATTAAAAGTTTTCTTTTAAAATCGCTAATATTTTTTATTACTTTGTTTTTAATTAATCTTTTTTCATGTTGAAAAATCAGATTTTTATTCTTGTATTCCTAATTTTCCTTACAGTCCTAGGTAAATACAACGCGCATGCACAAAAAGCTCCTCGAAGTTTTAATAAAAAAATCGAACGTGCTGAATATTTTGTGTATCAAAAAAAATATAATAAAGCCGAGAAAATATATGCTAATGCACTATATGAATTTCCTCATGATATAAAAGCCATTAGAAATTATATTGAGTTATTTGCTTTAAGTAATAAAAACGATAGAAGAAAAGAAATTTTAAAAAGAGTTGCAAATCAAAACTATATTAAAACCTTAGAAGTAGTGGCAATTCCTTTACTAAATATTTTAGAAGAAGAGGAAGAAACAGAGGATTTGAACTATTATTTAATGAAGTTTCAAAATAATTTCGCTAAAGACCATCCCATTCAAAAGCAAATTCAATTTTACAATAATGCTGAAAATTACACAAAAGCTTCTTTAAAAATTAGTAATTTAGGTTTAGGCATTCAAGACAGCTTGCATCAAAAATACCCACAATTAGCCTTTAAAGGTCAAAAATTACTTTTTACACAAAGTCGAAGCACGCAAGGAGGAGAATATGCAATAAGTTCTTGGGACTCATGTTATGGCTGGAATTCTTCAAAAATCTTACAAGAACCTTTTAATTCAAGACATTCAGAAGAATCCATTCATGTAAGCTGGGATGGCCGTTATATTTTTTTTACTCGATGTGGCATGCAAGCTTATAGACAAGATCATGGTGGCAATTGTGATATTTATTTCTCTTATTATCAAAATAATAATTGGTCCCTACCTCAACCCTTAGGTCCTGCTATAAATACAAATTATGATGAAATGCATCCATTTTTAAGTTCCGATCAAAAAACACTTTACTTTTCTAGCAATAGACCCGGAGGTAAAGGTGGTTATGATTTGTATAAATCGGAATTCAAAAATGGTGTTTGGACAGAGGCAGTTTTATTAAAAGGGGAAATAAATACAGAAAAAAATGAATTAGCTCCTTTTTTAAGTCCTGATCAAAAACAACTGTTCTTTAGTTCTGATGGACATCCTGGATATGGAGGCTTTGATTTGTTTGAAGCAGTTGAAATGAAAGATGGAACTTGGCAACAAGTTAATAATCTAGGAAAACCAATAAATTCTCATAAAAATGAATTGGCTTGTACATTTTCTATAAGTGGTGATAGTTTAATTTTTAGTTCAGATAGAAAAGATATTTATCCAGGATACAATTTATTTCTAGCTACGGGAAATACATGGTTTAATCCACATCAGATGATTTCAGGTTTTATAATTGATAGCGTACATGAATTCAGTTTACCAAATACCGTTTTTCAAGAAAAAAGTAATAGAAATATTGATTGGCCAGTAGCTAATAGAGGGGATGGAAGTTATTATTTTTTAAAGCCACAAAATGAAGAGGCAACTATTCTTGTAACTATTCCAGGATATTTAAAGAAAGAGAAAAAATTTGAAGCTGATTTAAAAGGGAATTATTTAAATTTTCAAAATATTGCTTTACTTTCTCAAACTGAGGCTGCTAAAACTATGGATACACTAAATATAAGAGTACCTCTAGAGCGTTTTGATCATGATTTTATGGAATACTTTCAAACAGAATGGCCAGACATTTATCATTTTTTACATGATAGAGGAATTAAAAATATAACAATTGAAAAGTTTAATGTATTAGCAAATGGGAAAGAAGAAAAAGATAGTTTCTCCGAAAATGAAAAAACACTTATAATAAATTCTTTTAAAAACCATTGGCCATTAAAAGAAAATATACTTTTCACACCTTCTGATAATTTTGAAAATACCACTAAGAACTTAGATAAAAAACCCTTTGTACAAATGCACATTATTGCAAATTAAAACTAGGCAATTTTAAACCCAAGCATTTTGCACTTTTAATACTTTCTCTATTAAATCCCGAACACAACCCTTACCTCCATTTTTAGGACTAATATAAGTAGCTAATTCTTTTATTTCCTCCACTGCATCTTTTGGACAAGCCCTAAATCCACAAAGTTGCATAGCTTCTCTATCTGGAATATCGTCACCCATATATACAAATGTGGATAAATCCCAATCATTCATACTTGATAAAGCTTGCAGTAATTCCACTTTATCCTTTACGGAAATAAAAACATCCTCAATTCCTAATTTTTCCAAACGTAATTTTGATGCTACACTATGTCCTCCAGAAATAATAACTATTGGGTAGCCTTTTTTAACAGCTAATTGCAAAGCATAACCATCCTTAATATTCATTACTCTGTATGGTTCTTGTCCTTCTGATACATAAATATTTCCATCTGTTAAGACACCATCAATATCCAAAATAAAACCTTTAATTTTTGAAAACTGCTCTAACATAATTATTATTTTTGTATGGATTTTACAAATTGTTGGTATAAAGCTAATAAATCATGGTCTTCCTTGAGAATATCCATATGTCTATCCAAGGTTTTTTGATCATTACGAATTGCAGGACCTGTTTGCAAATCACGTAAAGGAGTTTTATCCACTTGATTCGTAGTTTGATATATAATTGGCTTCAATGCATCAAAAGGCAAATTATATTTTTCACAAAACTCCTCTGTTATTACCATTAAATGATGAATATAATTATTAGAAAAAACAGCAGCCAAATGCAATAAACTTCTTCTTTCTACATCCATTTCATAAAGAACACTACTGAGTATATGTGCGAAGTTTAAAAACATTTCTTTTTCTGAAGATCCTCCTTGAAACTCTATAGCTAATGGCACTTTATTTGGGTAAGGGCTATTTCTATTGCTGTTTAAAGAAAAAATAGGCCATAAAACCGCTTTAGAGGAAAAATCTCCTAGGACGTCAATGGACTTCGTACCAGAACAATGTACAATTATTTTACAGGATATATTTTGAACTTGCTCCGCACATTCTGCAATAGCATCATCCTTCACCGCAACAACTATAATATCCACCATTGCTTCCATTTCAGCAATAGTTTTCCTCGCCTCTCCACCATATTTTTGCACAAATGCAGCAGTTTTATCAGGATCTCTACCCATCACCTCAACAAATTCCAAATCCATAAAACGCATACGCTCTCCAATATAATGCGCCATATTCCCAACTCCAATTATACTAATTCGCATGATTTTATTTATTTTTTTCTATATAATCCCACATAATATTATAGACTTTATCTTTTAATATACCCTTATCTTTGTCACTGTAATCTTTAACTGAAATCGCGGGTAAAAAATGCATTTTTATCTTTCCCGGACGTAAAGAAAAGAGTGGTTTTACAGGCATAATTTTATTAGTTCCGAATAATACACAAGGAATAATATCTTTTTGAGCATGTATAGCAGTTGCAAAAGCTCCTGTATAAAATGCACGTAAATTTTCCTCAGTCCTATTCCTAGTCCCTTCAGGATATAAACATAAATGCTGCCCTCTTTCTAATACCTCTTGCATCTTTATTAAACTTTCTCTTCTACTATTTTCATCACTTCTATCTACTAAAACAGAACCCACCCTATAAATCAAGCCGAAAAGTGGAATTTTAGCCATTTCAATCTTTGCTAAAGTCTTATTCGGTCCTGGCAAAAAAGGAACTGTTATCATAATATCTAAAAAGGATCTATGATTTGCTGTTATTACATAACTAGTGCCTTTTTTAAAATGCTCCAAACCTTTAATTTCAACCCTCACTCCAATTAAAAATAAATACACATGCATCCATGCTCTATAAATCCTATAAATCCAGACACCTCTTTTGGGTTCTTTCATGTTACGGATTAAAAAAATAGGCAATATAACAATTAATAAAGTAATTATAAAAAGCACTAATCCATAAAATGCAAATATAGCTTTTAAGATATTTTTCATCTTTAATTCCTTCCTGTAAAATACAAAGTTAATCAATTCATTTATGTAATAATCAAAACAGCTATAAAGTACTTATTTAATTACTTACCTTTGTTTTGGAAATTAATAGTATGAAAGAAAAAAATCTTCGATTAAAGAAACACTTAGGACAGCATTTTTTGATAAATGAATCTATTACACAAGAAATTGTAAACTTATTACCCAAAGATAAGCAGTTTAATTTATTAGAAGTAGGTCCTGGTGCAGGTGCACTCACAAAATATCTTTTACAATTAGAAAATGCAAACTACAAAGCAATCGAAGCTGATGAGGAAAAAGTACAGTACTTAGTTAAAACTTTCCCTAATCATGCGGAGAAGTTTCAATTAGGTAGCTTTTTGGATATGGATTTGCCTTTTGAGGAAGAATTTATAATTATAGGGAATTTTCCTTATAATATTTCCAGTCAAATTATGTTTCAAATTTTAGACTGGATACCAAAAGTTACTCATGTTATTGGCATGTTTCAAAAAGAAGTAGCCCAAAGAATAGTAGCCGAACACGGAAGTAAGGACATTGGAATTTTAAGCGTTTTCACAGCATGCTTTTTTAAACGTCACTATCATTTTGATGTTCCTCCCGAGGATTTTAATCCTCCTCCGAAGGTTTATTCAGGTGTTATAAAATTGGATTATATAGGAAATAAATACCACATCGAAGATTATCCAAGATTTAAAAAATTTGTGAAAATTCTTTTTAGCAAAAGAAGAAAAACTTTGAGAAATGTATTAAAACCTTTACTTTCCTCTGAAATATTGAGCGATTCTTTTTTTGATTATAGAATCGAACAAATAAGTATTTCAGAAATCGTGGACTTATATAAACAGCATTATGAAAAATAAAAAATATGCACTTATAGCAACTAAAGTTTCAGATAAACTAATAGATAGCTTAGAGGAAAAAGATTACCATATTGATTATTTCGATTATGATTTACCTATATCTTGGGAGAAATACACAGGAATCATCACATCTAATAAACTGTATCTTCCCAAAGAAATTTTAGAAAAATGTAAAAATCTAAAATGGATAGGCAGATTAGGATCGGGAATGGAAATTATAGACCTTGATTACGCAAAATCTCAAAATATAAAAGTAGTAGGAAGTCCAGATGGCAACGCCAATGCTGTTGCAGAACAAGCCTTGGGAATGCTATTAAGTATGACCCATCAAATACACAACTCCTACAAAGAAACTTCTAAAAATATCTGGAGAAGAGAAGCAAATAGAGGTTGGGAAATACATGGAAAGAAAGCAGCTATAATTGGTTTAGGTAACAATGGATCTTTATTTGCACAAAAATTAAATGCCATGGGAATGGAAGTATTTTATTACGATCCTTATATTCTTAATCCTCGTTCCGTTGATTATGCCAAAAGAAAAAACTCTATTCCTACCCTGCTAGAAGAAGAAATAGATGTTTTAAGTTTTCATGTTCCTTTAAACAAAGAAACAGAAAACTATTTTGATGAAAACATGTTAGTTGATCTTAAGAAACCTATTTATTTACTCAATCTCTCAAGAGGACCTGTTGTATTTTGGGATAAAGTTTATCAAGGTTTAAAGGAAGGAAAAATCATTAAAGCCGCATTAGATGTTTTAGAAGTAGAGCCACTAGATAAAATGCCAGAACAAGCAAAAAAGGAAATTGCAGAAATGATTCAAAAAGATAAATTATTGCTAACACCACATATTGGCGGCTATACTTTCGAGGCAATAGATAAAATGTCCCATAGTGTGCTCAAACAATTATACAATACACTATAGATTTTACAATAATAATGCGGATTTCAATTATTCATTCAAATTTTTTAATTTTTAAATATTAAACAATTTCCAGGTACTTATTTAAAAAATATTTTCAAATATTGAATAATTTTGTATCTTTGATATTCACACAACGCGCTCAATAACTACTGAGTGCGTTGCATTTTTATTATCTAAATCCAATTAATAATATTACTATGTCAAATATAAACTATGTGACTCAAGATAGTCTTGATGCCATGAAGGAGGAGTTAAATAAATTAAAAACTACAGGAAGAGCAGAAATAGCTAAAGCTATTGCTGAGGAAAGAGAAAAAGGAGATTTAAGAGAAAATGCGGAATATGATGCAGCTAAAGAAGCACAAGGTATGCACGAAGCAAAAATTGCTCAGTTGGAAGCTGCCTTAGCTAATACACGCGTTATAGACCCTAAAGACATGGATTTAAGTAAAGTAACTATTTTAAGTAAAGTTAAAATACAAAACCTTAAAACTAAAAAATCTATTGTTTATCAATTAGTTTCTGAAACGGAAGCTGATTTAAAACAAAAAAAGATCAGTGTTAATTCCCCTATTGGTAAAGGTCTTATAGGAAAAAAGGTTGGTGATATTGCAAAAATTGAAATTCCTGCAGGACTTATTGAATTCAAAATTGAAGAAATTAGTATATAATTATGGCTAGTATATTTTCTAAAATAATCGCAAGAGAAATTCCTGCTTATATTATAGCAGAAGATGATGACTTTATCGCTATTCTTGATGCTTTTCCTATTCAAAAAGGACATTGCTTGGTAATTCCTAAAAAAGAAATAGATAAAGTATATGATATGGATAATGCATTGTTAGAAAAATACCTTATATTTTCAAAACCTATAGCAAAAGCTATAGAAAAAGCATTTCCATGTGAAAGAGTAGGATTAAGCTTTGTGGGATTAGAAGTACCTCACGCTCATTTACATCTGGTGCCAATTACAAATATGGAAGATATGAATTTCACTCGAGAAAAATTGAATCTAAGCACAAAGGAAATGCAAGAAATTCAAGAGAAAATTCAATCTTATTTAGCTTAAATAAAAATTATGTTTTATTCTTTCAAAGGTTTTAAACCAGTTGTTCACCCATCAGCATTTGTACATCCACAAGCTGTAGTAACTGGAAATGTTATTATAGGAAAGGATGTTTATATTGGACCTGGTTGTGCTTTAAGAGGAGATTGGGGAGGGATTATTATAAAAGATGGATGCAATGTACAAGAAAATTGCACCATTCATATGTTTCCTGGTGTAACGGTAATACTTGAAGAGAATGCTCATATTGGTCATGGTGCTATAATTCATGGTGCACATATTGGTAAAAATGTTATGGTTGGAATGAATGCTGTGGTAATGGACGATGTAGTTATTGAAGAGGAGTGTATTATCGGTGCTTTGACCTTTATTCCTGCTAAAACAGTAATTGAAAAACGTTCTCTAGTTGTTGGAAATCCAGGTAAGGTTATCAAAAAAGTAAGTGACGAAATGATTGCTTGGAAAACAAAAGGAACGGAATTGTACCAAACGCTTCCTAAAGATATGAGAGAAGAAGCAGAACCCTGTGAACCTTTAAAAGAAATTCCAAAAAATAGACCTTCTCAAGAAATTCTCTATGAGCGTTGGAACCAAATTAAAGAGAATAAAGAATAAAGAATCAACTTAAATTAAAAAGCTTGTTTGAATCGATTCAGACAAGCTTTTTTAAATACTCCTAAATATTTTTAATTCTTATAATCTAAAAGTTGCTCCTAAAGTTAAATGACTCATACCATTATGACCCATTTCTGCAAAAGCAGCGAATTCGTTTGTAAAATACCAACGCGCACCAATTTGAGCAGCAAAAATTAAATTTGTATTAGCATGCGAATCATGATAACGAGAATAATTATCATATCTAACTTTAAAGCCAGGTCCTGCCCCCGCATAAACATCTAATTGATGAACAGGAATAAGCTTATTAAAATGATAATGTCC
>Ga0079224_100015233_pt1 | contig 10763 bp, 7 predicted proteins | sample Stecom2015_FD_80414 | JGI IMG/M metagenome (GOLD analysis project Ga0079224, IMG submission 80414) | Agricultural soil microbial communities from Utah to study Nitrogen management - Steer compost 2015 | ecosystem: Environmental > Terrestrial > Soil > Agricultural land | place: USA: Utah...
AGACGGAAGAACATAAAGAGGTATATGCCATAGCTCCGGGGAATGTTGAATTCAACAACGAAGAAGTGGCCGAAGTTTTTGCACAATACCTAAGATTGCAAACTGCTTTAATCAATACAGACGGAAAAGAAGGTCAGTTAGAGGCTGAAAAACTCTCTAAGCAGATTCACGAAGGATCACTTGAAGCCAATGATGAGGTGCGCGGAGTTGCTCAGTTAATGGCAGAATCTGATGATATAGATATTCTACGAAAAGGTTTTGAAACCATTAGTGACTGGATGTTAAAGACTGTGGAAGGCAACATTGCATCCGGCACGCTTTACAGACAATACTGCCCAATGGCATTTAATGATAAAGGTGCCTACTGGATTAGTACCGATAAAAAAATATTAAACCCTTATTTCGGCGATAAGATGCTGAGATGTGGAAGAGTAGAAACAGAAATCAATTAATTTCTCTTCGCTTAGAAGATTTTAAATCATTTTATGACCAACCTCTTCCGCTTTTGCAGTAGAGGTTTTTTGTTTTAACTTATCTGCTTTTGCAGAAACACTTACAATTATGACTCATACCTATAAAATATCAGGAATGACATGTGGCGGATGCCGAAGCCATGTGGAGAAAGTTTTGAACAGGATACCCGAAGTCTCTGATGCCAAGGTTAATTTGGAAAGGGGTGAAGCAGTGATTGAATCGGAAAAAAAGATTCCTTTGCCCGTATTTGAGAAAGCACTTGCCGAGGATGACAGCGGATATCGGATATCTGAAAAATAACATTCAGAGATCAAACATGTATCTGCCGGCAGGAGTTTTGGATTCCTAATTTCCTGCCGGTTTTGTTTAAAAAAGAAAGCTATGAAACATACATATAAAATATATGGCATGACCTGTAATGGTTGTAAACACCATGTACAGGACATGCTAAGCGAGGTTAAGGATGTTACACACGTAAAAGTGGATCTGGAGAAAGGGGAAGCGGCGATTGAGATGGACGCTCATGTTCCGCTGGAAACCTTTCAAGCGGTGCTGGAAGCTGACGGCGGGCAATATTCCATAGCGCTTCCGGGAGATGCCGAGGCAGCGCAGCGTCACCTTGCCAAGAAAGAGGAAAAAAGAAAGCAGGAAGAGAAATTGGGCGCCGGCACTTATTACTGCCCCATGCACTGTGAAGGCGATAAGACCTATGACAAGCCCGGCGACTGTCCGGTTTGCGGAATGGATCTGGTGAGAGAAGCCTCAGTCCTTCCCACAGCTACCCAATATACTTGCCCTATGCATCCTGAGGTTGTTTCCGATGAACCCGGATCCTGCCCCATTTGTGGAATGGACTTGGTTCTCGTGGAGCCGGATATTTCAGAAGAAGAAAAAACATATAAGAAACTCCTTAACAAGTTTTGGATTGCGGTGGCATTTACGCTACCTATTTTCATAATAGCCATGTCTGATATGATTCCCTCTAATCCGTTTCCGAAATGGATGCCTATGATTTATTGGGATTGGGTGCAGTTTGCGCTTTCCATACCTGTCGTATTTTATGCTACATGGATGTTTTTTGAGCGGGCTTATCGCTCTATTGTTACCAGAAATCTCAATATGTTCACCCTCATTGGGATCGGTGCGGGCGTGGCATGGATATTTAGTGTTTTTGCCTTGCTTGTTCCCGATTTCTTTCCGGCACAGTTTAAGACGGAGGAAGGAACGGTGCATGTATATTTTGAGGCGGCTACGGTGATTTTGACTTTGGTGTTGATGGGTCAGGTTTTGGAAGCCCGCGCACATCAGCGTACCAATTCGGCTGTAAAGGAGCTGTTGAAATTAGCACCTAACAAGGCCGTGCGCATTGTGAACGGGGAGGAAGAGATAATTTCTATTGAAAAAATTGTAGTGGGCGATTTGCTTCGTGTAAAGCCTGGGGAGAAAATTCCGGTTGACGGGAAAATCGTGGAAGGGGAGACCAGCGTAGATGAATCTATGATCACGGGCGAGCCCATTCCGGTATCAAGAGGTGTAGGTGATGCCGTTAGTTCGGGAACCCTTAACGGCAACCAAACTTTTGTGATGGAAGCTGAAAAAGTCGGGGCAGACACGCTACTTTCTCAAATCATCCATATGGTTAACCAGGCGAGCAGGAGCCGTGCCCCCATTCAAAAACTGGCAGATAAAATCTCCGGATGGTTTGTCCCAATTGTGGTGTTTGTTTCGGTAATTACGTTTATTGTGTGGGCTATCTTTGGTCCGGAGCCGGTTTATGTGTATGCCTTGGTCAATGCCATTGCCGTGCTGATTATTGCGTGTCCTTGTGCTCTCGGATTGGCCACCCCCATGTCAGTGATGGTCGGGGTGGGGAAAGGTGCGCAAAACGGTGTTTTAATTAAGAATGCCGAATCTCTGGAGACTTTAAATAAAATTGATGCGCTGATCATAGACAAAACCGGAACCATAACCGAGGGCAAGCCTTCTGTAGAGAAAATTGAAGCCGGTGCCGGTTTCTCTGAAAAAGAAGTGTGGGAATATGTGGTTTCCATCAACCGGAACAGTGAGCATCCATTGGCAGATGCTACCGGTAAATTCGGAAGAGCTCATAAAGTTTCTGTCTTGCCGGTAGAGAAATTTAATTCGGTTACCGGAAAAGGAGTAACCGGAATTATTCATGGCAAACAGGTGGCACTTGGGAATGAAAAAATGATGGAAGCGGTCACTGCAACCTTGTCTGATGAGCTCAAGGCGCGTATTGTACAGGAGCAGCAGAAAGGAAAGACTGTCCCCATGCTCGCTGTTGACGGCAAGGTTGCAGGCTTTGTAGTAATTGCAGATAAGATTAAGGAAACGAGTAAAGAAGCGATTTCAGAGTTGCAAAAGCATGGGATAGACGTTATCATGCTCACCGGAGACAATTACGATACCGCCAAGGCTGTTGCGGAAGAACTTCATTTGACCGATTTCCGAGCCGATATGCTGCCTCAGGATAAATTGGCCATGGTAGAGAAATTGCAAGCTGAAGGCAAAAAGGTGGCGATGGCCGGCGACGGAATAAACGACGCTCCGGCATTGGCAAAGAGTGATGTGGGAATTGCCATGGGAACCGGAACCGATGTGGCCATAGAAAGCGCAGGAGTAACCTTGGTGAAGGGAGATCTTCACGGCATTGTGAAAGCCTATCGATTGAGTAGTAAAGTGATGCGAAACATCAAGGAGAATCTGTTCTTTGCGCTCATTTATAATACGTTGGGAGTTCCTGTGGCGGCGGGCATTTTATTTCCTTTCTTCGGAATTCTTTTGTCGCCCATGATCGCTGCTCTGGCAATGAGTTTCAGTTCTGTGTCGGTTATTGCAAACGCCTTGCGATTGAGAGCTGCCAAGATTTAAGGAGTATCCCGGGTTTTGCAATTGTCTGACGGTTTTTGAATGTTTGTCATTTCTTTATAAATACTTCAAAGGTTTTATAGTTAATTTCATCGAAAATGAATTATGAGACATGAAACCTTAATCAGAACGTCAGACAATGTCGGAATTACTGTTTTAGGAAGACCGGATGATCATTCCATCAGTCTGAAATTCGAATCTTCCTTTACCGGAGCAACTATTTCTGCTCACGGAGTGGGGGTAGATGATAGGTTGCAGTGTGGAGACTTCGAAGAATTACGGGTTCCATAATCTTTGTTTCAAAAGTTTCATAATTCCCTATTTTTGAAAAAAATCAAAATAGAAATAATGAAACAAATTTTAGGTATAGGCTCTCGCATCGATCATCCGGAATATGGGAAAGGAGTGGTAACCAATGTTACTTCCAAGTTGTATTGGGTTACATTTATAGATTCCGGTTTGGAAACCATAGCGGTGGATGCGGAGTTTGAAGTTATTGAAGCAGCGGAAGACGAGGTGGATACCGTGAGCTTTTCGGAAGTGGAATCCAGTCTTCGTGAGATTTTGAGGAAGTGGAATGGCATCTCTGAAGTGGTTCCGATAGGCGATCGTTGGAAGGGTGGGACCATGACGTTGAGTCCGGCAGATAAAAATCTAGCATCCAAAGATATTCCCCTTGACACTTTTTTTCATAAAATAGTAATGTTGCGGGATCGGCTTCGGGTGATGGAGCAGAAAATCAATGCATCCAAAGAGTTGTCTGCTTCCGATAAGGTGGATTTGCAACAATATATTACCCGTTGTTACGGCAGTCTCACCACCTTCAATCTTCTATTTAAGAATCCTTCTCAGCAGTTTAAAGGCGAGGGTGGAAAAAAAGACTAGACTTCCCCATTCCCCCCGAAAGCGGGAATCTTTTAATCATGATCCTTACTCCTTTTCCCGCGAAAGCGGGAATCTTTAATCATACTTCTTCTCTCAGTGCAATTCCCTCTTTGAAGACTTTGATTCCCGCGAAAGCGGGAATCTTTTTTTCATAATCCTTGCTTCTTTTCCCGCGAAAGCGGGAATCTTTTTATCCATCCGCTAAGGTTACCTCACCCCCCTGGAAAAGCTGTTAAGAAATGGTGTGCTAAAAAGCATGACTTCTTCTTCAAATTTATTGAAGTCATAAATTCAGACTTCGCATTATTGTCTCTGATTTTAGGCGGAATTGTGGTTGTAGCGCCCATCTGTTATTGTCTTATCAATTATTTAACACCATTTGCTCTTTACGTTAATATCAATTAAAATAATGTTAAGGTCTCATTCTATTATTCTCATTTTCAGTTAAGGTAAAATTAAAAGTCTATATTAGAGTTAAGTCTAAATTAACGTTTTAACACAAATCTTTTGTCTTCTTTATGAAAATCGCATCCGGATTAGTTGGAATTGTTCGATTTTATCACCACATTTGAGATGCTAATTCAAATAAACAAGTCTTATGAAAACAAAAGTTAGTGGAATTCTGACACTTCTTTTAGTGTTTGTGCAATTCACTTTTGCACAAGAAAAAACTGTTTCCGGGACAGTTTCAGACGATGCGGGTCTCCCGCTCCCCGGAGTTAACATAATTATTAAAGGAACCACCACAGGTACTCAATCTGATTTTGATGGGAATTATTCCATTGCGGTGTCACAAGGGCAGATTCTGGTTTTTAGTTATGTTGGGTTTGAGACCCGTGAAATCACAGTAGGTGCGTCAAACACCATAGATGTGACTTTAAAAGCCGGTGCTGTACTTCAGGAAGTGGTTGTTACGGCCTTGGGTGTATCCAGAGAAAAACAATCACTTGGGTATGCCACACAGGAAGTTGCCGGAGAAGATCTGGCTGTGGTGAAAACAGACAACTTTACCAATTCGCTATCCGGAAAAGTATCCGGGCTTCAAATTAGAAGGAACAACAACTTTGGAGGTTCTACAAACGTTGTGATTCGTGGTACTACTTCTTTGACGGGCGATAACCAGGCACTATTTGTTATAGACGGAGTGCCTATCAGTAACCGTAATACCAACAGTGCCGCACAAGCGCAAGCTTCCGGTAATTATTACGACTACGGAAATGCCGCGGCCGACATTAATCCCGACGATATCGAATCGGTTAACGTGCTTAAAGGAGCTGCCGCTTCTGCTCTGTATGGATCTCGTGCGGCAAACGGGGTGATCATCATCACAACCAAAAAAGGACGTAAGGCAAAAGGAATGGGCGTAACCTTAAATTCGAATACGCAATTTGGTGTTATTGATAAAAGTACCTTTGCGACTTTCCAGGACAAGTACGGTGCGGGGTATGACGGAGATGTTTGGACTTATGAAGATGTGGACGGAGACGGGATTGACGATCAGGTTGCGAATTATGTAGATGACGGTTCTTATGGTCCGGCTTTTGACCCGAACCTTATGGTTTATCAGTGGGATGCTTTTGATCCGGCTTCTCCGAATTATATGAAGAAAACGCCATGGATGCCAGCCAGAAATGGTGCAATAAAGTTCTTTGAGACGCCTGTTACTTTTTCAAATTCCATATCAATTTCAAACGGACTGGAAGGGGGCGCATACCGCATTGCCTATACCAAATTTGATCAGTCAGGAATTATGCCCAACAGTAAAATAAACAAACATAACTTTTTATTTAGTGGGAATTATGATGTCAATGACAAGGTGAAAGTTAGCGGATTGGCCAATTATATAAAAACAGATGCCATAGGAAGAAACTCTACCGGATATAATGACAACATTGTCGGTTTATTTAGACAATGGTGGCAGACCAACGTAGATGTCAGAGATCAGGCTGATATTTATTTTAAAACCAGAAGAAACGTGTCTTGGAACCCGGGAAGTGCTGAGCAAGGAGCTGTTCCGTTATACTGGGATAACCCTTATTGGACGCGTTATGAAAACTTCCAGAATGACGGCAGAAGTCGTTTTATCGGAAACTTAGAGCTTTCTTATGACGTAGCCAAGTGGCTAAATGTTATCGGTCGTGTTTCTACCGATACTTACAACGAGCGTCAGGAAGAAAGACGCGCTGTGGGATCCGTGGCTGCCAGTTTTGGGGTGACCAGAGGAGACGTAGATTCCGGATATTCGAGAAAAGACATCACCAGTACAGAAACCAACTATGACCTGATGTTGAATTTTAAACATGACATCAGTGAAGAAATCAGTTTTGCAGGACTTCTTGGAACCAACATCAGGCGAAACGATTTCCAATCGGTTTATGCCTCTACTGCCGGCGGTCTATTAGTTCCGGGATTGTATTCTCTTCAGAACACAAGGAATCCATCTCCGAGACCTGTTGAAATTGCAGAAAAAATAGGTGTTAACGGATACTATGCCAGCGCATCTTTCGGATTCAATAACCTAATATTTTTAGACGGGACCCTCCGTCGGGATACGTTCTCAACTTTACCTAAGGATGAAAGCAGTTTCTATTACCCATCGGTTTCCACAAGTTTTGTATTTAGTAAACTTCTTGGGGTGGATGCTATCAGCTTTGGTAAACTTCGTTTAAACTATGCCGAGGTAGGAAATGGTGCGCCTTTTGATCGGTTGTATGACAGTTTTACGATAAATGATGACATTGGAACCTCCATGCCTATTACCCGTAACAATCCGGATTTAAAACCTGAAAGAACAAAAAGTTATGAGGCCGGATTGGAAATGAGATTTGCACAAAACAGAGTCGGATTTGATGTAGCTTATTATAAATCCAATTCGATAGATCAGATTATTTCTGTCCCTGTGTCTGTGGCCACCGGTTATTCCAACAAATTATTAAACGCCGGAGAAATTGAAAACAGAGGAGTTGAAGTGTCTTTAAATGTTGTTCCTGTTCAGACTGACGATTTCCGATGGTCATTAACCGGAAACTTCACCAAAAACAAAAACGAGGTAGTAAAACTTCCGGAGGGAACCGAAACCATTCAGTTAGGTCGCTTCCAAGGAGGAATCAGTATTCAGGCTACCGAAGGACAACCTTATGGTGTTATTTATGGTACAGACTTTATGTATGATGCCAATGGGAATAAATTGGTAGATGAAGACGGGTATTATATGATTACTCCCACTTCCAATAATGTGATCGGAGATACCAATCCGGACTGGTTAATGGGAATTTCAAACTCTGTTACATACAAGGATTTTAACCTGAGCTTCTTGATTGATATGCAAAAAGGAGGAAGTGTTTTCTCTCTTGACCAGTACTATGGAGAGTCCACCGGGCTTTATCCAAACTCTGCTTATATCAATGATCTGGGGAATCCGGTAAGAAATCCTTTAGATCAAGGCGGTGGATTCATTAACCCCGGAGTTCATGAAGACGGAACTCCAAACACCACTCGTGTAGATGCCTCTGAATTTGGTTCATTCGGATATGCCGCTTTCCCAAATTCCCAATTTGTATATGATGCCAGCTATGTGAAGTTACGACAAGTGTCTTTGACATATACCTTGCCTTCACGTTATTTGACCAATACCTTTATGACAGGGCTTCAGTTTACGGCTACCGGCTCAAACCTGTGGATTATCCATAAAAATGTTCCTTATGCCGATCCGGAAGCCGGGTTAAGTTCAGGAAACTTGCAAGGGTATCTTACAGGAGCATTGCCTACGACAAGAGAGTTTGGGTTTAATATTAAAGCACAATTTTAATTCGAAAACATCATGAAAAAGATATTCATATTATTAACAGCCGCGGTTTTTGCTGTTTCTTGTTCAGATAATCTCGAGAGTCTGAATGAAAATATAAAAGACCCGAATATGGTCAGCGGTGAAAGTTTATTTGCTGCTGCACAAAAGCGCTTGGCAGATCAAATGTTAACGCCAAACGTAAACCTGAACAACAATCGTCTCTGGGTGCAACATTGGAATGAGACCACCTACCAGGATGAGAGTAATTACGACCAGGTAACCCGTTCCATTCCTGATAATCACTGGCGCGTTATGTATCGCGATGTATTGCGAAATCTCAAAGAAGCTGCAAAAGTTATCGCTGAAACAGATTATGAACCCACTAATCCACAAAAGCCAAACAAACTGGCTATTATTGAGATTTTAAATGTGTATGCTTACAGCAATTTGGTAGAAACTTATGGAGACATTCCTTATTCTGAAGCATTAGATATTGATCATACGCTTCCAAAATTTGATGATGCGATGACAGTTTACAAGGATTTGCTACAACGATTGGATGCTGCTCTGGCACAATTGAACTCTGAGACAAGCTTTACCGTCAATGAGGATCTCATTTACCAAGGAAATGCTGACTCGTGGAGAAAGTTTGGAAACACGCTTAAGCTTCGTATGGGAATGACTCTGGCCGATGTGGATGCGGCCTTGTCAAAAGCTACGGTTGAATCGGCAGTGAGTGGTGGTGTTTTTGCGAGCAATGACGATACAGCAGAATATGCATATTCGGCAGCCGCGCCAAATAATAATCCGGTTAATGATAACCTGGTTTTGAGTGGTCGTAATGACTATGTTGCCGCTCAGACGCTTGTGGATATTATGAACGCACTTAAAGATCCTCGCAGAGCCGATTATTTCGATCCCAATATCAGAGAAACCATTGGCACTGTAGCATCTGTATCTACCGGCGGCGGAATAACAACCATTACTTTTACAGAGAATTATGAAGCTGAGCCCATTATTGGAAACAATGCATACATACCTACTTCAGATCCGGAAATTCCTTTAAAACTTGGAGTTATCACTGCTGTGGGCGATGATTTTATTGAAGTTGTAGCCACAGATGCCGAGATTCATGCAGGAGATGAAGTGTTCTACGGAATTTATAAAGGAGCGCAACCGGGCCGTCAGTCCCGTTATGTAGAGTGGACTCACGTAAACCGATCTATGGTTCCCGGAGATGTTCCCGGCGTATTGCTTTCTTATATAGAAGCCGAATTTTTAATGGCTGAAGGAGCAGCACGCGGTTATAATGTAGGTGGCAGTGCCGAAGACCATTATAATGCCGGAATTGCCGCCTCTTTCGAATATTGGGGTACTCCGGGCTTATCTGCATACCTGGCTAATCCGGATGTTGCCTACGCTTCTGCCATTGCCAATAGCACAGCTACACCGGCTTGGAAAGAAGTGATCGGAACTCAGGCTTGGATTGCATTGTATAACGAAACTTTTGCAACTTGGTTGTCTGTCAGACGACTTGATTATCCCATTTTAGTACAGCCTTATCGCGCTAAAACCGGTTATCCGGTGAGATACACCTATCCGGTGAGTGAACAAAATTTGAATCCGACTAATTATGCCGAGGCTGCCAATGCCATTGGGGGAGACGCACCTGAAACACGTTTGTTCTGGGATAAGTTTTACACTTTTGATTTTTAAGAATTAGAATTGGCTGAAGCGAAAAATCTCCGGTATGCGTGCCGGAGATTTTTTATTTTTGGTTCATGCTATGGACCCTGTTACCCTTGTTACAGAATTTACCACCTTCGGCGGAAGACGAGTTTTATCTGCCGATATGGGTTGTACCGTTGCTTCTCGGGATTGTGAGTTTTAGTATTCTTATTAAGCTTCTTAAACTGCTTGAACACGGCTATGCCGGGATTTTTGACAAGCCTGTTTACCGCAATCTTTTTATCTATAAGAAACTTCCTAAGGCAGATCGTGCATTTTTGAAGAAACAGTTCGTTTTTTATAACTGTCTAAGTCGGAAAGACAGACGTCTTCTGAATCATCGGATGCTTGAGTTTATTTCGGAAGTGAAGTTTGAAGGCATGGAAGGGTTGCAGCTCACGCGTGAGATGGAGCTTGTTACTGCTGCTTATGCCGGATTGTTGTGTCTGGGGCGCAAGTATCACAGTTATCCGCTCATTGAAACGGTACGGGTGTATCCTGAAGAATTTTATAACGAAATGCAAGACCGTTATTTTAAAGGGGCGTTTCTTCCGATGTGGAAAACCCTCGCTTTTTCTTGGAAAGCCGTTTCAGAACCACAGCAGGGGCATCGGAATTTGCTTATACATGAACTTATGCATGCCTTGCAATGGGAATCGCGACTTTCACAAAATTTTGATGCTGAGCGTTTTCAAAAATATTTTAAGAAGATCGTCAAAAAACTGCAAGATAAGGAGGTTAAGGCGCGTGTAGATTCGGGATTTTTTCGTGAATATGCGTTTACGAATGAGTTTGAATTTATGGCAGAGCTCGGGGAATACTTCTTCCAGTCGCCTATGGAATTTAAAAATAACCTTCCTGAGTTGTTTGTTTATATGCAGAAGATTTTCAACATTGACATTCAATCCATTACTAATTGTGATGAGACTGTTTAACCATTTGATTTCAGGATCTGGTTTATTATAATTTCCGCATGAATTCGTGAGTTTTCGATAAACCA
>Ga0079224_100015234_pt1 | contig 10763 bp, 7 predicted proteins | sample Stecom2015_FD_80414 | JGI IMG/M metagenome (GOLD analysis project Ga0079224, IMG submission 80414) | Agricultural soil microbial communities from Utah to study Nitrogen management - Steer compost 2015 | ecosystem: Environmental > Terrestrial > Soil > Agricultural land | place: USA: Utah...
ATAGCAGCGATCCAGATCGAGGATCAGGAATTCCCGAAAAAATGCGGCCATACACCGGGCCGCCGGGTCGTGCCGGTCGAGGATATGGTGCAGAAAGTGAAAGTTGCCACAGAAGCGCGGGACAATATGCTGGTGCTCGCCCGCACAGATGCGCGTCAGGCCGAAGGACTGGACGGAACGCTGCGGCGGCTGGAGGCATATGCAAAGGCAGGGGCAGACGTGCTTTTTCCCGAAGCGCTGGAAAGCGAAGAAGAAATGCACACCGTCTGCAAAACATTTGATGTGCCCGTGATGGTTAACATGTCCAATGGCGGATCGACCCCGCCGGTCAAGGGCGATGTCCTCGCACAAATCGGCTTTGCCTTTGGTATATATCCTTCCCTTACCAGCCTTGCCGCGGCCCATGCGATGGAGCAGGCGTTGCTGCGGCTGCGCGATGAGCTTGACGGGGAACCGGCGGACGTGCCAATTTTTAATTTCAAGGAATTTTCCTCGCTGATCGGATTCGAGAAAGTCTGGGAGTTTGACCGGAAATGGGCGCGATGACCACAAAGACTATTGATGCAGCGGTTCTCGACCGCTCTGGCGATAATCCGCAGCCTTATGCTGAAAACGGAGCCATGCGTATGGCCCGGCTGGAGCTTGATCCCCCCGGTCCCGATGAGCTGCTGATCCGCATGGAAGCGGCGGGACTGTGCCATTCGGACCTTTCTGTCGTAAATGGTGACAGGGTTCGCCCGGTGCCTATGGCTCTGGGCCACGAAGGAACTGGCATCATCGAACAGGTTGGCCCTGGCGTTGATACATTTGTGCCGGGGGACAGAGTCGTGCTGGCGTTCCTGCCAGCGTGCGGCGCATGTGTGCCTTGCATGTCCGGCGAAGGATATCTTTGCCAAAAAGGCGCCGCTGCAAATGGAAAGGGCGAAATGCTCAATGGCGGCTTTCGTCTTCACGAATGCGACCATGACGTGCATCACCGTCTTGGCGTATCGGCCTTTGCCAGCCATGCCGTAATTGACCGCCGTTCAGCCGTAAAAGTCCCTGCCGATATTCCGGCCGAAATTGCCGCCGTGTTCGGTTGCGCGGTGCTCACCGGCGTAGGCGCGGCCATGAACAGCGCGAAGATCAGGCCCGGCGAGAATGTTGTGATTTTCGGCCTTGGCGGTGTCGGTCTAGCCGCCGTGATGGGTGCGATGGCAAGCGGCGCGGCCAATGTAATCGGCGTTGATCCGATGACTGAAAAGACTGCACTGGCCAAAGAGATCGGCGCGCACGGCGTAACACCGGATGATCTTGACGATGCGATAGCGCAGATCATGCCGGGTGGACCGGACGTAGTGATTGAAACCGCTGGCCGCGGTAAAGTTCTGGAAACCGCTTATCACACCGCGCGGCGTGGTGGCCGGATTGTAACGGTCGGCCTGCCGCCACCCAGCGACCCCTTCACCATTCCGGCTCTGTCGCTGGTAGCGGAGGGCAAGACGGTGATCGGGTCCTATATGGGTTCCGCCATTCCCGCCCGTGATATTCCGCGCTATATAGCCTTGTGGAAAGCCGGAAAGTTACCCGTAGAAAAACTGGTCAGTTCCACGCATCGGCTGGATGAAATCAACGCGATGATGGACCGCATGGCCCAGAGTCAGGGCATCCGGCAAATCATCCTGTTTGATTGATTGAAGGTGCGATCAGCGCGGGGCCTCAGATAGACTGCCCATGTGCGTGATCGCATCTGCCTCGCTTATCACTTCCGCATACTTTTGTGACAGGTCGAAGAGGTTCGATTCATGCGGACGGTCATCCCGGTCCCCGCAGGCATCTGCTACGACCATCGGAATAAATCCGCTCTGCAGGGCATCCAGCGCCGAAGCCCGCACACATCCCGAAGTAGAAAATCCGGTGATATAGAGCGAATCCACGCCCATTGCGGTCAGCGTCGCAGCGAGGGACGTGCCAAAAAATGCAGAAGCATATTGTTTCGAGACGACGACTTCATCTTCGCGCGGCTGTAAATCTTCCGGAAACCTGCCTAGCGGCGATCCTTCCAGGAAGGATTCAAGCGCCGGAACCTTGTTATAGAACAGACCGCCATCGCGCCCGCCTGCCCGGTAGACGACATTGGTAAAAATGACCGGCACATTCCTGAGCCTTGCCGCTTCGGTCACTCGCAGACAACTATCCGCTGCCACTTCAAAACGAGGCGAATAAAGTGGGCAATCCGGCGTCAGATAGGCCATGACAATATCGACCAAGAGCAATGCCGGTCGATGGCCCAGTCCTAGCGCCCCGCCAAAACCGCCAGATTTGTAATCATCGAGCAGATTGCTCACGCTGCCACCTCCTTTTTAATGCGCCATTCAGGTTGTTTCGGGGCGGGAAGTCCGGTTTCCGCCAAACAGTTCGCACGCAAAGTCTCGATATCGGGACCGAAGTTGAACGGGCTATCGCTTGTGCCGCGCTCATCACGCATCTTGTCGCGCAGCGCAATTGTTGCATCCATATCCACAGCCCCGTCATCACCGACGACGACGCCATAATCCAGCGCGCCTTTGACGGTGACAAGACCCTGGACGATTTCCTTGACGACCAGCGCGGGGTCACGCTGAAGCGGATCGCCCCAGCCGCCGCCGCCCCAGGTGATGAACAGCAACTGGTCCCCCGCTTCCACAGGGTAATCCTCGACCTTGTTACCCATGATAATTTCTGTCCCGTCACGTTTGACCAGGACCTTGCGCGCACGCTTGCCCGGCAGGCCGCCGTTCACGCCCCATGGTGGCACGAACCAGCGGTCGTCGTGGATTGCAATGACACCTGGTTCCAGAAAACGGTATATCATGTTTATCCCGTTGCCGCCGCGGTGCAGTCCGGCACCGCCGCTATCGGCTACAGTTTCATATTTCTCTATCCGCAGCGGGAAATAGCGTTCGAGAAATTCAGCGGGCACGTTGGTGAAACCGGGCCATAGCGAATGTCCGTCCGGACCATCGCCAAGCGGACGTCCCGGAATACCGCCAAACCCGATCTGAAAGAGCTGAAACCATTTTCCGTCCCTGTCCGTTCCTGCATAGAAAAGATGAGGGCTGGACGAAAATCCGGCCGCATTCAGGAATTCAGGTGTTTTCTGGCCCAGCAAACCGCCGAGAATATCGAACAAGCGGCCCAGCGCATGGGTCCGGCCCGACAGGGCAGCAGGGAATCTGGGTTTTAGAAGAGAGCCTTCGGGGATACGCACTTCAATCAGATCATAGAATCCGTCATTGAACAAAATCTGCGGATCGAACACCATGATCATATAGATGCCAAAGAACATCTTCATCATGTTCTCGTTGAGCAAGAAGTTGATCGAGGCCTGACTTTGCGGATCGGTGCCGGCAAAATCAAGGATCACACGGCCGTCTTGCCGCCACATTGTACAACGGATTTTATAAGGGCCATAGCCCATACCATCGTCGCAGATATAATCTTCAAAGCTGACCTTTTCTTCCGAAACCGAAGTTTCGACCAGCATCTTCATCGCACGATAGTTGCGATCGAGAAGCAGATCAGTGGCCGACGCATAAACATCGTCACCGAAACGTTCACACATCTCGATCACCCGGCGCGCTGCCACCCGGCAAGCGGCGATCAAGGCATTGAGGTCGGCAGAGCACCATTCCGGCGTGCGAACCTGATGCATCACCAGCTTCAGCAGTTCTTCGTTATACTCGCCCTTTTTCCATAGTTTCACCGGAGGGATACGGACGCCTTCCTGGAAAATATTGGTGGCGTCAATCGGCATGGAGCCGGGAACTTTACCACCAATGTCGGACTGGTGTCCGAACATCGAAGTATAAGCGACAAGCCGGCCATCTTTGAACACCGGCATGAGGACCAGCCAGTCGTTGGAGTGGCTGATCGCGCCGCCGACCGAATAGGGATCAGACAGGAAAATCAGATCGCCTTCTTCCACCGTGCCTTCATAACCTTCCAGAAAGGGTCCGATATAGCTGCCGAACTGTCCGACAATCATGCGCCCCTTGCTGTCGGCAATCAGCGGGAAAGCATCGCCTTGTTCGCGGATGCCGGGTGACATCGCAGTGCGAACAAGGGTTGCGTCCATTTCGACGCGGGCATTGCGAAGCGCATTTTCGATGACCTCCAGAGTGACCGGATCAATATCAACGGTCTTGAAGGGGGTATCATTGGCTTGGATAATCCGTGCGGCCATTGTTCTATTCCTTTCCCTCTCAGGCGAGGTTGATGAAGATATTGCCGACGCTGTCGACAGTGCCTGTGCAGTCGGCTTCGATCAGGATCGTCGAATCCATCTCGACGATGATTGCGGGGCCGGGGATAATATCGCCTGCGCGTAATTTTGACCGGTCATAGATTATGGCTGGCCTCATTTCGCCATCCGCCCATAATTCATGATCACGCATCTTGGCGGCAGACGGGTCACCATCCCCTTCCGGCAAGTTAAACCGTCCCAGATCAAGTGCGGGGCCAACCGCCACGGTCCGCAAGTTAACCAGTTCGTGCGGACTATTCATATTGAAGGTGAAGAGCCGCTCATGCTCTTCATCAAAACGGGCCTTAACCGCCGATAGGCCATCGCGGCGCAAGGTTTCCGGATCAATGGAAAGCGGCACTTCAAATGCTTGCCCTTCATAGCGCACATCCAGTTCGAACGATGTAGAAATGTCGGCAGGGTCAATGCCTTCCGCCTCCAGTTCGCCGCGCGTTTCAGCGGACATTTCCTCAAGGATCGCGATGACATTCGCTTCGTCTGTCTCGTCAAACCGTTTGGAAAAGCTGCGTGCGGCTTCGGTCCTCATGCGGGTGGTTGCATCGCCCAGCGCACATAATACACCGGGGCTGACCGGCGCGACGGCGGGCCAGCTTCCCATCAATTTCGCGACGGCGTTGACATGAAGCGGTCCGGCTCCGCCAAAGCCCATCAAAGCAAAGTGGCGGGGATCATAGCCTTGCTGCACCGAGATCATGCGAAGCGCACCGAACATATTCTCGTTCACGATGTCGATGATGCCGCGCGCCGCTTCCATCAAACCGATGCCGAGCTTGTCAGCGACGGCCTGCACCGATTTTTTCGCCCCTTCGCGGTCCAGTTTAAAGCTACCTCCCAAAAGGCTTTCGGGAAGATAACCGAGCACGACGTTAGCATCTGTCACTGTCGCTTCGGTTCCGCCTTTGCCATAGGCAACCGGACCGGGGTCAGCACCTGCAGATTCCGGGCCGACACGCAGGGCACCGGTCAATTCGGGCACATAGGCGATCGAGCCGCCGCCTGCGCCCACCGTCTTCACGTCCAGCGCCGATGCGCGAACCGAAAGATGGCCCACTTCGGTAGTACGCACGCGCCGCGCTTCAAGATCCTCGATCAGGGCAACGTCTGTCGATGTGCCGCCCACATCAAGCGTCAGAATATTCTTGAGGCCCGCATTTTTCGCAACCCAAAGCGCTCCTGTAACGCCGCCAGCCGGGCCGCTCATCAACAAGGAGACCGGATGCTCTTCGGATTTCTCGGAACTCATCAAGCCGCCATCCGAGCGCAACAGAGAAAGCGACCCGGCCATACCGGCATCGCGAAGCTGGCTACGCAAATTGCGGACATAGCGCCCCACGATCGGGCGCACTGCCGCGTTAGCCACAGTGGTCAGGGTCCGTTCGTATTCCTGCATCTCTGGCAGAACTTCATGGCTAAGCGAGACGGGGATATCGGGCATGATTTCCGCAGCAATCTCGCCCACGCGTGTTTCGTGCGCGCCGTTCAGATAGCCGTTCATCAGGCTGACCGTCAGTGCTTCGATCCCTGAATCGCGCAAGGTTTCCAGCGCGGTGCGGATCTGCGCCTCATTGGTCGCCCGCACTTCATTTCCGCGCGCATCCATACGGCCTTCGATTTCGACCGTGTCCTCCAGAGCGGCCAGCGGCTCTGGCTTGGGCCAGACGATCCAACCGGCAAGCCCGCCGGGGACAAAACTGCGGGCAATCTGCATGACCTGGCGATATCCTTCGCTGACAACGAGGCCGACCCGGCTGCCCTTGCCTTCCAGCATGGCGTTGGTAGCGACGGTGGTTCCGTGCAGAAAAAACTCGATATCCGATGGCTGGATGCCCGCCGTTTCGCATATCGCGACCAGGCCGTTCTGGATGCCTTGTGAACTATCATGCGGTGTCGACGGCGTCTTGTGCCGCCAGAAGGCACCGGTTTCCTGGTCAAACAGCAGGAGATCCGTGAACGTCCCGCCCACGTCAACGCCCAATCGATAAGCCATATCCGCACTCTCTTTTATAAAGGTTTCGGATTGGAAAGAGCATTGACAGCCGCTGACTAACAGAGATAGGTGCGCCGCTATTCGCCTAGTGGAGACTAGTCCGCCCAATAGCTGAGAATAGTTGGACTCCAGAGCGCCGGAGCAAGCGCTGCTGGAACGAGGATTATGACAGCTTGGCAATAGATTTATCCACCAGTTGAATAAATAAAGTGCAAGCTCATGCGCCTATGGGACATTAGTGCCAGCCTCTTTTTGCACTCTTCAAGGGAATCTATTTTTGGACCAAACTTCATCGCCTGGCTCCACACGCCTGCCAGTCAACGTCCTAATGAGATATGGTATCGGGCAAACGGGAACCCAGATATTCCGTGATACACCGGCCGCTCTGCTACCGGTTTTCATGACGACCATTCTTGGCATTCCGGCATGGCTGGCCGGGATTGCGATCCTGATACCAAAGCTATGGGTCATCATTTGTGATCCTCTGATTGGCGCATGGTCGGACAGAACAGCGGGAACGCACGGACGAACACCATTTCTGATCACCGGAGCTTTGCTCACCAGCCTGGGATTTTATTTCCTGTTCTCTGTGTCGGGGTTTGAATCCGAAATCGCAACCGCGGCTCTTGTCAGCTTGATATTCCTGTTCTCCATGACAGCGTTCAGCGCCTTTTCTGTCCCCTATCTCGGTATCGCAGCACTCCTTTCCAAAGACACGCATGAACGCACGCGCGTTTTTGTCTATCGAATGGTCTTTGCTACACTGGGCGTATTGCTCGGCATCGGGGTAGCACAGCCTACTGTATTCTGGTTTGGTGGCGGATATGCCGGGTGGCATTCAATGGGCCTGATCTTTGGACTGTTATGTTTGGTTTCCATGATGGGTAGCGCCCTTGGTCTGCGGCCAGTGCTGGCAAAAGTGACCGTGCCCAAGACAGCTCCGCCGCCGCTGCGCGAGCAATTTCTAGTCACGATGCGCAACCGTCCTTTCAGGTTCGTGCTCCTCATCCACCTGATCCAGACGATCGGGCAAGCCTGTTCCTATACAGTCGTTGCAATGGTCTTCATCTATCTGGCCGGAGACGTCAGTCTCTTGCTCCCCTTCATTGTCATTATGTCCGTAATGGGTGTGCTTATACAGCCTTTCTGGATGCGGCTGTCACGTACAATGGGGAAGCTGCCGCTGTTTATGTGGCTGTGCATGGCATGGTGCCTGATTACGTTGAGCTGGGTCGTGATTGATTATGGTGCCCAGACAAACGTCTCGCTTCCGTTGATCGGCACGATGAGTGTCAAGGAACTGCTGATCATGCTGCGCGGCGGCTTGATCGGGATTACGAACACAGGCTTCATTCTGCTGATTACGTCGCTCTTTACCGACAGCATTTATCTTGGTGAAGAAAAGGGGCATGTCGCCATGGAAGGTAGCTATGCCGGCATATGGTCAGCCTGTGAAAAGCTGGCCTTCGCACTGGGCCCGCTCATTGCCGGCGTGACGCTGTCCTTGTTCGGCTTTGAATCATCGCGCGGAGGAATGATCGAGCAAAGTGACAGCGCGCTGTTTGGCATATTGATGATCTATTCAGTCGTCCCGCTGAGCTTTTTCCTGCTGAGCTTTGTGTTTATCCCGCCGCTAACAAAAGCCTTGCGTAAGGCAAATGACGACGGGTTAATACCAGCGACGCAGCCAGCCTAGAACAGGCAGAACTTTCAGCTACGCACGGGTGAGATAGCGGCCATATCCGCCCTCGCCCGTGATTGCGCCGTCCAGCATGATAGTCTGTCCACGAAGGATCGTGCGAACCGGCCAGCCTTTTAACGCCTGCCCTTCGTAAAGACTGTAATCGGACCATGATCCCAATGCTTCGGGATCCACCTCTTTCACCTTGTCGATATCAACCAATGTGATGTCCGCATCATTGCCTGGTGCGAGGCTGCCTTTGTTATCCATTGAAAATATCCGTGACGGGGCGCTAGTCAGCAATTCCGCGATGCGCGGCAGTGTGAGCCGACCTGTGTGATAACCATGGTGCAGCAGCACTGGCAGGATGGTGGCCGTGCCCGGAAATCCCTGTGAAGCTGACCAGACCGATGTTTCCTTCGTCTTCCGCTTGCGCGGCACATGGTCGGAGGCAACGACATCAATCGATCCGTCTGCCAGTCCTTCCCACATCGCCGCAACATCATCGGGACTACGAAAGGGAGGATTAGCCTTACCAATAGCGCCAATTTCTGCATCCCAGTCGTGGGTAAGATAATGCGGGCAGGTTTCGACATAAACCCGGTCATAACGCTCACGCCACCGGCGCACTTCGTCCAGCGCCATGCGTGTGCTGATATGCGGAATATAGATTGTTGCGCCCAGATGTTCCGCAAACGCAAGCGCACGGATCACACTTTCTGCTTCTGTGAAATTGGGCTTGGATAGATTCCAGTCCTTGAGCGTGTCGCCCCCTGACATGATCGAACTACGACGAAAACGATTCACCAGTTCGATATTTTCGGTATGCACCACGATAGTGACGTCGCCAATTTCTGCCGAGCGTTCCAGAAGGGCATAGAAATATCCGTCATCGGTGCCGTCAAGGCCCAGATAGCGACCCTCTTCGCCTTTAAAATTCATGAAATATTTGAACGAATTCACACCAAAGCGGCTGACATAGTCGCTCATTTCTTCCAGATGCCGTTCACTGGTAACGCTGAAATGGAAGCCGAAATCGACCAGCGCCCGTTGTTCAGCATGAGCAAATTCGGCGTCGAACACATCTTTATATGATTCACTGGACAGAAAATAGCCGAGAACCGAGGTGAAGCCGCCTTGAGCTGCATAGGCTGTCTCGCTGGTATATTCCGTCACCGGCTCGGCAAAACCGAAATGAACGTGCGTATCAATCAGTCCGGGAAAGACATGCAGACCAGTTGCATCCACTGTTTCAGTCGCATCCGGCGCATGACCCGGCATATACTGCCCCACTATCAGACCGGACGAAACCGCAATGTCGCGCTGGACCAACCCTTCAACCGGATCAACAATGGTGCCATTAGTTATAACCAGATCGCAATTCATTCGATTTCCTCCTGTGCCGGGGGCTGACTGCCCTCCGGTATGAAAAGCCAGTGCAAGCGCGAGGAAAAATCCTCTTCGCGGCAATTTTCAGCAATAAATGTCAGATGATATTGTAGTTTCTCAGCTATGGCTGGCAGCGGCGTGCTAGACAGGCGCGGCCCTACACTCTGTACCAATAGTGGCCCTTTTGCGCCTTTTACGATCCCCTTGCATCGCAAGAGCCGCTCGCCAATCTTGCTGTCCAGAACCTGCGCCAAAGCCGCGATGCCGGAACGCGTTACCTCTTCTTTAACAGGGATGCTGAAGGCACGGACGGCATGTGTATGACCGGCCGGTTCAGCTATATGCTTATATTTGTCATGTGCAGACCATATCGCCGGGCGCATGAGTCTTGCAGGGTCGCTGGCAATCTCTTCGCTCTTCAGGATTTCGGCCAGAGGATTTGCGTTTTGTAACAAGGCAATGGCTTCATCCGAAAACGACCCATCAACATCGGTCTTCGTCAACACAATCCGGTCCGCCAGCACCAGTTGCCTTCGCGCCTCCGGATGCCTTTTCAGCCTCTTTTCCATATCTCGAGGTTCGATCGTCACAACGACAACACCCACTTCAAAAAAATGGGACAATAAGGGGCTGTTGTTCAAAACCCGCAAGATCGGGCCTGGATCAGCCAGCCCTGTCGTTTCAATCACCACCCGCCTGAATGGCGGCAGATTTCCGGATGCACGGCCACGGCACAGAGCCAGCAATGTTTCTGGCAACGAGTCGACCACCGCACAGCACAGGCATCCCCCTTCAAGAAGGGCGACATTCTCTGTTTGCTCGCTGACCAGTAGATGATCCAGCCCGATCTCGCCCAGTTCATTGACGACGACGGCAGTGTCGGCAAAGGCTCCGTCTGCGAGGAGGCGGTTGAGTAGCGTCGTTTTGCCGCTCCCGAGAAACCCGGTAAGGATATCAACTGTCGTGCGCATCTTGTGCTTGATCCTAGGCATCTGATCGCCGAGCACAAAACGTAGCCAGCCAATATATCCAACGAGCGGATACCACCCGCGCGCGTCTTTTCATGCTCTTGCTATGGCGATAGCTCTCACGCCAATTAAGGGAGCAGATATGCAAAAAAGTGAGTTTAAAGACCGGCTTTCTAAAGGCCCGCCACTATTATTGCCCGGTGTTGCCACCCCGCTTGCGGCTCGCGTCGCACAGGATGTCGGGTTCGAGGCGCTTTATGTGACCGGAGCGGGCGTCGCCAATACGGAGCTTGGACTCCCTGATATCGGAATACTCAACCTGACAGATATGGCGAGCGCTGTTGAGCGGATTAGCGGTGTCGTGGACTTGCCCTTGGTCGTCGATGCGGACACCGGCTATGGCAACTCGGTCAATTGCTATCATGCTGTGCGGCGGCTGGAAGCGGCAGGGGC
>Ga0079224_100015236_pt1 | contig 10762 bp, 11 predicted proteins | sample Stecom2015_FD_80414 | JGI IMG/M metagenome (GOLD analysis project Ga0079224, IMG submission 80414) | Agricultural soil microbial communities from Utah to study Nitrogen management - Steer compost 2015 | ecosystem: Environmental > Terrestrial > Soil > Agricultural land | place: USA: Utah...
ACCGCATCACTGGGCGGAGCATTCGAGGGCATCTTCGTTCGCGCCCAGGACATTCCGGAGTTCGTCGCAGACGGAGCCGCAGACGCCGGCATCACGGGCCACGACCTGATTGTCGAGTCCGGCCGCGATATCTGCGAACTTCTCGACCTCGAGTTCGGAGCATGCCGCCTGGTGCTCGCAGCCACGGAAGAGAGTGGTTTCAGCAGCATTGATGACGTTGCGCGCGCCACCGAACCGCCGCGCATCGCGACGGTGTTTCCAGGAATCACCACTCGATTCTTCGCAGCACGCCAGATCGCAGTTCAGGTCGTGCCTGTTTCGGGCGCCTGCGAGATAGCGCCGCACCTGGGAATCGCTGACATGATCGTGGACCTCACCTCGACGGGAAGCACCCTTCGGGTGAACGGGCTGCGGCCGCTGGAGACCGTACTGGAGTCGAGCGCACGACTTCTGGTCTCCGGGAATAGAATCGGCGAGCGTCGTGAGGAGCTCGACGACCTGGTGACAGCGCTTGGCTCCGTGATATGCGCGCGAGGCCAGCGCTACATGATGGCGAACGTTCCGCGACAGGCGCTCGCCGGCGTGAAGCGCATCCTTCCGGGGTTGCGGGCACCAACGGTGATCGACCTCCTGAACGGCGGAACTATGGTCGCGATTCACGCCGTGGTTCCTTCGGACAGCGTTTACCGCACGATTGCGCAGCTGAAATCGCTCGGCGGCGAAGGGATTCTGGTCACGCGCATCGAGAGGCTGATGCCATGATCATGACTGAGACATCAGGCTGCGCACCCGACCTGGCGCGCAGTACGCTCTTTCGCTTCCGCGGGTCGGTAGGAGCGCTCGATGACGCCAGTCGGCGCGCCCTGTTCGATCGCTCGCTCTCGTCGGTTTCGGTCGTGCGCGAACGCACGGAACGCATCGTGGCCCGGGTTCGACAGGGCGGAGACGCTGCTCTTCGTGCGCTTGCCATCGAGCTGGACGGCGTGACGCTGGAGTCGCTGGAGGTGCCGCGAGTGCGCTGGCGTGAGGCGCTCCACCTCGTGAGTGCCGATGTTCTCCGTTCGCTGGAGCGCTCCGCACGAAACGTTGCAGCCGTGCACGGCGCGTTCCTTCCGCAGCCGCACGAGTTGGAGACCGAGCCAGGCGTACTGGTGGGACGACGTCCGGATCCGCTGGACCGTGTCGGCATCTATGCACCCGGCGGACGGGCGACATACCCCAGCAGCGTGATCATGGGAGTGGTTCCGGCACGAGTGGCAGGTGTCAGGGAGGTGATCGTCTGCTCACCGCCAGGCCGTAACGGACTGCCGGCACCTGCGGTACTCGCTGCCGCGGAGCTCGCCGGAGCAGACCGTGTGTTCGCGATCGGTGGTGCCGGAGCGATCGCAGCAATGGCCTACGGTACGGAGAGCCTGACGCGAGTGGATCGCATTGTGGGACCGGGCAATGCGTATGTCGCGGAAGCCAAGCGGCAGTGCTCGAGCGTCGTGGGGATTGATACGCCCGCTGGGCCGAGCGAGTTGCTCGTAATCGCGGATTCTTCGTCGAATCCTGCGATCGTCGCGCAGGAGCTTCTGGCGCAGGCAGAGCACGATCCGATGGCGGCTGTGGCTGCCGTGGTCGTGGGTGAGGAGACTGCGCTCGAGGTGGAGGCGGCCGTACTCCGCCTTCTTCCCACCCAGGCGCGACGCGAGATCATCGCGGCCGCGCTGCGCGCCAACAGCGCGCTGTTGCTCGCTGCCGATCTCTCCGAAGCAGTGGAGTTCGCATCTGCTTACGCGCCCGAACACCTGCTGCTCGCCGTGGCTGACGCCGATGCCTCGGCACTGCTTGCGCGCGTGCGGAACGCTGGAACTGTGTTTCTCGGCGAGACGTCGTCCGTGTCATTCGGCGACTACATGACCGGAGCGAACCACGTTCTTCCAACCGGAGGAATGGCACGTTCCTGCTCGGGACTGTCCACGCTCGACTTCGTACGCTGGACCAGCTATCAGCGTGTCACGCGTGAGGCAGCAGCCGGACTGGCGGAAGACGTTGCCATTCTCGCGGGAGCCGAGATGCTTCCGGGGCATGCGGATGCTGCGCGGCAGTGGGGTGGCGCCTGACGATGTCACACTTCTCCTCATCCTCTGCTCCTGATGGCGACCAGGCCATTGCGCTCGCATCGGCTATCGCTCGCACGGAGTACCGGGACCTGGCGCTGTATTCGCCTGAGCGCAGCCCCTGTGCCGTGGATCTTTCCGACAACACGAACCTCTGGGGGATGCCGCCGGCGGCACTGCGCGCGCTCGGCGATGTATCGGCCGCGACCTTCTCCCGGTATCCGTCACTGTATGCGCACGAACTGCGTGAGGAGCTGGCGGCGTACCTGACGGAGACGTCAGGCGTGTCGCTCAGCGCGCGGTGGCTCACCACCGGCTGCGGGTCGGACGACGTTCTCGATTCCGCTATCCGCGCGTTCACGCGTCCGGGGGATACACTGGCATACATCGATCCCACCTTCCCCATGATTCCGACCTTCGCGCGCATGAACGGAGTCGTGCCGGTGCCCATTCCGCTTGCGGATGGAGTGCGGCTGGACGCGGAGGCGATACTCCGAACGGAAGCTCGCATCATCTATTTGTGCTCGCCGAACAATCCGACGGGTGCGACACTCGCACGCGAGCAGGTGGAGGCCGTCGTGAGGCATGCTCCTGGCGTGGTCATTCTGGACGAGGCCTACGCTGAGTTCGCCGGCGATACATTCGTGAATCTGCTGGCGAAGAGCGACCGCCTGCTCGTCACACGAACGATGTCGAAGGCCTTCGGCCTTGCCGGGCTCCGCGTTGGGTACGCCGCCGGTGCACCGGCGCTGGTAGCGGAGGTAGAGAAATCGCGGGGCCCGTACAAGGTGAATGCGCTCGCTGAGCGTGCTGCGCTGGCTGTACTTCGTGAAGACGCCAGTTGGGTGCAGCGCCGGGTTCGTGAGGCGCAGATGGTGCGCGCTCGCCTCATGCGCGAACTGGAAGCGCTGGAACTGCGACCGCTCGAGTCCAGTGCCAACTTCGTGCTGGTGCCGGTTGCCGGCGCCGAACGAATTGCAGCGCGTATGCGTGCCACGGGTGTCGCTACGCGGGCGTTCGGCGAGTTGCCCGGCATCGGCGATGCTCTTCGCATCACGGTTGGCCCGTGGGAGATGATGGACGCAGTGCTGCGCGCACTTCGCTCGGAACTTCTCTCGGCAACTGCCGGGTTACCGGGAACACCGTAAGGCAACCCATCCCTCACGCTGATCATGTTCATCACCTTGTTCGATTATGGTGCCGGCAACCTGCATTCGTTGCAGAAGGCTCTCGAGATGTCCGGCGATAACGTGCGCCTGGAATCCGATCCGGTGCGCGCCGTGAAAACCGACATGCTCGTGCTTCCCGGCGTTGGCGCGTTTGGCATGGCCGCCTCACGACTGGCGCCCGGACGTGACGTCGTGCGCGCAGCGCTCCAGGAAGGCCTGCCCTGCCTCGGAATCTGCCTCGGCATGCAGCTTCTCTTCGATGCAAGCGACGAGGGAGAAGGTGAGGGCCTTGGCATCTTCCCGGGCCGCGTCACCCGCCTGCGAGCCTCACGCGTACCGCAGATCGGATGGAATCGGCTGGAGTATGAGCCGACCTCCCTGCTTGCACGTAGCGGCTTGAGTATGGCCTACTTCGCCAACGGGTATGCCTGCCGCCCGGTGAAAGAAGATTGCGTGATCGCGTGGAGCACGCATGACGATGATCGCTTTCCCGCCGCCGTCCGCGTCGGCAACGTGGCAGGTGTACAGTTTCATCCCGAGAAGAGTTCCGCGCCTGGTGTTCGCTTTCTTCACGAGTTCCTCGCTGAGGCTCGGAGTGGCACTCCCCTGTTGCACGCTTCCCCATCGCGCTCCGCAGTGAGCATTGCTGGAGATTGCCGATGATCGTGATACCGGCGGTGGACCTGCGCGAGGGCACCTGCGTACAGCTGGTTGGCGGATCGTACACCGAGGAGAAGCTACGACTCGACGATCCGGTTCAGGTAGCACGTGACTGGGCACAACGAGGCTTTTCGTGGCTGCACGTGGTTGACCTCGATGCCGCAACAGGCCGTGGAGACAACACGGAGTCGTTGCGCGAGATTCTGCGCACTTCGGACATGCTGGTGCAGGTGGGCGGTGGCATACGAGACGAAGCGCGCGTGGAGCAGTTGATTGCCGAGGGTGCGGCGCGTGTGGTAGTGGGAACGCGCGCGCTCGAGGAACCACGCTGGATTGCCGATCTCGCCGAGAGTTTTCCGGCGCAGATCGTAGTGGCGGCTGACGTTAGGGAGCGGACGGTGGTGACACGCGGCTGGTCGCATTCACTGTCTCAGGATGTGGAGCACGTAGTGACTGACCTCGCGACGCTCCCGCTCGCTGCCATCATGGTGACCGCGGTCCACCGCGAGGGCCTGCTGGCCGGGGCCGACCTCTCGTTGATGGAGAGTGTCGTTGAGGCAGCACGCAGCGTTCCCGTTCTCGCTTCGGGAGGCGTTTCCTCTCTTGCCGACGTTCGTGCACTTCAGCAGCGCGGTGTGGCAGGGAGCATCGTGGGAATGGCTCTCTATACCGGGGCGCTCGCCGCCGATGCTGCCGCACGCGAGTTCGGCGGAATGACCGAGCCCTTCACTCTCTAGTTGATCACCTGACGAGACATTATGTCCCTGGATATTGATAGTACTCCGGCTGCCAGTTCGACAATGAGTGCCGAAGGCACCGCCGAGCGTGTGGTGCGCCTGCGACGAGAGACCAGCGAGACGCGCATTGCACTGCGACTCTCAGTCGGTGATGGTCGCGCGAAGGTCGCTACGACCAATGCGTTTCTGGATCACATGCTGGTCACCTTCGCGCGTTACACCGGCGTGGATCTCGAACTCGATGCCAGCGGAGACCTGACGCATCACCTGGTGGAAGACGTCGCGATCACGTTGGGTGAGGCGCTGCGCCGTTTCGTTCCGCCTACGGCTGCCCGCTACGGCGACCGCGTAGTTCCCATGGATGATGCCCTCGTTCACGTCGCCGTGGACCTCGGCGGACGTCCATACTACGCAGGTCGGCTGCCGAGCCGGCTGTACACACACTTCATGCGCTCCCTCGCGGACAACGCGCGCGCGACCGTGCATGTCCGCGTGTTGCGTGGCAGCGATCGCCACCACGTGGTGGAGGCCGCCATAAAGGCGCTGGGACTGGCTTGTCGTGAGGCACTCGCTGAAGGCGGCGCAGTATTTTCCACCAAGGGTGCCGTGCTCCTGGAGGACGAATGATGCTTACGCGCAGGCTGATTGTCTGTCTTGACGTGCAGGGAGGCCGCGTCGTAAAGGGTACGCGCTTCGCGTCGCTGCGCGACGTCGGCGACCCGTTGGAGCTCGCGGAATACTACGAACGTGAGGGCGCGGACGAGATCACATTTCTGGACATCTCGGCGAGCATGGAGGATCGTGGAACTCTGCTCGATGTTGTGCGCCGTACGGCGGAGCGTCTCTTCATTCCGCTTACCGTCGGTGGCGGAGTGCGTTCCGCGAGCGAGATGGCGCAGGTACTGCGCGCGGGCGCCGACAAGGTGAGCGTCAACTCCTCAGCAGTGAAGAACCCCGACATGCTGGAGGAGTGCGCAGAGCGTTTCGGTTCGCAGTGCGTTGTGTCGAGCATCGACGCGAAGCTTTGTCAGGCAGACGGCCGCGTACGATGGGAAGTTTACACGCATGGCGGAAGCAGGCGCACCGGACTCGACGCAGTCGAGTGGGCCGCCGAGTGCGCGCGGAGAGGCGCCGGCGAGATTCTGCTGACGAGTATCGACGGTGATGGCGCGCGCACTGGATACGACATTGCGCTCACGCGTGCCGTGTCCGAAGTCGTGACGGTTCCGGTGATCGCGTCCGGAGGTGCCGGCAATGGCGGGCATGTGCGCGACGTCCTGTTGAACGGCGGTGCGGACGCGGCGCTCGTTGCAGGCATTCTGCACGATGGGCTCACTACGGTAGGGGCAATCAAGGCGGAACTCGACGTGGCTGGGCTGCCCGTGAGGTACGCGCCTGAGAGGGTTGCGCCATGATGGAACAACGGACTGCCGCGATGCTGGATTCATCGCTGCTGCTGGAAGCAGCAGAGACGGTTGCGCGCGTGGCCGGGGACGTAGCCTTGCGGCATTTCGGGACCGGCCTCTCTGTGGAGCAGAAGGCCGACGGGTCCCCGGTTACGATCGCCGATCGAGCGGCTGAGCGAGCTGCCCGGGAGTGGCTCGCAGCGAACTTCCCGGCAGACGGCGTGCTCGGTGAGGAGTGGGGAGAGGATGGCGCTGGAGCGAGAGTTCGCTGGATCCTGGATCCGATCGACGGAACGAAGACTTTCGTGCGCGGTGTGCCGCTCTGGGGAACACTCGTGGCGCTCTGCGAGGGTGATAACGTATTGGCCGGCTGTGCTTACTTCCCCGGGGTGAACGAGCTGCTCGTGGCTGCTCCAGGGGCCGGATGCTGGTGGAACGGGTCGCGTGCTTCGGCCAGTTCAGTTAGCCGGTTGTCGGAAGCGACCGTGCTCACCACTGACGAACGCTTCCCGGAGCGTCCGGATCGCGCGGTCGGATGGCGTGAACTTGCCGCCCGCGCGGCCGTGAGTCGCACGTGGGGTGACTGCTACGGCTATCTCCTCGTGGCTACGGGCCGGGCGGAGGTGATGACGGATGGTGTGATGGCCATGTGGGACTCGGCGCCGCTGCTCCCAATTGTGGAGGAGGCAGGTGGCGTTTTTACGGACTGGGATGGCAGACGAACCGCCTCCGGGGGGAGTGCGGTGGCAACGAATGCGCGGATCGCTCGTGAAGCACGGGAGATACTGGCTACGGCGGAGACGAGCGATGACTGAGGCGTCGTTGGCGGGCACGCGTCTGCTGGAGCGTGAGTCGGACCTGGACACGCTGAACTTCGCGAAGGGTGGCGGCCTGGTGACTGTGGTGGCGCAGGACGCGGAGAGCGGCGCGGTGCTGATGGTAGCGCACGGCGATCGCGAGTCGCTGGCGCGTTCGCTCGAGAGTGGGGAGATGCACTATCGATCGCGGAGTCGCGGGCTCTGGCACAAGGGAGCGACGAGCGGGAACGTGCAGCGGGTGGTGAGCCTGGCGTCGGATTGTGATGGTGATGCGGTACTTGCTCGCGTGGTGCCGGCGGGGCCTGCGTGTCACACCGGGGCGCGAAGCTGTTTCGGGGCGAGTGCGGCGCGGGGTGCCGAAGAGGTGGGGGGAGTGCTGAAGGAGTTGGAGGCGAGGATTGCGGATCGGGCGTCGGGTTTGAGGCCGGGGGCCCCCCCCCGCTTTACGAATACCACCTCCCCCGCGACATCCCAACACCCTTCTGCCTCTTCCACCACCAAAGAACCGCCCAGTTACACCAGGCGGCTGCTGAACGATCGAAACCTTCGATTGAAGAAGCTGGGTGAGGAAGCGGCGGAGCTGGTGCTCGCTTGCGCCGACGAGGATCGGGAACGCGCCGCGGAGGAGGCCGCTGACCTCCTCTACCACACCCTGGTCGCGCTGCGGTCCCTGGAGCTAGGCCTCCAGGACGTTGAACGTGTGCTTGACGAGCGAGCATCGGTGAAGCGCGAGTAGGCGCGGAGGCGAGCAGGCGCACATTCCTGCTCGGGACATCTGCGACCCTGCCATCCGAGTCGCAACGACCGTGAGGCGGCTCCATCCATTCCAACATACGTCGCTACTGCTCGCTGCGAGCACCGTCATGGCCGTAGATGTCCGGATAGAACCGCACGAGCCCATCGTCGCCGACGACGGCCGTGGCATACAGCACGTAGACCGGAACTGGGCGCGCGAGCGGCACGTGCCGCGATTTCATTCCCGTCGTCATCGCCGCGGCGATCGCCGATCCGCCCCACCCCTCCTGCCCGTCAAGCACCCACTCCGCGAGCGCGGCGGGATTCTCGATCCTGATGCAGCCATGGCTGAAGTCGCGCCGCGCTCGCGCAAAGAGACCCTGGGCTGGCGTGCCGTGGAGGTAGACGTTGTAGCGGTTGGGAAAGACGAACTTCACGGCCCCGAGCGAGTTCCAGGGCCCCGGACGCTGGCGCAACCGCAGGTCGCCCGCTGCCACGCGCGAGAGGTTCGCGGCAGTGGGCCGGTAGATGGCGGCGTCGTGGTCACCCCCCCGCACGATCTCCAGGTGCTCGCGCGCCAGGTAGCCCGGATCACGCCGGATCGCGGGCAGCAGCTCGGCACGTGCAATACTCGGCGGCACGTCCCAATACGGTTGGAACACCAGCTCGCGCATTACGCCGCTGAAGAGCGGCGTGGCATGCCGTCCTTGCGCCCGGCCGACGATGACGTTCATCCGGAGCACCGGCCGTCCCGTCCCGGCATCCCGCTCGAATGCGTAGAGCCGGAAGGCTGGCACGTTTACGACGACAACTCGTTCGGGCACTGTGTCAGGGAGCTGCCGCCAACGCTCCAGCGCAACCTCGAGTTGGTGCACGCGCTGGCTCAGGGGCACCCGCATCGCTGCCATCGTCGCCGGGCCGATGATGCCGTCCGGCTCCAGACCGTGCCGGACCTGGAACGCGATCACGCCCTGCACCAGGTCGTCATCGTAGATTGTGTCCGCCTCGGCACCGACCCCGCTCACCAGAGTGTCAGTTACGTCCCCCAGCATGATGAGATACCTGCGGAGCGTGTCCGCAGCTGCGAAAACGTCGCCCGACCGGACTATCCGGCGCGATGGAGGAGGACGCAGGTCGGGGCCGGCGGCGAGCGCCCGATAGCGGTCCAACGCCTCGGTGAGCATCCGGCCAGGCGCGTAGACCGTATTCTGGGCTAGCGCTGTCGCAGGCATCATGAGCGTAACCACCAGGGCCGCCGGCAGCATCAGTGCCGCCCCCCTCGCGGCGGCGCCACCTGGCGAGCGAGCATGCAGATACCTGGCAGAGGACCAGCCGATCGCCCCGGCCAGGAAGAGGAGCCCAAAAGCGAGGTACGCGTCGGGTGCCAGCAGCGGTACGCCCGGCACGGCGCCGACCGCGTAGTAGACCATGAAGCCGGATACGTTCGCACTCACGCTACACGACCCATCGCTGAAGGCGCAGGCGGCGCCCACGAAGGCGGCGCCGGTGGTAAGGCCGCCGATCACAGCGCCAAGGAGGCAGGGCAGGTGACAGAGCATGCGGCGAACCAGAAGCCATAGCGACCAACATAGCCTCGTCATCGGTCGCACCAACGTGCGTGACAGGAGTTCTACCACCGTCCGAGCGTACCCCGGAAGATACGCGCGGTAGACTCCACACAACACAGCAGTTGCCATCAGGCCTCGACCGGGCCATGCCGTGGATAGCCTTCCGGCACCTGCCTGACGACGACATCAGAGCGATCGTGGCGTACCTGAAAAACGGAGTTCGACCCGTAACCAACCGCGTGCCGGACAGCGAAGGCCCGCCGGACTTCTGGGCGTCGGAGTACACGCCGGACAAGATCGGCACCTGGCCGGCGCCGCCGTTCCCTACGGCCCGGGAACGAGTGCCCAGGTGATCGCTAGGCAAATGACGCCGCGTTTCGGTGTGCTGCCGCGTGCAGCACACCGCTCATTCTCAAAGCGCTTGCAGCCGGGTTATTGCGGCTGGATCTCGCCAGTACCAGTACGCAGGCGTTCCCGGAACTGGCTGTGGCAGGACACACACCCTGCCTGTACGATGTTCAGCTGCTGCAGTACTTCCTGCATGTTACCGCTTCTCGCAGCAACGCTAAGCTGCGTTGACGCAACGTGCACGCTCTCGTCCAGGGCCTCGAACGCAGCCATCTGGTTACCCAGCTCCGCGCGAATGCGCGCGAGTTCCGCACTCGAGATCGGCACATGTGCCGCAACCGCCTCGGCGCTCGCCGCAACTGTTGCGGTGTCATCGGTCATGAGCGCGTGAGTGAGCTTCAGCATCTCGCTCCCCAGCCGCTGCATGATGGGCAGCAGTGCCTCGCCTTCGCCTTCTGCCGCTGCGTGCTCGTCATGCTCCTCCATGGCAGCGTCAGTACCGCTCGCCATGGCGGATGAGTCCTGTGGCACTGACTGGCTCTCGTTCTCTCCCTGCGGCTGGCAGGCGGTGGCGAGCAGCAGTGCGAACGCGGCCAGCGAGAGATGATTGCGGATTGTCATGGCACATTGGGGGTTCGAGTAGATCCCGGCGCCTTGCACGGGACGACAGTTGCTCTGTTCACAACCACCTCATCCAGTCGCCCGGCTCACCACGCCTCGAACCGTGCGAGCCGTGCTTCTCATCCGAGCCTTCGACATCCGGCGCTGCCAGGTGAATCGCACCCAGCAATACCTCACGCAACGGAATTCCCAGATGCCCGAGGCTCTCCGGCGCACGCAACGGCTTCGCCGTAGACCAGAATGTGCGATACCCACGGGCAGTGGCCGACAGCAGCATGTTCTGCACCGCGGCGGAAGCGGCCGCAATGTGCTCCATGTTTTCCAGTGTCGGCTCGAACAGCTGCTCATCGGCACGCACCGGCGCATCGGCTTCCGGCGCCTGGTCGGGCAGCCACGTCACCAGCACCATCGCGCTGCACGCAGCCAGCAATCTCAGCATCGGCCCGGCCTCGCCGCGCTCCTCCATCCACTCCCGCAGTTCGCGCGCCGCACGAGCGTCCAGCACGTAGCAACGCCAGGGCACGATGGACCTCAGGTCGCCCTCGTCCTGGTAGACCTGCGATGCCTTCCTGTGAAATGGCGCCCAGCCAGCACTCGC